>Ga0210044_10001273_pt1 | contig 38375 bp, 37 predicted proteins | sample CryGey13umfilter_2_FD_183959 | JGI IMG/M metagenome (GOLD analysis project Ga0210044, IMG submission 183959) | Groundwater microbial communities from aquifer in Utah, USA - Crystal Geyser 4/9/14 3 um filter (SPAdes) (version 2) | ecosystem: Environmental > Aquatic > Deep subsurface >... | reverse complement strand
GTATTATGCTTCTACTATCGGTTTGGATGAACACATGGTCAAGCGATACGTTGAGAACCAACATATCCACCATCGTGACATCCAGACACTCGGGATCTGACGCCGTCGACAGACGGCAAGATAAAAGCCACCAGCGTTAGCTGGTGGTCTTTTACTGACGAAAGAGACCTTTTTCATCAGGATATGAGTTCTGGAGGAACGGATGTTGGAATTCGCTATCGACGGACACGACGGAGCTGCAAAGACACCAATTCTCGAGGGTGTGCAGCAACAGCTTTGTGCAAAAGGATTGAGCGTGATGACATGCGCTCCGTTCCATGTTGCAAACCATCGATATGGAAGCGACGTGTATTCGTTGTGGAAGCACGACGAGTCGGCGCACATGCTGCTCGGGTTGTTGAGCGACGTGATCTCGTGCGCTCGCGATGAGGCGAGCCGTCATGGGGCAGATGTGCTTCTCTTTGATCGCCATTGGATGACGATCCTGGTGGAGATCGACGACAGGCGACTTCTGCGCGCTTGCTGGGAAGACATGGTGCCCACGTTTTTCGTCAGCGCACCACCCGCAAAGACGAAGGCATGCGACCGCTTCAGTTATGCGTTAGGTTGGACCTCGTCTGACGAGCGAGTCGAGTACTACTATCAACGGTACTTAGAAATCGTGCGACGCTACCCACAACATCTTCTGGGAACCTACGATGTCCTTCACAAACGTCAACCCTTGGATCCCATCATCACGGATATTGTCGGGAAGATTCTTGAAACACTCCGTTGAGGAGGGAACGACGCATCAGTAGCTCCACACGGGCTACTTTTCTTTTTTGTTTAGTGACAAACAAAAACAGACTTCGTGTGAAGTCTGTTTTTGCTGCTACTCAGTCGCTGGCATATCGCCTTCTTCTGCAGGAGCAGCCATCTCATCACCTTCAGCGGCCATGTCGCCACTCTCGGCCGGTGCGGCCATGCCGTCACCAGCGCAGTCTGGACATGTGTGCTCATCATTGAGCTTTGTGTCAGCTACTCCGCAAGTGGTACAAACTCCAGTTCCATCCATAGATAAGGGAGTTATGAATTACCAACGTAGTCTATCGTTTTTTTATTGAATTTTCAAACGATAGGTCTCTTCAACCTTGCAAAAGCGTCAAGAGATTGTTATATTCCCCCCGTTGAATTTTAGATTGTCAAAGACAATCCGTTCCAACAGATGACGCAGGCACCCGACCTAAGGGCCACCCTCTCGCCCTAAGGGTCAACCCCGGCCTCCAGGCCGGAAGGCCTATGTCACATAGTTAATGTAAAACGTTCAGGATTGAGTGAGATGCGCCGTGCTGGAGGCTGAAAATAGCCGAGCGGTAGGTGAATCCTACCGTGAGGCGATTTTCAGCCGAAGCACAAGCAGCTCGCCAATCCTGGACGTTTTACTCCGGGCGCTGGTAGCTCAGGGGTAGAGCAAGGGCCTTTTAAGCCCGTGGTCGTGGGTTCAAATCCCACCCAGCGCACCAACAAAAACAATCAGCTTCGCTGGTTGTTTTTGTTAGACGATAACGCGTAAACATCGTAAACTAGTTGCGTATGCGTATCGCAATGATTGGACAAAAGGGTTTTGATGTTGGTGATCAAGGGGGAGGTGTTGAACAACACGTCACGCAAATTTCGATCCGTCTTGCCGATGCCGGTCATGAGGTCACGGTCTACGCACGCTCACGTTATGGATCTTCGACAAGTGATCGTGTGCACATTCGTTATCTTCCAACGATCTATCGAAAGAATATAGAGGCAATCGTCCACACCATCCTCTGCACAATCGATGTACTCTTTCGTCCGTATGACATCATTCATTATCACGGAGTTGGTCCTGCGACCCTTGCGTGGATCCCTCGAGTCTTTAAACGTCATGCACGCACCGTTGTCACTTTTCATTCACAAGACAGATACCACCAAAAGTGGGGGAGAGCTGCACGACTTTACTTATGGCTAGGAGAATGGGCCGCTGTTTGGTTTCCCCATGCAACCATTGCGGTCAGCCACTTTATTCAGGTCTACGCACGTACAACACTGCATCGACAGATCAATTACATTCCGAACGGGGCGGATCCGGAGACCATTCGCACCACAAATGAGCTCGATGCATTCGATCTTGATTCGGATGGATATCTCTTGAGTGTCAGTCGTCTCGAACCTCACAAAGGACAATGGTACTTGATTGAGGCGTTCAAGCGCCTTGAACAAGATGTGCCAGAGCTCGTGTCGGATCTCAAGCTCGTCATTGTTGGATCGGTGGCCTATGGAACAGAATATGAGCTCACACTCAAACGCCTTGCGCGTGGAAGCAGTAAGATTGTTTTTCTTGGTTTCCAAAGTGGAGAACCCCTTAAGCAGCTCTACGCTCACGCACGACTCTTCATCCATGCATCAGAAGCGGAAGGGCTTCCGATCGTTGTGCTTGAGGCAATGGGGTATGGCGCTCCTGTGCTTGTTTCTGATATTCCAGAAAATCTTGAGGTGATCCATCATGCAGGATTCACGTTTGAAAACAAAAGTGTCTCTGATCTTATGGACCAACTGCGGATCCTTCTAGAGGATCCTGAGACACTTTCACTCGCTGGACGCACAGGGCAACAGGTCATCCGTGATCAGTTTTCTTGGGATGTAGTCGCAAAAAAAACAGAAGAAGTTTATCGTTCATTACGTCACTAACATGTCTACAACATTTTGGCATTCAGAATCCATTTCAGAAACACTCAAGCATTTTGCTGTTGATCCAGAACGGGGATTATCGGCGAAGCAGGTTTCCTTGCTTCAAGAACAAGGCTTGTTGAATACGCTCCCGTCTAAAAATACAGATCCGTGGTGGCGTGTTTTATCTCGTCAGTTTCTTTCCCCACTTATCATCATCTTGGTTATTGCGGCTGTGATCAGTGCGTTTTTACAGGAGTGGGTAGACACAGGGGTTATCAGTGCAGCGGTTGGACTCAATACGATTATTGGTTTTATTCAAGAGTTCAAGGCGAACCGAACGCTGAAACAACTCCGTTCGCTTGTTCAGCCGCATGCAATGGTATTGCGTGACGGGAAGGAGTTGGATGTGCCCGCTGTTGAGCTTGTTGAGGGGGACATCCTTCTCTTGCATGCTGGTGATCGTGTGACGGCTGATGCCCGTCTTTTGGAAAGTATTGAACTATCCGTCGATGAGTCGGTGCTGACAGGTGAATCGCTCCCTCTTAAAAAGACGATCGATCCACTCAAGGAAGGGGTGTTGCTCGCGGAGCGAACGAACATGGTGTATGCGGGGACGAGTGTGGTTGGTGGACGTGGTCGTGCGGTGGTGGTTGGTGTTGGCGCTGGGACAGAACTCGGAAAGATCGCTACGTTGGTTGAGGAGACAGACGAGGGGAGCACGCCGCTACAAGAACAACTCAGTCAACTGGCACGTTGGATTGCGATGGTTGTTGCCCTACTCGTTGTCTGTCTGTTTGTGCTCGGTATTTGGAAGGGGGAGTCGTTGTTTGAGATGTTTGAGTTATCTGTGGCGCTTGCAGTTGCGGCGATCCCTGAGGGCCTGGTTGTTTCTGTGACGATCATCCTTGCAATTGGGATGCAGCGCATTTTAAAGCGTCACTCGTTGGTTCGGCGGCTTGTTGGAGCAGAGACATTAGGAAGTGTGTCGGTGCTTTGTACGGATAAAACAGGCACGGTCACAGAGGGGGAGATGCGCGTCACACACCTCGCGACACCGGACACATCGATCCGTTTTCAGGATCTCAAGTCTGGTCAGAATGATTCCATGACGCAACTTCTTGAACTCGCTGCACTTTGCAATGATGCGATTGCGTTTCAAGAGAATCATGAGATTCAATTTAAAGGAAACCCTACGCAACGTGCGCTCCTTCGTGCGGCGTTAGATCGGGGGATTAATCATTCGGTCTTACGTGCAACACATAAACGGGAAGCAGAGATTCCGTTCGATTCAGCCTATAAGTACATGGTGACTCAGAACGCATGGGGTTCGCTGAGTGCTTGGGTGCTCATGGGGGCTTCCTCACGTGTGCTGTCGTTTTCTTCGTTCTATCTCAAGGACGGGAAACGAACAGCGTTGACGAAGGCCGTGCGTGAACGACTAGATGCACAGGAGCAAGCATTGACCTCCGAAGGCTTGCGTATGATCGCTGTTGCGATTCGGGAAGAGATTCAATCCGAAACTCTCACAAAAGAGGGACTCGGCGAATTTACATTTTTCGGATACATCGGTCTGCGTGACCCCTTGCGCCCGGAGGTCGCTGAACAAATTCGTGCCGCAAAGGCGGCTGGTGTGCGAACGGTAATGGTTACCGGAGATCATCCAGAGACTGCGCGGGCGATTGGGGCTGAGGCGGGACTCATTGCGGGTCCAGAAAGTGTGGTGGTTGGGTCGGATCTTGATGCATGGTCGGATGCCGAGTTAGAGCAACGGGTGAATCAGATTACGATTTATGCGCGAGTTGAACCGCGTCATAAGATTCGTATTGTGCATGCGTGGCAGGCGCGTGGGGAAGTGGTTGCCATGACCGGAGATGGGGTGAATGATGCACCGGCACTCAAGGCTGCGGATATTGGTCTCGCAGTCGGATCAGGAACAGAAGTTGCTAAGCAGGCGTCCGATGTGGTGATTTTAAATAATGACCTTGGAACGATCACCGCTGCGATTGAAGAGGGACGTGTCATTTTCGACAACATCCGCAAGACAACGACCTATCTTCTTTCTGGTAGTTTCACGGAAATCATCTTGATCACAGCCGCGATCATTATGGGATGGCCTATCCCGCTTTTACCGGCACATATTCTTTGGATCAATTTGGCGGCGGATAGTTTTCCCAATCTCGGTTTGACCATGGAGCCCGCAGAAAACGGTGTGATGAAACGGCCGCCGCGCGCACGCACGGAACGTGTGGTGAATCGTGAGATGTTACGACTCACAATTGTGGTTGGTGTGGTCGCCAATGTCGTCTTGATCACGCTCTATCTATGGCTCCTGAACAATGCGACATCTATTGAGGCTGTTCGATCGATGATGTTTGCTGCGGTGGGAATCAACTCATTGACCTACGTCTTTGCGTTTAAGAGTTTTCGTCGGACTCTTTTCCAGAGCAACCCGTTTTCTAACCTTTGGCTCTTGGGTGGCGTGGCACTCGGATTTGGTCTTATGCTCTTGTCGCTGATGCATCCGTTCTTTCAACGGATTTTTGAGATCACACCGCTCCGCTTGTCCGATTGGGGTCTGTTACTTATGATAGGGGTACTCAATCTTATCGCGATTGAGATCGTGAAGGGGGTTTTTATTCTCAGAAATGGCACGCATTAACGTAATGTTTATGACAACGTCCAAGTATCCACGTTCTGTCGCAACGTATATCCGTAGGCAGAAAGCCCTGATCCGCCGACAAACACAACAGAAGGAGGAGCAGGAGAAACTTATTCGTGAACTTCTGACTCGTGTAAGCGGGTCGAAGAAATAACATGAAGACACCAGCTATCTTTTCTCAGATGAGTAAGCGTTATGGACAGCGGGAGGCTGCTCGGCGTGAACTCATTGGTCGGTCAAACGAGGCACTCAGCAAGTCTAAGCGGGCAATCTTTGCCTTGCACCGTGATGATATGCGTGCCGCTCAGGCTCTCCTTATGGAGGCAGAGGAATTGTTTAAAAAAATTGAGGGACGTTTCAAGACTTTTCCAGATTTGGAACAGGAAGGATCCTATCGCGCCGGTGTCGAGGAATACGCAGAGGCTTGGTTGTTCGAGTCCTATCTCAAAACGGGCAAACTCGGAAAGATTCATGCGCGTGCGATGGAACCAGGAATTTATCTTGCTGGGCTTTCAGATGCGACGGGTGAGATCGTTCGTTATGCCATGCGTCAGGCAACCCTTGGAAACATACAGGCCGTCGAGGAGGCTCGCGAAGTCGTGGCAATGGTGATCGAATCCCTTTTGGATATGGATCTCACCGGCTACTTGCGCACCAAGTTTGATCAAGCAAAAAAGAACCTCCGACGATTGGAAGAAATGGCGTACGATCTCTCCTTAAGAGCACGGTAATATGTACGATCTTTCAGGGAAGCACCCTTGGGTGTTTCGTCGAGACGACGTGGATCTCCTTGAGGATCAGCTTGAGGATCTGTATGAGCGGTATCAAGGGGATACAAGAGGGGAACGTTCGATGGAGCAGGAAGTGCTTCAAGAGCAGGTTCAGACAGAAGAGGTGTCAGATCAGGAACTCTCCATAACTTTGGGGGAGCAGTTGTTTGAATCGGTGCATAAGCATCAAGAACACACCGTTCCGTCGGGGGGAGAGATGGATTTTGAGCAAGAGGACGAGCCTCTCATCCCAACCCAACAACGAGATCCGCTCTATCTTGAGGCACGTGCGTGGTCCGTACCAGTTTTTGCGTTTGCACAGCAGCGTTATCTGCAGAAGGACACGCGAGGTCGAGAGGTGTTTCGTATTTACGTGAATACCAACTTGATTCCGATTAAGCTCTCGACAGCAATTCAAGAAGAGTGTCTCGATGATGGGTTCGCACACGAGATTGCCCTCAAGGAGTATGAGCTTACCTGCACGTACTTGGAACGAGTGTTAGAGGATCTCGTGATTCTCTTTGAGACCGGTGAGGGACGACCAGCACTTCAGCAAATGATTATTGGCGGCAAGCGGTTGTTGCGTCTTGTACGTGGGCGGCATGCATTATTGAAACGACAACGGAGATTTTTATGAAGCCTGCTGCCATCATTCCTGCGTATAACGAGGAAACAACGATCGTACAGGTGATTGAGCCTCTCCTTGCCTCTTCTTATGTAGGGGAAGTGGTTGTGGTTTCAGATGGATCAACGGATGCCACCGCCGAGCGGGCAAGGCAGGCGGGTGCTCGTGTCGTTGAGCTTGATGCACGGCAGGGAAAGGGAGCTGCGATGCTGAGAGGTGTGGGAGAGACCGAGGCACCCATCGTTTGTTTTTTTGACGCAGATTTGATTGGGCTCACCACGGACCATGTTGAACAGTTGGTGTTGCCCGTAAGTTCCGGTTCAAGGATCATGAATGTTGGGTTGCGTGACAAGGGTCCGATTGGCACACTGATTGCGAAGCATCTTCCACTGATTGGTGGGGAACGGGTGATGCTCAGGCAAGTGATCGAAGGGGTCGATCCAAAATTTTTACAAGGGTACATGGTTGAGAGTGCTCTTAACTACTATTGTCGATCTCGTGGCTATGCGTATGGAGCCGTGATTCTCCGAGGCCTCACGATGCGACGAAAGTATGAAAAAGTAGGCGTGCTTCGTGGTGTGATACAATATGTGAAGATGTTTTCCGAGGTGGGCATGGCAGTGATTGCTGTCCGAGTTGCCCGATTAAAGGGTGTATTTTAGAGAATATTATGGCTATAGATCTATCATCCATTGAGAATTTTCAAGACGCCACCGTGACGGTCATGGGGCTTGGACGTTACAAAAAAGGAAGTGGAATCGGTGCGGCGAAATGGCTGATGCGCCACGGGGCTCAAATTGTGATCACGGACCTTAAGGACGAGCAGGAGTTACGAGATTCTGTTGACGAGATCATGGAGTGGTACAAGGAGTATCGCAAGACGTACCAGAATCGCGAGATCTATCAACCGGTCTTTGTGCTCGGAGCGCACGATGCGGACAATTTTACGAATGTTGATCTTGTGCTCCAGAATCCGGGTGTCGCACGTGAGTCAGAATATGTTGAGCTTGCGAAGAAAGAAGGCATCCATGTGGAAAGTGATGTCTCACTGTTTTTCCGTTATTGTCCGTTTCCAATCTATTCGATTACAGGCACACGTGGAAAGTCGACGACAACGGCGCTTTTGGGAGAGATGTTGAAGAAGACGCATCCAAAAACCGTTGTGGCTGGGAACATTACGCGCTCACCGCTTGAAGATTTAGATTGGCTGTTGGAGGAGACGGAACCTGTTCCGATTGTGCTTGAGCTTTCCTCTTGGTTGTTAGAAAGCTTGGAGCACTCAGGACGAGGACCAGCCATTGCTCTCCTGACTAATGCCTACAAGGATCATCTGGATCGCTATGATTCTTTTGAGCATTACATGTGGGCGAAGGAGCTGATTTTTAAAGAGCAGAAGCCTGATCAAATGGCGTTGTTTAATGCGGATCAGGACATTATGTATGAGATTGCCGAGCGGGCGCCTGCGCAGAAGAAGTTTTGGTTTTCAGAGAAAGAGTTGAAGGAGGGGCAGGAGGGTGTGTATCGGGATGGTGATAATTTGATCCGTCGCATGGGGGGTCAAGACACACCATTTGCCCACGTGCACGATATTAAGATCGAAGGAGATCACAACATTATGAACGCGCTTTCCGCTTCGCTTGCGGCACACTTGGCTGGAGTCTCAGACGAGGCAATTCACGAGTCATTGAAAACATTTGCCGGACTTCCTGGCCGTCAAGAGATTTTAGGTGAGTCTGAAGGAATCCTTTTCGTCAACGACACAACGTCTACGTCACCAGAGGGAACGATTGCCGCACTTAAGCGATTTGGAAAAGGTGGGAATATTGTTCTCATTGCAGGTGGAAACGATAAAAAACTTGAATTCGACCAGGTGCATGAGTGGGTAGACCGTGAATGTAAATTTGTTGTGCTTTTTAATGGCACAGCAACAGACAGTATTGAAAAGGCTATTGGGGATGCGGCACCAACACAGCGTGTTGATACCATGGAGGAAGCGGTGAATTTGGCTCTTACACACGCCAAGCTTGGGGACGTTGTCTTGCTCTCACCAGGAGCGACAAGTTTTGGTACGTTCAAAAATGAATTTGATCGAGGAGATAAGTTTGAGGAAGAATTCAGAAAGGTAGCAAAAGTATAAAAAATAGGAGCAAAGAAAAAATCGAGAACTTCCTCGATTTTTTGGTTGTTTTTGGTTGTATTTCTTGACAAAAACGTGTTGTTCGTGTAGTCTTCGGGGTTCATTTCGACAGAGGAGCATGAAATGGATCTTCTCAGTACGCCGAACGGCTCAGAAGAACTGCTGCGGAAGCATGCTGCTGCCAAGCGCGGTGATGCCTATTGGTACCTTCGAGGCGAACATTCGTCCATAGCGTTTACGGCTGGTCCGTTCATGACACTTCTCATGACGGCTATTACCTGGTTCTGTGTCAATGCGGCTGTCGGGCTGTTCACACACAATCCTTCTGACTGGCAAGACATCTATTCACCGGTTGGCGGTGTGATTGCTTCGCTGGTGGGAGTGGTGTTTGGTCTTCTGACACTCGGTTGTCTCCTTGGTGTACTTTCCAGTGGGAAGGAGTACTTCGATCTTGTCACTGGTAAGAAGTACCTTCATCGTCGAACGGAAGAGGAAGAAGCAACACTCCAAGACAAGCTCGTTCTCGACGCCGTAGAGCTCAGGAGACAGGTGGACATCTACAACACCCTGTTCAGGGAGCTGGTTTGTCAAGAAGGGATGGATGCGGCCGGTCTCCCTACGGATATCGATGTTGTTCGTGGGAGGTTGGTTGCACAAGCTTTGCATGACGACCTCGCCCCCAAACTTCTCCAGCTCGATGCACTCATCAAGCGTCGGGAGCATCAGTCGAGCGGACAGACCGTGGATCTCGCTGCCTTGCAGGAAGTTCTCGGTGATCGACACCGCGACGTCCTGGCTGAACTCAAGACTCAGCAGGAGATGGGGGGTGACGCAGCTGCTCACATGCTGCATTCCGTCATCTTGAACGATGAAACAAACGTCGAACTCGGCGATGCTTCCGCGTTTGCACGCAAGCTCGCCGCCAAGCGTGGTCAGCAGGCTCAGTGATTCGACAGCTCTTCCAAACGGGAAGGGCTTTTCTGTTTGTTGAGAATTTGCATAAATAGAAAGTCACCCATTGGGTGGGCGACGTGGCGTGGGGTTTCCTTGAGTTTGTTGTCCAAGGGTTGTGAGAAGTAGCGTAGTCCTGCGGAGGGTGGGTACCGGTCCAGTTGAGCGGCATGCGACCATCTGTGGTGTGCCAGAAGCCCATTGGAACAATGAACCCTTTCGAACATCCATGTGACTACCTCTTTTTGAAGCGGCAAATCCCGCCGTAGGACTCGAAGAACGAGAAGGAAAATTAGCCTGCTTCCTGCTGTATGTCAATCGATCGGTTGTCCACCGTTTAAATCCACTCAGGCTGCTATAATAGAGTTGTTCTCAGGTTGCTGAGTATTTTTAAGGTTATATGTTGAAACGGATTCTTCGATCGATGATTCCAGAGTCCATGATCCAGCTGTATCACTGGTTCTTGGCGCGATTTGCTGCGTTGATTTATCGCTATCCTTCCAGGGAGCTTATTGTGATTGGGGTCACGGGGACTAATGGGAAGTCGACGACAGTGCAGTTTATCGGTCAGTTGCTAGAGTCGCTTGGAGAACGTGTTGGTTGGACGACCACCGCAAGTTTTAAGGTCGCTGAGAACGAGTGGGTGAACGATAAGAAGATGACCATGCTTGGTCGCTTCCAAACGCAGAAGCTCCTCAGAGAGATGGTGGATGCAGGGTGTCGTTATGCCATCGTGGAAACGTCTTCCCAGGGAATCGCCCAGTCACGTCATGTGGGCATCGATTACGATGTCGCTGTGTTTACGAATCTCACACCTGAACATATTGAGGCACATGGGGGGTTTGAACCGTATAAGCAGGCAAAGGGGAAGTTGTTCTCGTCGCTTAATCGTTTCGTTGTTAAGAAGATTAATGGAAAGGAAATTAAAAAGATTGCGGTTGCGAATTTAGATGATCCCTATGCGCACTATTTTCTTTCTCTCGGTGGGGAGATGAAGACGGGGTTTGGTCTTATTTCAAACAATGGCACGGATATCAATACTGCCCCGGTTATTCCAGAACGGTTTGATCTCTCGGGGGCTTGTACGACGCTTGAGCTTCAGGGGTTAACCATTCATTTGAAAACAATCGGGCGCTTTAATGTGCTCAATGTGCTCGCTGCGATGACAACTGTGCACGCACTCGGCTACTCTTGGGAGGATGTACAGACGGCTGCAGAGGCGCTTGAAGGTGTTCCAGGTCGGCTTGAACGTATCGACGAAGGTCAACCATTCACCGTGATTGTCGATTATGCCTATGAGCCCGCTGCGCTCTCGGCGGTGTACGAGGCGCTTGAGTTTATCGAGCATAAACGTCTGATTCACATCACGGGTTCTGCGGGAGGGGGGAGAGATGTGGCGCGTAGGAGGATTCTTGGGGAGATGGCAGCCGAGCATGACGATATCGTGATTGTGGCAAATGAAGATCCCTATGATGAGGATCCGATGCAGATTATTCATGAGGTGGCGGATGCGGCTCTCCGTGCGGGGAAGCAAGACGGGGTGAATCTCTTTCGGATTTTGGATCGACAAGAGGCTATTGAGAAGGCGACTCAAATTGCACGGCCTGGGGATCTCGTTCTCATTACCGGGAAGGGAAGTGAGCCAGTCATGGCTGTGGCGAATGGCCAGAAGATTCCGTGGGATGACCGTGCGGCCGTACGTAAGGCACTAAGGCATTAAGATATTTATGAAGGCTGAAGACATCATTCAACTCAAACCAGAAGAGGAGGTTCTTGAAGTGGTGCATGAAGTCATGCTTCCAAACTCGCCGCGCCTCCTTCTGTATGTTCTTGTTTTGGCACTTCCGTTTTTTTTCTTGTTCCCATTGTGGCGAGAGGGGCTTTGGGGTGTGATCGTTTTTTTTGTGCTGCTCTGTATCGGGTCTCTCCTGTTGTATCGGACGTTTTTTAAATGGTCACGGACGGTTTTTATCATTTCCGATAGACGTGTTGTGGACCACGAACAGATTGGTTTTTTTACACGTGTGGTGTCCGAAGCTCGGTTTCATCAGATTGATGAAGTGACCTACCGTGTGAAGGGCGTGATCCCCACACTTTTTCGTTACGGTGTTGTCCGCCTTCAGCTTCAAGGGAGTGCCGCTGATATTGAGTTTAAACATGTCAAACGTCCAGCGCGCATTGCGGATTTAATCAATGATTTGCGTGAGGAGGTCTAATGCCAGCACCCCGCGGTACATTCGTTCAACGATTGGTCAAATGGCGATTTCTCTTCGTCGTCAATCTTGTGGTTGTGCTGTTCCTCTCTCTTTCCTTGGGGCGTGAAGTGGTGCGTCATAAAACAATTCAAAACGAGATACAATTCATGGAAGCACAAGCACAAACGTTGGCAGCAGCCAATATTGAAATGAGTTTGTTGCAAAGTGCATTGCAGAGTGAATCCTACATTGAGCGTGAAGCACGTCTTAAATTAGGCATGCAACTCCCTGGTGAAACAGTGATTGTCGTGCAGGAACAGGATACAGGCACGAGGACCGTCGCTGGTGATGCGGCAGATCCGTTTAATCTCATCATTGATGAGGATGACCAATTTATTCAATTTGCCAATCGCACAAAGTGGTGGTATTACTTCTTCAACAAATCAGCCTTTGAAGCTATCCAATCCTATGAATAATGATCATCAGCCCCTTGAATCACACGAGAGCTCTCCATCCGAGACTGCGTCTACCCCTCAGCTCATCAAGCATGACTGGAAGCGTTCATTTTTTTCTTCTCGCCGGAATCAGATCCTCGCTCTAGGTTTGCTGATTCTTGCTCTTGGAGGATTTCTGTTGAATGAAACCTATCGTCGTGCCCCATCCGATCAACTCGTACGAATCGTTTCTTCGGTTTTTCCTCTCCCTGCGGTTGTTGTGAACGGCGATGCGGTTTCTCTTTCAGATTATTTAGCTGAATACGATGCACTCATGCATTCGTTTGAAACGGCTTCTGCTCAAGGTACCTCACTTCCAGCAGAGTCAGATATTCAGGATGCGATCGTTGAAACGATTATTAATAAAACACTGTTGCGCCAGCTCGCAAAGGAACACGGAGTCTCTGTGTCCGAGGAAGATGTCGATGCCTATTACCAAGACATTTTGATCGCACAAGAAAGTGAGGAGACCTTTGAAGCAGAACTCGAAACCACTTTTGGTTGGACTGTGGAAGAGTTTAAGGAGCGTATTGTTGAGCCGATCGTTCTTCTCACCGCTATGACCGACTACGTGTTGGCGAGTGGAGAGATTCAGTCTGAGCGTCTGGCCCTTATGCAGTCCGGTTACGAACGTCTTGAAGCAGGTGAAGATTTTGATTACGTTGCGGACGAGATTCATGCACAGGTTGATCCGTCTCCAGAAGCAGATCTTGGTTATGTGAAATCTTCTGTGATTCCTGAAGGGTGGCTCGCCTCGGTCGAGGCACTTGAGGTCAATGACTACACAGAGATTCAATCTCTCTATGAGGGATATGCGGTATTCCAAGTTCTTGATCGGATTGTTGCTGGTGAAGATACACAGATGCATCTTTACGCCATGACCGTTCCTAAAAAGACTCTTGAAGAAATTCTTGTTGAGTACAGAGATGTGTCAGAGATCAAGAATTATCTCGAGTAATGGATTGACCATCTTTGGTGGCTGTGGCACTATTTTGTCGCCGCGCCACCGTAGCTCAGTTGGTAGAGCAATACTTTCGTAAAGTAGAGGTCGGCGGTTCAAATCCGCCCGGTGGCTCCAAAAAATACTCGCAGCAGCGAGTATTTTTTGTTCGGCGATTTGAACCGAGAGGATGGAAGTATAAGAAAAGACCCCTAGGGGTCTTCGTGGGTGGGGCCAGGGAGATGGATTTCTTGTTCTGGTTTGTCCATCCAAACGTCGAGTAGGATGAGCGGCAGTTGAAGCCATTCCCGTTTCTGTGTCTGGGGGTTATAAAGCTTCTGGTGAATGCGGCGTACGACATTCAGTAGTCTCTTGGGTAGCAGGATCATTCTCACACCTCCAAATGACTATTTCATCTAAATCAAAAAAATGGATTCTGTCAATTTGTTTTTCAATACAAAACACACCTCGAGTGAGGTGTGTTTTGGAGCGGGATACGGGAATCGGACCCGCGTCTTCAGCTTGGGAAGCTGGCATACTACCACTGTACGAATCCCGCAAGGTAAAACATCCAGGATTGGCGAGCTGCTTGCTCTTCGGTCGGAAATTCGCTCGACGTGGGATTTGCCCACGTCTCACGAACTTTCCTCCCTGCAGAGCGGCGCATCTCATCCAATCCTGAACGTTTTACTTTTGTATCACTCGTCCACTTGTGATCGGTTGCTCTGCACGGTATCATAGAGCTGAAGATAAATTATGACAAGATACTTCTTGCCTCTTTTTTTCGCCCTGTTCCTCATGGTCATGGCGCCTGTACAAGCCAGCGAGCTTGAGGTCGTTCAATCAACAACATTTGATGCTGAGACGATTGTGAAAGGCTATACCCTCGAGTCACACGACGGCCTCATGCGGCTCGGGATTCGACCAGAGACACTCAACGTATCAACACGGGTTGATCTCAAGACGCTTGATTCCACCATCATGGCAGACACACTCTCTTCGTTTGCGGATCAGCCTGATGATGACGTGACTGAACGTGTCTTACTTGGTGACATCTACCTGTTCGATATTTTGAACAAGTCGAGTTACGACGGAAGCGATTTCTTTTTTCTTGAGATCAAGTATCCTGAAGAGGAGCAGGAGGATGATCGACTTCATGGTCGAAGAAAGATTTTTTTCTACAATGCTGTGAGTGCCGAGTGGGAGGAACTTCCAAGCACCGATAGCCCCGAGAACGGATCTGTGCGCGCCCTGATTCATTTACCGTATGCGCGCTTAGCGATTTTTGAAGATCAAGTTCCTGAGACAGGGGAGGCGAGTTGGTATGCCTATAAGGAGTGCAACTGTGCTGCTTCGCCAGATTATCCAAAGGGAACCTACTTACTTGTGACGAATGCGGATGACTCAACAAAGTCCGTGACGGTTGTCGTAAATGATTACGGGCCTGATCGTTCGGTGCATCCAGATCGGATTATCGACTTGGATGTTGTCGCCTTCGAGCAGCTCGCTCCCTTAAGCCTTGGATTGATTGACGTCACAGTCCAGTTACTTCAATAGCATGATTCGACTCAAAAACGTTTCAAAACTGTATCACCCGAATATTGTTGGGGTGGATGAAGTAAGCCTGCACATTCGTCCAGGTGAGTTTGTCTCTATTGTTGGGCAGAGCGGAACGGGGAAATCAACCCTTGCCAAACTTCTTTTTGCCGAGGAACGTCCTTCACGCGGAAAGATCGAGATTGGTGGGTGGGATATTACGGATATTCGTGATCGAGATATCCCGACACTTAGACGTCAGATCGGCGTCGTGTTTCAGGATTTCAAACTGCTTCAAAAAAAGACGGTGTATGAAAATATCGCATTTGCCCTCCAGGTGGCTGGAGTGACGCCGTCACGTATTCGGGATGTTGTGCCGCGTGTGCTCAGTATTGTGAATCTTGATGAGAAGCTTCACCGGTATCCAAAACAACTTTCAGGGGGTGAGCAGCAACGTGTCGCCATCGCCCGTGCCCTCGTGCATTCGCCGAAGGTTTTAGTCGCCGATGAGCCGACAGGAAACCTTGATACGTTGAATTCAAGAGAGATTGTAGATTTGCTTAGTAAAATAAATGAGTTTGGAACAACGATTGTGCTCGTCACGCATGATCGAGAAATTGTCAATCGACTTCGAAAACGCGTGATCACCTTGGAGGACGGAAAGATTAGTTCAGATGTCGAGGAGGGGCGCTATAAGCTATAACTATGTTTGTTAGCTCGTACCGAGTCACGAAATTTGCCGCACAAAACTTCTGGAGGAACTTCTGGCTTTCTTTGATTACGATCAGCATGCTCCTGCTCACCCTTTTGACGGTGAACACACTCCTTGTGATGAATGTCATCACAGAGCGAGCAATTGACCTTGTAGAGGATCGCATTGAAGTCTCTGTTTACTTTCAGGATTATACCGAGGACACAACAATCACGAGTGCGGTTGCCTACCTTCGGAGTTTGGCGCAGGTGCGTGATGTGCAGACGATCAGCGCTGATGAGGCCTACGAGCAGTTTTTAGAACGTCATGAGGGAGATGAGGATATTTTGGCTTCACTTGAGGAGTTGGGGGAGAATCCCTTTGGTCCCACTCTCGTTATTAAGGCATATTCAGCCGAGGATTTTGAGATCATCATCGACGCGCTCGACAACCCACAATTTGCTGACGAGATTCGCGAGAAGGATTTTTCAAATTACGAGGAGGTGATCGATCGTATCCGTGAGACCACAGACCGCGTGCGTGGCTTTGGGATCGCTCTGTCTGCGATCTTTCTCTTTTTCGCAATTTTGATTGTGTTTAACACGGTGCGCATTGGGATATTCATCCATCGTGAAGAGATTGGAATCATGCGACTCGTGGGGGCAAGTAATTGGTTTATTAAGGCACCATTCCTACTCGAGATGATTTTCTTGAGCCTCATGTCTGTTGGGCTTGCGGTTGGGATCATGTATCCAGTCCTTGCGATTATCGAACCACGGTTTAATCTTTACTTTGGCGGCCAGTCTGTTGGATTGATTCAATACTTTTCTGAGAATGGACTATTAATCTTTGGCGGCCAGTTCTTGATCTTGGTGCTCATTACGCTCTTTTCAACCAGTTTAGCGATGCGGAAGTTTTTGAAGGTTTAAATGAAACGCATGAATTATTTTTGGAAAGGAGTCATGATTTTTATCGGAGCCATTGTAGTTGGGAGTGGTCTTGCATGGATCTATCTAAGCATTTTTGATCGATCAACGGATTCTGATGCATCTTCAGTAGTGACCGACACCGTTGGTTTTTGGGATGCAGACGTCCATGTCTCACAAGTCGACGTCGAAGGCACTGCGTACCGCTCATCTGCAAAGTTATCCGTGACTTGGATGATTCCGAGTCAGGATGTTTCTCATTTTTTTGTTGTCGCCAAGGATGAATATTCACAGGAGACGATGAGCGAAACGATTGATGCCAGTAAAGATGAGGCTGAGTTGACGGGACTCAAATCTGATACGTCATACGAGATTACCGTACTTGCGTGTTTAGATGAGGCGTGCGAAACCTCCCTCGAATCTACCGAATCTGTTGAAGGGTCGACGGAGGCAGAGTATTGGCAGATTCAAGGCACGGGAAGTTCGTACGAGACAGCTGAGCAGGTTGTTGATCACGGCAGCACGTTATCCTACCTCCTTCCATATTCAGATTGGGCACCGAAGGATTTACAGGGAGTTGTGAAGTATTATTTCAACGGGAGTGCGGCGAGTCCACAAGCTGAGGTGGGAATTAAAGTTGCATCGAGTCAGGATGGTTATACATCTTTTGATGAAATTACCGATTTATTTTGGCATGAGTGTGATCGTAATCGTGACCCCAATAACCCAAGAGGAAATACTGTAGATCCAACCAGTTGTCCTGATGGTCAGCTTGAAATGTTTGCGTTTCAGCCTATCCCATTAGCGTCAGGAATAATCCGGCTTTTTTTCGAAGCAAGTGCTCCACGTGACCCAGATGGCATTACACAAATTTATTCCATTGATAGTTTAGATGGATATGTGGGTGAGGATTTTGATCAGTCATCCACATCAACAATCTGTGGAGATGCAGACGAAGCCGCACTGGCACCTGGCGGAGATTGCGAACCAGAACTATTGATCGGCAGCTCGGAGAATGGAATTGAATCTGGAATAGTGAATGCGAGACAGAATAAAATCGGATACCCGATTCAAGATTCATGGATTTGGGATGAGTCCCCGGGTACGTTTATGATTCTGACAGGTGAGGATTCGTGTGGTCAGACACGAGATGGACTGTTCTATTCCGTATTTGATGGAGAAGATTGGAATGTTCAAGAGGAAGATGGGTGCGCCGTGCCGCTTGTATTGGATGCGCATGGTCCAGTGATTGTCCATATGGGAGGCGATCGATACAAGGTTTACTACGAGAATTATGAATATGCTTCTGCTGACAGGAGTGTGAAAAATGTTTCGTCGAAGCCGACACGACTTCTGTATGCAAACGGCGGTGATGATGGGATGGTAGATCTGGAAGATTGGGAAGGGGAGGAAGTCGCACGGGAGGTTCATTTTCTTTGGCCAGACGGAACCGTCTTAGACGATCAAGAAGAGTCAGGTCTCGGTGACCATATGATCTGGCTTCCGCAGAATAATCTTGAGGAACAGGTGATGTACATGAACTTGGGTGGATTTGATAACAAGAACTGGATAAAACCTTCTGCTGGTTTAGGGATGTCAGTTCTCGTGAACCCTTAAGACCTGTCGGTCGTGGAACCAACAAAAAGCTTCACTTTTCAGTGAAGCTTTTTGTTGGTTCCCGGGCAGGGAGTCTCACGTCACTGCGCTCCTCCAGGGGCTTCCGCCCCTAGGACGCTCGCAAGCTCGCTGTACCCCCGGCATGTAAGGGGGAATCCCCCTTACCATCCCCCGTTCGAATCCCTGTCCATTATCCACAAAAGTAAAACGCCCACCTTTCAGGTGAACGTTTTACTTTGGTTCCCGGGCAGGGATTCGAACCCCGATTCTCAGGACCAAAACCTGATGTCCTGCCTTTAGACGACCCGGGAATGACGAACAGATCATAATCAATTTACCGTTTCTTTTCAAGATTGACCTCTTTTTGGATTATGCTAGGCTAGCATTCCACTCAAGGAGGTGACTTTTGTCACAATCACATGCCATCATCATCGGCGGGACCTCTGGTCTCGGTCTCTCCATCGCACAGGTGGGGCTCAGGGATGATGTGAACCCGATCACCCCGATTATCCTGGGTCGCAGTGTCGAGCAGGCGGCCGTGGAGTTCGAAGACGGAGAAGCGATCTTCTGCGGCTACGATCTTACGCACTCGGATCCAACCGAGATCGACAACATCCTGGCCTCGGATCGCGAGATCGACTACGTGTTCTGGGTGGCCGGCAATCCTCAGCCTCATGCCATGATCGACATGGACAGCCTCGGGATCGACAACATGATCGATGTCCACCTGCTCGGACCCATGAAGTTGATCCGACACATCTACGAGTTCTTCTACCTGCGCCAACTTCGGCTGCCACAGCTGGTCGTGATCTCCTCGACCTCAGCGTACAAGGTGCGCCGTGGGGAGGATCTCTACTGTGCGCTCCAGGCAGCCAAGGTGGCCTTCGCTACCAACTTCTGCCAGACCATGCGCTTCGTCGATGCCACGTTCTCTGTCACCCTCGTGATGCCCGCTGGGATGGACTCACCCTTCTGGCAGTGGTCCCAGAAGGACACAAGCAGCTTCCTCAACACGAGGGATGTCGCAGACATCATCTGGCGGCAGGTGAACGGGGAGGAACAGAAGGCTCGATACGAAGCAGGCTTCGCCTCGCTCGTCATCGAGCGCAACTTGCGCGGTGAGCCGATCGTTTCCTCGGAGCTCCCTAGACTCCAGCGCCCTCACTAGTCCACGCACAAAGACGCTACACAGGCGTCTTTTCTAATTGTTTTGAGTACTTTTTGATCAAATTGATTGACAAAAGTGCCATTTTGTTGTATCTTTCGTCGTTCATTTCACACAGATAGGGAGGTCGTAATGGATGATCAAGATGGCTCCATCTCGGAGCTTCGTCGGCTGGAAAACTTCTCTTCGGAGAGGGCTGTCGGAACCCTTGCACTCACTCTCGGTGTGAGCATTTCGTCGTTGTGTCTCGGTATTCTCATCCACAGGGAGACGTTGCACACCTACGCAGCGGCCTTCCTCGGCGGTTACCTGGTCTTCATGGCCTTGCTTGCCACGCACAGCTTCAGAAATTGGTGCCTTGCGCGCCGCAATCTGAAGCAGTACCTCGAGCGTCACCCCGACCTCGAGACCTTCCACACGATCTGAAGGGAGTCAGATGTTCAACAGGCTGAAGCGACGACTGTTGCGGTGGCTGGAGTTCGACCTCACGGAGGATGAGCTCAACAAGTCCCCGCGATACCGCGTATTCACGGCTCGACTCACGGGTCAGGATCAGGCATCACGCACGTGGGCAGCCGACCGTTGGACGACGTCCAATGGCTCGACCTACGTCCGGGTCTGCTACGTGGTCGAGGAGCTCATCAACGATGATTTCGCTCTCCGTATCATGCAGAGGCACTTCAACGGTGTCTGGCAGGATGGAGATCGGTACTACTTCCAGGTGGTGATGTCGGATTCCGACGACACGCCGGACTGCCTCATCGACGACGCCGTCAACATGTTCCCCCCACAACTTCTGATCACCCGACGTGCCGCCCGGCTCCTCACCCCTGGTGAGATCAGTCTGGATGACTACATGGAGGGTGACTACACCGACTGACCGTCGGTACGAGATTCGGCCACGCCGATACGGGCCCGCAGCCACGACAGCTGCGGGTCTTCTCTTTGTCAAAAAGTAGAGATTTGCACACACAACGTTTGACTTTGCCAAGATAAACGCTACAGTTGAACCATTGATTTTTAAGAAAAAAATTATGGGTATTGGAGATCGATTAAGAAGAGTGTTTGCCGGCCCTTCACCAGAAGAAGCCGCCGCTGAAGCAGCAAAAGGACACAATGAAAAGGCTGCACGTGAAGCTGATGCAATTCGTCGTCGACAGGAGCGTGGGGAGGTAGCAGAGGCTGACGCCAGCTGGCGGTCTATGGACAAGGGGATGGGTCCCAGAGAAATGCAAGATGCAAAAAAAGCAGATGCTGATATGACTACTCAGCGTATTAAAGAGATTGAGGACAGGCTTGATAAAGCCGCATAACAAAAAACAACGCTCATTTAGAGCGTTGTTTTTTGAAACTGGATCTCATTTCCGTAGAAGAGGGAAGCGAGCTTTGAGATGTCTGGGCCGTTGGTGGTGAAGTACTGGTGTTGTCCTGACCAATCTAATTGAGTTTTTAGGGTGGGGTGTCGTTCGAGGTAATCTTTCAGAGCCCCTGCGACAATCTCTCCTTGTGAAACAACGGGAACCCCCCTTGGTACCTGTTTCTCAAAAAGTGTTTGGACGAGGGGATAGTGTGTGCAACCCAGGAGGACTTCTTCCGTTTTTGGAGATTCAAGAAAGAGTTCGTCTGCAAAATGTTTTACAAGTTGGTTACAGTTTTCGCCTGTCTGGCGTCCTGCTTCGATAAGGTCGGTCAGTCCAGGGCAGGCAACTTGGGTCACTTCGACATTTGGATTGAGTTTTTCAAGCTCATGAGTGTAGGCGTTCGACTCAACGGTTGCCGGGGTTGCAAAGATTCCGACGTGACTTCCGTGGGTTGCCAAATATTCAGCTGCCGGACGAATGACGCCGAGGAGACGTCGTCCTGGGTACTCAGCGGGGAGAATCTCTTGTTGAATACGCCTGAGGGCCTGTGCACTCGCTGTATTGCACGCAAGAATAACCAGCTGGCAATTTTGAGCAAAAAGAAAACGCACACCTTCGAGGGTGAATCTATAAATTTCCTCTTGTGGCCGCACCCCATAGGGGGCACGTGCGTTGTCACCGAGGTAGATGGTGGAAAGCTCTGGAAGCGTTTCATGAATCGGTCTTAAGACCGTCAATCCACCAAAACCTGAATCAAAGACGCCTAACATACAGCTTTCAGCATAGGCGAAAATCCACGTTTAGTCGATGGTTGATTCTTTTGGGTCTTTGAAGCACACTTGTGTTCCAAGGAGGTTCGATGTTCTTTCCTCATGTTCCGTATCCGAAACTCGTAGTAGTCGTTCGTCACGGAGAATCCGAGGGTAATGTCCGTTCCCACGAGGAGCGGACCGCTTGGGAGGTTTCGACCAACCGCTACAAGCTCACGGATCGGGGTCGCGCACAGTGCGAGATCACGGGGGCGTGGCTACGCGAGCATGTTCCGAGTCCTGACCGTATCGTGCGTTCCTACTACGCGCGCACCAATGAGACGGCAGCGCTGCTCTATCCCAACGCTGAGATCCGAGAGGACGAGCTGTTGGCCGAGAAGGACGGTGGTATCTGGGCTGTTCGGACGATCGACCAGATCCGCGATCAGGCTCCCTGGGAGCTGGATCGACGTGAACGGATGGGGCACTACCATTACCGACCGATTGGTGGCGAGAACATGCCTGATGTCGAGACGCGCGTTCGTGCGTTCAGGCGCAGCATGCGTCTACATCACACCGGTAAGGGATCAGTGGTCATCGTCGGTCATGGTCATTGGATCCTGCTCTGGCGCAAGCGCAACGAAGGGTTCTCCATCGAGGAGACCGAACGTCGCTACCAGGAGGACGAGGTCGCCGAGAACGCCAGTGTTCTCCTGTACCACAACACTTGGCATCCGGACGGCTACTTCTACCTGCAGCACGATCCGGAGGTCGACTACATCATCCCCTGGGAGGGGAAGCTCTAGGACGTCACGCAAGACGTCCTTTTCTGATACACTATCTCCGTTTGGTCTCTGAGAAGGGCTATGGCACAATGGAGCCAACCGAGATTCTGGGTGAAGCTGATTGGAAGCGCTTTAAAAAACCGTTTATTCGATAACTATGCGAGGTGAAGGAGCTCCAAGACCAAGCATGAGCATCTCTGAAAGGCTTCAGAAACGCCTTGCAGAGGAGCAGGCAAAAAAAGAGCAATCCACAGATGGTTCTCGCACACATGGGCAAGAATCAGGACCAACGTCTTACAAGGAATGGAAAGCGAGGCGTGATGCAGAGGCAGGTCAACAGCAGACCAGCGTTCGCGGTGCTCGAACAGGAGGTCGTGTCTACAATCCACCAACGCAGAGGCAGGAACAGGCACCTGAGCCTGTCTCACCAAGAGAGGCTAGACGCACACCTGTGAGACAATCTGAAGTCACTGCGCCTCTTCCTCGTGTTGATCAGGTGCGTCGTCCATCGCAGGCAGATGCGGAGGGGCGCCGGCGATTAATAAGAAATCAAATGAGGGAGCTCAGAGCCAAAGTGGATCAAGCGAATCAGGAATCAAGACGGTTACGTCAAGAGGGATTTGCTTGGGAGGCAGAAACAAAGGAGGCAACCGCTCGTGCGCTCGAACGCGCGAGGCAACAACTTGAACAACAACTAAGTGAGATTCCACCAGACGCATAATTTTATGGCAAAACCAACAGCACTCTTTATTGGATCCTTTCAGCCGTATCATATGGGTCACCACATGGTGATTCAAGGTATGACTAAGCTTGCAGGAAAAATTGTGATTGGGATCGGTAGTTCTAAGAAATCAGGGGATGCAGATCACCCGTTTACTGCTCAAGAGCGGAAGGAGATGATCCAGGCTGCACTCCAGGCAGAAGATATTATTCCAATGTTCGATGTTCATCTTGTGGAACTTCCCGATCATGAGGATGACGAACGGTGGGCACAACAGGTCCTTGAGGCCGTGGGTCCCGTTGATAAGCTTTGGACAGGGGACGAGTGGACGAAGAAGTGCTTTGAAGGAAAGGTGGAGATTCAGGAGATAAAGGAGGTACCTGGGATCAGTTCAAGCGGCATTCGTGAGATGATGAGGAAGGGGGGAGACTGGGACGAACAGGTGCCAGACGAAGTCGCAAAAGCGATAAAAAATCTTGAGGGAGTGAAGAGGGTCAAGGCTTGACATTTGTGTCAAAATGATATAAGAAGAGGGGCCGTTTGGCCTCTTTTTTGATGGTCAGATGTGTGTCAACTCTTCAACCGCCGCGCGTTTCGCGCAGCAGGAAGTGTTCATGACAGATCCTTCAGCCGCCCCCGCATCGTTCCACAAGCTGACGCCAATGATCGAGCGTACGTTTGTGGAACTCATCCGTGAGACCGAAGCGGTCTGGAGCTGGTGCCACCAGCTCTACACGGACGGTGTCCCGTGGGAGATGCGTCGAATCCCGAAGAAGAAGGGATTCCGTACGATCCATGCTCCCAAGGATCCTCTCATGGCCATCAGCCGAGGGATCCTGCACCACGTCCTGCGGCGCCTTCCAGTGCATCGAAGTGTGCATGGGAGTGAACCGCGGTCGAGTGTGATCACCAACGCGCGTGTACATGCTGGCTTCGCAAAGTCCGTGTACAACCTCGATCTCGAGAACGCGTTCCCGAGTACGAACCGTAAGCGCCTCGTGGCCAACCTTAGCCCCAAGATGCTCGCACTCCTCCTCGACTCCACGGACCTCAGTGAGGAAGAAGCGAGTGTCCTGGTTGAGCTCCTGATCGACCTCATGTTGGTGGATGACATTCTGCCACAGGGGTTCCCAACGTCTCCGGCGGTGCTCAACATCGTGCTCCTGCCCGTCGATCGTGAGATCAGTCGGTACTTGCGTCAGGTGGGTGAAGAGCTCGGATGTGAGTTGCGCTACACGCGCTACGTCGACGACATCACCATCTCCTCTGATGGCGACCGGATCCCCAAGCCCGTGCGCAACCAGATCCGGAAGATCATCCGCCACAACGGCTGGAAGATCAACCAGACCAAGCTGATGTACCATGGGGATGCAGAACCGGGCGACGACGAGCGCTCCACCAAGATGCCGATGGTCACAGGGCTCGTCATCCACGATGACGGCCGGCTGACCGTGCCTCGGTGGAAGCTGAGGAAGTGGCGTGCACTCATGCACGAGCTGCTTCAAGCGGAAGACGTCTCACAGGATCAGCGTGACACGCTGGTTGGGGTCGTGAGCTTTCTCACCATGGTCTACGACGGTGACCTGCCGAGCGCTGTCCGTCAGCCCTACCTCGACTGCAAGGAACGTTTCGGGATTCGTGATGCCGATGAACGTCGGGGTCGTTTCCCGGAACGTGGAAAGGACAGCGGGACCTAGATCCGACTTCGGTCGGAGCAGCCCTGCTAGATGTCGAGTGTTTCGCTCGGCAAAGGGGTTGCAACCAGTCTGACTGGACCGTCGCTCAGCCGTCTGCTCCGGTCCGGAGCAGACGGCTGGAAATCTGTACGCTGCGCTTGGCTACGCCTGCGCTTGCCGTACAGATTTCACTGCGACCAGGATTGTCGCTCTATCTCGTCCTCGTGACGAGAGCCTGTTCCGCTCAGAGTGTGCGTTCCGTGCACTCAAGGAATAGAAACCTGGGTGACCAGGATGACGCTCCCAATCCTCGCGGGACGCGAGTTTCTGGGGACAACGGACAGCTGGCTCCAGCTTCGCCTCCGCTCAGCTGTCCGTTGTCGCGCGTCTGGGATACGAGAGAAAAGACGCGTCCAAGACGAGTCTTTGGAAGCTCAGGTTGAGCGTTTCGCTCGACCCAGCAACCTGAAACGTGTGTGACTTGGTGCCGTGCTGCTTGGCCCCCTATCGGGTGCCTCGCCACACGGTGCTGACAGGGGCTGACAACCCTACGGGGTCGGGCTGTGCCCTTTGTCAGCCCCTGTCAGCCCCTGGTCGCACTCCAGGATTTGTTCTTTCTGTCATACTCGGAAATCGAGTTGAGGAATGCTGAGATCGTCTGTACCGGACGGTCGAGTTCCTCGAAACGTGGGGTACCGTCAGGGTGCTCTCGCCTCCCGCCTGATGGCGGTTCGGCTCGACAGTGTGATGTGTGCTCGCTTCGCTCCGCCACATCACACTGCCCGCACAAGGATTCCGGCACACACATGGGGGTTCACGGAAGGTGCGAGGCTGGGGTTGGTTCATTCCTGCCTCAGCTTCGTACCTTTTCTTCGTTCAGGAATGGATACATCAATTCTTGAACGAAGGAGGACATTCGTTCTTCTGACGCTTCACGGGAACAGTCCCTTCACAAGGAGAGGCCATGAGCGCCATCACAAACCTTGAGATCATCTTCCGCTTGGAAGGTGAGACCCTCGTCGCCAAACCCGTGGACTCAAAACTGCGGGTGCGTTCCATCACGGTGCGCAACCTGAATGCGTTCGCTCACGAAGTTCACGAGGGTGCGCGGTTCACGGTCCTGGTCAAGGACACAAGTGGGAACCCACGCAACCCCTCTCTGGTGGTCGAGCTTGATCGCAAGTTGCTCGAGATTCAGGCGAGTCCTCTCGGGGACGATTTCTGGATGGACTCGATGGACTTCGCTCTCATTGACGCCCATCTTCAGGACGGGCAGCACCTCTGGTTCGAAGGACCCCGAGGGACTGGCAAGAGTACGCTGGCCGAGAAGCTGGCAGGGCACTTCGGGGTTCCCATCTGCACGGTCAACGGATCGTCCATGTGGAACTCTCGCGCGGCGTTCGGATCCGAGGCTGGATCGAATGGATCCACCGTCTTCCGTCCTTCGGATCTCACGCTGTTCTTGCGTGAGATCGAAGACAAGGAGGACGGACTCGCGGCCATCGTCTTGATCGACGAGTTCGGTCGTATGGTGGAGTCAGGCGAAGGCCCTTGGCACACACTGCTCAGCCAGGCGCGGAAGTTCGACTTCATGACCACCCAGGGCACCATCGAGATCCGACTCCCCAAGGGGGTCGTGGTCATCCTCACCGACAATCCGGTGGGGGGTGGACACATGAACGTGCAGCCCATGGACATTGCGCTCCAGGATCGGCTCGCCCGATTTCGTCTAACCTACCCACCACAAGCGTGGGAGACGGCCTGGCTGTGTCGTGAAACTCGGATTCGCGAGAAGGAGGCGGTGACCATCATGGGGGCCGTCAACCAGATTCGTAGCTTCGCTGTCGACAACGGCTTCGAGTCCGGGGGTCCTTCCCCCAGACGTTCACTCATGGCAGCGCGCTTGGTTGCTCGTGGGATCCCGATCACGGCAGCCATCCGTCATGCCGTCGTCAACTTCTACGAAGGAGGCGATGCAAGCTCCGACCGTGGACGCCTGACCACGTACCTCGACAGCAAGAACTTGCTGCGAGACGCCAAGGTGCGAGGGTAAGATGGGACGTATGATCGAATTGTTCGTCACCTACCGGATGGACGGGGGAAACCCTGTGACTTCCGTGGGGCGTACGGACGATCCGGACGACCCACAGACATTCAAGGTGAACGTGGAATACCGTCCTGGCATGGACCAGCAGGCCTTGCGCATGCAGGCGATTGCTTTGGCAGATCCACTCTTCCACGCATACCTCCACGCGCAACTGAAGGCACGCCAGGCCTCTTCAGGGGCCTCGCAGGCGTCCGTGCCAGCTGTCATGATTCAAGAGGAAGAGGAGCGACAGCTTCTTTTCGAGCCAGATCAGATCCTGCCGGTGATCGACCTTGCGCTTCAGCGTGTGGTGGCGGTTACACGCCGCGCCGTTCGCTTTGAGCTCACGGGTCACGGAACCGCATCGACGGATTGTTTGAGTCTCGTGACCATCAATCCAGAACCAGCCCTCGAAGGGAAGTTCTCCGCCTTCTACGGACGTGCGCTTCACGAGTCAAGCCATATTCGGTACGACCGTGAAGGAACCAGGCGCGACAAACGTCGGCGATTTGGTGAAGAAGCCTACGGAACGGCCATCCTCAAGCGTGCACACGCTGACGGCGGGAAAATCCTTGGGCACATTCTGAACCTGATCATGGACCGGCGGTGCGACTGGCTGCACGCAGAGGAGTTCCCTGGCAATGCCTCAGACATCTGGCATCGGCTGGGAGATCTTCTGCCTGGGGAGCACGAGGTGTTTGTTCCGGCGGATGGGAGCGATCCTGTCCCCATGAGTGAACTTCCCAATCCGCTTCCAGAGGGTCAGTTCAAATGGGTGAAACGTAGGAGTGGTGTCTCGCGCGAGTGTGACGAGTCGGTCTTCACCGATTTCGTTTATGCCTGCAAGAAGCACACCAAGGGGCGACATGCGTGTGTCCGTACGGCCATCACTATGGTCAATAAGGCCACCCAGCGTGTGAACAAGGGGCAGCGCAAGTACGCACATCTCCTGACCGTCTCGAAACGTGTCCTCAAGCTCCTGCGTGAGCACATGACACCCAAAGAGGCCGAGTGGGAGCAGAAGCAGTTCGATCAGGAACACTTCGAGCAGGCCTTCATCGAGCTCATGGGGCAGCTCCATAAGGCCATCCACGGCAGTTCGGTTGATCCGCGCACACGCCAAGCTTTCCGTCAGTTGATGGCGAATCGTATGGCGAGTCAGCGTCAACAGTCCCTTAAGGGGTTACCAGCGCAGATGAAGGCCACGGGTCGAGGAAGTGCGAGTTTGCTTCCTCCTGGCAAGGTGGCGTCTGGTGGAGACGGGGAAGTGATCGATGTGGGACCAGATCCCATCGCCTACGCGAGCGTCCTTCCAATGGCTCAGCCGCACATCAGCCCCATGCGAGAGCTGATTCGACAGCTTTCCATTCCTCAGCGACGATCGTTGCAAGGATTGATCGAGGGAGACTTCGACCTCAATGCGATCCCAGCTCTCGTCACTGGGAGGAGTGAGTGCATGGCGATTGAGCGAACCAATCGGAAGCTCGACGTCGCACTTTCCTTCATGATTGATGTGAGCGCATCAATGAGCGGAAAACCGATGCGTCAGGCAAAGGCGCTTGGGGTGTGCTTCAACGAAGCGCTCCTTCCGTTCAGACAAACCGTGGAGGGTTTCTTCTTCGCCTTCGACGACAAGGTCTACCGCTGCGGCCCCGTGCAACCGAGTAATGGGCTGTCCAGCGTGAAGGGTGGGGGAGGAACCTGCGAGTCGATTGCTCTTCGTCACGCAGCGATTCCTCTCGCCAAGTCACGGCGTCGTCGCAAGATCATCGTGGTTGCCTGCGATGGCATGCCCTTTGATCCAGAAGAAACACGCAAGGAGTGCGATGTGCTCATGCGAGCGGGGATTCTCCCCATTCGTGCTCTGATCGGTGTTGACCAGGCTCCTGGCACCTATCCAGTAGAGCTTTACTTCGACACCTGGGAGGAGTTCATGCGTGAGGCCAAGAAGACCTTCGGGTCGATCTTCGCTGCTGCACGCATGTAACCTCTGCAAACCACCCTTCGACTCAGTCGGGTGGTTTTTCAATTGACAGAAACCCATTCGTGGACTAGTGTTTGACGTCAGTAGACTCCCATAAAGAGGTGGACATGAGGCCGAATAAGCACACCCCTACTGAAAAGAGTCAGATTGGCTCAAGCTTCGGTGAGGGAACGGGCATGCATGTGACAGATGCCATCGAGCTCAGCCGGCACTTCCCGTCGCAGTATCGAGGTCCTGTGCTGGTCGTGTATGCACGGGACAAGCGTGGAAAACTTCATGCGCGTCCACGTGTGCTGAGTGTTGGTGGGGTGGGGGTGTACGACGGTCCCTCCTTCCGCATCCTGCGACCGGATCGCATTTGGCGCTACGGCTACTTCCGTCGCAACCAGATCGGAGCCCTGCGCTTCAGCCTGCTTGCGCGAGTGCACGCCATTGCGCTTACTTGAGACGAGTTCTTCAACGGTTCTGAAGAGGTAACCCGCCAACGCAATGGCGGGTTTTCGATTGACAAAACGTATAAAATCTCTTATCCTCAGTTGTTCTTGATCTAAGTTGGTCAAGAGACTGTACCTTCTCAAGCACTCCTTCTGACTGAGTGAAAAGGAATCACATGAGACCAGCGGATTATGCAGAGCTCATTCGAAGCAGGGCAACGCACTGCGACTCGGAATGCAGGGGACTCTATGTCCGGATCCTCCGTGGCCGAACACCCGAAGACTTCGTGGCTATGAGTGACGACCCTGATCGCAAGGTCGTGATGTTCGTGGGGGGAGCGGACTCGGGTTCGCTCGTTGGTCTTACCTCGTACGAGATGCTCAACAGGCTCGGCTACACGGAAGACTACATCGCGGACCTGCTTGAATCTGGTCAACGGTTCAAGCTCCTGGTTTTCAAAAGCAACAGGAACACATTCCCCACCATCTGGGGGACGCTGCCTGATGTGGTCGGTCGGATCTACTCAACTCGAGTGGGCGACATGGTCGCAAGGTGCCTCACCGAGCTTCGTGATCTCACGTTCACTCAGATCGAACAGCGTGCAGGTTTCTCCTTCGCCGAGGTCAACAAACTCGGTAAGGATGATCCCCGGTTCATGACCGTCGATCGCCTGCTCATGAGCGAAGGGCGTGTTGAACACGTGCGAGCCTTCCTGTACTTCTCCCTGCATCTGAAGGAGTTGTTCTCAGGAGACGGGTATACCTACACGCCTGACGGACGACGTGGGATGAAGGAGTACTTCGCCCTGAACAAGCCTGTGACTGAACTCAAGGACGCTGTTCTGGTCGACCTTGAAGTCTGTGTTCCCGTGATCAAGCGGATGCAGCGAGAGATCTCCAAGCTTCATGCTTTGCCTGGGATGGTCTACATCCTCCAGACCGGAGCGGCTGGTCAGCTCGTCCGCGACCTCTGGCAGACGCCGGGGAGTTCCGCGACAATCCTCGGTCATCGCTTCTGTTACGCGCAGGAAGATCTCCTGGATGCCGTGGAAGTGCCGGGTCGTGTCATCGAGATCACCTCCTGGTGTAGTGAGGCAACAGGACGGATCATGGCTTCGACTGCCTACCGCAAGGCAAGGCTCTTTGCGGATCAGCGCGGAAAGGGATCCGAGCCCGTCGTGGGCCTGGGCATCACCTCGGTCGTCTGCGGCAAGGAAGAGCTTCCTGACGGGAAGATCGAGTGCGCAAACTTGGCGATCATGACCGAGCGAGGCGTGAACTGCATCTTCCTCAAGCTGAGGTCTGCTGGATCCGACGCCACGCCCAAGCAGCGTATGGCACATCGGGTGCGACAGGGTGAGCTGATCGACCTAGTGGCGCTCAACCTGATTCTCTGGGCCTTTGACGGTGTCGAACAGGTGCCGCTTGATCCAGAGTGGCTTCTGTTCATGGAGAGCGAACAGTTCGTACGTCAGCCAAACGGCGACGTCATCATTCACTTTGATATCAGGAGGTCGTCGTGAACTGGTTTCGTGCGTTCTGGAACACTGAGTACCACTATCAGAAGAATGGCAAGACCATCTTCTATGTTGCTCCGGGACCGCTGCTGGCCGTGCTTGTGTGCATCAGCTTGCTGCTCACCCTAGGATAGGAGAAAGTCATCATGGAATTCAACACTCTCGATGACGTGCGTGCCTTCGTACAGAAGGTCGGTGAGACACTTGATCCCAGATCACGATACATCTCGGAGCTGCTCTCGGTCGTGAACCAATCCGAGGACGTGGCTGATCTCGAGGCACGTCTGTGCGAGAATTCGCGCGGGCTTCGGCATTCGGGTCCGGACGTGTTCCAGGCCATGTCGCTCGCTGACAAGCTCAGGGCCAACCTGATCACCAACGAGACGGACGTGTTTCGTTTCGAGTCTGCGGACGCCGCAGCGATCGTGAAGGTCATGCAGCGAATCCAGCGGACGCATCTGGTCTCACAGGACGGTCGACCGGTACGCGTGCTCGTGGCCCCGTGTTCACACGGAGCTGAAGCCTTCACGGTTTCGAGCCTGGCACTTCGGGCAGGAGTGCGGGTTCAGATCAACGCTTGGGATGTACAGCGTGCTTGCATCGAAAGTGCCAGGACCGGCATGCTGGTCACGGGCATGCCCTTCGACCATCTCGCTCAGCCAGCCATTGTGTCGGAGGAGGTGCTCGCACCCATCTCGTTCGAGGTCGTGGACCTGTTCGAGTGGATCGAGTCGGACGACGACCGTCTCTGGGACATTGTCCTGTGCCGCAACTTCCTGGGCTATTTCCAGCGAGAAGTGGTGATCCGCTTGCTCAGGCGTCTCGAGCAGGTTCTGAGCGGTGGTGGACTTCTGGTCCTTGATCCGTTCGCAGTCGATCACTTTTTCCTTGGACCCCCGAAGGGGATGTACGTCGCTGAAGGGACTTCTTCCCTCTGGCAACGACGGTAGACCTGTCTCGGGAATAGTCCCGTCAACACAAACGACCCGCCAACGCTATGGCGGGTCTTTCAATTAGTTTCATTATTGTAACGTCTCTGGGATTGCTTCGCGGGGCTCGCAATGACGAGGATTTGAGTAGTGATGTGCATTGATAATGACGAGGGGGAAGAGTCCTTCTCCTCAAATGAGGCGGATTATGCTATCCTCAAACACGTGAATACACAGATCCCACCCCCTAGAGTAAACGCTTTAGGGGGTCGTTCTGCATTTCTTAAAGAATGAGCGATTTGCTTGTGCTTCGGGCAGAAATTCTTTCGACGACCGTTTGAGGTCGACTCAAGAATTTCTGCCCTCCAGCACGGCGCATCTCATCTCATTCTTTGAGAAATGCGATCAATAACCCATCTATCTATGGATTTCAAATTACAGTCCGAATACAAACCTGATGGTGATCAGCCTAAGGCCATTAAAGAGCTGGTGAAGGGGCTTCACGCTGACGAGAAGTTCCAGACGTTGCTTGGTGTAACGGGTTCTGGAAAAACGTTCACCATGGCCAATGTCATCCAGCAAGTGCAAAGGCCAACGCTTGTGATTGCGCATAACAAGACGCTTGCTGCACAGCTCTGTAACGAGTTCCGTGAGTTCTTTCCGGAGAATGTCGTGGAATACTTCGTGAGTTACTACGACTACTACCAGCCAGAGGCCTACATGCCACGGTCGGATACCTATATTGAAAAAGAAGCGATGATTAACGATGAGATCGATCGCTTACGTCATGCGGCCACACAGGCGTTGCTTACAAGAAGGGATGTCGTCATTGTTGCGTCGGTTTCTTGTATTTACGGCTTGGGTTCTCCAGACGAGTACAAGAATATTGTCTTACATCTTGAGGCAGGCTCACGTGAGATCACACGCACAGAGCTTATTCGGCGGCTCATTGGGATGCAGTTTGAGCGCACGAATGCAGATATCACACGCGGTCATTTTCGCGCGCATGGGGATGTGATCGAGATTATGCCCATGCATGAGGAGGTGTTGTATCGACTGATGATGGATGAGGAGGTGATCATCGGCATTCAAGAACTGGACCCCATCACACGAAAAATAAATCGACCGCTTCAAGATGCTTGGATCTTTCCGGCCAAGCATTACGTTGTTTCATCGGATCGTCGAGAGAAGGCTCTCAGTGATATTCGTCAGGAACTCAAGGACCAGTTGGCGCAGTTCGACAAGGAAGGGGCGGTGCTTGAGGCTGAGCGCCTCAGTCGGCGTACGCGCTATGACCTCGAGATGATTCAGAATATTGGGTACTGCAATGGGATTGAAAACTACTCACGTCATTTTGATGGACGTGCACAAGGAGAGCCGCCGCACACGCTCATGGACTATTTCCCAGACGATTTCTTAACCATCATTGATGAATCGCATGTGACGGTTCCGCAGATTGGTGCCATGTATAACGGGGATCAGGCGCGTAAGAAGTCGTTGGTCGATCACGGGTTCCGACTTCCGTCAGCAAAAGACAACCGCCCACTCAAGTTTTCTGAATTTGAAAAACGTATTGGTCAGGTGGTCTTTGTGAGTGCGACCCCGTCGGATTACGAAAAAGATCATTCCTCTCGGGTTGTTGAACAGATTATTCGTCCAACAGGACTTGTGGACCCAGAGGTAGAGATGCGACCGGTCACAGAAGAAGGGGATTATCCGGGTCAGGTGGAGGATTTGATTGGGGAGATTGAAAAGCGTGCGGCAAAGAAAGAGCGCATTCTTGTTACGACGCTGACAAAGAAGATGGCGGAGGATCTGACCGAGTTTTTGGTGGAGAAAGGGATCAAGGTGCAATACTTACATTCGGATGTGCAGACGCTGGATCGCATCACGATTTTGTCTGACCTCAGAAAGGGGGTCTATGACTGTGTGGTCGGCGTGAACTTGCTTCGAGAAGGGCTCGACTTGCCGGAGGTGACGCTTGTTGCCATTTTGGATGCGGACAAGGAAGGGTTTCTGCGTTCTGAAACGTCCATCGTACAGACCATTGGTCGGGCGGCTCGTAACGTGGATGGGCGGGTGATTGTGTATGCAGACAAGATGACGGGCTCGCTTGAACGGGCGCTGAGGGAGACAGATCGTCGCCGCAACATTCAGCTTGCACATAACAAGAAGCACGGGATTACTCCAAAGACGATTGCCAAGGAGATTAAGGATATTCGAGAGATGCTTGGGGCAGATGGCGTTGAAACGTCGATTGAGGGTGTACTCAAGATCGAGCTCACGGCTGAGCCACATGAACTCAAGAAGGTGATTCAGGAGAAAGAATATGACATGAAGGAGGCAGCCAAGCTCCTCGACTTCGAGACAGCAGCCATTTTACGCGACGAGATCGTGCTTCTAAGTAAAGAACTCAGAGGGAAGGAAACGGTTCCGAAGAAGAAAAAGAATTAGTTTTTCTGGAGCACCTCGGTAAACGAACTTATGAGATCGGCTGTTCAATAATGAGCCGACTCAAAGTTGTTTACCTCGGTCTCCCTCAATTCTCAAAACTATGGACGATAAAATTACAATCAAAGGGGCGCGGGAGCATAACCTTAAGAATATTTCGCTCGAGATTCCTCGCAACAAGTTGGTTTGTTTTACAGGGGTTTCTGGTTCAGGAAAGTCGTCGCTTGCATTCGATACGATTTTTGCTGAGGGGCAGCGACGCTATGTGGAGTCACTCTCTGCTTATGCCCGTCAATTCCTGGGGCAGATGGAAAAGCCAGATGTGGATGAGATTGAGGGGCTCTCGCCTGCGATCTCGATTGACCAGAAAGCCCATGGCCGTAATCCACGCTCGACCGTCGCAACGATTACAGAGATTTATGACTACCTCCGTGTGTTGTTTGCGCGCATCGGTCAGCCGCATTGTGTGAAGTGCAACGAGCCAATTCAAAAACTCACCAACGAGGAAATGGTGGATGTGGTGATTGATCATCTTGGGCCAGCTGCAAAAGGCGAGAAGGGGTCTGTGACGATTTTGTCGCCGATCGTGCGTGGTCGAAAGGGGGAGTATTACCAAATGCTCTACGATCTTTATAACTCCGGATTCGCCAAGGTGCGTATTGATGGCGAAGAATTTCGTCTTGATCAACAGATTAAACTTGCACGCTATAAGCAGCATACGATTGAAATCGTGGTTGATACGATTCCGCTTACGATGCTGCGAGAGGGCACAAAGGACGCACGTCAGCGATTGGCCGAGGCGATTGAGACCGCCGTTGATCGAGGCAATGATGTCGTGAATATTGTGTACCCAGATAAGAGCGAGCAACTCCTCTCAGCCAAGTTTAGTTGTCCAAAGGATGGATTCTCGTTTCCCGAAATTGAACCACGCTTGTTTTCGTTCAACTCTCCCTATGGCGCCTGTCCTGAATGTACAGGGCTTGGGACAGCGGAACTGTATTCAGAGGAAGTGTGTGGTCTGTGTTCCGGTGCCCGGCTTCGTGAAGAGGCACTGTACGTACGTCTTCCAGGAGAGAAGACGATTTATGATTTGGTGCAAATGCCTGTCTCTGAGGCAACTGAGTACTTTAAGGGGATTCAGCTGAATGAAAAGCAAGCGCAGATCGCTGGGTCTATTTTTAAAGAAATTCAGAATCGCTTGGAGTTCATGCTAGACGTGGGGCTTCACTACCTTACACTTGACCGTATGGCTGGGACGCTTTCGGGGGGAGAAGCGCAGCGCATTCGTTTAGCATCCCAGGTGGGTACCCGTCTTGTGGGAGCCATGTATGTGCTTGATGAGCCTACGATTGGACTTCACCAACGTGATAACGATCGTTTGATCGAGACCCTTGAGGCACTGCGTGATCTTGGTAACACCGTCCTTGTTGTCGAGCATGATGAAGACACGATGATTGCTTCTGACTTTATGGTTGAGATTGGGCCAGGGGCTGGGCGTCATGGAGGCGAGGTGGTGGCGATTGGTACGACAGAAGAAGTGCTCAAGGATAAAAATTCACTCACAGCTGCCTACTTACGTGGAGATAAAAAGATTGAGGTTCCTGAGAAGCGTCGGCCTGTGGGGCATTCAGCCATCAAGGTGCGTGGGGCCACGCAAAATAACTTGAAGAATATCGATGTCGATTTCCCCCTGCAGAATTTTGTCTGTCTCACAGGGGTCTCAGGTTCAGGGAAGTCCACGCTTGCGTACGAGATCATGTACAAAGGTCTTTCAAAGCGACTCTATAACAGCAAGCATACGCCCGGCACGCACAAGTCGCTCTTGGGTCTTGAATATATCGACAAGGCAATCTTGATTGATCAATCTCCGATTGGTCGCACGTCTCGATCAAACGCAGCCACCTATACGGGTGCCTGGGGTCCCATCCGTGACATCTTTTCTGCAACGGCTGAGGCACGTTACCGCGGATACAAAAAAGGACGGTTTAGTTTTAACCGACCTGGTGGACGTTGTGAAAACTGCGAAGGGCACGGGGAGATTGCAATCGAGATGCACTTCTTGCCTACGGTGTATGTGAAGTGTGATGTGTGTAAGGGACGGCGCTTTGATCGGGAGACGCTTGAAATTCTGTACAAGGAAAAGAACATTCATGACGTTCTTCAAATGCGGATCGAAGAAGCCACAGAATTTTTTAAGGATGTTCCGCCTATTCATGATCGACTGGAAACTCTTTGTCGTGTCGGGCTTGATTACATCCAGTTGGGTCAACCGGCACCAACTTTGTCTGGTGGAGAAGCACAGCGTGTGAAACTCTCGACAGAACTCGCCAAGCGTCAAACAGGTCGCACACTTTACCTGTTAGACGAGCCAACCACGGGGCTGCACTTTGAGGATGTTAAAAAACTTCTTCAGGTGTTGCATTGGTTGGTAGACAAGGGGAATACCGTCATTGTGATCGAGCACAATCTGGACGTGATCAAGACAGCCGATTGGGTGATTGATCTCGGACCCGAGGGGGGAGATTTGGGCGGAACGGTTGTAAAGACAGGGACACCTGAGGATATCGCTCGACACGCAAAGAGTTATACGGGACACTATCTGAAGAGAATCTTAAGCAAATAGTATGAATCGATTTCTTCTCATTCTTCCACTGATGCTTTTGGGTGTTGGTTGTGCGGAACAAGCTGTCGTCACCGTTCCTGAATCTTTGGATGATTCTGATTCGATTGAGGTTTTGGATGAAGCAGAAGAAACAGTGGTTGCTGCCACGGTCTCCTATCCCGTTGAAGAGTACGTGACCCGACGCACTTTTAAGCAATTTGGTGAATACATTTCAGATCGCTTTAACGGGTATCATGTTGCTGATGATGTCGAGTTTGCGGATGTTGAGGAGGAAGTGCCTGTTTCTGCGATTGCGGACGGGACGGTGCTCGTTGCTGATTGGGTGTCAGGATATGGAGGGGTGATGTTGGTGGAGCATGACGTTGCTGGCGAACGTGTGGTTGCCACGTATGGGCATATCGATCTTGCTTCGACGGAGCTGTCTGCTGGTGACCAGGTGGTGCGTGGGCAGTTTCTCGCAAACCTTGGCGACGGGGAATCCGAAGAAACAGACGGGGAGCGCAAGCATCTTCACTTTGCGCTCTATGGGGGTGAGGGGTACAAGCTTGCTGGCTATATTTCGACACCGAGTGAATTAGACCCATGGATTAACCCACACTCGTTTTTTCTTGAGCAAGGTCTTGATCCGACACAAACAGCACGGTTTTATAACTCAGACAAGGATCTCGGTGGAGACATCTATCAGGTAAGCTTTGAGATTCCTGACGGCTGGGAGCTTGAATATATCCCGTCGCTCGAGGCGTTGAACTTGTTTACGCTTAAGGGTGACGGGACGGCACGTGAGCGTTCACAAGTACTCATTCGTTACTTCGACGCAAGTAGTTTCTTAACGCTTTCAACAGTTGAAATTTTTTCGACAGAAGACTTGTTTGTTGGCATGGAGGGCTACACGGCGCGTCGATACGATATTGAAAAGAAGGAGGGAGTGACAGACTTTGCAGATCAACCGCTCTGGAGGAATGAACGCCATCTTGTCACGGATGTTCGTGGCGAGGAGGGATACACGCGGTATTTCGTTGTTGCCGCAAATCCAGAACTTGACCCGAGTGTTTATGAGGATCTGTTGGCTAGTATGATTATTAAGTAGAGAGGTCTCAGTAACAAAAAAGCAGGCGTTCCATTGCGCCTGCTTTTTGATTTTCGTTATTCAACGATCAGGACACCTTCCATACCGAGTGCTCGGTGAGAAGCAATGTCACAGTAGAAGGCGTAAGAGCCTGGTTCTGTTGGAGCGGTAAAGATCAAACGTTCATTCTCATCAATCTCGAAACGGACGCCAATCTCGTCAATGACGAAGGTGTGAAAGCCGCTGTTTGCTGTGAAGGTTACTTCTACCTGTGAACCTGCCTGTGTGGTGATTGTGTTAGGGGAGAAGAAGAAGTTGCCTGACTCCATATTCACCTCAACACCGGCACTGCCACCAATGGTGACATCAACAGGTTCCGTTTCATCGCCATCGTCTTCAATTTCTACTTCAACCTCACCTCCACCCTCTAATTCGATCGTCACTGTTTCTCCGTCCTCGTCGTCCTCTCCGTCCTCCGATGCTTCCTCTGCTTCCACCTGCTCCTCGGTCTCAGATGCTTCTTCTGTCACGGTGTCTGCTGTCTCTGGTTCTGTTGGGGCTGTTGATACACAGCCTCCACCTACAAGGGCAACGACCATGAAGAGCGA
>Ga0210044_10001272_pt1 | contig 38378 bp, 47 predicted proteins | sample CryGey13umfilter_2_FD_183959 | JGI IMG/M metagenome (GOLD analysis project Ga0210044, IMG submission 183959) | Groundwater microbial communities from aquifer in Utah, USA - Crystal Geyser 4/9/14 3 um filter (SPAdes) (version 2) | ecosystem: Environmental > Aquatic > Deep subsurface >... | reverse complement strand
TTGGATTCTGGCTTGGAGGGAAATATAATTTTAACTGATGGAAATAATAATTAAACTGCTTACACCTGTTGATCAGCTTAAAGACAGAATTGAGTTTCTAAGAGTGTATAAATAAATTCGTTAGACGGGAGAAGTAAAACGAAAATCAAAATGATGTTAAAATCATTTTATCTCACCCAACCAATATCATTTTTTAACCCAGATTTTCCATTGGAAAATCTGCCATCTGGGCAGACAATTTGTAAGTAAATAAAGATCATATACTTAGTTATATAAAAATCTTGGAATTCGTTATTTGAGTAATATGTTTTTCTTACAAATTGCCAGGGGTTCGGCAAAAAATTTATTTCCAATGAATTTTTTGGGTTTAATACTAAAATAATTTTCAAATAGTTTTTCTTTTTGTAATTTAAACACTAAATGTGAAAATTAAATGACCGGGTATTAATTTGTTCTCAAAATTATATTCAAGTGCAACATACGGTATAAATGCTTATTTAGTAGAAGTAGAAACACACTTTCAAGCACAAGTTCCAACCTTTACAATAGTTGGCCTTCCAGATAACGCTGTAAAAGAAAGCAGGGAAAGAGTAACGGCTGCAATTAAAAACAGCGGACTTGATTTTCCACTAAAAAGAATAACAATAAACTTAGCACCCGCCGACATTAAAAAAGAAGGAAGCGGTTTTGATCTTCCTATTGCTCTTGGAATACTCTCAGCAAATAAAATTATTAAAAAAGAAAGTTTAGATGATTCAGTCTTTCTAGGTGAACTTTCATTAGACGGAAGACTCAGAAAAATTAAAGGTGCGCTTTCAATTTCAGCAGAGGCAAAACAAAAAGGAATTAAAAAAATATTTTTACCTATTGAAACTGCAAATGAAGCTTCTATAGTTGAAGGAATAGAAGTTTATGGAGTTGAAACTTTAAAAGAAACCGTCCAATTATTAAATAAAGAAATTAATAAAAAACCAATAATAGCTAATACAAAAGAAATTTTTTCGCAGGTAAATAAATACTATTTAGATTTTTCTGATGTAAAGGGACAAGAAAATGTAAAACGGGCTTTGGAAGTTGCCGCTGCTGGGTCACATAATATTTTAATGATAGGACCACCCGGTTCAGGGAAAACTATGCTTGCAAAAAGGATTCCTTCAATACTTCCACCAATGACATTTGAAGAAGCATTGGAAACAACAAAAATTCATTCCGTTGCTGGAATTCTTTCATCAAAAAAAGCTTTGGTTACAGAAAGACCGTTTAGAAACCCTCACCATACAATCTCTGATGCTGCGTTAATCGGTGGTGGATCTTTTCCAAAACCCGGCGAAGTTTCTTTTGCCAATCACGGAGTATTATTTTTAGACGAGCTACCCGAATTCAAAAAAAATGTGTTGGAATTATTGCGTCAACCTCTTGAAGATAGAAGAGTAACTGTAAGTCGTTCTAAGTTATCTTTGGATTTTCCTGCTAATTTTATGCTTACTGCTGCTATGAATCCTTGTCCATGCGGATTTTTTACTGACCCTAATAAAGAATGTACCTGCTCACCACCACAAATTCAAAAGTATATGTCAAAAATTTCTGGTCCTTTACTTGATAGAATTGATATTCATATTGAAGTACCTGCAGTTAAATATAAAGAGTTATCTTCAACTGTAAAAAGTGAAACTTCTCAGCAAGTTAGAGACAGAGTAATTGAAACAAGAGAAATTCAGCACAAACGATTTGAAAAAAACCCAAACATATTTAACAACGGTGGAATGAGTTCGAAAGAAGTCAGAAACTTTTGTCAATTGGATTCTGCTGGAGCAGAGTTATTAAAAATGGCTATGACAAAATTAGGCCTTTCAGCAAGAGCATACGACAGAATATTAAAAGTAAGCAGAACTATTGCAGATTTAGAAAAATCAGAAAACATTTTACCCCAGCATATTAGTGAAGCTATACAATACCGTAGTTTGGACAGAGAGTTGTGGAACCATTAAAAGTAAGTTAACCTTATTCGTATTAATTTATATATTTGATTAAACTTTATTTCCTTAATTATTGTTAAAATGTTATAAAAAATAAATAATATAAAAGGTATTACTATGAAAAAGCATAATATATTATTAATTGTAATAATACCAATTATTTTTAATTCTTGTAGCAGCAATTTATACTTAAACAAAATTCCAACTAATGAAATTAAAGTTGATGGAAATATTGATGATTGGTCAGGCGATTTGAAATATATTAAAGATGAAAATTCAGCAATTGGTGTAAAAAACGATAAAGACAATTTATATATTTGTTTTACTACTTCAGACAGAAAAAAGATAAGACAGATTATAAACCTTGGTTTAACTGTATGGTTAAAACCAGTAAATTCAAAGACTTTAGGTGTACATTATCCTATAAATTCACTAGAAAACAATGGGTTTGATTTAAGATCAAACAATCCAAGAATATTTCAAAATGATATCACTTATAAGAAATATATGGAAAATAATAGAGATTTTTTAATTGTAAATGAAGAAAATTTTCCTCTTTACGGTTTAAAAATTGGCTTTAATTCAGGGTATTGAATTAGTTTGGGCTTTCAAAATGGGCAATTTATATATGAATTAGCGGTTCCTTTTATACATACTACTGATCATTATATTCCTATAATTGAAATACCAGAAAATAAATTGGGTATTACATTTGAAACCGGAGATGGCGATTTTAACCTAATTTCGAACAAAAAATTTTCCCACGATAATTCCAGAATTGGGGATGGGAGTGATGCTTTTGGTGGTAGAAGAACTGGGAATAAACCTTTTTTAAGTTCCGGAATTGATGAAAAAATAGATGTTTCAATAACTGCTAATTTACAGTAATTATCAATTTAAAATTCTGTCCTTTTTCTGTCCGAATTAATTCTAAGCCTTTTAATTACAATAAATTCCCATCCTATATTTTTTAAAAATAATTAGGAAAATGTATATAATTATTATTTGCAATTTTCTAAAAATAGGGATATATTTGTTGCTCGTTTATATTTTTGGGCGGACGCCGGAGTTGGAGAGCCGGGGCGGACTGTAAATCCGTTGGCTGACGCCTTTGGGGGTTCGAATCCCTCGCCGCCCACAGAGCTTTTCCCCTTTATTTTAGGGGTATATTTATGTTTAAGATTAATGTTATTGTTCATTTAATAAATTGTTTTTGAGTTTTGATGACTAAAATATTTTTATTTAAAGTCATCTTCTTCTAACTGATTGATCACGAAAGTATTATAAAAAATTTAAAAAGTTCATTGAGGTTTTGGGAAATTGAATGCGGGAGTAACTCAGTTGGCTAGAGTCACAGCCTTCCAAGCTGTTGGTCGCGGGTTCGAGTCCCGTCTCCCGCTCAAAAAATTTTTATCGCTGATGTAGCTCAGTTGGTAGAGCACATCCTTGGTAAGGATGAGGTCACCGGTTCAATCCCGGTCGTCAGCTCACTAAAAAATTGATTAGGTCATCCCGATAAATCGGGGTTGTCAGGTTTTTGATAAAAGAAAATTTAATGAATGTTATTTTTAAATTATAATTGAAAAATTTTTGTAGAGAACGAATATGAGAGATATAATTACTTTAGAATGCACAGAGTGTAAAAGAAGAAATTACACTACTACCAAAAATAAAAGATTACACGCTGGCAGAGTAGAATATAAAAAATATTGCCGCTGGGATAAAAAACATACTATTCATAAGGAAACAAAATAATTTTTAGCTACGTCAGTAGCTCAATTGGCTAGAGCAGCGGTCTCCAAAACCGCAGGTTGGGGGTTCGAGTCCTCCCTGACGTGCTGCTTAAATTAAGGAATTAAATTATGAAAGAAAAAATAAAAGGTTTCTTTGAAGATGTAGTAAAAGAAATGAAAAAAGTTACTTGGCCAACAAAAGACGAATTAAAAGAATCTACAAATGTTGTAATAGTAGTTTGTCTTTTAATAGCAGCTTTTACTTATGCAATAGATATGATTATTACACAACTTTTTAAAGGACTTTTTTAAGTTGGGACAAGTAATGGAAGGTAAATGGTATGTAGTTAGAACTTTTTCAGGCCATGAAAATAAAGTTAAAAACTTTATTGATACCGAGCTTGAAGAGAATGAATCATTAAAAGCTAAAATTCATGAAGTTTTAGTTCCCATGGAAAAAGTTTTTGAAGTAAAAGAAGGAAAGAAAAAAAGTAAGAACAAAAATTTTTTCCCAGGCTATATACTTATACAAGCAGATTTAGATAATCAGGTAAAAGAATTTATCTTAAACACACAATCAGTAATGGGATTTTTAGGTTCAGGTAAAAATCCAAATGCACTTCAACCTGAAGAAGTAAAAAGAATTATTGGTCGCTTAACACAAGATGAATCTACTGAAAGAATGGAAACAATTTTTCAGAAAGGCGATCTTGTAAAAATTATTGAAGGTCCATTTAACAGCTTTAATGGTACCATTGAAGAAGTTAATGAAGAGAAAATGAAAATTAAAGTAATGGTTTCAATATTTGGTCGTAAAACCCCTGTTGAAATTGATTTTGTTCAAGCTGAAATAGAAAAGTAATTTAGAATTTATATTTAAAAGGTTATAAAATGGCAAAGAAAATAGCTGGATATATCAAACTTCAAATTCCTGGAGGAAAAGCTAATCCTTCACCACCTGTTGGTCCTGCATTAGGGCAAAAAGGTGTAAACATTATGGAATTTTGTAAACAATTCAACGCTAAAACAGCTGATAAAAATGGTTTAATAATTCCTGTTGTAATTACTGTTTTTGCTGATAAATCATTTACATTTATTACAAAAACTCCACCTGCTTCTGTGTTATTAAAAAAGGCAGCAAATTTAGAAAAAGCTTCAGCAGAGCCAAACAGAACTAAAGTAGCAGCTGTTTCAGAAAATCAAGTTAAAGAAATTGCTGAATTAAAAATGCCAGATCTAAATGCATTTGATATTGAGCATGCTATGAGTATGGTTACAGGTACAGCAAGAAGTATGGGAATTACAGTTAAAAAATAATATTAATAATTTTTTGATTTAAGGGTTATGGTGCAATAATGCAAAAGACTAAAAGAAGTAAAACAATAATGGAAAAAGTAGACACAACAAAAGAATATTCAATTGTTGATGCAATTCAATTATTAAAAGATAATTCAACTGTAAAATTTGTTGAAACACTTGATTGTGCAATGAGACTTGGTGTTGATCCAAGACACGCCGATCAAATGATAAGAGGAACAGTATCGCTTCCAAATGGTACTGGTAAAAAAGTTAGGGTTCTTGTAATTGCTAAAGGAGCTAAAGTTCAAGAAGCTTTGGATGCCGGTGCTGACTATGCTGGTTTTGAAGAATATTTAGAAAAGATTAAAGAAGGTTGGGCTGATATAGATGTTATTGTTGCAACACCAGATTCAATGGCTGAATTAGGAAAATTAGGAAGAGTGCTTGGACCAAAAGGGTTAATGCCAAATCCAAAAAGTGGAACAGTTACAATGGATGTAGCAAAAGCAGTTAAAGAAGTTAAAGCTGGCAAGATCGAATTCAGAGTTGAAAAAGCTGGAATTGTTCATACCTCTTTAGGAAAATTAAATTTTGAAACTAATAAATTAGCAGAAAATGTTGAGGCGTTCATTAATACAATTATTAAAATGAAACCGTCTTCTGCTAAAGGCCAATACATTAAAAGTGTTTATCTATCCAGTACAATGGGGCCTGGGTTGATGATATCTAAAGAAGTAATGGCTATATAAATAAGTTTACGCACTCGTAAAATGCTTCAAAAAAAATAACATATGATTAACTTAGAAACTTTTGGAAAGTTATGAATAAAAATGAAAAACAGGAATTAATTTCTGAAGTTAAAGAAATTCTAAAAAACTCCAACGCTGTTTATCTAACAGACTACAGCGGTATCGCAGTTGAAGAAATAAATGGTTTAAGAAATGACTTCCGCAATAAAGGTGTTAAATACAAAGTAATTAAAAATACTTTATTTAACAGGGCACTTTCTGAAGTAGGGAAGTTTGAAAAACTTTCTGAGCACTTAGAAGGGATGACAGGTTATGCTTTTACTACTGAAGATCCGGTTGCACCGGCAAAGATCATCAAAAAGTTTTATGATGATAAAAAGAAATTGTCCTTAAAGGCCTGCTATATTGAAGATCAATATTATAACGGCGATCAGCTTGCAATATTAGCATCATTACCAACAAAATCAGAAGTAATTGCTTCTATTTTAAGTAGTATTAATGCACCTATTTCAGGCATTGTTGGTGTTATTAATGCAGTTACTCGTGATCTTGTAAATGTAGTTGACCAAATATCAAAAAGAAGTGTATAAAATATTTAAAATAAAATAATTATTAGGAGATAATAAAATGGCTGAAAAAATAGCTGAAATTGTTGAAAAGATTAAACAATTATCACTTGTTGAAGCTTCAGAATTAAAGAAAGCTTTAGAAGATGAATTTGGCGTAACAGCTGCTGCACCTGTTATGATGGCTGGAGCTGCCCCTGCTGGTGGAGCTGCGCTTACTGAAGAACAAACCGAATTTAATGTAGTATTAGTTAGTGCCGGTGATAAAAAGATTAATGTTATTAAAGTTGTAAGAGCTCATACTGGTTTAGGCTTAAAAGAAGCAAAAGACCTTGTTGATTCTGCTCCAAATCCAGTTAAAGAAGGAATTCCTAAAGAAGAAGCTGAAAAGCTTAAAAAAGAATTCGAAGAAGCTGGTGCAAAAGTAGAATTAAAATAATTAATTATTATATATCGCAATTATACAAAGAGTGGTAAGACGGAGAAAAGCGTCTTATCGCTTTTTGTGTTAAAGTATTCGTTGATTAGAGCAAAAGAAATTAGAAAATGAAAAATAATTGGAGGTTAGGAATTGGATAATAAAAGAATTTCCTTTGGAAAAATATCCTCTGTAATAGATGCTCCGGATTTATTAGATATTCAAACACAGACTTTTGAAGATTTTGTACAATTTAAAGTTCCAATAAGCAAAAGACTAAATAAAGGTCTTCAAGCTGTATTTACTTCAAATTTTCCGATATTTGATAATAAAGAGAATTATAGATTAGACTTTTTAAATTACTTTTTTGAAAAACCAAGATTTTCAGTAAATGAATGTACTGAAAGAGGTTTAACATATTCTGTTCCCTTGAAAGCAAAGCTTCGTCTATCAACTAAAGATAGAGAAACAGAAGAATTTGTAAATAGTGTAGAACAAGAAGTTTACCTTGGTAATTTACCATTTATGACTGAACAAGGTACCTTTGTTGTTAATGGAGCAGAAAGAGTAGTAGTATCACAATTACACCGATCACCGGGAGTGGCATTCTCACAAACTTTACATCCAAATGGTACTCCAATTTATTCTGCCAGAATTATTCCTTTAAGAGGTTCTTGGGTTGAATTTGCTACAAACATAAGCTATGTAATGTTTGTATATATAGATAGAAGAAAAAAATTCCCTGCTACTACTTTACTTAGAGCTTTAGGCTATGAAACTGATGAAGAGATTTTGGGGTTATTTGATCTTATTGAAGAAATAGATACTAAAAAAGTTAAACTTGAAGAATATGTTGGCAGAACAATTGCTAGTGATGTATTTGATATGTCAACTGGTGAAGTTTTCCTAGCTAAAGATTCTATTTTTACAGAAGAAGATATTAACAGAGTTGATGAAGCAGAAATAGAAATTTTAAAATTCATAAATTCTGAAACATCACCTGATTTAGATTTAATTGTTAACACATTAAAGAAAGATACATCTCACTCACGCGAAGAAGCATTGTATGCAATCTACAGACAACTTCGTTCCGGAGAAGCTCCTGATATTGAAACAGCTCAAGGATTAATTGAAAAATTATTTTTTAATGATAAAAGATATGACTTGGGTGATGTTGGAAGACACAGGATGAATGATAGATTAAAATTGAATATTGATGAAAATACTACAATCCTAACTGTTGAAGATATTATTGCCATAATGAAATATATAATTAAACTTAGAGTTGGTAACGAACATGTTGATGATATAGACCACTTAGGAAACAGAAGAGTAAAAACTGTTGGTGAACAATTAGGTCAGCAGTTCAATATTGGTATGGCAAGAATGGCCAGAACAATAAAAGAAAGAATGAATATCCGTGATACTGAAAATTTTACACCACAAGATTTAGTTAATGCTAGAACTATCAGCAGTGTTGTAAATGCATTCTTCGGTACAAATCAGCTTTCACAATTTATGGATCAAACAAATCCTTTAGCAGAAATGACACATAAAAGAAGAATGTCAGCTTTAGGACCTGGTGGATTAACTAGAGAAAGAGCTGGTTTTGAAGTTCGAGATGTGCATTATACGCACTATGGTCGACTTTGCCCAATTGAAACTCCTGAAGGCCCAAACATTGGTTTGATATCTTCATTAACTATTTATGCAAGAGTAAACAGATATGGATTTTTAGAAACACCTTATAGAAAAGTAGAAAAAGGTAAAGTTGCTGGTGATGTTGAATATTTATCAGCAGAACAAGAAGATTATTTTACAATTGCTCAGGCAAATGCTGCTTTAGATAACAAAAATAAATTCGTTAATGAAAGAGTAAAATCAAGATTCAAAGGTGAATTCCCGATTGCAAATGGAAATAATGTGCAATATATGGATGTAGCTCCTGCTCAATTAGTTAGTGCAGCTGCTGCTATGATTCCTTTTCTTGAACACGATGATGCAAACAGAGCATTGATGGGTTCTAATATGCAGAGACAAGCAGTTCCACTGTTAAAACCTGAGGCACCAATTGTTGGTACAGGAATGGAAAAAAAATTAGCAATGGATTCAAGAGCTGTTATAGTTGCTACAGGAAATGGAAAGGTAGATTATGTTGACGCAAATAAAATAATAATTAATTATGATGTAAATCCTAATAGTATAGAATTTTTAACAGGTTTTAATGATTCAAGTTCTGTGGAATATGAATTGACAAAATTTAAAGGAACAAACCAAGAGACATGTATTAACCAAATCCCAATTGTTAAAGAAGGACAAAAAGTAACTGAAGGTTATGTTATAGCTGATGGTTGTGCAACTGACGGAGGCGAAATTGCTCTCGGTAGAAATGTTCTAGTTGCATTCATGCCTTGGAGAGGTTATAACTTTGAAGATGCTATTGTTATAAATGAAAAAATTGTTTCTAAAGATGTTTATACATCAATACATGTTGAAGAATATGAATTACAAGTTAGAGAAACAAAAAGAGGTGAAGAAGAACTTACAAGAGAAATTCCAAATGTTAGTGAAGAAGCTGTAAAAAATTTAGATGAATTCGGAATTGTTAGAGAAGGTGCTCAAGTTAAAGAAGGTGATATACTAATTGGTAAGATTACTCCAAAAGGAGAAACAGATCCAACACCGGAAGAAAAACTTTTAAGAGCAATCTTTGGTGATAAGGCTGGCGATGTTAAAGATTCTTCATTAAAAGCTCCTCCCGGACTTAAAGGAACAATTATAAAAACAAGATTATTTAGCAGAAAAAGAAGAGATGCTGATGCTAAAAAAGTTGAAAAGAAACTTTTAGATGATTTAGAAAAACAACATAGAGTTAAATTAAATGAACATTATAAAAAACTTGTTGCTAAACTAACTAAGCTTACAGAAAATGAAAACACAGCAGGTATAAGAGATCTTGATGGTAGTGTTGTTTTGAGAGGTGGAACAACTATTAAAGATACTACTTTTAGTTCTCTAGATGATGTTACAAAATTAGATTATACTTTAGATTGGTTTGATACAAAAAAAATAAACGGACATGTTCAAAAATTATATGTTAATTATTTTGATGTACTTTCCGATTATGAAGAAGAATACAAAAAAGAAAAAGTTAAAGTTATAAGCGGAGATGAATTACCTCCTGGTATTATTCAACTTGCAAAAGTTTATGTAGCCGTAAAGCGTAAACTTTCTGTTGGTGATAAAATGGCTGGCAGACATGGTAATAAAGGTGTAGTTGCTAAAATAGTACCTCAGGAAGATATGCCGTTTTTACCAAATGGTCAACAAGTAGATATTATTCTTAACCCACTTGGTGTTCCATCAAGAATGAACCTTGGCCAGCTTTATGAAACCGCACTGGGTTGGGCAGGTAAAGTTTTAGGCGTAAAATTCTCAACTCCTATTTTTGACGGAGCTAAAATAGAAGATATTGATGAATGGCTGGCAAAAGCAGGCATTCAACACGGAAGTAAAACAACTCTTATTGATGGTAGATCAGGTGAAAAATTTCAACAAGAAGTTACTTGCGGATATATTTATATGCTAAAACTTCATCACTTAGTTGATGATAAAATACACGCAAGGTCAATTGGACCATACTCATTAATTACTCAACAACCACTTGGCGGTAAAGCACAATTCGGTGGTCAGAGATTTGGCGAAATGGAGGTATGGGCGTTGGAAGGTTATGGTGCTGCCAATATTTTACAAGAAATTCTAACCGTAAAAAGTGACGATGTGGCTGGCAGGTCAAAGGTATATGAAGCAATTGTTAAAGGTGATAATTTACCTGAGCCAAATATTCCGGAGTCGTTCAATGTATTAATTAAAGAGCTTCAAGGATTGGGGCTTGATATAAAAATAAATTAATACACAGAACTAACTTTATCACATAGAAATTAGGAGATATAAAATGGCTTATAGAGTTCAAGAAAATGCAATGAAAGAGATATCTAAAATTACTATATCATTGGCTAGTCCAGATGATATTTTAACTAGATCTCATGGCGAAGTTACAAAACCAGAAACGATAAATTACAGATCGTTCAGACCTGAAAAGGATGGCCTTTTTTGCGAAAAAATATTTGGACCCACCAGGGATTGGGAATGTTACTGTGGTAAGTATAAAAGGATAAGATACAGAGGCATCATTTGCGATAGATGCGGTGTTGAAGTTACGCAGAAAAGTGTAAGAAGAGAAAGAATGGGACACATAAGTCTTGCTGTACCTGTTGTTCACATTTGGTTTTTCAGAGCTCAACCTTCAAAAATTGGCAACATTATTGGAATCAGTTTAAAAGAATTAGAAAAGATAATTTATTATGAATCCTATGCTGTAATAAATCCTGGACCAACAGGGTTAAATAAAATGGACCTGATTTCAGAAGACCAGTATTTTGAAGTATTAAACTCACTACCTACTGAAAATGAAAAACTTGATGATACAGATCCTAATAAATTTGTTGCAAAAATAGGTGGTGAAGCTGTTAAAGAAATATTAAGTAATACAAATGTTGCTGAACTTTCTAAGGAATTAAGAGATCAACTTAAAGTTGAAACCTCTCAACAGAAAAAAGCAGATCTATTAAAAAGATTAAGAGTATTAGAATCATTTAAAGAAGAAGAAGGTAAAGTTCCAAACAATCCTGAATGGATGGTGTTGGATTATATTCAAATAATTCCACCAGAGCTAAGACCTCTAGTTCCATTGGAAGGCGGAAGATTTGCTACTAGTGATCTAAATGATCTATATAGAAGAGTAATAATTAGAAACAACAGATTAAAAAGATTAATAGATATTAAAGCACCGGAAGTAATTTTAAGAAATGAAAAAAGAATGCTTCAGGAATCTGTTGATGCTCTTTTTGATAACTCAAGAAGAGGAAGCGCTGTAAGAAGCGACAACAACAGACCATTAAAATCTTTAAGTGATATGCTTAAAGGTAAACAAGGTAGATTCCGTCAAAACTTACTTGGTAAAAGAGTTGATTATTCTGGCCGTTCGGTTATTGTTGTTGGACCTGAATTAAAATTACATCAATGCGGTTTACCTAAAGACATGGCAGTAGAATTATTTAAACCTTTTATAATTAAAAAATTAATTAGTAGAGGTTATAATAAAACTGTTAAAAGCGCAAGAAAAATAGTTGATAGAAAAGATCCAATAATTTGGGATATTCTTGCGAAGATTATTGAAAGTCATCCGGTTATGTTGAACAGAGCTCCTACTCTTCACAGACTTGGTATACAGGCATTTCAGCCAATATTAATAGATGGTAAAGCAATACAATTACATCCAATGGTCTGTACAGCTTTTAACGCAGATTTTGATGGAGATCAGATGGCTGTTCATATTCCTCTTTCTTATGAAGCGCAATTGGAAGCATCTTTATTGATGTTAAGTAGTCATAATATTTTATCACCTCAGAATGGTAGTCCGGTTGTAGTTCCTACACAGGATATTGTTCTTGGTTGTTACTATATTACAAAATCTAAGGATGGTGAAAAAGGTGAAGGAATGAGTTTCTCGTCACCTAAAGAAGTAATAATTGCTTACAATAATAAAGTTATTAATCTTCATACTAAAATTAAAGTTAGAATTGACAACGAAATAATTGATACAACAACAGGTCGTATTATATTTAACCAAATTGTTCCTAAAGAAATGGGTTACTTTAACCAAATATTAATCAAAAAAACTTTTGGTGGTTTTATTGGTCAAATGTTTATGAAACTTGGTAATAAAGTAACTGCTAAATTTTTAGATGATTTAAAAGAATTAGGATTTAGATATTCTACAGCTGGTGGTCTTTCTGTAAGTTATGCTGACATGATTATACCTGAAGAAAAACATGAAATGATTGAAAAGGCTAACGCAAAAGTTAATGGTATATTAAACGAACATGAGCAAGGCGTAATTACAGATGCCGAAAGATATAATAAAATAATAGATGTTTGGACGCATACTACTAATGATGTTGCCCGCGTATTGATGGAAAAAATTAAAAATCATAATCACGGTTTTAACTCTTTACATATGATGGTTGACTCCGGTGCAAGAGGTTCTCAAGAACAGGTTAGACAGCTTGCCGGTATGCGTGGATTGATGATGAAACCTCAAAAATCTTTATCCGGACAAGCAGGTGAAATTATTGAGAATCCAATTGTTGCAAACTTTAAAGAAGGATTATCAGTACTTGAATATTTTATATCAACTCATGGTGCAAGAAAAGGTTTAGCTGATACAGCGCTAAAAACTGCAGATGCTGGTTACTTAACAAGAAGATTAGTTGATGTTGCTCAAGATGTTATTATTACTGAAAATGATTGCGGAACAATTTTAGGTATAGAAGTAAAAGCAATTAAAGATGTTGAACAAGAAAGAGAACCATTATCAGAAAGAGTAATTGGTCGTATTGTTCAAGAAGATGTTTATGATCCCAAAACAGATGAATTAATTATTGAAACTGGTGAAATAATTACAGATGAAATAGCAGAAAAAATTGAAGATGCTAATATAGATTCAGTTTACATACGCACGGTACTTACTTGTGAATCTAAACAAGGTGTTTGTGCTAAATGTTATGGAAGAAATCTAACCAATGGAAAATTAGTTGAAATTGGTGAAGCAGTTGGTATTGTTGCTGCACAGTCAATTGGTGAACCTGGTACTCAGCTAACACTAAGAACATTCCACTTAGGTGGTACAGCCTCTAGAATTGCAAGCCAATCCCAAGTTGAAACAACAACCGAAGGTAAAGTTAAATTTTCACACTTAAATTTTGTTGAAAAAACAGACTTTATGGGAACTGTAAAAGTAGTTACCGGAAGAAGAGGATCTATTGAAATTTATGATGAAAACAACAGACAAGTTAAAAATTTCGATATACCTTATGGCTCTGAATTAGTAGTAAATGAAGGCGATATGGTAAAAAAAGGTAAAGCTTTATTTACCCATGATCCTTACAACGCAGTAATTCTTTCTGATATGTCAGGTATGATTAGATTTATTGATATGCACGATGGTTCAACAATTAAACAAGTTACAGATGAACAAACTGGTCATGTACAAAAAGTTGTTGTTGAATCTAAAGATAAAACTTTAACTCCAAGTATTGCTGTTGAATCCGAAGATGGTAAAAGAAAAACTTTCAACATACCTAACGGAGCTTATTTATCTGTAGAAGAAGGTGAGACAATTGTTGCCGGTACTATTTTGGCAAAGATTTCAAAATCTACAACAAAGAGTAGAGATATCACCGGTGGTCTTCCAAGAGTAACTGAACTCTTTGAGGCAAGAAGTCCGCAGGAAGCTGCAATAGTAAGTGAAATTGAAGGTATCGTAAAATTTGGAGCAAGAAAAAAAGGTTCTAGAGAAATATTTGTTATTGCTTCTGATAAATCTGATGAAAAGAAATACAATGTTCCACTTGGTAGACATATACTTGTACAAGATGGTGATGAAATACCAGCAGGTGAAAAAATAACTGATGGACCAATTGATCCACACGATATATTGAAAATTAAAGGTACAAGTGCAGTTCAGGAATATCTTGTAAATGAAACTCAGGATGTCTATAGACTTCAAGGTGTTAAGATTAATGATAAACATATTGAAGTAATTGTAAGACAAATGCTGCAAAAAGTTAGAATTGTTCATCCTGGAGATACAAGATTTTTGGAAGAAGATTTAGTTGGTAAAATTAAATTTTTAGAAGAAAATCAGAAAACTTCTTCTATGGTTTATATTGAAGATAAGGGTGATTCTAAATTAAATGCAGGCCAACTTGTAACTAAAAATATATTTAGAAAAATCTCAACCGAAATGAAAGAGAAAGATAAAAATCCTCCAATCGGAAGAGACGCAGAACCCGCAACATTTGAGAACTTATTACTTGGAATTACACAAGCAGCATTATCTACCGAAAGCTTTATTTCTGCAGCTTCGTTTCAAGAAACAACAAAAGTATTAACAAATGCTGCAATTGAAGCTAAAACTGATTATTTGACCGGTCTAAAAGAAAATGTTGTAATGGGTCATTTAATACCCGCAGGAACCGGAATTAAGAAATATGATAATATTATTTTCCCTTCTGATGAAGTGAAAGAGGTTGTTGAAAAAGAAGAAAAAGTAGACGCATAAAGATAATTAAATTGTTATCCGACCCAATTTTTTTGGTCGGATTTTTTGTCTTTAAACATTAAAAACAGACAAAATATTTAGCTTAAAATCTTGACTAAATTTTCAATTAAGTCTATATTAGTAGTCTGAAATTTTTTGGAAAACACATATAATTTTAAGGAGTAATTAGTGCCGACAATAAATCAGTTAGTTAGAAAAGGAAGAGTAAATATTCTTGCTAAGAAGAAAGCTCCTGCCCTTGATTCTTGCCCGCAAAAGCGTGGTGTTTGTACAAGAGTGTATACTACTACACCAAAGAAACCAAACTCTGCTTTAAGAAAAGTTGCAAGAGTAAGATTAACTAACGGAATGGAAGTTACTTCTTATATTCCTGGAGAAGGACACAATTTACAAGAACACTCTATAGTACTTATTAGAGGAGGTAGAATAAAAGATTTGCCAGGTGTTCGTTATCATATTATTAGAGGTACACTAGATACAAGTGGTGTTGAAGACAGAAAAAAAGGCCGTTCAAAATACGGTGCAAAAAAACCTAAGGCGAAATAAGAAATGAGAAAAAAAAGAGCTGAGAAAAGATATTTAAAACCAGATCCTGTATACAACGATTTAACAGTTTCAAAATTTATTAATTCATTAATGTATGATGGTAAAAAAGCTGTTGCAAGAAATTTAGTTTATGATGCATTTGAAATAATTGAGAAAAAAACTAAAGGGAGCGGATTAGATGTTTTTAAAAAAGCACTCAATAATGCTCAACCTATAATTGAAGTAAGAAGCAGAAGAGTTGGTGGAGCTACATACCAGGTTCCAACAGAAGTTAGACCTGAGAGAAGATTAGCTTTAGCAATGCGTTGGTTAAAAACATATGCAAGAGCAAGAAACGATAAATCAGCAGCACAAAAATTTGCAGCAGAAATTATGGCAGCTGCAAACAATGAAGGATCTACTGTTAAGAAAAAAGAAGATGTTCATAGAATGGCAGAAGCTAATAAAGCATTTGCACATTTTAAATGGTAAGTAAAAAAAGATAATACAGAATAGATAATGGCAGCACAACTAACAAATATAGAAAAAGTAAGAAACATTGGTATAATGGCTCATATTGATGCCGGTAAAACAACAACTACCGAGCGTATTCTGTTTTATACAGGTAAGCTACATAGAATTGGCGAAGTACACGATGGTGCAGCAACAATGGATTGGATGGAACAAGAAAAAGAACGCGGTATTACTATTACAAGTGCTGCAACAACTTGCTATTGGAATGATCATCAAATAAATATTATTGATACACCAGGGCATGTGGATTTTACTGTTGAAGTAGAAAGATCTTTAAGAGTTTTAGACGGAGCTGTTGCTTTGTTTTGTGCAGTAGGCGGTGTTGAACCACAATCAGAAACAGTATGGCGCCAAGCAGATAAGTATGAAGTACCTAGGATAGCATTTGTAAATAAAATGGATAGAACCGGTGCTGATTTTTATTCTGCCGTAAATATGATGAGAGAAAGATTAGGAGCTAACGCAATTCCTCTTTATCTGCCTATTGGTGAAGGTGATATGTTCAATGGTATTATTGACCTTATTTTAATGAAAGCAAGAATGTATCATGAGGAAACCTTTGGTGCTACCTTTGAAGAATTAGAGATCCCAGAAGATTTAAGAGTGTTAGCAAATAAATACAGAACTGAAATGCTAGAAGCAGTTTCTGATGTTGATGATTCTTTACTAGAAAAATATTTAGAAGGTAAAGAAATTTCTTCTGAAGAAATAATGAAAGTTTTAAGACAAGCAACAATTAAATTAAAAATTATACCAGTAATTTGTGGTTCATCATTTAAAAATAAAGGTGTTCAAAAATTACTTGATGCTGTTATAGATTTTCTTCCATCTCCAATTGATGCAAAAGCAATTGAAGCACACGATGCTTATACAAATAAACCGGTTATAAGAAAAATTGACAAAGATGAAAAATTTACTGCTTTAGCATTTAAAATTATGACAGATCCGTTTGTAGGTAAACTTACTTTTTTTAGAGTTTATAGCGGAACACTAAAAGCCGGATCTTATATATATAATTCAATTAGTGGTAAAAAAGAAAGAATAAGTAGAGTTTTGTTAATGCACGCAAACCACAGAGAAGAAATGACAGAAGTAAGAGCAGGTGATATTGCTGCAGCTGTTGGTTTAAAATTTACAAAAACTGGTGATACTTTATGCTCTGAAGATCAACCTGTTATGTTAGAAAAAATTGTATTCCCAGAACCTGTTATACAGATTGCAATTGAACCTAAAACAAAAGCTGATCAGGATAAACTTTCAGAATCTTTAATAAAACTTTCTGATGAAGATCCAACTTTTAAAATTAAAGTTGATGATGAAACCGGTCAAACTCTAATTAGCGGAATGGGAGAATTGCATTTAGAAATTCTTGTTGACAGAATGAAAAGAGAATTTAAAGTTGATGCAAATGTTGGTAAACCTCAAGTTGCATACAGAGAAACTATAAGTGAAACAGTTAATGTGGAAGGTAAATTTGTTAAACAATCTGGCGGTAGAGGTAAATACGGACATGTCTGGATTGAATTAGGGCCTAATGAACCTGGCAAAGGATTTGAATTTGAAAATGCAATTGTTGGTGGAACAGTTCCAAAAGAATATATACCAGCAGTTTCTAAAGGTATTGCAGAAGCTATGAGAAATGGTGTTATAGCTGGATTTCCTGTAGTAGACATTAAAGCAAAATTATATGATGGTTCATATCACGATGTTGATTCAGATGAGTTATCATTTAAAGTTGCCGGTTCTATGGCTTTTAAAAATGGTTCTAAAAAAGCTAAACCAATTTTGTTAGAACCAATTATGTCAGTAGAAGTAGTAACACCTGAAGAATATTTAGGTGATGTTATGGGTGATCTAAATTCTAGAAGAGGAAAAATTGAAGGCTTCACAGCTCGTAAAGATGCTCAGGTAATTAAAGCTGAAGTACCTCTTTCAGAAATGTTTGGTTATGCAACAGTATTAAGATCAATGACTCAGGGTAGAGCAATTTATTCAATGCAGTTTTTACATTATTTACAAGTTCCAAGATCAATTGCAGATGAAATTGCAGAGAAAACATTAGGTAAGAAATCAGAATCAACAGTATAAGAATTAAAAAAAATAAAGCATTAACATTTAAAGGAGAATAAGATGGCTAAAGCAAAATTTGACAGGAGCAAACCTCACATTAATGTAGGTACTATTGGTCATGTTGATCATGGTAAAACCACATTAACTGCCGCCATCACGATGGCTCTCGCTATTAAGGGCTTATCAGATATTAGAACTTTTGACAGTATTGATAACGCTCCTGAAGAAAGAGAAAGAGGTATTACAATTGCAACTGCGCATGTAGAATATTCTACAGAAACAAGACATTATGCACATGTTGACTGTCCTGGTCACGCTGATTATGTTAAAAACATGATAACCGGTGCTGCACAGATGGATGGTGCAATTTTGGTTGTTGCAGCAACTGATGGTCCAATGCCTCAAACAAGAGAACATATACTATTAGCACGCCAAGTTGGTGTACCTAAAATGGTAGTTTTTATGAATAAAGTTGATATGGTTGATGACGAAGAATTAATTGAATTAGTTGAAGTTGAGTTAAGAGATCTATTGAATGAATATGAATTTCCTGGAGATGAAATACCAATTATTAAAGGATCTGCTCTTAAAGCTTTAGAAGCTGCTACTAGCGGTGCTCCTGTAGAAGACCCAAGATATAATTGCATTTGGGAACTTATGAAAGCTGTTGATGAATATATTCCTGTTCCAGAAAGACAAACTGACAAACCTTTCTTAATGCCTGTGGAAGATGTTTTCTCTATTACTGGTAGAGGAACAGTTGCAACAGGTAGAGTAGAAAGAGGTCAGGTAAAAATTCAGGAAGAAGTTGAATTGATTGGTTTAGGTTTACATAAAAAAACAGTTGTAACCGGCGTAGAAATGTTTAGAAAAGAATTAGACGCAGCTATGGCTGGTGATAATGCTGGTATTCTTTTACGCGGTATTGACAAAGAAGAAATACAAAGAGGAATGGTACTTGCTAAAACAGGTTCTATTACACCTCACTCTAAATTTGAAGGTGAAGTTTACATCTTATCAAAAGATGAAGGTGGTAGACATACACCATTTTTTAATGGTTACAGGCCGCAGTTCTATTTTAGAACCACTGATGTAACTGGTGTTGCTTCTTTACCATCTGGTACTGAAATGGTAATGCCTGGTGATAATGTAAAATTAAGTGTTGAACTTATTACAGATATTGCTATGGAAGAAGGACTTCGTTTTGCTATCCGTGAAGGTGGTAGAACTGTAGGTGCTGGTGTTGTAACAAAAATTATTTTATAATAAATAATAAAATATAGAAAAGGGAGATCTTCTCCCTTTTCTATTGAACTAATGTTTACTTAAAGGAGACTTTAATTGGCTGGACAGAAAATAAGAATAAAATTAAAATCTTATGATCATATATTGATTGATAAATCAACTGAGAAGATTATAAAGACAGTAAGAAGTACTGGAGCTGTTGTCTCTGGACCAATCCCTTTACCAACAAAGAGAACTTTGTATACTGTATTAAAGTCGCCGCATGTAGACAAAAAATCGCGTGAACAATTTGAAACCCGTTCACATAAAAGGATTATTGATATACATAATTCAAGCAATAAAACCGTCGACTCTTTAAGTAAGTTAGATATACCGGCGGGTGTTGATATAGAGATAAAGCTTTAACGGAGATATGATGTCTGGCATAATAGGAAGAAAATTAGGAATGTCTAGTATCTTTGGTCCTGATGGTCAAATGATACCGGTAACAGTAATAAAGGCAGGTCCTTGTAAAATTGTGAAAATTAAAACCAAAGAGAAAGATGGATACGAAGCATTACAGTTTGGTTTTGATATTAAGAAAGAAAAGAATATGAGTAAACCGTTATTAGGGCAATATAAAAAAAATAATATTGAACCAGCTGCTATGTTGAAAGAATTTCCTTTTAAAAATATTGCTGATTATAAAATTGGTGATGAAATTAAAGCAGATTTTTTTGTTGAAGGTGAAAAAATTAAAGTAAGAGCAAAGGGAAAAGGAAAAGGCTTTCAAGGGGTAATGAAAAGACACGGATTTGGTGGTGTTGGTGGAACTACTCACGGACAAAGTGATAGGCTAAGAGCTCCAGGTTCAATCGGTTCTAGTTCTGATCCATCAAGAGTATTTAAAGGTATGAGAATGGCAGGTAGAACAGGCGGAAAAAATATATCAGTTACTAATCTAAAAGTTGTAAAAATTCTTTCAGAAGAAAATATAATATTAGTTAATGGTTCTGTCCCTGGCTCAATAAATTCAATTGTTGAGCTGATTAAGAAATAGATTTAATAAGAAATCAATACAGATTATGAAATTAGATATTTATAAAATAAACGGAAAAGCTGCCGGTGAAAAAATAGATCTTGCAGATGAAATCTTTGGTGTAGAACCAAATGATCACGCTATTTACCTTTCAGTAAAATCTTACTTAGCTAACCAAAGACAAGGTACTTCTAAAGCTAAAGAAAGAGGTGAAGTTAGAGGCGGTGGTAAAAAACCATTTAAGCAAAAAGGAAGAGGCGGTGCAAGAGCCGGTACAAGCAGATCACCTTTATGGGTGGGTGGCGGAACAATATTTGGTCCTCGCCCAAGAAATTATAGACAAGATCTTCCAAAAAAAGTTAAGAGTCTTGCTAGAAAATCAGCTTACAGCTATAAAGTTAAAGATGAACAATTAATGGTTGTTGAAGATTTCAACTTTGATACTCCAAAAACTAAAGAACTTATTAAAATATTGGATGCTCTAAAAATTCAAGGTAAAAAAGTTTTAATTCTTACAAAAGGTAATTTAAGAGGTGTTTATAGGTCAGGAAGAAATATTCCTAAATTACAAATTTTAGAAGCAGAAAAAGCATCAACTTATGATATTGTAAATAATCAAATGACAGTAATTCAAAAAAGCGCTGTTGAAGATATTGTAAATACATTTAAAACAAAATCTGAGGCTGTAAACTAAAATGCATCAAGTATTGGTAAAACCATTAATAACTGAGAAAATGACTAATCTTTCCGCAGACCAAGGGAAATACGGATTTATCGTTAACCCAAATGCAAATAAAATTGAAATTGCAAAAGCAATTGAGAAAAAATTTCAAGTTAAAGTTATTGAAGTTAGAACATTAAATTATTCTGGTAAAACTAAAACCCAATTCAGAAAGGGTGGAAGATTTACCGGTAAAACAGCAAAATATAAAAAAGCAATAATTACCCTTAAAAAAGGGGACACTATTGAACTATTTGAACAAGTATAGATATTGTAATTAGGTAGATAAATGGCTATTAAAAAATTAAGACCAATGACTGCAGGAACGAGATTTATGTCTCGCTCAACTTTTGATGAGATAACTAAATCTACTCCTGAAAAATTATTAACTGTTTCTTTAAAGAAGTCTGGCGGTCGAAATAATAAAGGAAGAGTAACTTCTAGACATATTGGTGGTGGACATAAACGCAAATATAGAATAATAGATTTTAAAAGAGATAAACACGGTGTACCTGCAACAGTTCATTCAATTGAATATGATCCAAACAGAACATGTCGAATAGCTTTACTTCACTATGCTGATGGTGAAAAAAGATATATCTTGGCTCCTGAAGGATTAAAAGTTGGTGCAACTGTTTTATCAGGAAAAGAAATAGATATAAGTGTTGGTAATGCATTGTTCTTAAAAGATATGCCATTAGGTAGTATGATTCATAATGTTGAATTGAAACCAGGAAAAGGTGGACAGTTAGGAAGAAGTGCAGGAGCATCAATTCAAGTCTTAGCTAAAGAAGGACAACATGCACAATTAAAAATGCCTTCAGGTGAAGTTAGACTTGTTAACCTAAATTGTATTGCTACTTATGGTGTTGTTGGTAATGCTGAACAAGAAAATATTTCTTGGGGAAAAGCAGGAAGAATGAGATGGAAAGGCAGAAGATCAAAAGTTAGAGGTGTTGCAATGAACCCAGTTGATCATCCAATGGGTGGTGGTGAAGGTAAAACTTCAGGTGGCGGACATCCGGTTTCACCTTGGGGGCAAGCAGCTAAAGGTTTGAAAACAAGAAAACATAAAAAAGAATCAAATAAATATATTGTTAAAAAAAGGACTAAAAAGTAGAGTTAATATATGCCACGCTCAATAAAAAAAGGACCATTCATAGACATAAAGCTTTATGAAAAAATTAATAAGCTAAATGATACAAATCAGAAAAAAATTATTAAAACTTGGTCCCGTTCATCAACAATTACACCAGATTTTGTTGGGCATACTATTGCTGTTCATAATGGTAATAAAATGATACCTGTTTATATTACTGAAAATATGGTTGGGCATAAACTTGGTGAATTTGCACCGACTCGAATTTTTAGAGGTCATCCAGGAACTAAAGCAGAAAAAGCTGCAAAGAGTTAAAAAGAATTAAGGAATTTTGAATATTATGGAAGCTAGAGCAAAAAATAAATATATACCATCATCTCCAAGAAAAATGAGATTGGTTGTTGATTTAATTAGAGGCATGTCAGTTGAAAAAGCAATTGAAGTTTTACATTTTCATACTAAACATGCTTCTCACGATGTTGAAACAACATTAAGATCAGCTGTAGCAAATTTACTAAACAGTAAAGATTCAACAAGAACTGATACTGCTGATTTATTTGTAAAGGAAGCTTTTGTTGACCAAGGACCTACAATAAAAAGAATTTCACCTGCTCCAATGGGCAGAGCGTATAAAATAAGAAAAAGATCTTGTCATTTAACAATTGTTGTTGCTACTAAGGCATAAAATTAGGAGGACTTTTTTTTGGGACAAAAAACACATCCAATTGGTTTTAGAGTTGGAATAATAAAAGGTTGGGATTCTAACTGGTTTGAAAAAAACAGTTATGCCCCTAAGATAAAAGAAGATGCAAAGATTAGAGAATATATAAGAAACAGATTAAAAAAAGCTGGCATTTCTAAATTAGTAATTGATAGAACAACAAAAAAAATATTATTGACAATACATACTTCAAGACCAGGAGTTGTAATAGGTAAAAGTGGTAAAGAAATTACACAATTAGAACAAGAATTAAAAAGTATTACAGATAAAGATGTAAAAGTTCAAATTACTGAAATAAAAAGACCAGAATTAGATGCATTTTTAGTTGCTGAAAACTTAGCTCATCAACTATCAGGCAGAATGTCATTTAGAAGAGCTATGAAAATGGCTATTACATCAAGCATGAGAATGGGAGCTGAAGGTATTAGAATTATGTGTTCAGGAAGATTGGGCGGAGCTGAAATGGCAAGAACTGAACAATATAAAAAAGGAAGAATACCATTACATACAATTAGAGCCGATATTGACTTTGCTAATGGTAGAGCAGAAACTATTTATGGTTCTATTGGAATAAAAGTTTGGATATGCCGTGGTGAAATTTTGGATAAGAGAGTCACAGAATAATTACTTGGAGATATTAAAATTATGTTAATGCCAAAGAGAGTAAAATTTAGAAAATCACAAAGAGGCAGAATGGCAGGTAAAGCTGTTCGTGGTAGCTCTGTTTCCTTTGGAGATTTTGGACTAAAAGCTTTAGAACCTCAGTGGATTACTAGCAGACAAATTGAAGCTTGTCGTGTATCTCTCTCAAGAAAGATGAAAAGAGATGGTAAAGTTTGGATTAGGATATTCCCTGATAAACCTGTTTCTAAAAAACCATTAGAAACCAGAATGGGTAAAGGTAAAGGAGCTCCTGAATTTTGGGTTGCAGTAGTTAAACCTGGTAGAATACTATTTGAAATTGCTGGTGTAACTAAAGAAATTGCACAAGATGCATTAAAAAGCTGTGCTTATAAATTACCTATCAAGACCAAAATAGTTCAAAGACCCGATTACTAATTTAAGGATATAGAGATGAAAGCACACGAAATAAGAGAATTAAAAAAAGAAGAATTAGTTAAAAGAATTGCTGAAGAAGAAAAAAACATTATTGACTTAAGATTTGCTAACGAACTAAAACAGTTAACCAATACAGCAAAATTAAAGTCAGCTAAAACGGATATGGCTAGAATGAAAACAATATTAAAAGAATTAGAAGCTAAAGAAAATAAATCAGCTGGAACCAAAGAAGGAGTTACTGTTTAATTATGGAACAAAGGACTTTAAGAAAAACAAGAATAGGAACTGTTGTAAGTGATAAAATGAATAAAACTATTACAGTTTCAATAGAAAGAAAGGTTCCTCATCCAATTTATAAAAAATATTTTAGGAAGACTACAAAACTTATGGCCCACGATGAAAAGGATGAGTGTAGGATTGGAGATAAAGTAAAAATAATGGAAACACGCCCTTTAAGTTCTAAAAAAAGATGGCGTTTAGTCGAAATTGTTGAAAAAGCCAAGTAGGAATAAGGAGTAGTATAAAATGATTCAGGAAGAAACAAATTTAGTGGTTGCAGATAATTCCGGTGCAAAGAAGGTGCGCTGCATCCGTGTACTTGGCGGTAGCGACAGAAGATATGCTAGCATTGGTGATTTAATAGTTGTGTCTGTAAAGACAGCTATACCAAACGGTAATGTTAAAAAAGGTGAAGTATCAAGAGCAGTAATTGTAAGAACTAAAAAAGAGATTAAAAGGAAAGACGGTTCATATATTCGATTTGATGAAAATGCTGCGGTGCTTTTAAATGCACAAAACGAACCTAGAGGAACTCGTATTTTTGGACCTGTTGCAAGAGAATTAAGGGATAAACAATACATGAAAATAGTTTCTCTAGCACCAGAAGTTATATAAGGGATATAAATGAATATAAAAATACATAAAAATGATAATGTTATAGTAATTGCCGGAAACGATAAAGGTAAAACTGGTAAGATTTTAAAAGTTTTTCCTAAAGAATCCAGAGTAATTATTGAAGGTGTTAATATTAGAAAAAGACATTCTAAACCTACTCAAAATAACCCTCAAGGAGGAATTATGGAGAAGGAAGCACCAATTCATATTTCAAATGTAATGTTGTTGGATCCAAAATCTAATGAACCAACAAGAATTGGAGCAAAAATAATACTGGATGAAAAAACCGGTAAAAAGAAAAGAGCCCGCATAAGTAAAGTAAGCGGAGAAATGATTTAAATTCAAATAAGGTTTTTATCTTAAAATGGCTGAGAAAAAAGAACAAAAAAATAAAGAAGTAAAAGCACCTAAAGTAAAAACAGAAAAAACTAAGGTGAAAGAAAAAGTTGCAGAAATTAAAATTCCTGTAAGACTTGAAAATATTTATAAAAAAGAGATTGTACCTGCTCTTATGAAGAAATTCAATTATAAGAGTATTATGCAAGTGCCAAAACTTTCTAAAATAGTAATTAATATGGGAGTTGGTTCTGCTGCTTCAGATTCAAAAGTACTTGAAGAAGCTATAAAAAATCTTGAAACAATATCTGGCCAGAAATCAAGTGTGAGAATTGCAAAGAAAGCAATTTCAAACTTTAAATTACGCGAAGGAATGAAAATTGGTACAATGGTTACTTTAAGACGAGATAAAATGTTTGAATTTTTAGATAGGTTGATAAATGTTGCTTTACCACGAGTTAGAGATTTTAGAGGATTATCAGATAAATCTTTTGACGGAAGAGGAAACTATACTATCGGTATTAAAGAACAAATTATTTTTCCGGAAATTGATATAGATAAAGTAAATAAAGTATTGGGAATGGATATAACATTTGTAACAACTGCCAAAACAGATTCAGAATCATTTGAATTATTAATGGCCTTCGGTGTTCCTTTTGTTAAAAAAGAAGTTAAATCAGCTTAATTAGGAGAATAAATGGCTCGTAAATGTTTAATAGCAAGACAGGCAAAAAGAGTAAAACTAGTAGCTAAATATGCTAGCTTAAGAAAAGAGTTAAAAGAAAAAGGTGATTATGATGCTTTGCAAAAATTACCTAAAGATTCTTCACCTGTTAGACTTAAAAACAGATGTATGTTCACCGGAAGAGCAAGATCATATTACAGAAAATTTGGTATTTCTAGATTAGTTTTAAGAGAAATGGGTCTTAAAGGTGAAATACCAGGACTAAAAAAATCAAGTTGGTAGAAGGAGAATAAAATGCCCGTAACAGATCCAATAGCGGATTTATTGACAAGAATTAGAAATGCAAGCTCTGCAAAAAAAAGAAGAGTAGAAATACCTTCTTCTAAAATGAAATTAAGCTTGGTTGAAATTTTGAAACAACAAAATTTTATTGAAGATTATGTTGTGATAGAAGACAATAAACAAAATAAGATTGAAGTTAAATTAAAATATATTGACGGTAAACCGGCTATAAGCGGATTGAAAAAAATTAGCAAACCCGGATTAAGGATTTATGAAGGTGCTAATAGTTTACCAAGAGTATTAAATGGTTTAGGTATAGCTGTTATTTCTACATCAAAAGGATTGATGACTGAAAAACAAGCACGCAAAGAAACAATTGGTGGCGAAATAATTTGCCATGTATGGTAATATTTTTATTATGGAGTTTAAAAAGTGTCTAGAATTGGTAAAAAACCTGTAGAAATTCCTGCGGGAGTATCAATAGTTAAAGAAGGAAATTCTTTAACTGTTAAAGGACCAAAAGGTGAATTAAAGAATAGTTTTAATTCTTCACTTTCTATAGAAGTAAAAAGTAATGAAGTTATAGTAACAAGACCTGATGATTCAAAAGAACACAGATCTTTGCACGGATTAACAAGAGCTTTAATACAGAATATGGTAACTGGAGTTAAATCATCTTATTCAAAAACTTTGGATATTGTTGGTGTTGGTTACAGAGCTGAATTGAAAGGCAAAAACTTATTATTGAATATTGGTTTTTCACATCCAATATATTTTATGCCTCCAGATGGTGTTACATTAGAAACACCTACACAAACACAAATTGTTATTTCAGGCATTGATAAACAATTAGTTGGACAGGTTGCAGCAAAATTAAGATCTATTAGAAAACCCGAACCATATAAAGGCAAGGGTATTAAATACTCTGATGAACAAATTCAAAGAAAAGCTGGTAAGACAGCTGGTGCTTAATATTTTGGAGATATTTTAAAAAATGTTTAAGAAAAATAATAATACAAGATTGCGTTCTAAAATTAAGATAAGAAAACATATCTCCGGTACTTCAAATGTGCCAAGATTAACTGTATATAGAAGTTTATCTAATATATATGCGCAATTAATTGATGACTCGGAAAGTAAAACTTTAGCAGCTGCTTCTTCACTTTCAAAAGAAATTACAGAAGAAATAAAAAATGCTAAAAGCAAAAAAGAAAAAAGTAAAATTGTCGGCAATTTAATAGCAAAAAAAGCTTTAGACAAAAACATATCCACAATAGTTTTTGATAGAAATGGATATAAATATCACGGCCGTGTGCAAGCATTAGCAGATGGCGCACGCGAAGGAGGACTAAAGTTTTAATGAGTAGCACTTCCATTTTTGCCGGGTCGTCTAATGGCAGGACTACGCCCTTTGGAGGCGTCTGTAGAGGTTCGAGTCCTCTCCCGGCAGCAAGACTTTATTAATTTATAATTGATTTAAAATAATATTTGAGAAAAAATTGAAACAAATTAAAGCAACAGAAATAGAGAATCTAAAAGAAAAAGTTGTTGAAATAAACAGAGTAGCTAAAGTTGTAAAAGGTGGTAGAAGATTTAGTTTTAACGCCATCGTTGTTGTGGGAAATGGACAAGGTGTTATAGGAATTGGACTAGGAAAAGCCAACGAAGTTACAGATGCAATTTCAAAAGGTATAGATGATGCTAAAAAAAGTTTAGTAAAAATATCTATACACAAAGGAACTATTCCTCATCAAATTATTGGTAAATATGGTGCTGGAAAAGTTTTATTAAAACCTGCTTCACCCGGTACGGGGCTTATTGCAGGTGGTGGAGTTAGAGCTGTATTAGAAGCAGCCGGCGTTCAAGATATTCTTACAAAATCTCTTGGTTCAAGTAACTCACATAACCAAGTAAAAGCAACTTTAAGTGGATTACTTAATTTAACTGATGCTAAAAAAATGGCAGCTAAAAGAGGAATGAATATAAGTGAATTATTCACTGCGTAATTGAGGATAATATGAGTAAAATTTTAGTTAAACAAATAAGAAGTGTAATTGATAGATCTAAAGATCAAAAACTTACAATTAAAGCATTAGGACTTGGAAGACCAAATTGGGCAAAAGTACACAATGACACTCCTCAGATTAGAGGGATGATAAATAAAGTTACACATTTGGTTACAGTAGAAGAAATTAAGAAAGGGCAGTAAAGGTAAATTATGGATATTTTAAGTAATCTAAAATACGCTAAGGGATCAAAAAGAAACAGAAAAAGAGTTGCTAGAGGACCTGGTTCAGGAAGAGGTAAAACTGCAACAAAAGGTAGTAATGGGCAATTATCAAGATCAGGCGCAAAACATAAATCTTGGTTTGAAGGTGGTCAAATGCCTTTACAAAGAAGAGTACCTAAATTTGGTTTTACAAATATTTTTAAAGTTTCCTATCAAGGTGTTAATCTTAGTTCTATTCAGAAGTCAGTAGAAGATAAAAAATTAAAAGAAGGTTTAGTTACTATAAAAACATTGCATAGTGTAGGTTTAGTTTCTAACAAAAAACAACCAGTTAAAATTTTAGGTAACGGAGAATTAAAAAGTAAACTTCAATTTGAAGTAAATGCTTTTAGTAAATCAGCAAAGGAAAAAGTTGAAGCCGTCGGCGGATCAATAAAAAAAGTATAATATGGTAGAATATGTCAAAATTTACTGATTCAATCAGAAATGTCTTTAAAATATACGAACTTCGCCAAAGGATTTTATACACTTTGGCTCTGCTGGTTATTGTTAGATTAGGCGCACATATTACTTTACCCGGCATTGATGCTTCTTTATTGGCTGAAAGTACAAGAAACCAAACATCAGATAATTTATTTGGGCTTTATGATCTGTTTGTTGGTGGAGCTTTTTCAAATGCAGCTATATTTGCCCTTGGTATTATGCCTTACATTTCAGCTTCAATTATTATTCAGTTAATGGGTGCTGTTGTTCCTTATTTTCAAAAGCTGCAACAGGAAGGTGAAAACGGAAGAAAAAAAATTACTCAGCTTACCCGTTACGGAACAGTTTTAATTTCTGCATTACAAGCTTGGGGTGTTACTATAAGGTTATTAAGTATAAATGTGCAAGGTGTACCAATTGTACCTGTTGGAGTTCAAGGTATGATGTGGACAGCAACCACAGTTTTAATTCTTACTGCCGGAACTGTTTTTATGATGTGGCTTGGTGAACAGATTACGGATAAAGGTATTGGTAACGGTATTTCACTTATAATTTTTATTGGTATAATAAATAGATTCCCCTTTGCAATGCTTGATGAATATAGACTTATTGCTGCCGGATCGAGAAGCTTGGTTATTGAAATTGTGATATTGATATTTATGGTTTTTATTATTGCCGGAGTTGTTTTGGTAACTCAAGGGACGAGGAGAATTCCCGTTCAATATGCCAAGAGGGTTGTTGGAAGAAAAGTATATGGTGGTGTAACACAATACATTCCATTAAGAGTAAATACAGCAGGCGTTATGCCAATAATATTTGCACAGTCAATTATGTTTATACCAAATACTGTTTTATCCTTTTTCCCAAATAATGAGTTCTTACAAAGTTTGAGTAGTTATTTTATTTATACATCACCTGTATATTCTTTTATTTATGCATTGATGATAATATTCTTTACATATTTTTATACTGCAATTTCTTTTAATCCAAAAGATGTTGCTGACAATATGAAAAAACAAGGTGGATTTATTCCCGGAGTTAGACCCGGAAAGCAAACCTCAGAATTTATTGATAATATTCTAACAAAAATTACTTTGCCTGGTTCTTTCTTTTTGGCAATTGTTGCAATACTACCTGCTTTTGTTTCTGCATACGGAGTATCAGGTCAATTTGCACAATTTTTTGGCGGTACAAGTTTATTAATTATTGTTGGTGTTGCACTTGATACTTTGCAGCAAGTTGAATCTCATTTGTTAATGAGACACTATGATGGTTTTATGAAATCTGGGAAAGTAAAATCCCGTAGATAAAGATTATATTTTGATATTAATTAAGACCAAGAAAGAGATTGATCTGATTCGTGAAAGCTGTAAAATTGTTGCAGAAACATTACAGTTAATGAAAAAATATGTTAGACCGGGCATTACAACCGGTGAGTTGGACAAAATTGCTGAAGATTATATCCTTAGTAATGATGCAAAAGCAGCATTCAAAGGATATTCCCAAGGCGGAAGTTCAATGGATTTTCCGGCTTCAATTTGTGCTTCTGTAAACCATGAAGTTGTTCATGGAATACCGGGAAATAGAGTTCTTAAAAGTGGTGAAATAATTGCTCTTGATGTAGGTGTTTACAAAAACGGTTACTATGGAGATGCAGCAATTTCAGTTGCTGTTGGTGAGGTATCCCAAGAGAAACAAAAGTTAATGGATGTAACTGAAAAATCTCTTTATCTCGGAATTGATCAAGCAATTGAAGGTAATAGAGTACACGATATTTCTTTTGCTGTACAAAGTTATGTTGAAGAACATGGCTTTTCAGTTGTTAGAGATCTTTGCGGACACGGAGTTGGTAAATATTTACACGAAGATCCTGCAGTACCAAATTTTGGAAGAAAAGGGACAGGAGCAAAATTAAAAAAGAATATGACAATTGCTATTGAGCCTATGATAAATTTAGGCGAGCACAAAGTTATTCAAGCTGAAGATGGTTGGACCATACTTACAGAAGATGGTTTAGCATCTGCTCACTTTGAACATTCAATAGCTATTACAGAAAATAAACCGGAAATTTTGACAATAATTTAATGGCAAAACAAGGTCCAATAAAAGTAGATGGTGTTGTTTTAGAAACATTACCAAATGCACATTTCAAAGTAAAACTTGATAATGGACACGAAATTTTGGCACATATTTCCGGCAAAATGAGAATGCATTTTATTAAAATCTTGGTTGGTGATAAAGTTTCAATTGAAATGTCACCTTATGATTTAACCAAGGGTAGAATTACTTATAGATATAAATAGTGGAGACACTGTGAAAGTTAGAGCATCGGTTAAGAAAATGTGTGATAACTGTAAAATTATTAAACGCAAAGGCGTTGTTAGAGTTATCTGTAAAAATAAAAAACATAAACAGCGTCAAGGCTGATATTAAAATAAGGAGTTTACTTTGGCTCGTATAGCTGGTGTTGATTTACCTAAAAATAAGAAAGTACTTTTTGGCCTTCAATATATCTTCGGAATTGGTAAAACCGTTTCTGCCGATGTATTGGAAAAAGCTAAAATTAATTCTGACAAAAAAGTAGCTGATCTTACTGAAGAAGAAGTTGCTCAAATTAGAGCTGTACTACAAGCTGATTATAAAGTTGAAGGTGCACTTCGTTCTGATGTTCAGCAACATATAAAAAGATTAATGGATATTGGTACTTACAGAGGAGTTAGACATAGAAGAGGTTTACCTGTAAGAGGGCAAAGAACTCGTACTAATTCCCGCACAAGAAAAGGCAAGAAGAAAACAGTTGCAGGTAAAAAGAAAGTACCTACTAAGAAATAATATTTGATTCATCGGAGGCAAACATTTGGCTAAGATAACTAAAAGAACAAAAAAGAGATCGCATGTTGATGCAAGCGGTGTTGCACATATAAAAGCAACTTTTAATAATGTTATGGTAACAATAACAGATATTTACGGTAACACTATTTCATGGTCATCAGCCGGTAAAAACGGTTTTAAAGGATCAAGAAAAAACACTCCATTTGCAGCTCAAGTTTCAGCGCAAGCTGCGGCAAAGGAAGCTTATGACCTTGGTTTAAGAAGGGTAGAAGTTTTTGTTAAAGGTCCGGGTTCCGGTCGTGAAGCCGCAATAAGATCTTTAAATACTGCAGGGTTGGTTGTAAGTTCTATTAAAGATATTACACCAATTCCACATAACGGTTGCAGACCACCTAAAAAAAGAAGAGTATAATATATTTTTGGAGATATAATTTAATGGCAAGATATAAAGATTCAGTATGCAAATTGTGTAGAAGAGAAAAAGAAAAACTCTTCTTAAAGGGACAGAAATGTTTTACTGAAAAATGTCCTATTGAAAATAAAAACTATCCTCCCGGTCAACATGGAGTTTCTAGAAGAACTAAAATTTCTGAATATGGTATTCAGCTAAGAGAAAAACAAAAAATTAAAAGAATTTATGGATTGCTTGAAACACAGTTTAGAAATTATTTTTATAAAGCAAATAAACAAAAAGGTATAACCGGTGAAAACCTTGTTAAACTTTTAGAAAGAAGATTAGACAATGTTGTCTTTAGATTAGGTTTTGCTTCTTCAAGAAAACAAGCAAGACAATTAATTCGTCACAGACATTTTTCAGTTAATAACGGTATTGTTGATATTCCATCATTTATAGTTTCACCAGGTGATATCGTTCAGATAAGAGAGAAAAGTAAAAAATTGGATGCAATCCATGATTCATTGAAAAGAATTAAAGACAGTACTTATTCTTGGTTATCTGTAGATAAAGCAGCTTTGGCAGGAACATTTGTTGAAGTACCTGAAAGAGCTGATATACCGCTTAATGCTAATGAGCAATTAGTCGTTGAGCTTTATTCAAAGTAAAAAAATTTTTAAGATTATTGGTAAAGGATTAACAAATGAGTGTTACAAGTTTAAGAATGCCCGATTTAGTAGTGTTAGATGAAGCTAGTTATACAAATACCTATGGAAAATTTTCTCTTCAACCTTTAGAAAGAGGATTTGGAATTACTCTTGGTAATTCATTGAGAAGAGTACTTATCTCTTCATTACCTGGAGCTGCAATTACTTCTGTAAAATTTTCAGGAGTTTTACATGAGTTTACAACAATTGAAGGTGTTGTAGAAGATGTTGCAGAATTAATTTTAAATTTAAAACAAGTAAGACTTAAATTATTAGAGAAAAAACCTGAAACCATAAAATTTTCATTTGATGGTGCAGGTGAATTTACAGCTGCAGATATTCAGAAAAACAGCTCAGAAATTGAAATATTAAATCCTGAATTACATATTGCAACATTAAATAAGAAAGCAAAATTTGATGTTGAATTAACTATTGGAAAAGGTTTTGGATATATTCCGGCAATTCAAAATACTGTTTCGGAACAATCTGTCGGTGTTATACCAATAGATTCTATTTTTACACCGGTTACAAATGTAAAATATGAAATTGAAAATGTTAGAATAGGTGACAGAAATGATTTTGAAAAATTAGTTTTAGAAGTTGAAACTGATGGATCAATCACTCCTGAAGATTCTTTAACTGAAGCAGCTAAAATTTTAAAAGACCATATCCAATTATTTATAAATTTTGATATTGATCAGGAAGAAGAACAAACTGTAAGTCAAAAGGATAGTGAAAAAGAAAGAATTAAAAAAATTCTTCTTACAAATGTTGACGACTTAGAATTAAGTGTTCGTTCACACAATTGCTTAAAATCTGCAGATATAAATATCTTGGGTGATCTTGTAAGAAAAGACGAATCAGAGATGTTAAAATTTAGAAATTTTGGTAGAAAATCATTAGCTGAATTAACTGAAATAGTTGAAAATTTCGGATTGGAATTCGGAATGGATGTTGATAGCTATATAAACAACGAAGTTGAATCTAAATAAATATTGATAATAAGGTTAATTAATGAGACATAGAGTTAAGGGAAAAAAATTAGGAAGAACAGCAAGTCACAGAGCAGCATTGTTAAATTCACTTGCAACTTCTTTATTAAAACATAAAAGAATAAAAACTACACTAGCAAAAGCTAAAGAAGCAAGAAGTTATGTTGAATCTTTGATAACTAAAGCAAAAAAAGGTGATCTTCATAACCAAAGGCAAATAATGAGTGTTATTAACGACAAAGAAGTTGTTAAAGAATTATTTGCTGAAATAGTAAAAAAAGTTGGTGATAGACCAGGCGGTTATACAAGAGTTGTTAAATTAGGTTCTCGTAAAGGTGATGCCGCAAGGATGGCAATTATTGAATTAGTTGATTATAATGATGTTATTAATAAAGCTGCTGAAGATAAAAGAGATGCTAAAGAAGAAAAATTAAGTAAGAAGGAAAAAGCTGCAAAAGATAAAGAGCAAGTTGAAGAAGAAACAGACAAAAAAGTAAAGCAGTCCAAAAAAGCTAAAGAAGTAACTGATGAAAATGTTGAGGAAGCAAAAGTTGTTGAAGAAAAACCCAGAAAGAAAGTTAAGGATGTAAAAGAAACAACTAAGAAAAAAACTAAACCAAAAAAAAGTAAATAAAATTTTAAATAATTAAAATTATAAAAGAGTAACCGGTTTTACCTGTTGCTCTTTTTTTTTCTATGTTCAATAAATTAGAATTTATAAGATCAGCGCATGCCATAGACCAATTTGATAAAAGTGGTTTACCGGAAGTATTGTTCTGCGGCAGATCAAATGTTGGCAAATCGTCTTTGATTAATACTCTACTTAATAGAAAAAATTTTGCTAAAACAAGCTCTACCCCAGGCAAGACACGCTCTGTTAATTACTTTCTTATTGATGAAAAATTTAAACTTGTAGATTTACCGGGATATGGTTATGCTAAAACAAGTTTTGCTGAAAGAGAAAAATGGGCAAAATTAGTTAAGGATTATTTAAGTAATTCTGATTCTATAGAACTAGCATTCCACTTAATTGACAGTCGCCACAAACCTACTGAACTTGATGATAAATTAAATTTACTATTAAAATCATCTTCAATTACATATATTGTAATACTAAATAAGGTTGATAAATTAAATCAATCACAACTAGCCACAGCTAAAAAAAGAATAATAGAGCATTACCCTGAATTAAATTTTGGGGATAATCTTTATATCTTTTCATCTGTAACCAAAAAAGGACGAAAAGAATTAATGAGCTTATTGAATAAATTATTTTATAATTCATAAATTCAATTAATTTATAATTGTTGATATTATATTACAGTAAAACTATATTTCATTTTTATTTTGAATTAAAAATAAACTTTAATGGATAGAATACAGCGTAAAAGGATATTGATATTTCTTCTTGTTCCGGCATTAGCTGTTTCATTATTTTTAACAGATGAAATAATCATAAGAATTATTGCTGCTACTTTAATTGTAGTTTATGTTGCTTTTATAATTTTTTTGCGTGATTCCTCCAAATACACCCCCAGTTTTACTGAAACTGAAAATGACAATATTGAATACGAAAATACTCTTACTCCAGATCCAAACGAATCATTTCAAATTGTTAACAAGCCCGAAAAAATTGAAGTTATTACTCAGGATACTTATAAACCTGAATTCAAAGCCTCCAGAACAAATTTAAAACCTGCTGATCTAAAAGAAAGATATGAACAGATTGCCAGGGAAGAAGTACCAAAAGGGGTTGGGCACGATGGGCAATTTTCTTTTGCTCTTGAAAAAATATTAACTGTGCTTAAGGAATCTTATGGCGCACACACAGCTATATTCTTTTGGTATAATAAAGAAGATGAAAAACTTTCAACAGAAAAATATGTATCGAGTTCAACTCAAATTGCCAACAGAAAATTTGATATTGAAGATGATATTCTAAGCAAAATTATCCAAAAAGGTGAGCCTGAACATTTAACACATATATCTAATACAGCCGAAGCTGATGTAATTAGATATTATGAATCTCCAGTAGGAATTAAAAGTTTTGTAGGTGTTCCACTTTATTACGGAAATTCACTAATTGCTATACTTGCTCTCGATTCAATTCAAGAAGATGTTTTTGGGGTAGAAACAATTTATGCTTTGGGTAGTTTTGTTAGAGTTATAACAATCCTCATCACTATTTTTGAAGAAAAATATTCGGATACAATTTCTCAAAAAAGGCTGGATGGCATATTAAAATTAATTTCTCCAGAAAAACCTATGCTAAATTCTGATGATGTTTTGTTTGCACTGCAGAACACTTTAGACTCATTTATAAAATGGGACTCTTTTGCATTAATATTATTTGATCCAATCGAGAAAAAATTTAGAGTTAAAAGAATAACTAATAAAACATCATTAAAATATATTGGTGAAGGTTTGGAAGTTGAACTTGCCGGAACGCTTACAGGTAAGTCTATAAAAACAGGAATGCCTATAAAGATTGATGATACTTCAACTCAAGAATATGTAAGATTTGCAAAAAGGGAAGACATTAGTTTTGAAGGTTCGTTTTTGGCAATTCCAATGGTTTACTCCGGACAAAATTACGGTGTGCTTTGTTTCGAGAGTCTAAAGAAAAAAATATACACTAATAAAGATCTTCAATTTCTAAAAAAAGCTATAAATATTATTTCTTATGTTATTTATTCTTATTCCACTCAATCATTATTGAAAAGCTATTTAGATGTTGACATAGAGACAAAAGCTTTGAAATTAGAATCTTTCAAAGACAGGCTTGGGGAAGAAATAATAAAAGCAGAATATGCTAAAACTTCTGGTGCAATTGCTGTAATAAAAATAGATAATTTTTTAGATCAAGCAAACTTATTTGAAAATAACCCCTTCCCAAAAGTACTAGAAATAATTGCTGATACAATTGCTAAAGAAATGACACCATTAAATATATTCGGTAGACTGAGTGAAAGAAAGTTTGGTGTTTATTTCTTTAATGCAACAAGCAAAGAAGTTTTTCTTTGGGCTGAAAAGCTAAGGGTTAAAATTGCCAGAATTCCAATTTCAGTTGTTTCAAAACAAACCACTTATACTGTTTCTATTGGAGTTGCTTCTGCTAACAGTTCATTGGGGGTTGATGATATAATCGAAAATGCCGAATTAGCTTTATTAAAAGCTGTTGAAAAAGGCGGCAATACTGTAAGAACAACTCATAATTAAATTACAATTTTAGTGATTATATTATTGATAATTTTTAAAAAAAATAAATAGTTATATGAATAATTTTTTTATAATAATTCTTGATGGAGTTGGAATTGGTGAGCTGCCCGATGCGTCTTATTACGGTGACAAAGGAAGTAATACTCTTGGGAATATTGCTAATGTTCTTGATGGAATAAATTTACCAAATCTGGAAAAAATGGGATTAGGTAATATTGAAAATATTAAAGGAATAAATAATACAAATTATCCAATTGCTTCATTTGGTAAAATGAAAGAAATATCTAAAGGTAAAGACTCAACAACAGGTCATTGGGAAATTTCCGGCTTATTTGTGGATACAGATTTTTCTTATTTCCCTAAAGGATTTCCAAAGGATTTAACTGATAAATTTTTAGCAAAAACAAATTGTAAAGGTTTCCTTGGCAATAAAGCAGCATCTGGAACCGAAATTATAAATGAATTAGGCGATGAACATGTAGCAACCGGATATCCAATAATTTATACCTCTGCAGATTCCGTTTTTCAAATTGCTGTACACGAAGAAGTAATACCATTAGAAAAATTATACGAAATTTGCAGTATAACCAGATTAGAAGTACTAACAGATCCATTACTTGTTGGGCGTGTAATTGCAAGACCTTTTCTAGGTAAAAATGGAGATTATACAAGAACAACAAACAGAAAAGATTTTTCACTTGATCCACCACAGGAAACAATTTTAGATATTCTACAAAAAAATAATATTAATACTGTTGCAATCGGTAAGGTTAATGATCTTTTTAATTACAGGGGAATAAATGTAATTGAAAAAACAAAATCTAATTCTGAAGGCTGTCAAAAAATAATTGAGTATTCAAGTAAAGTAAAAAGCAGTTTAATATTTATAAATTTAGTCGATTTTGATGTCTATTATGGACATAGAAATAATCCTGAGGGATTTTACAATGCTTTAAAAGAATTTGATGATTTTTTACCCTCGTTCCTTTCTAATTTAGATGATAGTGATTTGGTTTTAATAACTGCAGATCATGGTAATGACCCAACAACTAAAAGTACAGATCACAGCAGAGAATATGTTCCTTTAATTGTTTATAGTAAAAATAATAATGGTAAAAATCTTGGTATTAGAGAAACATTTTCTGATGTTGGTAAGACTGTAGCTGATTATTTTGGAATTAAAAATTCTTTAAAAGGAAAAAGCTTTCTTCCCACAATAAAATTATAACCCCAGATTTTCCATTGGAAAATCTGCCCTCTGGGCAGACAATTTGTAAGTGAATAAAGATCATATACTTAGTTATATAAAAATCTCGGAATTCGTTATTTGAGTAATATGTTTTTCTTACAAATTGCCAGGGGTTAACCCCGCTATATAAAATGTTTTATAAAAACATTTTATATAG
>Ga0210044_10001271_pt1 | contig 38390 bp, 30 predicted proteins | sample CryGey13umfilter_2_FD_183959 | JGI IMG/M metagenome (GOLD analysis project Ga0210044, IMG submission 183959) | Groundwater microbial communities from aquifer in Utah, USA - Crystal Geyser 4/9/14 3 um filter (SPAdes) (version 2) | ecosystem: Environmental > Aquatic > Deep subsurface >... | reverse complement strand
CTGGAGGTGGCGTTCTTCAGCATCCTGGGAAACTGGGTCTGGCCGTTCGCGGGCGACTATGTCGTGATCGCGCTCGACCCGGAGTATCGCTGGAGCGCGGTCGGCCACCCTTCGCGCGATTACGGCTGGATCCTGGCGCGCGAGACCGCGCTGGATGCGGCGACGCTGCGCGAGATCGCTGAGCATTTCGAGGCGGCGGGCTATGACGCCTGCACGCTGCTGATGGCGGCCGAGGCCCCCGGCGAGACGCGCCGCCCCTTGTGCGAGGCGGCGCGCTGAGGCGCATCAGCTCTTGTGGTGGACCTCCGCCAGCCCATAGACCGGCGTCTCGATCCCCACCGCGCGCGCCTTCAGTTGCAGCGCGAGGAACTGGCTGTAATGGCGCGACTGGTGCAGGTTGCCGCCGTGAAACCACAGCCCCTCCTGCCGCGTCGGCTTCCACATGTTGCGCAGCTCGCCCTCCCACGGCCCCGGATCCTTGGGCGTGTCGGAGCCGAGGCCCCAGCACTTGCCCACCTTGTCGGCGACCTCCTGACTGATGAGATGCGCCGCCCAGCCGTTCATCGAGCCATAGCCGGTGGCGAACACGATCAGCTCGGCGGACAGCTCGGTCCCGTCCTTCATCACCACCGCGTTTTTGGTGATTCGCTCGATGGGGCCGGTCTTGAGCTTGATCGAGCCGTCAGCCACCAGCTCGCTGGCGCCGACGTCGATGTAATAGCCCGAGCCGCGCCGCAGATACTTCATGAACAGCCCGGTGTCGTCGGCGCCGAAATCCAGCAGGAACCCGGCCTTGGTCAGCCGGTCGTAAAACGCCGCGTCGCGCCTCTTCATCTCCGCAGCCATCGGCTTCTGCACCGAGGGCAGCACCGCGTAGGGGATCGAGGCGAAGATCAGGTCGGCGGTGTTGGTGTCGATGCCGTTGGCCAGCGCGTCCTCGGAATAGAGCGCGCCCAGCGCCAGCTCCATCAGCGTGTCGGAGCGCGCGATATGGGTCGAGGACCGCTGCACCATCGTCACGTCCGCGCCAGCCTCCCACAGCGCCGCCGAGATGTCGTGGGCGGAGTTGTTGGAGCCGATCACCACGCATTTCTTGCCCGCATAGGCGTCGGGGCCGGGGTGCTTGCTGGAATGGTGGATGTCGCCCTCGAAATCGCTGATCCCGGCGATGTCGGGGATGTTCGGCACGCCCGACATGCCGGTGGCCAGCACCAGGTTCTTCGGCCGCAGCACCACCTTCTCGCCGTCGCGGTCCACCGTGACGGTCCATTCCTTGTTCGCGTCGTCCCACACCGCCGACTGCGCGGCGGATTTGGTCCAGTAGTTCAACTCCATGATCTTGACGTAGGATTCCAGCCAGTCGCCCAGCTTGTCCTTGGGGCTGAACACCGGCCAGTGGTCGGGGAACGGCAGGTAGGGCAGGTGGTCATACCAGACCGGATCGTGCAGGCAGAGCGACTTGTAGCGCTTGCGCCAGCTGTCGCCCGCGCGGTCGTTGCGCTCAAGGATGATCGTATCGACGCCCAGACGGCGCAGCCGCGCGCCCAGCGCGATGCCGCCCTGCCCGCCGCCGACGATCACCACCTCGGGCTGGCGGCTGTAGCCGAGTTCGGCCTGCTCGGCGGCGCGCCGCTCGGCCCAGCTCTTGCGGTGCGGGTCGGCGCCGTGAATCGCGCCCATCTCGCGGGTGCGGCCCTTCTTCTCCTCATGGCCTTTCAGGTCAACCAGCGTGGTCAGCAGCGTCCAGCAGCCCTCGGGCTTGAGGCGCAGGTGGCCCTTGCCGCGCCCGACGGCGGTCTCGAAGGTGAACCAGCCCTCGGCCACGCCGTTCGCCTCGGTCGCGTCGCCGGTCAGCTTCAGGTCGCGCAGCCGCGCCGTGGGCAGGGTGGCGGTCAGCATGTCGGCGATGGCGGCGCGGCCCTCGCTGGTCTTGATGTTCCAGGTCAGCGCCACGAGGTCGCGCCAATAGCTGTCGGCGGCGAACAGCGCGCTGGCGGCCTTCGCGTCCTGCGCCTCAAGCGCGGCGTTGAGCTGGGCGAGAAAGGTCGAGACTTTCCCGGTGGGAGAGATGGCGTCCAAGGCGTCCTCCTTGCGCCGGGCTTGGCGAACGTGTCATGGAGCGCGCGCGCCCGGCTCGCGCAGCGCCCTTGAGGGTTGACGACAACCGCGCCGATGGTGGCGTCAAGCGCGCGCAACTGCAAGAGGACGCCACAGGACACCGCAGGACGCCGCGCCCGCGCGACGGCGTTCTTGAGAAACGGCGCGGGTTCCATTATATTCATCGCTGTATTCGACGTCATGCGGGCGGGTCCGCATGACCGCGAAACACAAGGAGGGCGTTCTGAACGAACAGCTCAACCCGGGCGCCATGCGCGCCCACGTCGCGGCGGGGCCGATGATGGCGGCGCAGGCGACGGACGAAAGCGGCGCGACGCTCGCGCTGGTGCTCGCCTCCCTCGATGACGACAAGGCGGAGGATGTCGTGTCCTTCGACCTGCGCGGCAAGTCGCCGATGGCCGATCACATGGTGATCGCCACCGGGCGCTCGTCGCGTCAGGTCTCCGCCATGGCGGAAAAGCTGCTGGAGCGCTTCAAGGACACGTTCCACCGCACCGCCCGCGTCGAGGGCAAGGAAGTCGGCGACTGGGTGCTGATCGATTGCGGCGACGTGATCGTGCATCTGTTCCGGCCCGAAGTCCGCGCCTTCTATCAGCTTGAGAAGATGTGGGCGCCGCCTGCGGACGCCCGCGCGCGCATCGGCGCCGCCTGAGCGCGGCCGCTTGCGGCTCAGCGTTCTGGCGGTCGGTCGTCTGCGCGCGGGGCCGGAGGCGGCGATGATCGGCGACTATCTCGCGCGGTTCGACGCCGCCGCGCGCCCGCTGGGCCTCGGCCCCGCGCGCGTGGTCGAGGTGGAGGACAAGCGCAGGCGCGGGCCGGAGGCGGAGGCCGCGCTGCTGCTGGCCGCCGCGCCCGAAGGCCCGCTGATCGCGCTGGACGAACGCGGCGCCACGCTCGACAGCCCCGGTTTCGCCGCACGGCTGGCGCGCTGGCGCGACGAGGGCGCGCGCGACCTGAGCATCGCCATCGGCGGCGCCGACGGCCACGGCGCGGCGCTGCGCGCGCGGGCCGATCTCATGCTCTCGTTCGGCGCGATGGTCTGGCCGCACATGCTGGCGCGGGTGATGCTGGCCGAACAGCTCTACCGCGCCGCGACCATCCTCGGCGGCGGGCCGTATCACCGGGCGTGAGCAGGCGCTCTAGGGAAACAGCGCCTGCACATAGACCGGCAGCGCGAAGGCCGCCTTGTGCACCTCGGGCGTATAGAACCGAGTCGCGAACCCGGCTGCGGCGAATCGCGCCTCCAGCGTGGCCAGCGGCGCGGCGCGGGCGTCGCCGTCGCTGGCCCAGCCCATCGCCATCGGCCCGCAGGCGTAGGTGGGGATCTGCGTGAGGTAGCAGGTCGCGTCCGAAAACAGCGCCTTGAGCGCGCGCAGCGTGTTGGTGAGTTCGCTTCCCTGCATGAACGGCACGCCGTTCTGCGTCACCATCACGCCCCCCGGCGCCAGCCGCCGCCTGGCGCAGCCGTAGAAGGTGTCGGTGAACAGCGTCACGCCCGGCCCGATCGGGTCGGTGCTGTCCACGATGATCACGTCGAACGCCTCGCCCTGCGCGCGCATGTAGTCGGCGCCGTCGGCGATCACCACCTCAAGGCGGGGGTCGTCGAAGGCGTCGGCGCAGACGCCGGGCAGATACTGGCGCGAAAAGTCGATCACGCCCGCGTCGATCTCGACCATCACCACCCGCTCAACGCCCTTGTGACGCAGAACCTCGCGCGCCATGCCGCCGTCGCCGCCGCCCACGATCAGCACGCTGCGCGCGGCGCCGTGGCTGAACAGCGGCACATGCGCCATCATCTCGTGATAGATGAACTCGTCGCCCTCGGCGACCTGGATCACGCCGTCGAGCGTGAGGATCCGCCCGAAGGTGGGGTTGCGGAACACGCGCAGCCGCTGATGGCCGGTTTCGCTGTCATAGAGCAGCGTCGCCTCGCGCAGGCAGGCGCGATAATCGTCGTGCAGCGTCTCCACCGACCAGCCCGGCATCTCACCCTCGTCGCTCATCGCCCATCCTTTTCGTCACCGCATCCCGTCCCGTCTAGCGCAGGCGGCGGCGCAGCGGCAACCGCGGCCGCCCAAACGGCGCAGGCGCGTCGATGTGCGCCGCTCGCCGCATCGGGCGATGATGCTACGGATGCGGCGTCCGCCACGGCGCAGGGAGACGCCTGATGAAAAAACCCGGCAAAGGCCGCCTCGCCGCGCTCGACCTCACGCAGACGCTGAAGCGGAAGGACTATGAGAAGAAGCTGCACAAGCTGCAACGCAAGCTGACCGCCATCCAGCAGGCCTATCTGTTCCAGGGCCGCGCCGCCGTGGTGGTGTTCGAGGGCTGGGATGCGGCGGGCAAGGGCGGCGCGATCCGGCGCATCGCCGGCGCGCTCGACCCGCGCGGCTGCAAGGTCTGGCCGATCGGCGCGCCGCGCGACTATTTCGCCGAGCGGCATTACCTCGCGCGGTTCTGGGACAAGCTGCCCGCCAAGGGCGCCATCGCGATCTTCGACCGCTCATGGTATGGGCGCGTGCTGGTGGAGCGGGTCGAGGGCTACGCGCCCGAGGCGCGCTGGCGCGAGGCCTACGCCGAGATCAACCAGTTCGAGGCGATGCTGCGCGCTGACGGCGCCCGCATCGTCAAGATATTCTTCTACATCTCGCAAGAGGAACAGTTGCGCCGCTTCGAGGACCGGATGCGCGACCCGCTGAAACGCTGGAAGCTCAGCTATGAGGACTTTCGCAACCGCGCCAAGTGGGGCGACTACGTCGCGGCGGCGGAGGAGATGTTCGCGCGCACCGAAAAGGCCGCGCCGTGGACGGTGCTCTCGTCGGAGGACAAGCTGTCGGGCCGCATCGCCGCGATCACCGCCATCGTCGAGGAGCTGTCGCGCGACGTGGACCTCGCCCCGCCGCCGCTCGACGCCGCGCTGATCGAGACGGCGCGCGACCACCTCGATCTCGCGCCGGCGCTGGTCAAGAGCCTCGCGGGCCGGACGGAGTAGGCGGCCCTACTCCACCAGCCCGTCGCCGCGCAGCAGTTCGCTGACGCGCACCTCGCGGGCGCTGAAGGCGGCGCGCAGGATCTCCACGGCCCGCCACGGCTGCGCGTCGCCGCACATGAACACGTCGAACGCGCCATAGCCGATCTCGGGCCAGGTGTGGACGCTGATGTGGCTTTCGGCCAGCACCGCCACCCCGCTCACGCCCTGCGGCGAGAACTTGTGGGTGTGGATGTGCAAAAGCGTCGCGCCGCAGGCGTCCACGCAATCGCGGAACGCCTTCTGGATGCGCGCCTCGTCGTCCAGCCCCGACCCCTTGACCACCTCGATGATGAGGTGCGTCCCGGCGAAGGTTCGGCCGTCGCGGCGGATGAAATGGTCCTCGCGGGTCTCGTCAAAGACGTCGCGAGTGCAGTCGTTGTGCGCGCGATGCGTGATCGCGTGTTCTCCCTCGTGGGTGGCGCCTGTCTCCAGGTCCATCCCCAGTCGGAAGAGGTGCGCCCGGTTCATGGCGGCCTCCCCTACCAGCAGACGAATCCCAGCGGTCCCTTAGCGCCCCCCCACGGCGGGGATGGGATCGGTGACCCTGTGGAGCCATCACATACGCACCCGCAGCGTGCATATCAAGTGAAGGTTTTGAAACGCGGCTTTGAAAAAACAATCGGTTAACCATTGCGCGCCGCGCTGGGCGCCGATTTTTTTGTCAGCCGCCCAGCGGCGGAGGCGCGGCGCGGGCGGCGCGCGGGGTGCGCTCGCGCAGCGCGATGAACAGCGCGGCGCCCGCGACGATGGCGCCGCCGCCCCAGGTCCAGCCGTCCACCGCCTCGCCGAACATCAGCCACCCGGCCAGCGCCACGCTGGGCAGGCGCAGGTAGGACACCGGCGCCACAAAGCTCGCCTCGCCCGCCGCGAAGGCGCGGATGTCGGCGTAGCCGCGCAGCGAGGACGCCGCCGCCAGCAGCAGCAGCCCGCCCCAGACCCACGCCTGCCCCGGCAGCCGCCATTCCAGCAGCGCGAAGGGCAGCGTCAGCGCGACGGTCAGCAGCGCCGTGGTGGCGAACACCGAATCGGGGCCGTCCGCCGCGCTGGCGGTCTTGCCGAGCAGCAGCGCCACCGCGAAACACAGCGACGAGCCGACCGCCGCCATCGCGCCGAGGTCGATGGGCGCCATCCCCGGCCGCAGCGCCACCAGCGCGCCGAGAAACCCCACCATCACCGCCGCCCAGCGCCGCGCGCCGACATGCTCGCCCACCATCACCGGCGCCAGCAGCGTCGAGAACACCGGCGCGAGAAAGAACAGCGTGGTCGCGGTGGCCACCGGCAGCTTCCAGATCGCATAGAAGCCCAGGTTCAGCGCCAGCGCCACCAGCGCGCCGCGCGCCAGATGCAGGCCGGGGCGCCGCACGCGCAGCAGCGCGGCGGGATCGGCCTTCAACAGCAGCGGCGCCAGGAACGCCAGCCCCACCACGCAGCGCAAAAACGCGATCATGCTGGTGTGCAGCTCGGGCGTGAGCTGGCGCACGAAAACCGTCATGCCCGTGGCGCCCGCGACCGATGCGAGCATCCACAACGCGCCGCGCAGGTTGCCGGAAAGAGCCATGGCGATGAGCATCCGTTCAGGAAAGCGCCGCACCCTCCACGCGCGCGGCGCTTCCGTCAAGCAAGCGCAGGCGGCGTCAAGCAAGCGCCAGCGCCACGCCCAGCCCCGCCAGCACGCCCACCACCCGCATCACCCCCCAGCCGAGGCCGAAGGTCAGCGCCAGCGCCAGCGCGGTCAGCGCCGCCGCCGCGCCGTCGAGGCTTGCGGGCGCGACCGTGAACAGGCGCAGCGGCCCCCACTGCGCCGCGCCGACCTCGGCGAACAGCACATGCAGCCCGAACCACAGCGCCACATAGGCGATCACCCCAACCACCGCCGCCGTCACCCCGCCCAGAGCGCCCGCCAGCCGCGCGTCGCGGCGCAGGCCCTCGGCGTAGGGCGCGCCGGCGAAAATCCACAGAAACGACGGCGCGAAGGTGGTCCATGTCGCCATCAGCGCCCCCAGCGTCGCCGCCAGCATCGGCGCCATCCCGCCCGCGTCGCGCGAAGCGGCGAGAAACGCGATGAACTGGTTGACCAGAATCGTCGGCCCCGGCGTGGTGTCGGCCAGCCCCAGCCCGTCGATCATCTCCGCCGCCGTCACCCAGCCGCGCGCCACCCCCGCCTGCGCCAGCCAGCCCAGCACCGCATAGGCGCCGCCGAACGTCAGCACCGCCAGTTGCGAGAAGAACAGGCCGATCTCGACCAGCACATGCCCCGGCCCCAGCGTCAGCGCCGCCAGCGCCACCGGCGCGCCCCACGCCGCCAGACACCACAGCGCGGCCCGCAACGCCCGCCGCGCCTGCAGGGGCGGCGCGGGCGCGCGGGGCGCCCCCGCCCCGCCCCGCGCCAGCACGGCGCCGATCAGCCCCGCCGCGACCACGATCAGCGGGAACGGCGCCGCCAGCAGCGTGATCGCGGCGAAGGCCGCCGCCGCCAGCCAGAGCATCCGCCGGTCGCGCAGGCCGCGCCGGGCGATGCGGATGACGGCCTGCGCGACGATCGCCGCCACCGCCGCCTTGACGCCCAGAAACGCCCCGTCCAGCCACGCCAGCCCGGCGCCGAGCACATAGAGCCACGACAGCGCCAGCATCACCGCCGCGCCCGGCGCCACGAACAACAGCCCCGCCGCCAGCCCGCCGCGCACGCCGTGCGTCAGCCAGCCGATATAGGTGGCGAGCTGGTGCGCCTCCGGCCCCGGCAGCATCATGCAATAGTTGAGCGCATGGACAAAGCGCGCCTCGTCCAGCCAGCGCTTCTCCTCCACCACCACCCGGTGCATCAGCGCGATCTGCCCGGCGGCGCCGCCGAACGACATGACGCCGATCTGCGCGAAGGTGCGCGCGAGATCGCGAAAGCGCGGCGTGGGCGTCATGCGCGGGCCTTTCCCTGAGCCGCCCCGCGCCCGATGCGGCGCGCGGGATTGTGAACACGTCTTGCGCGTATCACACTAGCCCCGCCTGCGCGCGGGCCGCACCCTGCGCGCGTTTCGCCATGAAAAAAGGTCTTGTCCGATGGTTCGCCCGCTTCGCGCCGCCCTGCTCGCCGCCACCGCCGCGCTGATCGCCGCCACGCTTTCGGCGCGCGCCGAACCGGCCCCCGCAGACCCCGACCCGAAAGACCCCGACCCGCGCAACTGGCCCGCCGTGCTGGCCGAGGCGCGCGGCCAGACCGTCTATTGGCACGCCTGGGGCGGCGATCCCACCGTCAACGCCTACATCGACTGGGCGGGAACGGCGGTTTCGGCGCGCTTTGGCGTCACGGTCAAACACGTCAAGCTGTCCGACACCGCCGAGGCGGTGAGCCGCGTGCTGGGCGAGAAGGCCGCCGGGCGCGACGCGGGCGGCGCGGTCGATCTGATCTGGATCAACGGCGAGAACTTCGCCGCGATGAAGGCCGCCGACCTGCTGTTCGGCCCGTGGGCCGAGGCGCTGCCGAACTGGCGCTTCACCGATCCGCAGGCCAACGCGGCGCTGACCCAGGACTTCACCGTGCCGACCGAGGGGCTGGAGGCGCCGTGGAGCATGGCGCAGGTGGTGTTCTACCACGACAGCGCCCGCCTGCCCGACCCGCCGCGCAGCATGGCGGCGCTGGGCGAGTGGGTCGCGGCCCATCCGGGGCGCTTCACCTTTCCGCAGCCACCGGATTTTCTGGGCGCGACCTTTCTCAAGCAGGCGCTCTACGGCCTGAGCGACAATCCCGCCGCGCTGGCCCTGCCCGAGGAGGCGTCGGACTACGCCGCCGTCACCGCGCCGCTGTGGGCCTGGCTCGACGCCGCGACGCCGAACCTGTGGCGCAGCGGCCGCGCCTATCCGCAGAACGGCCCGGCGCAGCGCCAGCTGATGGCCGACGCCGAGATCGATCTGGCGATCTCGTTCAGCCCGTCGGAGGCCTCCGCCGCCATCGCGGCGCAGGAGTTGCCCGACACGGTGCGCAGCTTCGTGATGGAGGGCGGCTCGATCGCCAACGCCAGCTTCGTCGCGATCCCCTACAACGCCAGCGCCAAGGCGGGCGCGATGGTTCTGGCCGATTTCCTGCTGTCGCCCGAGGCGCAGGCGCGCAAGCAGGACCCGCGCGTATGGGGAATGCAGACCGTGCTGAACGTCGCCGCGCTGCCCGATGACGCCCGCGCCGCCTTCGCCGCGCTGCCGCAAGGCGCGGCCACCCTGCCGCCCGAGGCGCTGGGGCCGACCCTGCCCGAGCCGCACCCGACATGGATGGTCCGGCTTGAGGACGATTGGGCCGCGCGCTACGGCGCCGGGCGCTGAGAGCCGGGCGCTGAGAGCCTTGCGGCGATGATCGACGGCGCGGCGCTGGCCGCAGCCCCGGCGCCGCGCGCCCGCCGCCCCCGGCTCTTGCCCTGGGCGCCGCTCGTGACGCTGGCGCTGCTGATCGGGCCGGTGGCGGCGGGGCTGGCGGGGACGCTGGCGCCCGCGTTCGGCTGGCTGCCGGGGCTTGAGGCGGCGCCGGGCCTGTCCGCGCCGGGGCTGTGGCCGTGGCGCGACCTTCTGGCCTGGCCGGGGCTGACGGCGGCGGCGCGGCTGAGCGTGACCACCGGGCTGTTGTCCACCGCGCTGTCGCTGGCGCTGGCGCTGTCGATCTGCGCGGCCTGGCAGGGAACCCGCGCCTTCGCCGCCATCGAGCGGGCGCTGTCGCCGCTGCTGTCGGTGCCCCACGCGGCGGCGGCGTTCGGGCTGGCGTTCCTGATCGCGCCCTCGGGCTGGATCGCGCGGGCGTTCTCGCCGTGGGCGACCGGCTGGACCACGCCGCCCGACCTCCTGATCACGCAAGACCCCTGGGGCCTGTCGCTGACGGCGGCGCTGGTGATGAAGGAGACGCCGTTCCTGCTGCTGATGACGCTGGCGGCGCTGGCGCAGACGGATGCGCAGCGCGCGCGGCTGACGGCGCAGACCATGGGCTATGGCCGCATGACCGCATGGCTGAAGGTGGTGGCGCCGCGCGTCTATCCGCAGATCCGGCTGCCGGTCTATGCGGTGCTGGCCTATGCGATGTCGGTGGTCGATGTGGCGATGATCCTCGGCCCCACCACGCCGCGCCCGCTGGCGGCGCAGGTGGCGCTGTGGATCGCCGACCCAGATCTCGCCTTGCGATTCCGCGCCGCCGCCGGGGCGATCCTGCAACTTCTGCTTGTGCTTGGCGCGCTGGGGCTGTGGCGGCTGGGCGAGATCGCAGGCGCGCGGCTGTGCGTGGCGTGGAGCTGCGCCGGGGGGCGGGGCCTGCATGACGGCCCGGCGCGCGGCGCGGCGCTGACGGCGGCGGGGCTGATCGCGGGCGCGGCGGCGCTGGGGCTGGCGGGGCTGGCGCTGTGGTCGGTCGCGGGGTTGTGGACCTTTCCCAACGCGCTGCCCGACGCGCTGAGCCTGCGGGTCTGGCGCGCGCAGGCGGGCGGCCTGATCGGCGCGGGGGGCGAGACCGCGCTGATCGGCGCGGCCGCGACGCTGATCGCGCTGACGCTGACGCTGGCGTGCCTGGAGGCCGAGCACCGCCACGGCGTGCGCCCCTCGACCCGCGCGCTGTGGCTGCTGTATCTGCCGCTGATCGCGCCGCAGGTGGCGTTCCTGTTCGGCCTGCAGACGCTGGCGGCGGCGGTGGGGCTCGACGGCTCGCGCGCCGCCGTGATCGCCGCCCATGCGGTGTTCGTGACGCCCTATGTGTTCCTGTCGCTGGCCGACCCGTTTCGCGCCTGGGACGCGCGGCTCGACCTGGTCGCGCGCAGCCTGGGCGCGGGGCCTGACCGGGTGCTGTGGGCGGTGCGGCTGCCGATGCTGTTGCGCCCCTGTCTGACGGCGGCGGCGGTGGGGTTCGCGGTATCGGTGGGGCAGTATCTGCCGACGCTGCTGATCGGCGGCGGGCGGGTCGCGACGCTGACCACCGAGGCCGTGGCGCTGGCCTCGGGCGGCGACCGGCGGGTGATCGGGGCGTTCGCCCTCATGCAGATGGTTGCGCCCTTCGCGGGCTTCGCGCTGGCGCTGGCGATCCCGGCGCTGGTCCACCGCAACCGGCGCGGCTTGAGGCACGGTCCATGAGTTCGTGGCCATGAGCGCCGCGTTGGAGGATGGATTGCGGCTGGAGGGGGTGCGGATCGCGCAAGGCGGGCGGATGCTGCTGAGCATCGACGCCCATATCCGGCCCGGCGCGATCCTGACGGTGATGGGGCCGTCCGGCTCGGGCAAGTCCACGCTGCTGTCGGCGATCATCGGCGCGGTCGCGCCGGGGTTCGATGTCTCGGGACGGGTGCGGCTGGACGGGCGCGACCTGAGCGGGCTGGCGCCGCAGCACCGCCGCGTCGGCATCCTGTTTCAGGACGACGCGCTGTTCGCGCATCTCTCGGTCGGCGGCAACCTGGCCTTCGCGCTGCCGCCCTCGGTGAAAGGCCGGGCGGCGCGGCGGGCGCGGGTGGCGGCGGCGCTGGCGGACGCGGAGCTTGACGGCTTCGCCGACCGCGACCCCGCCACGCTGTCGGGCGGCCAGCGCGCGCGCGCCGCGCTGATGCGCACCCTGCTGGCCGAGCCGCGCGCCCTGCTGCTCGACGAGCCGTTCTCGCGGCTCGACGCGAGCTTGCGCGCCCAGATCCGCGCCTTCGTGTTCCGTCGCGCCGCCGAGCGCCGCCTGCCGGTGCTGCTGGTGACGCATGACGCCGAGGACGCGCGCGCGGCGGGCGGCGCCATCGTCACGCTGGCGGGCGGCGCGCGGTAGCGGGCCGCGCCGCCTTGGGGTAGGGATGACGGCGCAGCGGCCGGGGGGACGGGATCAATGAGCGATGACGCAGCCGCGCCACGGCGCTTTGACGACGCGGCGGCGGCGGTCGCCCACGCCGCCGCGCTCTATGACGCCGCCTGCGCGCGCATCCGCGACGGGCTGGCGGCGCTGGAGGCGGGAACGCTGCGCGGGCCGGTGGACGCCTGCTATCCCTTCGTCGAGATCGAGGTGACGCCGCAGCAGCTCAACGTCGATGCGCGCGTCGCCTTCGGCGCGGCGCTGGACGCCGGGCGCTACGCCACCACGCTGACGCGCCCCGACCTGCTGGGCGACTATTACCGCGAGCAGATCGCTCTGATGATCGCCCGCCACGGCTCGGCGGTGACGGTGGGCGTCAGCGACCAGCGCATCCCGGCGCCCTTCGCCGCTGAGGCGCAGATCACCGCGCTGTCGCCCGGGGCCGCCGCCCGGCTGCCCGACCATTTCGCCCTGCCCGACCTGCGCCGCATCGACGACGCCATCCCCAACGGAACCCACGCGCCCGCGCCGGGCGAGGCGCGCCCGCTGGCGCTGTTCTCCGCCGAGCGCACCGATTATTCGCTGGCGCGGCTGCGCCACTACAGCGGCGCCGGGCCGCAGCATTTCCAGTCCTTCGTGCTGCTGACCAACTATCAGCGCTATGTGGACGGCTTTCTCGACCACGCCCGCGCGCAGCTTGGCCATGACGGTTTCACCGCGCTGGTCGAGCCGGGCGAGGTGGTCACCCGCCCCGGCGGCGCGGAACAGGGCGCGCGGCCCGCGCAACTGCCGCAGATGCCGGCCTATCACCTGCAACGCGCGGGCGGCGACGGGATCACGCTGATCAACATCGGCGTCGGCCCCTCCAACGCCAAGACGATCACCGACCATCTGGCGGTGCTGCGGCCGCATTGCTGGCTGATGGTCGGCCATTGCGCGGGCTTGCGCCGCAGCCAGCAGCTTGGCGACTATGTGCTGGCGCACGGCTATGTGCGCGAGGATCAGGTGCTCGACTACGACCTGCCGATCTGGGTGCCGGTGCCGCCGATCGCCGAGGTGCAGGTGGCGCTCAGCGAGGCCGCCGCGCGCGTGACCGGCCTGCGCGGGCAGGACGCCAAGACCCGGCTGCGCACCGGCACCGTGGTCAGCACGTCGGACCGGAACTGGGAGCTGCGCTTTCGCCAGAACGCCACCGCGCTCAACCAGAGCCGCGCCATCGCGGTGGACATGGAGAGCGCCACCATCGCCGCAAACGGCTTTCGCATGCGGGTGCCTTACGGCGCGCTCTTGTGCGTCTCCGACAAGCCGGTGCATGGCGAGATCAAGCTGGGCGGCATGGCCGACGCCTTCTATCGCGAGCGGGTGCGCCAGCACCTGATGGTCGGCATCGAGACGCTGCGCATCCTGCGCGAAGAAGGCGTGGACCGGCTGCACTCACGCAAGCTGCGCAGCTTCGACGAGCCGCCGTTCCGGTGAGGCGGGCTTGACCGGCGCGGCTTTCGCGCGACCTGTTCGCCGCCTATTGACCAGAGTGACCCGATGACCCCCACCCTGCTATGGCTGCGCCGCGACCTGCGGCTGGGCGACAACCCCGCGCTGACCGCCGCCATCGCGCGCGGCGGACCGGTGCTGCCGGTGTTCATCCTCGATCCGCTGGTCGAGGCCTGGGGCGCCGCGCCGCGCTGGCGGCTGGAGGCGTCGTTGCGCGACCTCGCCGCGCGGCTGGCGGCGAAGGGGTCGCGGCTGATCCTGCGGCGCGGCCCGGCGCTGGAGACGCTGGCCGCGCTGGCGGACGAGACCGGCGCGCGCGCGGCGATCTGGTCGCGGCTCTACGACCCGGCTTCGCGGGAGCGGGACGCCGGGGTGAAGGCCGCCTTGCGCGCGCAGGGGCTGGAGGCCGACAGCGTCAACGGGTCGCTGCTGTTCGAGCCGTGGACGGTGCAGACCGGACAGGGCGGCTTCTACAAGGTCTATACGCCGTTCTGGCGCGCGGTGGCGGGGCGGGCGGTCGATGCCCCGCTGCCCGAACCCGGCGCGATCCCCGCGCCCGAGCGCTGGCCAGCTTCTGATGCGCTGGAGGACTGGGCGCTTGGCCGCGCGATGCGGCGCGGCGCGGCGGTGGTGGCGCGCCATGCGGCGGTGGGCGAGGCGGCGGCGCGCGACCGGCTGGGCGCGTTCCTGGAAACCCGCGTCGGGCCTTACGCCGAGGCGCGCGACCGGCTGGACCGCGACGGCTGCTCGCGGCTGTCGGAGAACCTGGCGCTGGGCGAAATCTCGGCGCGCGTGGTCTGGCACGGCGGGCAGGCGGCGCTGGCGCGGACGGGCGGCGCCGGGCCTGAGACATTTCTCAAGGAGATCGTCTGGCGCGAATTCGCCTGGCACCTGCTTTATCACACGCCGAGATTGCAAACCGGCAACTGGCGCGAGGAATGGGACGCCTTTCCCTGGCGCGGCGACAACGCCGACGCGGAACGCTGGCGGCGCGGCATGACCGGCGAGCCGGTGATCGACGCGGCGATGCGGGAGCTTTATGTCACCGGGCGGATGCACAACCGCGCGCGGATGCTGGTCGCCTCCTACCTCTGCAAGCACCTGATGACGCACTGGAGGGTCGGCGAGGCGTGGTTTCGCGAGACGCTGACCGACTGGGACCCGGCCTCGAACGCCATGGGCTGGCAATGGGCGGCGGGGTCGGGGCCGGACGCGGCGCCGTTCTTTCGCATCTTCAACCCCGCGACGCAGGCGGAGAAGTTCGACCCCCGGCGCGCCTATCGCAGCCGCTGGGTGGCGGAACTGTCGCGCGCGCCGGGGGCGGATGCGCTGAGTTTCTTCGACGCGGCGCCCGCGTCCTGGGGTCTTTCGCCGCGCCAGCCCTACCCGGCGCCGCTGATCGCGCTTAATACAGGGCGCGAGGCGGCGCTGGACGCCTACAAGGCGTTGCGCGCCGCCGTCTGAGGGGGAGATTTCCAACGGTGAAGATTGCTGTGATCGGTTCCGGCGCCGCAGGTCTCGGCGCCGCGCTTGCGCTGTCCGACTCCGCCGACGTGATGCTGTTCGAGCGCGACGCACGCTTCGGCGGCCACGCCAACACCGTCGATATCGCGCACACCGGCGCGGCGATGGTCGTGGACACCGGCTTCATCGTCTATAACGACCGCAATTATCCCAACCTTGCGGCGCTGTTTCAGCATCTGGGCGTGGCGACGAAATGGTCGGACATGTCGTTCGGCTTCTCGCTGGGCGATGGGCGTCTCGAATACGCCTGCGACAGCCCCGACAAGGTGTTCGCCCAGCGCCGCAATGCGTTCAATCCGGTTTTCGTCTGGGGGTTTCGCGAGGTGCTGCGCTTTTGCAAGGTCGCGCCGCGCGATCTGGCGGCGGGGCGCGCGGCGGGCCTGTCGCTGGGCGGCTGGCTGGCGGAACGCCGGTTCTCGACGTGGTTTCGCGAGCGGTTCATCCTGCCGATGGGCGGCGCGATCTGGTCCACGCCGACCGACCGGATGATGGCCTTTCCCGCCGAAAGCTTCCTGCGGTTCTTCGCCAACCACGACCTCTACACCGGGCTGGACGCCGCGATGCGCTGGCGCACGGTGGAGGGCGGCTCACGCGAATATGTCTCCCGCGTGATCGACCGGTTGGGCGCGCGGGCGCATTGCGGCGTCGGCGCGGCGGCCGTGACGCGGGCGGGGGGCAAGGCGCATGTGCGCTTCGAGGATGGCTCGGAGGGCGCGTTCGACCATGTGATCCTCGCCGTGCACGGCCCGCAGGCGCGCGCGCTGCTGACCGACTGCGACGCGGAGGAGGACGCGGCTCTGGGCGCCTTCCGCACCGCCGCCAACCGCGCGATCCTGCACCGCGACGCCCGCCTGATGCCGAAGCGGCGCAAGGTGTGGTCGAGCTGGAACCTGATGAGTCAGGGCGCGGGAGACAAGGGCCGCCCGGTTGCGGTAAGCTACTGGATGAACCGTCTGCAAAGCCTCGACCCAAGCCGCGACCTGTTCGTGACGCTGAACCCGCATATCGAGCCGGAGCCTGAAAAGGTGTTCGCCGAATTCGCCTACGCCCACCCGCTTTACGACGCCCATGCGTTCGAGGCGCAAGGCGCGATGGACGCGCTTCAGGGGCGCGGCGGGGTGTGGCACGCGGGCGCGTGGCTCGGCTACGGCTTTCACGAGGACGCCCTGCGTTCGGGCGTGCGCGTGGCGGCGGCGCTGGGCGCGCGGCCCGATTGGGTGCGCGACGCAGGCGCGCCGATGGCCTCGCCGCTGGCGGTGGCGGCGCAGTGAGCGGGGCGGCGGCGAGCGCGGGCGCAGACCCCTTCGCGCCGCGCCTTTACGACGGCGACGTGATGCACATGCGGCTGCAGCCGTTCGGCCACCAGTTCCGCTATCGCGTGGTGTCGCTGCTGCTCGACATCGACCGGCTTGACCAGACGGCGCAGGGGTTGCGGCTCATGTCGCTCGACCGCTTCAACGTGTTCAGCTTCCGCCGCCGCGACCACGGCGCGCGCGACGGCGCCGATTTGCGCCCCTGGGTCGAGGCGCGGCTGGCGGCGGCGGGGCGGCCCCGCCCGGCGCGGGTGATGTTGCTCGCGATGCCGCGCATGTTCGGCTACGCCTTCAACCCGCTGTCGGTGTTCTTCTGCTACGGCGCCGGCGACCGGCTTGAGAGCGTGATCTACGAGGTGAAGAACACGTTTGGCGACCAGCACCCTTACGTTCTGCCCGCCGAACCCGGCGCCGACGGCGCGGTGCGCCACGATCAGGTGAAGGAATTCTTCGTCTCGCCGTTCATCGGCATGGACCAGACCTATCGCTTCACCATCCGCCCGCCCGGCGCCCGCCTTGCGCTGCGCATCAAGCAGGCCGACGCGCGCGGCGACTATCTGATCGCCACCCAGTCCGGCGCCGCCCTGCCGCTGACCGACGCGACGCTGGCGCGCATTGCGCTGCGCACGCCCTGGGCCATGCTCAAGGTGATCGCCGCGATCCACTGGCAGGCGCTGCGGCTGTGGCTGAAGGGCGCGAAATTTCTCGGCTATCCGGGTGAGGATCGCGTGATCCAACCCGCCGACAGCAGGCGACAGGCCGCGCAGACGGCTTCAGGGAGCACGACATGAGCCTGATATCCATGGATGGCGCGCCACGATGGTTTCACACGGTGTTCTCCATCGTCGGCGCCATCCACACCGGCGCCCTGACCTTCGTGATGCCCGACGGGCGCGAATATCGCGCGCAGGGCGAGAACCCCGGCCCTGAGGGCGTGGTGGTGGTGCGCGACCCGCGCCTGTTCTGGCGCATGATCCGCGACGGCGAACTGGGCTTCGCCGAGGCCTACATGGACGGCTGGTGGGACACGCCCGACCTGCAGGCGGTGCTCGACGCCGCGCTGATCAACAACGACACCGTGGCGCGCGGCTTTGGCGGGCGGACGCTGACGCGGCTGGTGGAGCGGCTGCGCCACCTGATGAACCGCAACACCCGGCGCGGATCGGCGCGCAACATCTCCCGCCACTACGACCTTGGCAACGACTTCTACGCCAAGTGGCTGGACGAAAGCATGACCTACTCCTCCGCGCTGTTCCAGCGCCCCGACGAAAGCCTGCCGCAGGCCCAGCGCAACAAGTATGCCGCGATCTGCGACCGGATGGGCGCGCGCCCCGGCGACCACCTGCTGGAGATCGGCTGCGGCTGGGGCGGCTTCGCCGAATACGCGGCGGGCGAGCGCGGCGCCCGCGTCACCGGCCTCACCATCTCACGCGAGCAGCACGATTTCGCCAGGCGCCGCGTGTTCGAGGCCGGACTGGCGGAGCGGGTCGAGATCGTGATGCGCGACTACCGCGACGAGCGCGGAAATTATGACGGCGTGGCGTCGATCGAGATGTTCGAGGCGGTGGGCGAGAAATACTGGCCGGTCTATTTCGACACCGTGCGCGAGCGGCTGAAACCGGGCAGCCAGGCGACGCTGCAGATCATCACCATCGCCGACAAGTGGTTCGACGGCTATCGCGAAGGCGCCGACTTCATTCAGAAATACATCTTCCCCGGCGGCTTTCTGCCCTGCCCCAGCGCGCTGAAGGCGCAGACCGGGCGCGCCGGGCTGGAGTGGGTCGAGAGCCACGAATTCGGCCAGAGCTATTCCGACACGCTGCGCCGCTGGCGCACCAAGTTCAACGGCGCCTGGGCCGAGATCGCGCCGATGGGGTTTGACGAGCGGTTCAAGCGGATGTGGAACTTCTACCTCGCGGTCTGCGCGTCGTGCTTTCTGGCCGAGACGACAGACGTGACGCAGGTGACGCTGCGCCGTGCATCGGCCTGAGCGCGCCCGCGCCGCCGCGCTGTTCGCGCTGGCGGGCATGGGCGCGGCGGCGCTGCATGTGACGCTGGAGACGCCGGGGGCGTTGCGCGACTGGCGCCAGACGCTGCCGCTGGCGGCGGCGCTGGGCGCAGGCCTCGGCTGGGTCGCGGCGCCTGAGAGCGCCGTGCGCGGCGCGCTGACGGCGGCGGGCGGCCTGATCGCCTTCGCCGCGCTGTTCGCACTGGGCCATGCCGCCATATCGGGCGGCGGCGCGACGGCGGCGTTCCTTGCTGCGACGGCGGCGCTGAGCGGGCCTGTCGGCGCCGCCGCGCTGGCGCTGGGGGCGCTGGCGGGGTGGATGGCGGGGCGTATCGGCCCATCTTCGCGCTGAGCAATTCCGGAGGCCCCATGACGCTCGGCGCCCGCGCCCTCGCCGCCTACGCCGCGCCCGCCGTGGCGCTCGCGGCGCTGTATTTCCCGGTCTATGTCTATGTCGCGCCGTTCTACGCAGGCGAGCACGGCGTGGCGCTGGGGGCGCTGGGCGGGCTGTTCATCGCGGTGCGGCTGCTCGACGCGGTGACCGACCCGGCGATGGGCTGGCTGTCGGACCGCACGCCCGCGCGCTATGGGCGGCGCAAGCTGTGGATGGCGCTGTCGGCGCCGCTGGTGGCTGTGTCGGTATGGATGCTGCTGGTCCCGCCGCCGGATGCGGGCTTTGGCCATGTCGCGCTGTGGATGACGGCGCTGACGCTGGCGTGGACCGTGGCGCTGACGCCCTATTACGCCTGGGGCGCGGAGATCGACGGCGACTATGCCGGCCGCGCGCGGGTGACGGCGGCGCGGGAGGGCGCGGCGCTGGCGGGCACCGTGCTGGCGGTGATCCTCTACAACCTCGCCGATGACGCCGCCTCGGGCCTGCGGGCGGTGGCGCTGATGGTGGCGGTGGCGCTGCCGCTGGGCGCGGTCGCGGCGGTGACGCTGGCGCCGGAGCCGCGCGATTTTTCCCGCGAGCGGCTGGGGATCGGCGCTGCGCTGCGCAGCTTGCGCGCCAACGCGCCGTTCCGGCGGCTGCTGGTCGCCTATTTCATCAACGGCGCCGCCAACGCGCTGCCGGCGGGGCTGTTTCTGTTCTTCATCGCCGACGTGCTGCGCGCGCCGGAGGCCGGGTGGCTGCTGCTGGTGTATTTCGTCTGCGCCATCGCCGGGATGCCGCTGTGGGCGTGGGCGGCGCGGCGCTGGTCGAAACATCGCGCCTGGGGGGCGGCGATGCTCTACGCCTGCGCGGTGTTCGCCTGCGTGCCGCTGCTGGGGCCGGGCGACGTGACCGGCTTTGCCGCGATCTGCGTGCTGACCGGCTTTGCGCTGAGCGCCGATCTGTCGCTGCCGCCCGCCATTCAGGCCGACGTGGTGGACGTGGACACCGCCGAAAGCGGCGCGCAGCGCACGGGGCTGTTCTTTGCGCTGTGGTCGGTGGCGACCAAGGCGGCGCTGGCGCTGTCGGGCGGCGCGGCGCTGATCGCGCTGGATCTGGCGGGGTTTCAGGCGGGGGCCGACAACGACGCAACCGCGTTGGCCGCGCTGGTGGGCCTCTACGCGCTGGTTCCCGTGGCGCTGAAGCTGGCGGCGGTTGCGCTGATGTGGAATTTTCCGCTGGACCGCGCCGCCCACGACGCCCTGCGCGCGCGGATCGAGGTCATTTGACCTCCGGCCCCCAGCCCATCGCCTTGCGCATCACCGCGAAATAGACGCGATTGGGCAACAGCCCCAGCGTGCGCAGGATCAGCGCGAAGCGGGTGGGAAAGGCGATCTCGAAGCCGGGCTTCTCCAGCCCCTGCACGATGCGGCGCGCGGCGGTCTCGGTCGTCATCAGGAACGGCATGTCGAAGTCGTTCACGCTGGTCGCCTCGGTCTCGACAAAGCCGGGGTTGATCACCGACAGCCGCACGCCCAGGTCGATCAGGTCGAAGGCCAGCGCCTCGGCCATCGCGATCAGCGCGGCTTTCGAGGCCGAATAGGCCGCCGCGCGCGGCAGGCCGCGATAGCCCGCGACCGAGGCGGTCAGCGCCACCTGGCCCTTGCCCCGCGCGATCATCGCCTTGAGCACCGGGTCCAGCCCGTTGGCGGCGCCGACGACGTTGATCGCGAAGGTCTGCGCCACCTTGCCTGCGTCGAACTCCTGCGCGCGCATCGGCAGATAGACGCCCGCGTTCAGCACCGCCAGCGCCAGCGGTGTCTCCGCCTCGATGGCCGCGACAATTTCCGCCATGCGCGCGGCGTCGGCCACGTCGCCGGGCTGCGCGACGATGCGGCCGGGCCGCTCCGCCGCCAGCGCCGCCAGCGCCTCGGCGTTGCGCGCGGTGGCGTGCACGGTCCAGCCGCGATCCGCCAGCGCCAGCGTCAGCGCCCGGCCGATGCCCGCGCTCGCCCCCGTCACCCAGGCCGCGCCATCGGCGGGCCGGGCGACCTGCGACCAGACGCCCATCAGCCCGCCCAGACGGCGGCGAAGCTGTCGTCCAGATGGTCGGGCCGGTAGAGCGCGCGCTTGCCGCCCGCGTCGAACGCCACTGACGCCCATTCGCCGCGCGCGTCGTAGAACAGCGTCACGTCGAAATCGGCGTTGTTGGTGGCGCGGAAGGCGGCGCAGTCCACCCGGCCCGCGCCGGTGGCGATGCTCTGCGAGCCCTGCGGCGCGACCGACACCGGATAAAGCTCGCCGTTGTCGGTGCTGATCCAGGTGTCGCGCTTCAGGAAATCCTGCGTAAAATAGGTGGTGGTGGCGGCCAGATCCGGCGCGGCGCCGCGGTAGAGCGGGCCGTCGATGCGCAAGGCGCCCGCCTCACGCGCGGCGCGCACCGTCTTGGCCTTGCCGTCGTCGTTCACCGCGCAGTCCATCGACATCAGCCGGCCGCCGCGCCAGACCTCGCGGTTGCGCATCTCGTAGCGATAGGCGGCGATGCCGAACACGCGCACCACGATCTCGATGTCGATGGCCACGCGCAGATCGTCGCCCTCGCGGCTGAGCGCGATGGTGTGAAAGCCGATGTCGTCGCCGTCGCGCAGGATGGCGAAGCGCCGGGCCGCCTGCGCGGCGCGCGCGGCGCGGGCGGGAAAGGCGGCGGTCGCCGCAAGGCCGCCGATCAGGCCGCGCCGTGTGATGCTCCGCCGTGTGATGCCGGTCATCGCCGCTACTCCGCAAAAAGGTTCAGCGCGCGCCCGAACGGCCCGGTGAAGCGCAGGCTTCCGGCGATCACCGCCAGGCAGATGCAGTCCGCGCCTGGCGCCGCGCGCGGGTGGTGGTCGTCGTCGGCGCCCGCCAGCGTCACGTCGCCGGGGCCGAACAGCTTGCCCCGGTCGCTCAGCGCGCCGCACAGCACCAGCGTCGCCTCGACGCCGGTGTGGGTGTGGGCGGGCACGCCGCAGCCGGGCCGCACGCGCAGCAGGCTCACCTGCTCGTCGTCGGCGGACGCAATGTCGCAGCGCGCCACGCCAGGGATCACAAAGCGCCAGCGGATCTGGCTGAGCGGCGCGCCCACGGCGGCGACGATGGGGCGCGGCAACACCGGGTCATGCGCCACGGCTGCGGCGGGCGCCTCGGGCGGCGCAGGCTCGTCCAGCCGCGCCAGCACCGCGTCCAGCGCAGGCGGCGTCACGCCATCCGCGCCCATCAGCGCCGCCGACAAGGCCTCGATGCGCGCGATCCCGGCGCGGCAGGCGGCGCAATAGGTGGCGTGCGCCGCCACCAGCAGCGAAACGCCCTCCGAGGCGGTTCCAGCGGCGTAGGCCGCCAGCATGTCATGACCGGGATGCGTCAATTCTCACTGCTCTCATCATTGCGTCGTCGTGGCGGTGGATACGCGCGCCCGCGCCCATCGGATCACCCCTGCGACACATAGCCGGATCGGCGGCGAAGGAAACGCCCGCGCGCGGTCGCGCGCTTGAGCCGGTCGCCCACGTCTCTATAGTGCGCGCCTGCCCCCGCGAAAGGGGCCGCGTTGGGGAGAGAGCCGCGATGAACCGCTATGACGACATGCCCGCCGCGATCGGACACACGCCGCTGATCCGCCTGAAGCGCGCGTCGGAGGAGACCGGCTGCGCGATCTGGGGCAAGGCGGAGTTTCTCAACCCCGGCCAGTCGGTCAAGGACCGCGCGGCGCTGTCGATCATCCGCGACGCCGAGGCGCGCGGGCTGTTGCGCCCCGGCGGCGTCATCGTCGAGGGCACCGCCGGCAACACCGGCATCGGCCTTGCGCTGGTCGGCCGCGCGCTCGGCTATGACACCGTGATCGTGATCCCCGAGACCCAGAGCCAGGAAAAGAAGGACATGATCCGGCTGGCCGGCGCGCGGCTGGTGGAGGTGCCTGCAAAGCCCTACAGCCACCCCGACAATTACGTGCGCTATTCCGGGCGTCTGGCGGCGCGGCTGGCGCAGTCCTCGCCGCATGGCGCGGTCTGGGCCAACCAGTTCGACAACGTCGCCAACCGTCAGGCGCATATCGACACGACCGGGCCGGAGATCTGGGCGCAGACCGAGGGCCGCGTCGATGGCTTCATCTGCGCGGTCGGCTCGGGCGGCACGCTGGCGGGGGTGGCGGCGGCGCTGCGCGAGCGCGCGCCGGGCGTCAGGATCGGGCTGGCCGACCCGATGGGCGCGGCGCTCTACCACTACTACGCGCACGGGACGCTGAAGGCCGAAGGCTCCTCGATCACCGAGGGCATCGGCCAGGGCCGCATCACCGCCAACCTCGAAGGGCTGAGCGTGGACATGCCCTATCAGATCGGCGACCCGGAGGCGCTGGCGATCACCTTCGCGCTGCTGAAGGAGGAGGGCCTGTGCCTTGGCGCCTCATCGGGGGTGAACGTGGCGGGCGCGATGCGCATGGCGCGCGACCTCGGCCCCGGCCACACCATCGTGACCATCCTGTGCGACTACGGGACGCGCTATCAGTCCAAGCTCTACAACCCCGCCTTCCTGAAGGCGCGCGACCTGCCGGTTCCCGACTGGCTGGACGGCGAAGGCGCGGCGCTGCCTGCCGTGTTCGAGGGCGCGGGCGCCTGAGCCGGATGCTCCGGGCGGGATGACGCGCCGGTTGATCCGCCGCGACCCGCAATCTACTGATGCACATCAGCAACGCGAGGCGAGACCCCATGGACAGCGAAGACCCTCAGCTTCTGGTCTCCACCGGCTGGCTGGCCGATCATCTGGGCGCGCCCGACGTGCGGGTGCTCGACGCCTCGTGGCACATGCCCGACGCAGGCCGCGACGCGAAGGCGGAATATGCCGGGGCGCACATCCCCGGCGCGCAGTTCTTCGACATCGACGAGATCGCCGACACCCAGTCGGCGCTGCCGCACATGCTGCCGCCGGTCGAGAAATTCGTCAGCCGGGTGCGGCGGATGGGGATCGGCGACGGGCATCGCGTGGTGGTCTATGACAGCGCGGGGCTGTTCTCCGCCGCGCGGGTGTGGTGGATGTTCCGGGTGTTCGGCCATACCGACGTGGCCGTGCTCGACGGCGGCCTGCCGAAATGGCGCGCCGAGGGCCGCCCGCTGGAGGACATGGCGCCCATCGCGCGCGACCGCCACTTCACCGCGCACCGCGACGCAAGCCTGGTGCGCGACGTGACGCAAGTCTCGGCGGTGGTGAAGCTGGGCGGCGAGCAGATCGTGGACGCCCGCGCGCCGGAGCGGTTCAGCGGCGCCGCGCCCGAGCCGCGCGCGGGCCTGCGCAGCGGCCACATCCCCGGCTCGCTCAACGTGCATTACCGCGACGTGCTGAACCCCGACGGCGCGATGAAGGCCCCCGAGGCGCTGCGCGCGCTGTTCGCTGAGGCGGGCGTCGATCTGGGCAAGCCGATCGTCAACACCTGCGGCTCGGGCGTGACCGCCTGCATCCTCAGCCTCGCCCAGATGCGCGCGGGCGCGCGGCGCACGGCGGTCTATGACGGCTCGTGGAGCGAATGGGGCGCCTATCCCGATCTGCCGGTCGCCCGATGACGGCCACCCGATGACAACCGCCGAGGTCGCCTATACCGTCACCTTTCTCGAGATGACCGCGCGGCCCGAGCGGCCGCGCCCGCATCCGCCGCTGATCGCGGGGCTGTCGCTGCTGCGCGCCGAGACGCCGCCCGCGCATTTCTTCCGCTACCTCTACGATGCGGTCGGCGCCGCCTATGAATGGACCGATCTGCACGCGGCCACCGACGCCGAGATCGCCGATTTCGTGCAGAATCCGGCGGTGGCGCTGTATGTCGCCTATCTCACCGGCTGGCCCGCCGGGTTCATCATGCTCGACAGCCGCGAAAAGCCGGTGTGCGACATCGCATATTTCGGCATGGCGCCGGAGGCCGCCGGGCGGGGTCTGGGCGCCTGGCTGCTGGGCGCGGGCGTCCACATGGCCTGGGACGCGGGCGCCGCGAAGCTGACCGTGAACACCTGCAGCCTCGACCATCCGCGCGCGCTGCCGCTGTATCAGAAATGGGGCTTCGCGCCGGTGCGGCGTGAGGAGCGCCGCCGCCGCCTGCGCGCGCGCGCCTGAGGCTGCGTGAGGCTGAGGCTGCGTGAGGCTGCGGCTGCGTGAGGCTGCGGCGGGCGCAAGCGCCTCAGTTGGCCGAAAGCCGCGCCCTCGGCGCCCGCGCCGCGCCCGCCGCCAGCGCCAGCGCGGCGCCGGCGTCCATCGGCGCGTGGTGCCAAAAACCCTGAATGTCGTCGGCGCCCATCATCGCCACCAGATCGCGCTGCCCCGCCGTCTCGACGCCCTCGACGGTGACGGCGAGGCCCAGGCTGCGGCCGAGGTCGATCAGCGAGCGCACCACGGCGCGCGCCGGCGCGTCGGTCTCGATGTCGCCAAGGAAATCGGCGCAGATCTTCAGCCGGTCCACCGGATAGGCGCGCAGGTGGCTGTGCGAGGAAAACCCCTTGCCGAAATCGTCCAGCGCAAAGCGCACGCCCTTCTGGCGCAGGGCGAACAACCCCTCAAGCTCCCGCGCGGCGTGGATCTGGAACACGGTTTCGGTGATCTCCAGCACCACGGCGTCGGGCGGCAGGCCATGGGCGGCCAGTTGCGCCAGCAGGCGCTCGGCGAAGCCCGCCTGCGCCAGCTCCAGCTGCGAGACGTTGACGGCGACCGGGCGGGCGGCGCCTGCGGCGCGCAGCGCTGCGGCGAAGGCGAACGCCTGCGCGCGCATGAGGGCGCCCAGCGGCACGATAAGCCCGGTCTCCTCGGCGATGGCGATGAACCGCTCCGGCGCGATCTGGCCAAGGCTGGGGCTGGTCCAGCGCGCCAGCGTCTCGAAGCCGGTCAGCGCGCCGCTGCGCGCGTCCATGATCGGCTGGTATTCGGCGCCCACCGCGCCCGCGTCGATGGCGGCGCGCAGCTCCCGCTTCAGCACGATGTCGTCGTCGATGCGGCGGCGCAGGTTGGCGTCGAAAAAGCGCAGAAAGTTCCGCCCGCCGCGCTTGGCCTGATACATCGCCTGATCGGCGCGCAGGGTCAGGTCATGCACATCCTGCGCGTCGCGGGGAAAGCTGGCGACGCCGATGCTGACCGACGGCTCCAGCGACAGCCCCTCGATCTCGACCGGGCCGTTCAGCGCGCGCAGCAGCCGCCCGCCCAGATGCGCGCAGGCGCGCGCGCTCAGCTTGCGGTGCAGCACCAGAAACTCGTCGCCGCCCTGCCGCGCGATCAGATCGCCGGGCCCCACCGAGCGGCGCAGCCGCGCGGCGAGCGCGCGCAGAAGCTGGTCGCCGACCGCGTGGCCGTGGCAGTCGTTGATCGTCTTGAAGCGGTCCACGTCGATGAAGAACAGCGCATAGGCGGCGCCGTCGCGCCCGGCCTGCGCCAGCAGCGGCTCGGCCGCCGCGAAGAACCCGCTGCGGTTGAGCAGCCCGGTCAGGCTGTCGGCGCTGGCGATGGCGACGATACGGCCGCGCGCCGCCTCGATGCGCTGCGCCATCACGTTGAAGGTGCGCCCCAGCGTGGCGATCTCCCGCAGCGCGCCGCGAATGGCGCCCGGCGCCACCCTCACCCCGCCTTCGCCGCCCGCCATGCGGCGCGCAGCCTCCGACAGCTGGCGCAGGCTGCGCGACAGATGCGCCGAGAACAGCAGCGCCAGCAGCGCGGACAGCGCCACGCCCGCCGCGAACACCAGCCGCGCCGAGGCGGTGACCGCCGCCGCCTTGGCCTCAAGCGCGCTCAGCGGCTCGGGCACCATCACGCCCCAGCCGGGGCCTTCGACCGGCGCGAAGCCCGCGATCATCTCCTCCTTGAAGACGGGTGAGACGAACTGATCGACGCCGCTCTCGCCGCGCATCATCCGCCGCACGATCGGCAGGTCGCTGAGGTCGCGCGCCGCCATCGCCCACTCGTAGTCGGGATGCGCCAGCGTGTGGCCCATGGCGTCAACGATCACCGCGTGACCCTTGGCGCCAAAGCTGATGCTGCTGGCGAGCGCGCGGAACCGCGCGGTCGAGATGGCGCCGACGACAAGGCTTTCACCCTCGGCCGCGACGATGAACAGCCGCGGCGAGGCGCCGTCGAGGTTCTGCACCGACGAGATCGACACCGGCGCCGCCGCCGCCATGGCGCGAAACAGCGCCAAACGCTCAGGCGGCGCCGCCGCCGGACAGGGGTTGAGCACGGCGAGAAAGCTGCGCGTCACCACGCCCGTCTCCCGGTCCATGACGCAGACATGGCCGAACGCCAGCGCCGTGAACAGGCTCTGCGCGACGCGCGCGTCGGCCCCCGCCGCGATCTCGGGCGCGACAACGGCGAAGGTGGCGATCAGATCGCGGTGATAGCGCTCGAGGTCGGCGGCGGCGGTGCGCGCCAGCACAAGGTGATGCTCACGCGCCGCCTTCACCTCGTTGTTCAGCGCGGCGTTGTGCGGCCACAGCCAGAACACCATCAGCGGCGCGGCGGAGGCGAAAAGAAATGCGGTGAGCAGCGCGCCCCTGAGGCCGATCCGCGCCATGCGCAGCTCCCTGATTGGCGCATTCGAGGGTTAAGATTTACACAATCAACCCTAACAGGAAATTAAAGCGCCGCCGGTTTCGCGCGCGCCTGGATCGCGGCGATTCACCAAGCTTACCGGACTGTGAACGTTTTCGCGCTTCGTTCCCCTTCAGATAGTATATGAAACTGCGTCAAGCCCTAAATGTGGTGTTTTAACCAAAGAATCTGTTTGACCCGGACAGCGCCTTGCCCACACATTGTCACCGAAGCGTCGCCGACCACAGCATCTAGCGCAAACCCCTACCGCTGGCGTCTGGCGACCGGAACAACAGGAAATCAGCGCCCGTTCTGGCGCCGCGCCGAGGATGCCGACCATGCAGATCGCCCGCCGATTCACCGCCGCGACCGTCTCGCCCTATGAGGGCGTCGCGTTTCGTGAGACCGCCAGCGAGATTCGCAACCCCGACGGCTCGGTGGTGTTCCGGCTGGAGGGGATCGAGGTTCCCGCCGCGTGGAGCCAGGTGGCCTCCGACGTGCTGGCGCAAAAATATTTCCGCAAGGCGGGCGTGCCGGCGCGGCTGAAGAAGGTGCGCGAAAAGGGCGTGCCCGCGTGGCTGGCGCGCTCGGTTCCCGACGACAAGGCGCTGGCCGCGCTGCCCGAGGGCGCGCGCATCGGCGGCGAGATGTCGGCGAAACAGGTGTTCGACCGGCTCGCGGGCGCCTGGACCTACTGGGGCTGGAAGGGCGGCTATTTCAGCACCGAGGCCGACGCGCAGGCCTATTACGACGAGATGCGCCACATGCTCGCGACCCAGCGCGCGGCGCCGAACAGCCCGCAGTGGTTCAACACCGGGCTGCACTGGGCTTACGGCATCGACGGCCCGAGCCAGGGCCATTTCTACGTCGATCACCAGACCGGCGCGCTGACCGCCTCGGCCTCGGCGTATGAGCACCCGCAGCCGCACGCCTGCTTCATCCAGTCTGTCGCCGACGATCTGGTGAACGACGGCGGCATCATGGACCTGTGGACCCGCGAGGCGCGGCTGTTCAAGTATGGCTCCGGCACCGGCACCAACTTCTCAAGCCTGCGCGCCGAAAGCGAGGGGCTGGCGGGCGGCGGCAAGTCGTCGGGGCTGATGTCGTTCCTCAAGATCGGCGACCGCGCGGCGGGCGCCATCAAGTCGGGCGGCACCACGCGCCGCGCCGCCAAGATGGTGATCTGCGACATGGATCACCCCGACATCGAGGCCTTCGTCAACTGGAAGGTCAAGGAGGAGCAGAAGGTCGCAAGCCTCGTCGCCGGCTCCAAGATGCACGAGAAGCTGCTGAACGAAGTGTTCGCCGCGATCCGCGGCTGGGACGGGCTGGAGGCCGATGCGACCGACCCCAAGGCCAACGCCGCGCTGAAGGCCGCGATCAAGGCCGCGCGCCGCGCGATGATCCCCGACGCCTATGTCAAGCGCGTGCTGCAATACGCCGCCCAGGGCTACGCCAGCATCGAATTCCCGACCTACGACACCGATTGGGACAGCGAGGCGTATCTCACCGTCTCCGGCCAGAACTCGAACAACTCGGTGCGCGTCACCGACGCCTTCCTGAAGGCGGTGGAGGCCGACGCGCCGTGGGAGCTGATCCGCCGCACCGACGGCAAGGTGGCCAAGACCGTGAATGCGCGGGAGCTGTGGGACCAGATCGGCCACGCCGCCTGGGCCTGCGCCGACCCCGGCGTGCAGTATCACGACACCATCAACGACTGGCACACCTGCCCCGAGGCGGGGCCGATCCGCGCCTCCAACCCGTGCTCGGAATACATGTTCCTCGACGACACCGCCTGCAATCTGGCGTCGCTGAACCTGCTGACGTTCCTCAAGGACGGCGTGTTCCAGGCCGATGACTATGAGCACGCCTGCCGCCTGTGGACGCTGACGCTGGAAATCTCGGTGCTGATGGCGCAGTTCCCCAGCCGCGAGATCGCCCAGCGCAGCTATGACTACCGCACGCTGGGCCTTGGCTACGCCAACATCGGCGGCCTGCTGATGAGCATGGGCCTGGGCTATGACAGCGCCGAGGGCCGCGCGCTGTGCGGCGCGCTGACCGCGATCATGACCGGCGTCTCCTACGCCACCTCGGCGGAGATCGCGGCGGAGGTCGGGCCGTTTCCGGGCTACGCCGACAACGCCCACCACATGCTGCGGGTGATCCGCAACCACCGCCGCGCGGCTTACGGCGAGACCGACGGCTATGAGCAGGTGGCCACGCCCCCGGTCGCGCTCGACCACGTCCACTGCCCCGACGAGAGCCTTGTCGCCCGCGCCATGGCCGCGTGGGACCGCGCGCTGAGCCTTGGCGAGGCGCATGGCTACCGCAACGCGCAGGCGACCGTGGTGGCGCCGACCGGCACCATCGGGCTGGTGATGGACTGCGACACTACCGGCATCGAGCCGGACTTCGCGCTGGTCAAGTTCAAGAAGCTGGCGGGCGGCGGCTATTTCAAGATCATCAACCGTGCCGTGCCCGCCGCGCTGGCGTCGCTTGGCTACGGCGAGAACGCAATCAAGGCGATCATCGAGCACGCCATCGGCCGCGGCACGCTGGACCGCGCGCCCGGCGTGAACCACGAGACGCTGGCGGCGAAGGGCTTCGGCAAGGCCGAGATCGCCAAGGTCGAGGCGGCGCTTGGCGCGGCGTTCGACATCCGCTTCGTGTTCAACCAGTGGACGCTGGGCGAGGCGTTCGTCACCGGCAAGCTGGGCGTGGACGCCGCCGCGCTGAACGAGTCCGGCTTCGACCTGCTGCGCGCCATCGGCTTCTCGCGTGAGGAGATCGACGCCGCCAACGCCTACGCCTGCGGCAGCATGACGCTGGAGGGCGCCCCCGGCCTCGACGACGCGCACATCTCGGTGTTCGATTGCGCCAACCCCTGCGGCAAGACCGGGCGTCGGTTCCTGTCGGTCGAGGCGCATATCCGCATGATGGCGGCGGCGCAGAGCTTCATCTCCGGCGCCATCTCCAAGACCATCAACATGCCCAACGACGCCACCATCGAGGATTGTCTGGCCGCCTACGCCCTGTCGCACCGCCTCGCGGTCAAGGCCAACGCGCTCTACCGCGACGGCTCCAAGCTGTCGCAGCCGCTGGCCAGCCAGCTGATCGACGACGACGACGCCGAGGAGATCGTCGAGGCCAGCCAGCCCGAGCGCGCCCAGATCATCGCCGAGCGCATCGTCGAGAAGATCATCGTGCGCGAGATCGCCAAGGCGCGCGACAAGCTGCCCCAGCGGCGCAAGGGCTATACGCAAAAGGCCATCGTCGGCGGCCACAAGGTTTACCTGCGCACCGGCGAGTATGACGACGGGCGGCTGGGCGAGATCTTCATCGACATGCACAAGGAAGGCGCCGCCTTCCGCGCCATGATGAACAACTTCGCGATCGCGGTGTCGGTGGGCCTGCAATACGGCGTGCCGCTGGAGGAGTTCGTCGAGGCGTTCACCTTCACCCGCTTCGAGCCGGCGGGGATTGTGCAGGGCAACGACAGCATCAAGAACGCCACCTCGATCATCGACTATGTGTTCCGCGAACTGGCGGTCAGCTACCTTGACCGCTCGGACCTCGCCCATGTCGAGCCGGAGGGCGCGCGCTTCGACGCGATGGGCAAGGGTGAGGCCGAGGGCAAGGCCGAGAGCGACGGCGCCCGCAACATCCGCGCGGCGCGCGAGGAAGCCGCCGCCCCCGCCATCGCCATGATCCGGCAGGTCAGCAGCACCGGCTATCTGCGCAAGCGGCTGCCCAGCGAACTGGTGCTGTTGCAGGGCGGTGTGGGTCAGGCGACGGGCGCGCTGGGCGCCAGCTTCTCAGCCGCCGCGTTCAGCGTCGCCGAACAGGGCGGCGTCGCGGTGATGAGCCGCGCGGCGGAGGCGCGGATCAAGGGCTATGAGGGCGACGCCTGCGGCGAATGCGGCAACTTCACCCTGGTGCGCAACGGCGCCTGCATGAAGTGCAACACCTGCGGCGCCACCAACGGCTGCAGTTGAGGGGGCAGGTGGTTCACGACTGAGAATGGGCGCAGCCATCGGTCACGGTGCGCGCCCATTTTCGGTCGGAGTGATCGCGAAACCGCCGTCGAAACCTCGCCTGTAGCGCAGACGATTGCACACCTGCAGGATCGTGTCCGGACTTTAGCGGACAGCGGCGCAAGCATGCTGGTGTCAGCACCATACTTTCCCCTTGGCGGTCGCCGCCTCGGTTGGCTGGGTTTGCTTCACCCGGAGATTGCGCCGCTTGCGAATTTCCACCGCCGCCGCGACATGACCATCAACAAAGTGCTTGATCATTGACGCCACGACCCTTTCGCCCCTTTGACTGTCAGGAAACGTGATGCGCCGTCTGATAAACCTTGCCGCAGGAGCGATGCTGGCGCTCGGCGCCCTGTCTCCCGTGCTGGCGGACGACACGATGATCGAGGATTTTGCGGTGCACCCCGAGACCCGGTGGCGTTTTTTCTCGGACACGGTGATGGGCGGCGTGTCTTCGGGGCAGGTCAGCTTCGAGCAGGAGGCCGGCCAGGCCCATGCGCGCATGACGGGTCGCGTGAGCACGGCGAACAACGGCGGGTTCATCCAGATCCGGCTGGATCTGGCCGGCCCGCCGCCCGAGGGAACCGTGGGCGTGCGCCTGATCGCGCGGGGCAACGACCAGCGCTATTTTGTGCATCTGCGCACCAGCGGCACGCTGCTGCCATGGCAATACTATCAGGCGGGTTTTGACGTGACCCGCGACTGGGCCGAGATCCGCCTGCCGTTTGACGCCTTCGCGGCCTCCGGGGCGCTGCTGCGCACCACGCCCCGCGCGCAGAGCCTCACCGCGATCGGCATCGTCGCCTATGGCCGCGATCATGACGCTGCAATAGACGTGCGCGAGGTGGGGTTTTACTAGAGGGCGCCTCGATAAATCGTGTTGTCGGGCCCAGACAGCGATGTAGAAGGCTGCTTCGGTTGTATATCTGACCTGATCGTGTGGTCACTCGGCGTTGTTGAAGTTCGGTTTGGCGTCGATGATCTGTGCTCTGGACGCACCTGTCCTGTGAGCATCGCGCTCACGGCGAAGCGCGGACGGCGGCGAGCGCGTCGAGCTGAACCGCCCGGCGCATGGTGCAGGCGAGGTTCTTGAGGCCGATCCTCGCCTTGGCGCGCGCAATGCCGATGCGGCGCGGCAGCATGCCGCCCATGTCATTGCTCTGCGCGCCGAACCCGTGCTCGACCCGGCGAGAACGCGACATTTTTCGAGGCGCTCTTTTGGTCAGGTCGTCACGAATCTTGTTGGCCGCGATCTTCGGAAGCCGATACGCGGTGCGGCTCCCGGGCGCCTTTCCCCCACGGCAGCCGTGGCCGTGCCAAAAGCAGTCGTGCACGAAGATCATCTTCCGTCTCGACGGGAACACCAGGTCGGGCGACCCCGGCAGATCTCGTCGGTGCAGCCGGAAGCGGAAGCCGCGCGCGTGCAGAGCACGCCGAAGCATCATCTCGGGTGTCGTATTCTTCTGTCCGACCCTGGACATGATGAAGGATCGGCGCTCAGGTATGACGTGGTCGGTCATCGCGGGTAAAATCGCGGAATGGGTCGTCTGGTTTCTGCATCACCGCCGCTCACAAAGCTTAACCCCTGCGTCCACGGTTGAGGCAGATGTAATCCATTTCGACGATGCGCGCGGGCATGGCCCAAGGGGCGGCGTGCGGCCGCCGGAGTTCGCTGGGTTTCGGGCCTCAGTCCTCCGGCAGCGCGCCGCCCCTTCATGACACCTCTGGACATGCGAGGCTCGGGCGTTTACACGCGCCATGCGATGCCGCACTAGCTCAGTTGGTAGAGCACCTGTTTCGTAAATAGGTGGTCGGGGGTTCGAGTCCCTCGTGCGGCACCACGCAAATCCTTGAAATATCATCGAAAACGCAGCTCTCGAAAACACCTGGCCACATGATGGCGCAACGAAACTAGGCCGCAGCAGTAGTCATCGGCAATGATGGGGTCGGGGGTTCGAGTCCCTTCGCCGGCGCCCCTTCCCGACACCGCCCTCCCGACACCGCCGCTTTCCGGCGCGCGCCTTGCCGCGCTGCGCCCGCGGTTGTAAGACGCGCGCGCCGCCCGCAGGCTTTCAGGACCGCCGCCATGCCCCGCCCAAATCCCCGCCTCGTGATGAAATTCGGCGGCACCTCGGTGCGCGACATCGACCGCATCCGCAACGCGGCGTCCAGGGTGATCCGTGAGATCGACCGGGGCTATGACGTGGCCGTGGTGGTCTCGGCGATGTCGGGCGAGACCAACAAGCTGGTGGACTGGGTGCGCGAGGCCGCCGCCGCGCCGGGCGAAAAGACGCCGTTCTACGACGCGCGCGAATACGACGCCGTGGTCGCCTCGGGAGAGCTGGTGACCGCCGGGCTGATGGCGCTGACGCTGCAGCGGATGGGCGCGCCCGCGCGCTCATGGCAGGGCTGGCAGATCCCGCTGCGCACCACGGCGGCGCACGGCGCGGCGCGGATCGAGACCATCGAGACCGAGAGGCTCGACCGCAAGTTCGAGGAGGGCCTGCACGCCGTGATCGCAGGCTTTCAGGGCGTGGGGCCGGACGGGCGGGTGACCACGCTGGGCCGCGGCGGCTCCGACACCTCCGCCGTCGCCTTCGCCGCCGCGCTGGGCGCGGAGCGCTGCGACATCTACACCGACGTCGATGGCGTCTACACCACCGACCCGCGCATGGAGCCGCGCGCCCGCCGCCTTGACCGCATCTCCTATGAGGAGATGCTGGAGCTGGCGTCGCTGGGCGCCAAGGTGCTCCAGACGCGCTCGGTGGAGCTGGCGATGCGCCACAAGGTGCGGCTGCGGGTGCTGTCGTCGTTCGACGACGGGCCGGGAACGCTGGTGTGCGACGAGGAGGACATCATGGAGAGCAATGTGGTCAGCGGCGTCGCGTTCCAGCGCGACGAGGCGAAGGTGACGCTGCTGGGCGTCGCCGACCGGCCCGGCGTCGCCGCCTCGATCTTCGGCCCGCTGGCCGACGCCGGGGTGAACGTGGACATGATCGTGCAGAACATCTCCGAAGACGGCCTGACCGACATGACGTTCTCGACCTCCGCCGATGAGCTGGCGCGCGCCACCGCGACGCTGGAGGCGGCGCGCGACGCGATCGGCTTTCGCCGCATCGTGTCCGACAACGACGTGGCCAAGGTTTCGGTGGTCGGCATCGGGATGCGCAGCCACGCGGGCGTGGCGCAAAAGATGTTCTCGGCGCTGGCGGCGGAGGGCGTCAACATCAAGGTCATCACCACCTCCGAGATCAAGGTCAGCGTGCTGGTGGACCGGAAATACCTTGAACTGGCCGTCCGGGCGTTGCACGACGCATTCGAGTTGCACACCGTCTGAGCGCTCGCCTTTCGCGCGAGCGCCCGCACCACAGGAACCAGGTCGCAGAAGCGGCCGCGCGGGGGAGATCGAGCGCATGACGCCCACCGCAGGCATCGGATCGCGCGCGATGCTGCGTCGGCTGCGTCAGGTGATGGCGGAGCCGGGCGACGGCCAGCAGCGGCTCGACAAGATCACGCAGGTGATCGCCGTCAACATGGTCGCCGAAGTGTGCTCGATCTACCTCAAGCGCGAGCCGCGCGTGCTGGAGCTGTTCGCCACCGAGGGCCTGCGCAAGAGCGCGGTCCACAGCGTGCGGCTGCGCCTTGGCGAGGGCCTGGTCGGCCAGATCGCCCAGCGCGCCGAGCCGCTCAGCACCGACGACGCGCCCAACGCGCCGGGTTTCCAGTATCTGCCCGAGACCGGCGAGGAGATCTATCGCAGCTTCTGCGGCGTGCCGATCCAGCGGCTGGGCAAGATCCTGGGCGTGCTGGTGGTGCAGAACACCGCGCGGCGCACCTATCAGGAAGACGAGATCGACGCGCTCGAAATCGTCGCGATGGTGATCGCGGAGATGGCGGAGTCCGGCGCGCTGTCGGCGGTGCGCGGGCTGGAGATGGCGCGGCGCGGGCCGCTGGTGGCGCGGGGCCTGGGCGCGGCGGAGGGCGCGGCGATCGGCGTGGCGCATCTGCACGACCCCAAGGTGTCGATCACCAACCCGATCGTGGACGACGTGCCCGCCGAGCGCGCGCGGCTGCGCGACGCGATGGCGGCGCTGCAATCGGAGGTGGACCGGCTGCTCGACACCGACGTGCTGAAAAGCGGCGGCGAGCACCGCGACGTGCTGGAGACCTACCGCATGTTCGCCCATGACAAGGGCTGGCTGCGGCGGCTGGACGAGGCGGTGGCCTCGGGCGTGGTGGCCGAGGTCGCGGTGGAGCGGGTGCAGTCGGCGGCGCGCGCGCGCATGGAGCGGGTGGCCGACCCCTATCTGCGCGAGCGGCTGCACGACCTCGACGACCTCGCCAACCGGCTGTTGCGGCTGCTGAGCGGCGCCGAGGCCGCGCCGCCGCCGCCGAACGCGATCCTGATCGGGCGCTCCATCGGGCCGGCGGAGCTCCTGGAATGCGCCGGGCGGGTGCGCGGCGTGGTGCTGGAGGAAGGCTCGGCGGGCGGCCACGCGGCCATCGTGGCGCGCGCGCTGGGCATTCCGCTGGTGGTGCAGGCGCATGGCGTGGTGGCGGAGGTCGAGACCGGCGACGCGGTGATCGTGGACGGCGACGCGGGCGTGGCGCATCTGCGCCCCGAACAGGGCGTGCTCGACGCCTTCGCCGAGAAAATGGCGCTGGAGGCGGAGGCGCAGAAAATCTACGGCGCGCTGCGCGACGCCCCGGCCGAGACGCGCGACGGCGTGCGGCTGTCGCTGACCATCAACGCCGGGCTGCCGAGCGACATGGCCAATCTCGCCGAATGCGGCGCCGACGGCGTGGGCCTGTATCGCACCGAACTGATGTTCATGATCCGCGCCACCATGCCGGGCCGCGACGCGCAGGCCGAAATCTATGGGCGCATCCTCGACGCGGCGCAGGGGCGGCGGGTGGTGTTCCGCACGCTCGACATCGGCTCGGACAAGATCCTGCCCTACATGCGCCGGATCGAGGAGGAGAATCCGGCGATGGGCTGGCGCGCGGTGCGCTTCGGGCTGGACCGGCCCCGGCTGATGGCGATGCAGCTTCAGGCGCTGCTGCGCGGCGCGGGCGCGCGGCCGCTGAGCGTGATGTTTCCCTTTGTCGCCGAGCCGTCGGAATTTCACGCCGCGCGCGCGATGCTGCTGCATGAGCGCGACCGGCTGGCGGCGCTGGGCCACGCCGTGCCGGAGCGGCTGGAGATCGGCGTGATGCTGGAGACGCCCTCGCTGGCCTTCGCGCCGGAGGCGTTCTTTCGCGCGGTCGATTTCGTCTCGGTGGGCGGCAACGACCTGCACCAGTTCTTTTTCGCCGCCGACCGCGGCAATGAGCGGGTGCGGCGGCGCTATGACACGCTCGACGCCGCCTATCTGGGCTTTCTGCGCGGCATTGTCGCGCGCTGCGCCGCCGCCGGCGCGCCGCTCAGCTTTTGCGGCGAGGCGGCGGGGCGCCCGCTGGAGGCGGTGGCGCTGGCGGTGCTGGGGTTTCGCACGTTCTCGACACGGCCCTCGGCGGTGGGGCCGGTGAAGCGGCTGCTGCGCGCCATCGACCTCGGCGAAGCGGCGGGCGTCGTGGAGGCGGCCATGGCGCGGGGCGCGCCGGTGCGCGCCGGTCTGGAGGCCTGGGTGCGGCGCGCGGGGCTGCTTCCGCATTGAGGAATTGCGGCTGACGCGCATGGCGGCGGGGCCTGCGCGCGATATATTCATCGGCAAAAGCAGCTTTAGGGAGGGTCGTCGCCATGCAGATGCCGGAACCGGACGCCAGCGTGATCGCCCAGCGCGACCTGATCGTGCGGCGGCTGCGCGAGGTGCTGCCCGAGGACGCGGTGATCAGCGCCGAGCGCGAGGTGCGCGCCTATGAATGCGACGCGCTGACCGCCTATCGCTGTCCGCCGCTGGCGGTGATCCTGCCGCGCAGCACCGAGGAAGTCGCCGCCGCGCTGCGGCTGCTGCACGGCATGGGCGTGCCGGTGGTGCCGCGCGGCTCGGGCACGTCGCTGGCGGGCGGCGCGCTGCCGACCGCCGATTGCGTGATCCTGGGCGTGGCGCGGCTCAACAAGGTTCTGGAGACGAACTATCCCGACCGCTATGTGCGGGTGCAGACCGGCGTCACCAACCTCAGCGTGACCGGCGCGGTGCAGGCGGAGGGGTTCTTCTACGCGCCCGACCCCTCGTCGCAACTGGCCTGCGCCATCGCGGGCAACATCGCGATGAACTCCGGCGGCGCGCATTGCCTGAAATACGGCGTGACCACCAACAACCTGATGGGCGTGACGATGGTCACCATGCAGGGCGAGGTCATGCGGCTGGGCGGGGCGCATCTCGACGCGCCGGGGCTGGACCTTTTGGGCGTGCTGTGCGGCTCCGAGGGCCAGCTTGGCGTCGTGACCGAAGCGACGCTGCGCATCCTGCGCAAGCCCGAGGGCGCGCGCCCGATCCTGTTCGGCTTCGAGAGCTCCGAGATCGCGGGCGCCTGCGTCGCCGACATCATCCGCGCCGGCGTGATGCCGGTGGCGCTTGAGTTCATGGACGGCCCGGCGATCCGCGTCTGCGAGGATTTTGCGCAGGCCGGCTATCCGGTCAACGCGGGCGCGCTGCTGATCGTCGAGGTCGAGGGCGGCCCGGCGGAGATCGACGACCAGCTTTCCCGCATCCGCGCGATCGCCGAGCGCCACGCGCCGATGGCGGTGCGCGAGGCGCAGAGCGCCGAGGAGGCGGCGGCGATCTGGCTGGGCCGCAAGTCGGCGTTCGGCGCAATGGGCCAGATCAGCGACTACATGTGCCTCGACGGCACCATCCCGATCGGCGCCCTGCCCCATGTGCTGCGCCGCATCGGCGAGATGAGCGCGGCCTGCGGCCTGGGCGTCGCCAACATCTTTCACGCGGGCGACGGCAACATGCACCCGCTGATCCTGTTCGACGCCAACAAGCCCGGCGATCTGGAGAAATGCGAGGCGTTCGGCGCCGACATCCTGCGGCTGTGCGTCGAGGTCGGCGGCTGCCTGACCGGCGAGCACGGCGTGGGCGTGGAGAAGCGCGACCTGATGGGCGTGCAGTTCACGGCCGACGACATGCGCGCGCAGATGGCGGTGAAGGACGTGTTCGACCCCGCCTGGCTGCTCAACCCCGGCAAGGTGTTTCCGCT
>Ga0210044_10001266_pt1 | contig 38460 bp, 29 predicted proteins | sample CryGey13umfilter_2_FD_183959 | JGI IMG/M metagenome (GOLD analysis project Ga0210044, IMG submission 183959) | Groundwater microbial communities from aquifer in Utah, USA - Crystal Geyser 4/9/14 3 um filter (SPAdes) (version 2) | ecosystem: Environmental > Aquatic > Deep subsurface >... | reverse complement strand
CTCATAAAAAGCGCGTTGTTATAGGGGCTATTGCTGTCCACTTCATTTTTCGCAAGTATGGAAGAAATATAGGTTCTTTTTTTTCGGTAACCGGCCATCAGCGTTTCAGGGTATTGTGAAACAACTCTTTCAATATCACCTGCTTTCAAACCATCTTCATTGAGTCGTTTATGAATTTCATCAATAATCGCATCCTGAAGGGTCATGAAGATATTTAACAGGAAATACTCCATCTTCCGGTTTGGAATTTTAACCATTCTGTCGTTAACTTTTACCCGGATATCGTTTGACAGGATGCGAGAGAAAATATCATCAAGTTTAGTGTTGGCATTTGGAGTGAAATATGATTTATTAATGGCAATTCTAAAAGGGTTCCTTCCATGGTTATCCAAAACATTGGTATCGGCGTTTTGCTCCAGCAAAAAATTTAAAATCCTGATGCTCCCGTTTTCAACGGCAGCGAGTAAGGGTGTGAGGTTAAACTGATCGCGATAATTTATGCCATATTTTCTTATTTTCTGTTCAATACCTTTTACATTATCGCTTTGATAGTCGATATAATATTTTCGATTGATCGAATTGCGTTCATATTCGGGACTCTCTGCTTTCTTGTATTTTAATTCTGCCAACTGTGCAATACAGGGGTTGTCGTTATACAGCAGCGCGTACATGAACACCAGATCCTTCGCCTTCTTGTTGTAGTTATCGGGATCCAGCGCCTTCTTTTTCAGTTCGTCAATATTTTCGCGGGTAATAGGCTCCCAATCGGGCTTTTGCAATGCCAGGATGGTTTTTTTGATCTCTTCGGCTTGTTCGTTTTTCCCCTGCATCTCCAGTTTACGGGCTTCCTCCTGCCAGTCGTCTAGTGATGAAACCTCCGTTTTGATGTTTAATTGCTGTTTGTTTTCAACCAGGTCGAGCAAGGTGAGGATCTCATGTTTTTTAGATGTTTCGAGTATGTATAGGTTTTTTATGGCCCTTGTCATGCCTACGTACAACGAATTGATATAGAATTTATACGCGTCCAGCGACTTGTCAGCCTTGTCTTTGCCACGGGAAAAGGTAAACGATTCATCCTCAAGGTCTTTTTTTGAAATGCCCTGAGCTATCTGATTAAACTCCCGGCTGTTATTGCTTATGAAGTTCACAAGGATGATGTTGTCGTATTCAAGCCCTTTGGCCTCATGGATAGAAAAAAGCAACGGCGTTTTAAATATTTTCCTGGCAATCGCTTTTTCTTCCTGTGTCATCACCAGCAAAGCATATTTGGTGGAACGTCCGGTGCTATGGTTGAGCTGGTTCCTCACGGCTGCCGAATCCATATAAAAATTGACTTGCCCCTTGTTTACTTCCAACGATTCAACGAGAAAAGTGCTTTCTTTATCAATAGAACCGAAACGGGCATTTTTAATCTTTAACAGCTTATTGGCAATGGTGGTAATATCAATAGAATTGCGGTAATTGGTGCTCAGTACGTTAATATTACTACCTGTAATGTCATGTTTATAAAACATGGTTTTAACATTTGTCCAAGAAAAGAAATTGGGATGGACAACCTGATTTGAATCGCCGCAAAGGATGAAATTTCCTTCGGTTTTTAGCGATTTTAGGACAAGGTACAATTGAATATTAGTAAAATCCTGTACTTCATCAATAACGATAAAATCATATTTGTTCCGATTGTATTTAAGCCATTGAAACGAGATCATGTTCATATCGTAAAAACCGTTTTCGTTGAGGAATTCAAGATATTTGATAAACACCTCATACACTTTTTCGCGCTCTTCGTTCAGAAAAATGGATTGCTTGATACCTAAACTCAAATAATCCTTTTTGTTGAGGTATTCTTTCGTGATATCAAGACCGGTGATCACGCCCCTGAGTTCTTCAAAAAGCTTGTAAGTGTCTTTAATACCGAATGCCTGCTTCCTGGGTTGCAGCCATGCGTTGAAGCTACGGTAATCGAGTTCCTTTCCCGGAATTACCCTGAGCGTATCCAGGTATTCTTTAAAACTTAAAAAATCCACATCCTGCTTTTCGTTGATGTAATTATCTGAATAATATAGTTTTGTAGAATTATCTACCAGAAATGGGGAAAGTGTAACATACAGCACATTTCCATTGAGTTGCTTTATCTTCTCGAGCGTTAAAACTGTTTTACCGCTCCCTGCCGAACCAACAATAACAACGGGAGGCCTGACAGTAAAAATGTCTTGTTGTACCGAATCAAAGGAGATTACTTTGTTCAATAAATGAAACCGGTTGGTATGGTGGTTTACATAACTCAGTTCAACCATTTCATCTTCAGTAACCTGTTTTTCGTTTTTAAGGGCTAACAGCTTGCTTTCGTCTATTTTTGCCCCCCTTAGGAACCGTGATTTTTCGTACTCGTGGTTGTAAATTATTTCGAGCAACAGAATATAAGTCTGGTGGTTGTATTGGGCAAATTTAAAAAGCAGGCGGTTTTCATAATCGAGTTTTGCCCTGTAATAGCCTTTGTCGGTGAGTTTTTTAATTTCTGCGGAAACGAAATCGTTGTTTTCCAGAAAATTGACTGTTTTAATAAACTGCTTCTTTACACGTGAGCTATCAAGGTCGTTATAATAAAGTATCTTCATGTTCGAAAGTCAAACCGGTGACTATTGAATGGTTACAAATAAGGCGCAAGTTTAGCTATAACTTTTTAAATCACGAAAAACAACCTCAATTATTATCATTACTTTTGCCTTGTTAATCTGTTACTTTGATTCCAAGTAATTAAGTATCAATTTAAAATGTATTTATTCTGAATAACGGTTAATAAACCAACACACAAAAACCCATGAAACTCTACCCCATACTAACAGGAAATTTAAAACTCGATGGCGGTGCCATGTTTGGCGTGGTGCCCAAAGTACTGTGGCAAAACTCCTATCCCTGCGATGAAAATAACTTGTGCAACTGGGCCATGCGTTGTTTGCTGGTAGTGGATGGCGACCGAAAAATCCTCATCGACAATGGTATCGGTAACAAGCAGGACGAAAAATGGCTGAGTCATTATTACCTTAACGGTGAAGCTACGTTAGAAAGTTCACTTTCGAAGGCGGGTTATGCTCCTGAAGACATTACTGATGTCATCCTCACCCACATGCACTTCGACCACTGTGGTGGAAGCGTGACCTGGAATGCCGATAAAACCGGATATGAACTTGCTTTTCCAAATGCCACCTACTGGACCAGCAAACAGCAATATGAATGGGCTGTTAATCCCAATCGCCGCGAAAAAGCCTCCTTCCTGAAGGAAAACATCCAGCCTATCAGCGAAAGCGGTAAACTAAAACTGATAGATGAAGAAGGCGAATACATCCCGAACATCCTATTTAAACTCTATAATGGACATACCGACGGCCAGGTGATCCCACATATTGACATGAAAGGTAAAACTGTGGTTTTTATGGCCGACCTGATGCCTTCCGCTGCCCATATCCCGATGCCCTGGATTATGGCTTACGACACACGTCCATTACAAACCCTGCACGACAAGGAGCGTTTTTATGACGAGGCGGTTAAAAACAATTATATCTTGTTTTTTGAGCACGATTTGTACAACGAAGCGTGCACACTGGAAGATACCCCTAAAGGCATTCGGGTAAAAAAGGCAGGACAATTGGTAGAATTTATATAGCTGAAAATAGGTTTATGAAACCCCGGATACGGATTGAAGTATGCTGTGGATCAGCACAAAGCGCCATCAATGCTCAGGTTGGTGGTGCCCACCGGGTTGAATTGTGCCAGAACCTGGAAGCAGGTGGTACAACGCCTTCTGCCGGTGAGATTCTGATGGCACGCAAGCAGTTGTCTATTGAGCTTCATGTGCTCATCCGGCCACGTGATGGTGACTTTCTCTATTCCGACCATGAATTGGAGATTATTCGACAGGACATTTTCTTTTGCAAATCTGTGGGTGTAAATGGCGTGGTGATTGGCTTTCTTATGAAAAATGGAGAAATTGATCAGCGACTTACCACGGAAATGATTGAGCTGGCACATCCCATGTCAGTAACTTTTCACCGGGCTTTTGATGTATGCCGCGAACCCAAAACAGCACTGGAACAACTTATCGGTATGGGGGTGGACAGGCTCCTCACTTCAGGGCAGCAACCAACGGCTGAGGAAGGAGCCGGCTTAATTAAGCAATTGGTTCAACAAGCAGGAAAGTACCTGGTGGTGATGCCGGGGTCGGGAATCAGAGAGCACAACATCCTGGAGCTAATCGAGAAAACCGGTGCTACGGAATACCATGTGAGTGCCCGCAAAACAGTAGTCAGCAGCATGGAATATTGTCCGGTTGGTGTGCCCATGGGGAGATACAGCCACAACTATGAGTACCAGGAAATTGATAGTGAAGTGATTCGTTGTTTGGTGAATAAAGTAAATCAAAACGGTTAGAAATCGTAAATGATGGCAAAGCACAACGAACTTGGCAAAAAAGGGGAGGCTCTGGCAAGAGAATTCCTTGAACAGAAGGGCTATCGGATTGTAGAAGCCAACTGGCACTACGACAAGGATGAAATTGACCTGATTGCCTGGCATGGCAATACCTTGGTGATTGTAGAAGTAAAAACACTCAGCACTGATTATTTCGGCGCACCGGAAGAAGCCGTAGACAGAAATAAAGAATCTTTCCTTATTCGGGCCACCGAGGCCTATCTGGACGAAAAAGACCTGGATTGCGAATCGCGTTTCGACATTGTGGCCATCGTGATGAACGAAAAGGAAACCCGGATCAACCACATTGAAGAAGCTTTTTTCCCGGAATAATACAGCCACAGGAACCGATTTAAAAGATTGCTCACCTCATCATTTAGCGTCCGCTTTTGTTGTACTTTTGCACCCGCTAAAGTATTCAACATGAACCAAAAAAGAAATACAGGTCGGTCATCGGAAGGATCGGATAATAAAAGACCTTACGGAAAAACACGACCTGAGTCAGGAAGATCATCTGACCGTCCGGTAAGTAAAAGATCCTATGGGAAATCAAAATCCGGAGATGAACCTTCGTCTGAAAGACCCACTTACAAGAAAACAGTTAGATCGTCCAGACCTGAAACAGGATCACAATCAGACAAGCCTTTCAAGAAACCATTCAAATCAACACGACCAGCATCAGGAACCTCTTCGGAACAACCTTATAAAAAACCGTACAGGTCATCCAGGCCTGAATCAGGAAGTTCTTCAGAAAGACCTTACAAAAAAACATACGGAGACTCAAAACCTGATTCAGATTCATCTTCAGACAGGCCCTATAAAAAAACTTTCGGGACTTCAAGGCCGCAAAAAGGACGATCTTATAATGACACTGACAAAAAGAAACCTTTCAAATCTTCCAGACCTGAAACAGGGATGTCTTCCCGGAAGCCATTTAGCAAAGGAAAGTTCGTGACAAAACCAAGAACGGATGAAGAACCCGAAACTGTTCAAGGATTAAAATCTGTTATACGACTAAACAAATACCTGGCCGATGCAGGCATCTGTAGCCGCCGTGAAGCCGACAGACTCATCGAAAGCGGTGTGGTTGAAATCAACGGTGTCGTCGTTACTGAACTGGGAACCAAAGTAGGACCCAACGACAAGGTACGCTATGGAGGGGAATCGTTGAAACGTGAGAAATTGAAATATGTGCTACTCAACAAGCCCAAAGGGTTTATTTCCACTTCGGACGATCCTTTGGATAGGAAAACCGTGATGAGCCTGGTTGAAAATGCCTGCAAAGAGCGAATCTATTCCGTGGGCCGCCTGGATAGAAATACCACCGGTTTGCTATTGTTTACCAACGATGGCGACATGGCCAAAAGGCTCACCCATCCCAAACATGGTGTACGAAAGCTATATCATGTTACTCTCGACAAAGCCCTCACAAAAAACGATATGCTTCAGATTCTCAAGGGAGTTGAGTTGGAAGACGGCGTTGTTCAGCCCGATAAAATTGAATGGGTGGAAGAGGTGGAAGCTAAGAATGAAGTAGGAATTGAATTGCATTCGGGGAAAAACCGTGTTGTGCGCCGGATTTTTGAACACCTGGGCTACCAGGTTGAAAAACTGGATCGGGTTGTGTTTGCCGGATTGACCAAAAAAGATATTCCCCGTGGTAAATGGCGACTGCTTTCTGATAAAGAAGTAGCCATGCTTAAAATGCTGTAATAAAGCTATCAGCGAATTTTTCCTAATGAGTATTTCTGCAATGATGATTATTAACCTGTTGTTTCATCATTTCCTTATGGATAGATGATTGAATATTAACGAATTTAGGCAATATTCAACTTACTCTGATACCGCTATTTCTTCTACCTGAATCACTGCTTTGGTATCTTCGTGATAGATAAAAGCGACCACATGGCAGTTTTTAGGAACCCATTCGTCAATAAAGTCCAGGGTATATTCCTGAGAGAATTTATCTCCATAACCGACGGAATTCCCGCCATTAATCGATTCTCCCCATATCCCGTTAAGGGTGGTACGCAGCATGTGCATATGCACATAGTTTTCATCGATGGGAGTTTCTCCGGCCTCGGGAGTGTTATTCTTTTGAGGAGCTATAATGCTGTCCTGTGTGAGGCAAACCAACAAATTAATGTCGCCTTCAACGGCATCCAGGAAGGTGGTGGTTATTTTGGTGGTAAGTTTCTTGTTTGTATGATCAAATGTGTTCTTCAGGATCAGACTTGCTTTGGCTGGTTGTTGCAATAATGGGGCAATGGCCGTTCCCCAGTTCCCGGGGGTAACCACGAAGTTGTCGTTTACCGGAACACGGCTTATTAACCCATTTGGATTTCCCTGAGCCCCGTTACCAAAAAAGGTATCCCATGCATTACCGGCTTCAGTTCTAAAATCATTGGCAAACAAAGGGTCATAAGTTGAAGGGCGGGCAAAAAAACCTGCATGAACGGCCATAATCACCACCCGATCGCAAAAATCTTCCTGAAGGGTGTGCGCCAGCAACGCAGCACCCGGACAATTCACACATTCATGACCGGTATAATCTTCAAGCAGCACCTTTTTATCGCCACTGCAATAGTCCACTTTTTCTACGTAGGGAGCAGCCACCTTGTCGCAGCTGTTTGTAACAAAAACGACTAAAAATGCCAATAATATTAAATATCTTATTTTCATCTTCTTACACATTAAAAGTTACTTGAAAGCGTGATCGAAAATCCATTGGAGGCAGGCACCTGCCGACAGACACCTCCCACGCAAACTACCCCTTCGCGCTGACGGCCATATGTAACAGCTATGCGGGTGGTTTGGTAAGTATAACCAAATGAACCCGTGTAATAGTGCAGGCGGTTGGCTTCGATGTCGTTTCCATAGTTATACTGGTCGGCAACGGAAAAGAACCAGTGCGGAGAAACGGTGTATTCTAGTAACAAAGCGGCCCAGTCCTGTTTATCTTCCTTTGTCCAAAGACCCTGAAGTTCACCTCTCAGCGCTTTTTTAGACGTAAATTTGTAGGTCATGTCCACCACAGCAATATTGGCCAATACATTGGGTTCACCAGTATGTCCAAGCACCACATCCTGGTTGTATTCCTGGTTGATGAAGGTAAAAATGCCTTTGAGGTTTTTATTGAATTTCCTATTAATTCCAATGGTTAAGTCGCGGTTAAAAATCACTTTTCCAAATTTAAAGAATTCACTTTTATAACCCAACGTTCCTCTTTGATCAATTCCGGCGGTGTCGTTTGCTTTCTGTTTGTCAATGTTGTTGATTTGTGAAAAATTGATCGAAAGGCCGGTTCCATATTTTCCACCAACCCAGGTATCTTTCGGGATTTTATAATTGACCTGAAACTGGAAACCAATTTCGCCATTTGGCTGGGTAGCATAAGGGTACATAGATGCCAGCATATAAATATGGTCCTCGGTTAGAGCGGGCAGGTAATTGATATCGAGGGCATTTCCGGTAACGGACTGATCGCTTTTATAACTCATGTTGTCGTAGCGTTTAAACATGGCAAACAGGCCAAGCCCTGCCGTAGAATAACTTCCTGTAAGGATAAATCCTTGTCCGTTTTTGTAAATGTAGTTGTTAATAGCCGATGGATCGTTTATTTTTTGGGCATATTCTGAGGTGAAATTAAATTTGCCTACACCCACGTTAAACCTTCCTGCAAAAGCACCTACATTCTGGGGCAATTTTAAAGAAGGGTCGTTATCAACCTGATATTTACTCACTGCGCTGCCACCCAATGTCAGACTAAGCCAGGAATCGGTCATGGAAGCAAACACATCGTTAAAGTTAAGTTCGGCATCCATCCCTTTTACAATGCCCCGTCCGTTTTTATCCCATTTGTTCCAGAAAAAACGCTGTGTTCCATAAACGCCTTTCAGAATGACTCCCTTTACAGGTTTGGCAATAATACGCACTCCATTGATTGAATTGTCGTATCCCAATGTCCATTCCTGATAAGTGCGAAGCACAAGCCCATTTCCAAACTGCTCGTAGAAATTTCCTACGGTAAAGCTATATTTTTCGGTAGCGTAGGTTGCCCACAGGTAGGGAAATCCCTGGCCTTCGAGTCGCGAGTCAAATCCTGCGATGGGCGGTGCATAAGCCTCATAACGAAACCCGGCCGAAAAATCGCCCAACGTATAAATAATATCGGCAAAAGCATTAAAACCAAAGTTTTTACCGTTGAGAAGCGAATCAGTAATGCCGAGATCGTTATCAGCCTGGTAGAACATTCCATCTGTTTCAAAGCTGCCATGAACTTCTGATTTTTCTAGAAATTCCTGTGCATTTAGTGAAATTCCAATTGCCAGAATAGCGGTGATGGTGAGTAGTGTTTTTTTCATGTATAGCTGAATTTTAATGAACCACCAGTGGTTATTCATTTGGATTTTCTCCGGCGGCTACTTTTTGGATAATTTCAAAAATCTCGTCTTCGAGGCCTTCGTAATAAGAAGTATGTTGATAAACTACCTCTCCATTACCGTTCAGAATAAAAGTGTGAGGGATCATGTTGACACTCATGGCGCGCTTAAAATCCCCGTTTGGGTCGAGCAGCATTTCCATGGTCCAGCCTTTTCCACTGACAAAGGGCAACACTTTTGCTGTGGAGCGGGCATCATCAATAGAAACTGCATAGATTTTTACACCTGTTTTATCAACCCATTCGGCATAGTTTTCGTTGTAAGCATCCATTTCCAATTTACATGGTTTACACCAGAGTGCCCAAAAACTGATCATGATAGGCTTGCCATCATTTGAAATATCCCGGGTATTAAATGAATTCCCGTCAAGAGTTTTAATGGTTACCGAAGGCAGTTTATTGCCCGCATTGTTTTCCTGTGCAAACAGGACAACACCAAATAAGACCATGGAGGCCATTAAAAGTATTTTTTTCATGTGTAAGATTTTATCTTCCTTTTTCCACCTAAGACAACGCCACATTTAATAATGTTGCACTTTTTTTTGATTAAACCAGATAAACTTCGAGCAGTTTTACGTTCGTTGTTTCGGGTACAAATCTGATTTCCGACATGACAGCAGGCACCAGAATGGCCTCGCCTGTGTTCAACAATAATGAATCCTCCTCCCATCGTAGCTGGCATTTTCCTTCCACACCAATGTAGATTACAAAGGAATCCATGAGTACCAGGTTTTTTACCAGTATTTGATCGAAAAGTACGATGTTGGTTGTAAACTGTGGGCAATTCACTACTTCTGTCGTGGCATTCTGATGGGGATGGTATTCGGTTTTATAATTTGATTCGTGCTTAAAGTCGATGGCTTCCAGGGCTTCTTCGGTATGCAATTCCCTGGAATTTCCCTGGTCATCTTTTCGGTTCCAGTCGTAAATGCGGTAGGTTGTGTCCGAAGTTTGCTGAATTTCGGCCAGTAAGGTACCGGGGCCGATGGCATGTACACGACCGGCAGGCATAAAAAACACATCCCCTTTTTCAACTTTTTCAAAATTAAGGATTTCTTTTAAGGTGCCTTGTTCCATGTGATTCAGGTAGCTTTCCTGGTTCACAGGCTGATTAAATCCGCTGATTAACTGTGCATTGGGTTGAGCTCCCAGGATATACCACATCTCGGTTTTTCCTTTTCCGATATTTCGCCTCGCCGCCAACGCATCATCGGGATGCACCTGGATGGAAAGCCAGTCGGCAGCATCGATAAATTTGATCAGCAAAGGGAATTCATTTCCAAATTGTTCGAAGTTTTTTTCGCCCACCAGATCGCCCATATAGATTTCCACCAGCTCATTGAGTTCATTTCCTTCCAGAAATCCATTTTCCACCAAAGTGGGATTGCCTTCCACACCCGACATCACCCATGCTTCGCCACAATTGTCAAGCGTGCCGTAATCCATGCCCAGCTTGGTTTTTATTTGATGGCCACCCCAGATTTTTTCCTTAAAGACGGGTTTAAATTTGAAAGGATACAGATCGTTCATTCTAAAAAATGTTTAGGGCAAAAATAATGAATTCAGGGAAACGGCGGGAGGATTGTCGGTTTAATGTCGGGATGGTTTCCCGGGTGGATGACTGAAGCCAATTAAAGTAAATGGTAGGGCCGGGCTAAAGCCGCAGCTCAATGGATAGTCTGTTTTTTTTGAAATTTTTATTCAATGCACTGGACTTTTGCCCGGACTAGTGATTTCGAAAGTTCTGTTTCGCAATTCAATACTTTAGTTTACTCACCTATCTATTGTTTCACCCATTTACCTACATCCAGCTTTTCATGGTTTTTGTCGAGGATCATATATAAATACACACCTGATTGAAGCAATTCGGTGTTGATGGTGGTTATTGGGCTTGCAATCGATTCGTGGGCAACCAGCCCTCCATTGATGTCGAATAGCTCAACCGTTCCCTCCAGGTTGATGGTTTTAAGATTTAAGCTGTTTGTACCGGGATTTGGATACACCACACAAAATTGCATCTTATTAATATCTGTATTTTGACCCACCAGCGTACCCGTACTATCGATTTTCATAATAAGGATATCACGTTCCCACCTGTCGTTATGCTGCCAGTCGTAGCGGGTGGCATAAACGATGCATTCGTTTTCAGGTGTAAGGTACAATCCATACATTTGGTAGTTGGCATCGCCACCATAGCGGAAAAACCAGTTGTCGGTTTGGGTGTTATAGTTCATGCTTTTTACCACAAGCCACTTATTAACATCTTCAAAACCGGGATGATACATATCAACAAGTGCATTATGGACTCCACCGTAACAAAGAGTTCCATTGGATGAGTAATCGAGTCCGCCACAAAAATCAATGGTGTCGGGCAAATAAATAAATCCAGAATCAACAGGTGAAGCTGTTTCATCAACCAGATAATACGTGATTTCAATATAGGGTTCCTGATCTTTATTTGAAATATCTATATCTTTTCCAACAACCTGTGACATTATACCACCTAAAAAATACGAATCATTATTATGGTATTTTATTCTATGCATGTATAAAAACCAATTATAAAACTCTTGGAAAACAGTGATTTTTAAATTAAAGGATGAATCATAAACACTAATATATACCGCATCAACAAAATGGTATTCCTTTGACAATGGCAATTGAACAGACTGAGGACCTTCTACGTTGGTAAAAGTTGTATCTTTAATTGACCTAAGCAATTCACCCTGCCTGCTGGCTTCAAAAAGCAGGAAATAACGGCTTTGCCAATTATGTGATAGGAACTTTCCAGGGAAGATAAAATTTTCTTTACTATTCACCATAAAATCCGAAATAATTTCGTTTTTAGAGGTGTCGCCAAACAGGGAATACCCGATTAATTGAAAGTCGAGTGAATACCGGCTTAAAAAGATTTGCTCATCAGATCCATCTTCTCTGATTGCTCTTCCTGCAACAAACAAGGTGTCATTTAAAATGATCATTCTAAAAGGATTGAAATAGTACCCGTTCCGGTTTTCAAACACAAGTGAATCTTTTAGGTTTAATGAACTATCCAAGCGGATTAAAGCAGCATAATATCCTTCTGTTCCAATAAGCAACGGATGACTTGCCTGATGATAATAATCACCCGTGTGCGTAAAAAAATAGTGATTTCCCTGGTAACAGGTGCCGTAACCCACCAATTGGTCCAGGGTATCGTTGGAGAAATACTTTTGTGTCTGAGCGGAAATATTGACCGTGAACAAAATACAAATTAAAATAAAGAAATAGAATCTCATGATTATCATTTTATTAAAAGGCATTAGCACCATGAATAGCATTCACCTGTAGTTTTAAACGTTAAAAGTAGAAGAAAAAATGTAGGTATTCATAATGCTAATACCTTTTGGTTTAACTTATTAACCTGGCAAACCCACTGCTACTTTTTGAAATATATAAAATGTTACCATATGACAGGTATAGAAAGGATATACTATATATTGATCAAATCCTCCAATATAGATGTTCCCAAGAAAACGATCAGAAATACCATGTGGATTAAAATCATCAATCATATCCTTGGTAGATTGCAAATAATGATTCAATTTGTTAGGTGGATAGGTACTAAGACAGGTACCAAAACCATTGGCTCAAGGAACATTCCATAATCTACCATTTACACCCGGATGGTCGTAAGACTTATATAATGCGTAATCATACACCATGATATATCCATTTGACATAAAGCTGCTTCCATCATTATATTCATATCGTTTTTCGTACTCATAGTTTGCTCCACCCCAATGTTTTCCATCGCATCAGCACCATCCAACTGCATTCATACAGGTGTAATCCGGAAAGTTTTGTGGATTATAGCCGGGGGGATATACCCCAGCATAACGTATAGTACTGACCATATTCATGGTTACTGTAACATTACCACCCGAAATACCGATGACATTGATCATGTTGCACCAAAAATCAATGTTATCCCCATCTGAAATTTCCTGTGCAAAGCTACTTTCTTTAGCGTTTAAAAAAGTGTTTAATTCGGTACCGTCAACAATTGGGATGTTATTGTTGTATCCCTTAATTGTAAACGTTATCGTATCAATTATTTCATCGTTTTTATAACAAGTGTCCTTAGAACGAAATCCATAAGTAGAATTTAAATAGGTTTCAATATTCCACTTTGCGGAGTCGATTTGTTGATCTGCTATACAATTCTTTAATTCATTAGCATACAACAATTTTTGAGCAACAAACTTTTGGTATATTATTCCCATTTGCTGTTCTTCCGGTCTAAAATTATTGATCTCTTCAATAATTATTTCTGAAGTTAAATCAGGAGAAGTTGTTTTAATTGGCTTATCTTTTTTGCACGAGGTTATTCCCACCATTGCAAAAATTCCAACAATAATTAATGCAATATATTTTTTCATGTTTATTTATTTTTTCAGTAACTATTTAACTGCTTTACTTTTTTTTCTTGCATTATTCAGATTGGTAACCTTATGGCCATTACCGGTTCTGAGGCATGCAAACTACCGGTATGGCTAACTGAGCTGCCTGCCTGCCGATAGGCAAGGAAGTTGTTTTTCCCCAGCAAAAAAATGTTTTTATTTGATTTGAGATTTGCAAAAACTTTATCAGCCTCCTCTTGAAACGGATTTCTATGGCAAGGGTCAGTTTGTACATTGGCCGGGTAAAACAAGATGAAAACAAGACACGGTGGTAATGTTAAAGAATTGTAATTGGGGGGGTGTAAATTGTTGATATGCAAACATATAACAGAATTGCAATTTTTGCAGGCAGCGAAAAAACAGGTAATATTTTTGCTTTAGTGGTCAATTTGCAGGTTTGTTAGAAAGCAAATGTACCATTTATTTGAAATAATAGGATGATATCCATATTAAATTTGCATGAAACAAGGATGAAACGGTTGAGCCGGGCTAAAGCCGCAGCTCAATGGATAGAGGTTAAATAGAGATTACTCGGGATACGGTGTAGAATTAAAACTTCACCGCATCGGTGTAGCTTAATCGTTTGAACAATCCTGTCTGCCGATCTACCACAGCTTCCGACTCCCAACTCCGCTAATCTACATACATATACCTTTTAATGCTCTTTTTTGGGGTTTTCTCAAATTCATCTTCGTGTATGATGAACTTTGAAACCTGCATATAAACAGGAAGTTTCTTGTTGGTTTCTTTTCTGTAAAATTCAAAAATCCCGGGCAACCTCTCCTTACTTAACCTACGCGCACGCATCACCTCCAGGTCAGGAACCACCATCGCGACAATTTTACCGTTCTCTTCTACCACTACACTTTCAAGCACGAGCTGACGGGTGTTAATCACTGATTCGATTTCTTCTGGATAGATATTCTGTCCGGACGCACCCAAAATCATGTTTTTAACACGCCCTTTGATAAAAATCATTCCGTCCTGGTCAATAAGACCCATATCGCCAGTATGAAGCCATCCATCGTTTTCGAGTACTTCATCGGTAGCTTTTTGGTTTTTAAAATACCCATTCATCACGTTTTCACCTTTTACCAGAATTTCTCCTTCAATGTGTTGAGGATCATCTGAATCAATGCGTGCTTCCATAGTATCAACGGTCTTTCCTGCCGATTCAAGTTTAAATGTTTTCCACCCCGTGTAGCTGATCAGCGGGCCACACTCGGTCATGCCATAACCAACCGTAAAAGGAAAACCAATTTTTCTGAAAAACCACTCTGTTTCGCGGTTTAAAGCTGCTCCCCCAACTACCAGTTCAGTAAAATTGCCACCAAAGACCTTTACCAGTTTCCTTCTGATTTTGAAATAAAGCAGTTGGTTAACCCCGGGAATCTTCATCATCATTCTGATGGATTTTTTTTCTAACAAGGGGACAATCTGCTTTTTGTAGATTTTTTCAATCACCAATGGAACAGACAAAATCAACCGTGGACGGACGACCTTAAATGCTTGCATAATGATTTGAGGGGAGGGTGTTTTTGTAAGAAAAGTGATGTGACAACCCAAAGTGAAAGGGAATAAAAACTCAAAGGCACACCCAAAAGCATGTGCCAATGGCAAAAACGATACGATATCGTCCCCGGCCTTTAAGGGCATGTTGCGTTGCGCAAATTGCATGTTGGCTGCCAGGCTGTTGTGCGACAGCATTACTCCTTTTGACCTGCCGCTGGTTCCTGATGTATAGCTTATTACAGCGATTTTACTATTGTCGATGGGATCAATCACAAAGGCCTCTGCCGAAAATCCATTGGGATATTTTTTTTTAAATAAGGATTCCTTTTCTGAACAGGCTTTTGTAATGGATTCGTTGGCTGTGCTTACAATGTCCAGATCTTCAATTGAGAATATTGCTTCAATGCCGGGGATGTTGGTGGCTTTGATTGCATTTCTCATCTGTTCGGAAGCAAATAACAAACGCGATTCTGAATGGTTAATGATGTGTTCAACAGCTTCCACTGTGAAGTCAGGAAGGATGGGGACGATCACCATTTCGGATAAAACGCTCGCCAGATATACCACTCCCCAATGTGCCGAATTTTTACCTACCAATGCCACTTTGTCTCCCTTTTTCATTCCGGCAGCCTCAAAAACAAATTGGATGATGGCAATTCTCTTGGCAATATCCCGGTAACTAAGCTTGGTTCCTTTGTAGTCGGAGAGGGCTTTTGTGTTCCAGTTATGTTTTATTCCTTCAACCAGAAAATCGGAAAAGCGTTTTGATATCATAAGAATTGGGCTTTATTTAAACGCTAAAATACAATAAAAAGAGGACGACCATTTTATTTTTAATAATTATTCTGCATTGGGAATCTGGGATTTACTCATGATTCTCCCAATGGGATACAAGTCCTTTTGCTGGTCCCACCAGGGCGATTGCTGATAAAACCAGTTTAAAATGGCATAGGAATTCTCGCTTAAAACAGGATTGTTTTGTTTCCAAAGATCGAAAGTCGCCTGCAAATCGGGATCTTCGGTAAGCATCTGACAGGCTATTGTCTCCATGGAATAGCTTTCGGAATATTCTTTTTGCTCGGTAATGGCATCAAAATATCCCCAATAAACATATGAATCGGAGGCTTTTGGTTCGAGAATATTAGCAATAACGCGGGCCCGTCGTTGATTTACAGGTACTACCACAGAACCTGCCGGAAATTTCATGAGCTTCGCGTTTTCAGTCAGCTTCAATTTGGTCATCGGGTGTTTTCCTTCGCTCGGCTGCTGTTGCCATGAATAATCAGAAAAGGTATACAAATTAACTTCCGTTTCAACTGAATTTTTCAAGGTGTAAAACTCAACCCCGTGTAGCTGAAGCTTTTCAATTACTAACGTCCACTGTGGCGGGATGATATATGCCTCCGGTAACTTAACTGTTTCATTTGGAACCACCCGATCGAACATGGGCAAAGAAAACAGGGTTGGCGTGTTGCCATATCTAAACCAATCGCCGCCACTTAAATCGCTGGTCACTCGATCGTAGTCAATTCCTTTAAAATCGACCATGACGCTGTCGCTGTAATCTGTAGTAAAGCCTATTGCCAGGGGTAGTTTTCTAAAAGCTTCGCTGGCGCTGAATTCATCTGCCTGAAGGTTGAGTTTCTTTAAGTTTTGATATTCATTATTAAGCATTTCCAGCGTGACCAATATCAATCTTTCTGTACTCTCTACCCTGATTCGATAGGGCTTTAGCATGTGCGTTTCGATGAGCAGCCCCGGTCGGTTTTGAAGGGCCGTGTAACCTTCAGACAAACGGGGAAGTGCCACCGTAGCATACAATCCGCTGCGTGGATCGTGCCACCGCCTGAAGCTTACATATTGAAAAACAGGAAATCCTGATTTCTCCATTTCGGCTTCTATCACAGGTAAATAGGTATCTTTTTGCCAGGCGGTTAATCCCGGATCCATGTTTCCGTAAATTTCCATGGAGTGGGTAATGGGATATTGGTAATCGGCACCATCTGTAGTATGGCAATCGATAAAAAAGTCGGGCAACCAATGATTAAATAGTTTTAGCCATAATTGAATTTCCGGAGTTTCAGCTTTCATATAATCCCTGTTCAGATTCAGGTTTTGCGCATTGGTCCGCCATCCCATTTCTTCCGGGCCGTTTTGGTTGATGCGTGAATAAGCACCATAGCGTTCATGACCGTCAACATTTAGAATTGGAATCCATAAGATCGTCACATGATTAAGCAATTCGACATGCTTTTGATAAGCCACCATGTCGCGCAACCATTGCAACATGGCATCTTTGCCATCGGGCTCTCCGGCATGAATGGCACTTTGCACAAGCAATACTGCATTTCCTGATTGCCTAACACTCTCCTCCGTATGATGTCCATTTTTGTCGATGATGACTACCACGATTGGTCTGCCCTGCGGCGAAATGCCCACGGTATCCAAAGATATGAAGGGTGAATTTTGGGCTAACCGGCGACAAAATTCCATGGTCTCATCATACCTGGGTGTACCGTTGTATTGATGTTTTTCAAAATAGGTTGTCCAGTCGGTTTGCTGACCGAAAGTGACGAGGACAATGGCAATGAGCCAAAAGCTGATTCCGTACTTCATGTGGAAATTTTTGTTTCAAAGATAACAAGTTGAGCAAAAAAAAAGTCGTGTATTGACACGACTTTTTAGAATTGATTTAACATTGGCCTTATTTGGCCTCATAGGCCCATTTAAGGTAAATAGAGCCCCAGGTAAAGCCTCCTCCAAAGGCAGCCAAAATCAGGTTGTCACCTTTTTTCAGTTTATTCTCCCATTCGTATAAACACATGGGAATGGTAGCGTTGGTGGTATTTCCATATCTTTCGATATTAATCATGACCTTGTCTTTGTTGATGCCCATCCTTCTGGCAGTGGCATCGATAATGCGCATGTTGGCCTGATGCGGGACCAGGTAAGCGATGTCGTCCGAGGCAAGTTGGTTTCGTTCCATAATTTCAGCGGCTACATCTGCCATGCGGGTTACCGCGAATTTAAATACGGCCTGGCCTTCCTGATAGATAAAATGCTCGTGTGCATCCACAGTTTCATGGCTGGCAGGTTTAAGTGAGCCTCCTGCCTTTTGATGGAGATAAATGCGGCCCGATCCATCAGCATGAGTTGAAGAGTCCAGTATTCCATATCCTTCTGTACTTGGCTCCAGCATAACTGCACCTGCCGCATCACCAAATAAAACACAAGTTGTCCTGTCAGTATAATCGGTTATCGATGACATTTTATCGGCTCCGACCACGATAATTTTTTTGTATCCACCTGCTTCAATAAATTTTGAAGCCGTTACCAGTGCAAACAAAAATCCCGAACAAGCGGCATTCATATCAAAACTAAAGGCATTTTTAATTCCTGCTTTATCACTGATAATATTGGCCGTTGCCGGATGTATCATGTCCGGGGTAACTGTTGCACAAATAAGCAACTCAACTTCTTCAGGTTTTGTATTGGTTTTTTTCAGCAACCCTATAACAGCTTCAACCGCCATATCCGAGGTTGCTTTTCCTTTACCTTTCTGGATGTGACGTTCTTTGATACCTGTACGGGTCATGATCCACTCTTCGGTGGTATCGACCATTTTCTCAAAATCTTTATTCGTTAACACATCTTCCGGAACCCAACCTTGTATTCCTGTAATTGCCGCTGTAATTTTCCCCATAATAATATTTTTTTCAAATTTTGCGACCGCAAAGGTAGTATTTTTTGACAGAAACAAATTTTGTGTTAATTAATTAACACATGACTAAACCTACACTACTATAAAAAAACTCCTGGTAACAGGTAGTTATCAGGAGATCCCTTTTAGTCAGTCTTCTTTCGTAAACCGGAAGTACCGCTGCACCAATTAAAGAGCCAAATACTGTTATGCCTTAGCGTGTTCAACTATCATTTTTCCTTTGTAGTACAAATCGCCATCAACAAAATAAGCGCGATGGTAAATATGCACAGTACCCGTAGTAGGACAGGTAGCCAGTTGAGGAGCCTCTGCTTTATAATGAGTTCTTCTTTTGTCTCTTCTGGTTTTCGAAATTTTGTGTTTAGGATGTGCCATTTTATGATTCCTTTATGATTATTTTATATGTATGCTATTCAAATTCTATGTCTTTTAACGAATCCCACCTTGGATCTTCCTCGCGTCTTAGGAGGGTGTTAAGTCTTACGATCATTTCTTTGTTGCAGGTACTGTTGCCCTGGTCATCATCCGGATGCATTTTTTGCAATGGAATCATCAAATTGAGGTATTCGTAAAAGTACTGACTCAGATCGATGCGGCTTTCCTGTGCGGGAATCACGACTACTTCATCGGATATTTCATCAAAGGCTTCGCCGTATTTCAAAATGAGCCTGAATTCACCACTCACCGGGCAATTAAACAAGTCGAGACACCTGTCGCATGGCAGTTCGAGTTCACCGTTCAGTTTGAAAGAAAAATCAATCAAACTCGATTCCCTGTTCATTGTCACATCAACGGTTACATGCCCGTGCTCAACTTCTAATAGTTCATAATGCTTTAAGAACGATTCCCCGATTTCAAAAACATACTGGTGCTTCCCAAGACTTAGCCCTTGTACAGGAATAATATAATCCAACATCCTCTTCATGCCATCTAAAATCGGGCGGCAAAAATAATCATTATTCTTTTGATATACAAACAATTTTAAAATTTACCTGATGGGGTAAAGGATAGGCAGAGTAAATGTGAAATAATTAACAGCATTTGCTTCGATATCAAGAAAAAACAGAAGCCATCTTTTATATTTGGAGGATAGTTTGCTGTTATACAATTGATTGCAATTTTGTTTTGATAGGCTATAAATTGATAACCAATTGATTTTACTACCGTATTAAAGGCTAATTTTGCCACAAACTTTAATCTGAAACATTATGATGTTTTTTAATCGAATCATCGCTGCCATACTGCCGTTTATGCCCAAAGGTCTGGTATGGGTTTTTTCGAAAAAATATATTGCAGGCAAAACCATCGACAACGCCATCCGGATATCAAAAGAATTAAACAGCCAGGGAGCCATGGTGACCATTGATCTGTTGGGTGAGTTTATTACCAGATTGGATGAAGCCAAACAAAATAAAGATGAATACCTTGGGATCATCGAAAATGTACAAAAGCAGGACATCAATGGGAACTACTCGCTGAAACCTACCATGTTTGGTTTGCTTATTGATGAGGAAGCCTGTTATAAGAACATCCGTGAAATTGTTAAGAAAGCCGCTTCATTCAACAACTTCGTACGAATCGACATGGAGGACTCCCAGTGTGTGGATATGGAAATCAAACTCTTCAGGAGGCTTAAAGCCGAGTTTCCACAAAACGTAGGATTGGTGCTTCAAGCCTATCTTAAACGTACGCACCAGGACATCGAAAACATGTTGGATCTGAATACCAAAGAGGTGCCTGTAAACTACCGTTTGTGCAAAGGAATTTATGTGGAGCCTGAGAAAATTGCCTACAAAAAATACGAGCAAATCAACCAGCATTATCTCGAAAACCTGGAATATATGTTCCAAAAAGGCATTTATCCCGGCATCGCCACCCATGATTCAAAACTAGTAGAAGGTGCCTACTTGTTAATTGAAAAATACAAGATTCCAAAGGAAAAATGTGAGTTCCAGATGTTGTATGGAGTAACCCCATCGCTGCGACAATCCATTATCGAAAAGGGTTACCGCATGCGCGTGTATGTGCCTTTCGGCGAAAAATGGTTTGCCTATAGCACCCGTCGTTTAAAGGAAAATCCACGCATGGCCCAGGACATTATTAAAGGGATTTTCGTAAGCGGGTAAAACCAACATCCATAGCACAACTGGTTTTTGAACGATTTGAAATACAAACCATTTAAAACCATTTACTTACATCTTGTTACCATTATTCAACTGAATTGTCGGTGTTTTCAATTAAAGGAACCGAAAGGTCGGTGTGGTGATGAATCATCTTCCACTGACCTTTTTCAATACGGAAAATATTGGTCGCCCTGAATTTTACCTTCACGGCTTTACCATCGGCGGTCATATTTTCGCCTTCTTCAGCGCAGACAGTATAACCCACGTTGGTTCCGGCATAAACGAGCAAATCTTTACACTCCACTCTTCCACCCAGCTTCATTCCGGCTTCTTTCTGAAACTCTTCACTCACCGACTTCCATCCTTCAAGCCGGCCGCCAAAGGGGCCCATATCGGAAATGTCGTCGCCATGCGACCAAATTGCATTCATCGGTTCCAGATCACCTGTAAACAGGGCATTGAGCGCTGCATAAAACTGGTTATTTGCTGCCTCAAGTTCCTTTTCGGCTTTTACCTTTACAGGAAGATTGGTTGTGTCCATATTGTTACAAGCAGTCATTATAACAGCAGTCAGAAGGAAAAGGGCAAAACGTGTCATTGAAGTTTTCACGGGGTTTAAGTTTTAGTGGTGTATAGATTAAGGTAGGGAATTCTGATAAGAGAGAAGACTCTGAAAGGACAAAATAGTAGAAAAAAAGGTTCTTTCGCATACATGGTCAATTTTAGTCGTTTCCGGTTCAGTAGGTTGAAGGGTCAAAGATAGACTAATTGGGTACAAAAATCCAGAGGCTGCAACCACAAATCTCAAATAAGCCAGACGGCTTATCGGCATTTTTCAGAATTTACTTGTTTGGAAATCCATTTCATTTTTGCAGGAACTCCAGTGCAGCTTCCATCTGCTTGTCGGTTCCGGCCTGTATATCAGAAGCAGTTTGCCCCACAACGATATCGGGTACAATGCCATTGCATTCGATGGGTTCGCCATCGTATCTGTAAAAAAAACGGGTACTGACCCTGATCTGGTTGCCACTGGGCAATAGAAACATCATTGGATTTCCGGAACCGCCTCCTGTGGTATCTCCAACAATGGTGCCTTTTTCGGTTTGCTGCATCCACATAGTGAAATGTTCCGTGGTACTAAACGATTTGCCATTTACCAAAACCACGATGGAATTTGAATAATTGTCGGTCAGGTTGGGTTGTAACGTGGGTCCGGTTTTAAAAAGGCCTTTTTCTGTCCATCCGGGTGTTGGCATCGGTTCCTGAATGCACCTTGAAACCACAAAACCTGCATTTTCACTGTTGCCTCCTCCATTGTGTCGTACGTCGATAATCAGGCCGGAGGTATTGCGCAACTCATGAAATATCACATCCATGTCGGCCAGGCCTCCATACCCCGAAAAAGTGGAAATCCGGATATAACCAATCTTTGAGATAAATCCATATTGAAGTTTACCGTTTTCCAATGAATGGATTGCTTCGGTAAGGTATTTTTCGGTTACCGAAAAATCGAAACTGTTTTCATCCTTTATCTGACGGGGAGTGCGATAGCCCCATACCGTACCGTTGGTGAGGTATATACCCACGTGACCGTCTTTTAGCTCCAGTAACATCTGATTGATCACCTGTAGATATTCATCCACATGGGAGGAGGTAATTAGCGGATAATAGACATCGTGAACCTGATCCCAATCGATCTTTTTGTATTCCAGATAGGGATACCACTCATCCACCACCGACCAGGTTTTTTCAAAGTCAGCAACAGGGATATCAGTTGGCAAATCATTATCCCCGGTTTTAGAACAAGCCGACAGCAAACCAGCAGAAACCAGCAACAACAGGATGATTACTTTTTGGTTCATTTGAATTTTCCAATCATTTGAAGATGTCAAATTTAGATTAAAATCGTCAACCTGAAAAAAGAAGGTGGAATCAGGTATTCACCCAGTAGCTATTCGCAATATGCTTTCAGGAGCTCATCCACTTCGGTGGAACCAAGTTTTTTAATTTGATTCCAGTCATCGCAGGCTTTTTCTTTTTCTCCCAGATAAAAATAGGCGTTGGCCCTGTTGTTGAGCACATTGGTTTCGTTTGGAGTATAACTCAACGCCTTTGAATACATGACAATGGCTCTGGAATATTTGTTTTCCGCTAAAAAGTCGTTTCCTACTTTCATATAGGCTTCAGTCAGTTTGGGAGAAATGTCTTTTTTAGCGTAATCGTGCTTTAAAGCCAGTTCCCAATCAAGGATGGCATTTTTAAAATCGCCCATTAAAAATTTACTTAATCCCCTGGAATATATGCATTTATTACAGTATTCATCTTGCTGCAAGGCTAAATTGAATGCCCTAATTGCCTCTTCATAATTTTCCGCCCTCATAAAATCAACTCCTTTGTTGAACTCCTCGGCAGAATTCATCGGTTCCTCATCTAGTGTAAATTTGACGGGGGCATTATATGAAACCCTGATGAGTTCACCATCCTGCCTACCCGGAAACCAGTTGCCGCTGGTGAGACCGATAACCCGCATGGCTTCTGCATCACATCCTCCACCAATTCCCTCAACAAGAGTGATATTTGTAACCGTGCCATCTGTTTCTACGATAAAATTAACCACAACACGACCCTGAATTTTAAGATCCCTGGCATGTTCAGGATATTTAATGTGTTTTGATATAAAATCAATAAGCGACTGTATACCACCTTTATAGGTAGGCATTTCATCTCCCGCCTGACCATATACCGTTGTGGTAATGAGTAATATCAACAAAAAGGCTAACTTTTTCATCTCTCAAATTATTGCTGTTTGAATTAGTCTCAAGCAAATATCGTTTTTTTTGGTGATCGAGATGTACATCACCTGCAAAATGCAAAAAAAAGCAGCAGAATTTTCACCCTGCTGCTCTTGTTAGTTTATTTCAAATTTACTTTTTCCTTGTAAACCAATGTACTTTAGCAGAGTACAACAATTGATACATCGAAGGTACAATGACTAGTGTAAGAAAGGTAGCAAAGGTCAGACCAAAGATCACCGTCCAGCTCATGGGTGCCCAGAATACGGCGTTGTCGCCTCCGAAATAGATGTCGGGATTAAAGGTGTTGAAGAATGAGATAAAGTCGATGTTTAATCCTACGGCCAGGGGCATTAACCCCAAAACGGTAGTGATGGCGGTAAGTAACACCGGGCGCAGGCGGGTTCTTCCGGCTTCGATAATGCAGTTCATGGCTTCATCCATGGGCAAGTCGTCTTCCGGGGCAATACCCAGTTTCTCTTTTCTTCGCAGTTTAACCAGCCCGATGTAATCGATCAATACAATGCCATTGTTAACCACCACTCCGGCCAGCGAAACAATGCCAACGCCGGTCATAATGACTACAAAATCCATTTTAAAAGTAGCCAATCCCCCAAATACACCAATGGTGCTCAACAACACGGTGAACATAATAATGGCCGGCTTCACAAGCGAGTTAAACTGTGTAACGAGGATGAGGGTGATCAATGCCAGGGCGATCAGCATGGCCATGGAGAGAAACGACATCGACTCGGCTTGTTCTTCCTGTTCTCCGGTAAACACATACTTGTACCCGGCAGGCATCTCAAAACCGGCCATGATCTTTTTCAATTCCTGGTTGATCTCGTTGGCATTATATCCCTCAATTACATTGGAATAGATGGTAATCATGCGGTTGCGGTCTTTCCTCGAAATAGCTCCATAGGTTGAACTGTATTCAAATTCGGCAACAGCCGAGATGGGAACCTGAACAATTTTACCTGAAGATTGGTTTCTAAAAGTAATCCGTTGGTTAATTAAATCGGGCAGGTTGTCGCGGTATTTCTTGTCGAGACGTATCACGATTTTATATTCATCTTCCCCATCTTTGAAATCCGAAATTTCTTTTCCGAAAAGGGAGGTGCGCAAGGCATCTGCAATTTGTCCGGTCGACAAGCCAAACCGGCGGGCTTTTTCACGGTCGATGTTCACCAGGATTTCAGGTTTTCCCACATCCAGGTCAATGTGCAAAGCCTCAATACCTGGTATGTTGGCTTCGTTAAACACGGCACGGATGGTATCGGTAAGGAACAACAGTTTTTGAAAATCGACACCACTTATTTCCAGGTTAATTGGTTTTCCGGTAGGAGGCCCGTTGCGCTGTTTTTCGACCGAGATGGTGATGCCGGGATACATGCCAACCAACGCATCAGAAAGTTGTTTCTCTATCTTGGAAGTGCTCTTCCCCCCGCGTTCTTTGAAATCAACAAAATTAATCGTGACCAATCCCCGGTTGGGCATGCCCCCACGTCCGCTAAAACCATCATCCTCGCTCACGGCACCCTTCCCTGCCAAAGTCAACACCGATTCAACGATTTCCATGTTAGGCCTTAACACATCGTTTACCTTGTCTTCTATAACCTGCATCACCGAATCGGTAATATCAACATTGGTACTAATGGGCAATTCAGCTACAATATTAATTAACTTGGGATCGGTAGATGGGAAAAAATCCACTTTTGGATTTGATCCAAAATAATACATCATTGTAACAATCATCAACAAAAAGACGCCAATCACCAGGGCCAGCGGGTGCCAGGTTGAAATAGCGAACCTGACAAATCTCACATAATACCCTTCGAACCATACCAAAAACACGTTTTGAAACCACAAGGCAAGCCGTGACAAAAACAGCAGGTTGAGAACACCGATAAAAGCGAAAATAAGCAGCAAGGTACCAACCCAGTTCACCTTGACAGCAAAAAATAACAGGGACAACGCAATGAGAACACCAATCAGGATGATGCCGCGTTTCACATTGGGAAGTTGAATATTGGCTCCTTTTTTATAAAAATCGGTAAACAACACCGGGATAATTACCAATGCCACCATGAGTGAGGCAGCTAGCACAAAGATGAGCGTTAAAGGCATATACGACATGAACTCTCCCATGATACTCTTCCAGAAAAGCAATGGAAAAAAGGCCGCCAGGGTAGTGGCCGTAGATGAAATAATCGGCATGGCCACCTCTCCCGTGGCCTGTCGGGCCGCTTCTTTTACCGGATACCCCATGTGTACATACCGATAAATATTTTCGGTTACCACGATGGCGTTATCCACCAACATGCCCAAGGCCAAAATCAGTGAAAACAAGACAATCATGTTGATGCGGTAATCAATCAGCCCCATGATCATAAAGGACAGGAACATGGACATTGGAATGGCAAATCCAACAAAAAGGGAGTTCCTTGTTCCAAGGAAGAGAAAAAGAATAAAAACTACGAAGATTACACCAAGGATGATGCTGTTTTCCAGGTTGCTCACTTGCATTTTTACCATTTCACTTTGGTCGCTGGTGATGGTAACCGACAAGTTTTCTGGAATCATCCCGTTTTTTTGGCCCGTGTGGAGCACATCCATTACCTGGTCGACCGTTGAAAGCAGGTTTTGGCCGCCCTTTTTCACCACCTGAAGCGAAACCACTGGTTTTCCGCCCAGATAGGCGTAACTGTCGCGGTCTTTAAACCCGTAACTCACCTGGGCAATATCACGTAAATACACGATATGGCCTTCTTCGCTTTTAACAATAACGCCCAGCATTTGATTGGGATTGGTAAACTCTCCCAAAATACGGATCGATCGGTCAATCTTGCCCAAACCCACATCACCACCCGACATGCTTACATTCTCGCTGGAAATGGCGGTTTCCACGTCAGCATAGCTAACCTGTAAGGAAGCCATTTTAAACGGGTCGAGGTTGATTTTAACCTCGCGTTCGGTGATGCCTGTGATTACCACTTTTGATACTTCTGAAATGGTCTCTGTTTCATCTTTCAGATCTTCGGCAAAATCTTTCAACTCACTCACGCTGTAGTCTCCCGACAGGTTGATGTTGATCACCGGGAATTCGGAGAAATCAATATCTGTAACCAGGGGATCGTCCAACAAGTCATCGGGCAAATCGCTCTTGGTCTTGTCCACCGCGTCTTTTACATCCTGTAGAGCGGTTTTTATATCCACATCAGTTTGAAATTCCACAAACACGCTTGAGGCATCCTGGCTCGAAATGGTTGTTAATTTCTTGATTCCTTTTATCGACTCTATTTCTTTTTCCAAGGGTCGGGTAATCAGGTTCTCGATATCCACCGGTGGATTTCCGGGATAAATGGTTGACACCATAATGGTCGGGATATTGATATCGGGAAATAACTCCTTGGGCATCGACACGTATGAATAAAACCCGAAAATAATGGTCAATACCGTGATCAGATAAACCGTGTTTTTGTTGTTCAGAGCCCAGGTTGAAAGCCAGAAGTTACGTTCGAGTTGCTTCTCTTTGGGTTCTTGTATTTCGTTGTTCATTGTATTCATGATACGTTGTTAAAATTGTGTGATAAAATAAGATGAATAGCTTGCTGTGATTAATTCATCACCTTTACTACTGCCCCGTCCGAAACATTGCTATATCCATCTGTAATATAAATGTCGCCTTCCGTCAGTCCGGCTACCACTTCAGTTTTGTCCTTAAACGACTTGCCAATGGTAACATATTGCTTTCGCGCTACCGTTTCTACATCTTTTTTGTCAGCCAAATAAATATAACTTCCTTTCATATCGTTCCTGATCAAAACAGAGGGTACTACCAGGGCCTGTTCATTGTTATAGTCGTTAATCTCCATATTGGCCAGCATATTGGGTTTGAGCACACCTGTAGGATTATCGAGTTTTACCTGAACCTCAAAAGTCCGGTTTTCTTTGTTGATGACGTTACCGGTACGATGGATTGGTTTGCTCATTTTTATTCCGGGATAAGTGGGGAAAGTAATGGTGACTTCCTCTCCTTTTTTAACCACGGGAAGATAGGTCTCTGATAGTTGGGCTGTAAGAAAAAGTTCATCAATATTAACTATCCGCATAAATTGCATTCCGGGGGAAGCCATTTCGCCTTCTTTTAAAACGATGGTTTCAACAATGCCATTAATTGGCGAAACGATGATCGACATATTGTATTGAGCCTTTAGAGTTGCCAGCTTGATTTGCAGATTTTCGTAGTTGTTTTTGGCTTCAAGGAATTGTCGTTCCGATCCTATATTTTTTTCCCATAAGGCCGACTGTTTTTTGTAGATTGTTTCTGCCAGACTAAGCTGAGAATCCAACTCCTGTATATTTTTTTCGATCACAACCGTGTTGAGCCTGGCCAGGGTTTGGCCCTTTTTCACCATCTGACCCTCCTTGACCGAAATATGAACCACTTGTCCGTTTACTTCCGGACTGATAAATGCTTCATCAATGGTTTCCAGTTCTCCGGCAGCTTCAAAATAATGCGAAAACAGTTCCGGATGAAGCACCTGAGTTAAAACAGGAACTTTAATACCGGTATAGGTTTCGTGGCTGGTGGTATTGATGTCTTTTTCAATATCTTCAATCTTTTTATTCAATTCGCTTACCTGTTTTTTATAGGTCTCCATTTGAACCACAGGGTTTTCCTTTTGGCTGGAACCACAGGCGAACATAAAACTAGTTACTAAAGCTAAGAAGGTGATTTTAATTATCGTTTTCATACTGATTTTAATATTGTTGTGATGATGTTGGTTATAATGTTAATTTATCAAGATTTTCTTCCAGAAATTTCCTTCCTGTTTCATTGACGATTCCATAGAGGTGAAAACGGAAAATTTCGTTAAATAATTTGGCTTTTGAAAAGGAGGAATTATCGAAAATATCCGTTGTCATGATGCACTCCATGCGCATCAAGGTAAGGCGGGTAATTATTTCTTCATCTAAGTCAGATCTGAAGAGCCCTTCATTTTTCCCCTTCACGAGGTTATTGCGCACATGATCGATGAAACGGGTACGTTTTATTTTGTTAAAATGTTCAAAAAAGCGGGGGTAATATTTTTTTAAATCGTAGATAAACCCGGGTTTATGGTCTTGAATCATTTTCACCTGAAGGTTGTAATAAAATAATAGTTCTTCCAGGGCATTCAGGTTTTCGGGCATGCCAATGGAATAGGGCGAGTTGGGTGAGGTACTCATGTTCTCAAGCACACTCCAAACCAACTGCTTTTTATCTGTAAAGCACTCGTATAAAGTCTTTTTTGAGATACCCAACTTGTGCGATACATCATCCATGGTAACACTTTTGATACCAAATTCAAGGTAAAGGTTTTTTACCTGCTCTATTATCTCGTTCCTTTTAGTTTCCATGGAAGTTATATTTTCGTCTTAGTCAGTATTTTTTCAAGCTCTTCGCCCGCTTTCAGCAATGACAATGCAGCATTGATATATTCATTTTCAGTATTTAGGAACTGGTTGTGCGTGTTAAGCAAGTCGAGGCTCGTAGCCAATCCTTCGGTGTATTTTTCGGTTGTTTTTTTATAGATTTTTTCGGCTGTTATCCGGCTTTTCTGTTTATTCAAATAAACCGCGTAGGCATTCATATACTCATTTTTTGCCTTTGAGAACTGAATACCAAGCGTTGACAACAACTGCATCTCCAATACTTCAACCTGCTCGTAAGCAACCTGGGCCTGTTTAACCTTTGAGTGCCGCATACCGCTTGAAAAAATAGGAACCTTCATCGAAATACCAAAAACGGAACTGTTGTACCAGATTCCCTCTTTTTTAAAAAAATCCCATTGATCCCTTTGTGCCTGTGTTTGATAGTTTAAATTGGCGGAAAGTGAAGGCAAATGGGCCGATTTTGCTAATTTTACCTGAAGCATGCTCAACTCCTTTTGTTTGACAACCGACCTGTAATCCACATTTTGTGCAACCACAAAAGGGTTTATCAATATTCCGGAACTATTTTTCTCCTCAATAATACTTTCCATGTTATCAGTTAAGATCAAACTGTCGGCATCGTTCAATCCCATGTAAAATTTGAGATACGCATGTGCAATCAGCAATTGGTTGTTCAGGTAATCCTGCGATGCTTCCAAATCAGATACCAGCAGTTCCAGCTGGTCGACATCGGTTTCTTCGGCGAAACCAACCTCATATACCTGACGGGTTTCATCGGCCAGGTTTCGGGTGATGCGAAGTGTTGAATCGATCACCACCAGGCCATCTGCTGCCGAAAGCGCCGCGTAATACGAATTGGCCACCTGTTGTTTTACTTCCACTTTATTTTTAAAAAAGTTGATGTCGGTACTTTCAAGAAATTTTTTGGCAGCCTGCAATCCGACAATGTATTCACCACTAAAAATCAATTGCGAAGCTGAAATACCCATGGTACCATCATACTTGGTTCCAAACTGAAGCTCAATGTTTTTGGTGGGGTCATTAAAAAAGTCAGGGATAATCATTACCGGACGCTGCAGGTTGTCGTTATAATTAATGGAGCCACTTACCTGAGGCAAACCTATAGAAGTGGATTCTTTTACCCGGTATTTGGCCGATTCTACATCCTTTTGCGAGTTAATTAACGTATAGTTGTTTTCCATGGCAAAGGCGATCGCTTCTTTCAACGAAAACGTTTTTATTTGTTGAGCCGCCAGACTGTTTGTCAGAAAAAACAAAAGAAGTACAGTGTTTATTTTTAATATCTTCATGTTGAAATAGTGTAATAGTTTGTTAAAACGGACGGCAAAAGTACTAAAAAATAAACTCCGTAAACTATTATTATGAAAATAGTTTATTAAGTTTATATTAAATAATTTGTTCGCCTTTGAAAGTTTCATTCGTGATCTGTGAATACTCCAATCTAAATCTAATATGTATAGATGAGCCTTGGCATTCAGGTTAAGCGGGATGGCCGGGGTTGAGGGTATGAATTGATGCTGCGTATTCATAGCGATTAATAATTTATCGTTTATTGCGTGTGCAAAACTAGAATGACAACAGGTTCCCTTAAATAGGTTTTAGGTGAATGGGGGTGCTTGCTCGGTGAAATGGGAAATAGTGCAGGTGAAGCATTTAACGGCAAAAATTAATCCACAAAGCCATGGAATTACCAGGGCAAAGATTCGCTATTTGTTATACCTAAAAAAGCAATGTTTTCCTCCGCAGTTCTCCGTGCTTAACTTTGCGGCAAAATTTACCGCGAGGTAAATAGCAATTGATCAACCTATTAATGTATCAACGTCATTTCATCCAACAAATAACCTGCACCCGCGTATTTATCCACCACGAATAAAAAATACCGGATATCCAATGAGATATTGCGACAAACTTCTGGGTCATACATCAAATCGCTCATGGTGCCTTCCCAGCAACGATCAAAGTTCACACCAACCAGCTGACCTTCCGCATTGAGTACCGGACTTCCCGAATTTCCACCAGTGGTGTGGTTACTGGCCGCAAAGGCCACATGCAGGGTACCGTCCTGATCGGCATATTGTCCATAATCTTTGTTTTGGTAGAGTGTTTTCAATTTGTCCTCAACAACGTAATCATACACGTCAGGATTTTCCTTTTGAATAATGCCTTCCAGTGTTGTGAAATGCTTATAATATACTGCATCTTTTGGTGAAAAGCCACCCACATTTCCATAACTCACACGTAAAGTAAAGTTGGCGTCGGGGTAGAACCGTTTGTCGGGCTGCATGTCCATTTGGGCTTTCATATACAATCGCTGCAAACTGTCAAGCGTGTTGTTCAGGGCCGTACGTTGTTGTTTTATTTCATCCTGATAAAGAGCCGTCATTTGAGAAGCCATTAGATAAACAGGATCTTTACGCAGTTTTTTCAAATCCTTTTGCTGGTAATTTTCAACGAATTCAGTAATCTTTTCCTGATTATCAAACATCGATTGTGCAAAAACCGCTTTGGTGTATTTCGGGTAGTTGCCTTTATATTTCTTATGAATTTCTTCAAAAAAAGCCGGTTTATACCGTGTTCCCAAATTTTCATCATACAACATAAGCAGTGCTGTCATTACTTCTTCATCAATGGCTTGATAATAATCCTTGAAAAAGGCCTTTATTTTACCAAGCAATTTTTCTTTTTCCTTTTTGATCAAGTCTTCCTGAACAGGTTTTGTCTGGCTTAGTGTGGCAAGTTTGGAAAATCCGTTGGCAAACGCCACGAGTTCGATGGCCAAACCAGCCTCCAGATAATAATCGGTTGCAACATTCAACGGACTCAATAATGAGTAAGCTTGTTCAAAGGCAGGAAGCAGCCCGCTATAAGACGTGTTTCGTGCCCAATCCTGAAATTCTGCCTCATAAGATTGCTTCCTTTCAATTCCTTTCATGCGTTTGATCCCATCGCTTTCGCCAATCATTTTTTTCCAATAGTTGGCGACGCGTGCATCCTTGGAGGCATATTGAATGCGAATTTGAGGATCTTTTTCTTCATATTTCCCAAAAATATCCAACCGGGTTTCCCTGAGTTTAATTTTCTGCGGATTTTGTACCTGTGTAATCATTTCGATGGCATACGATGGCAGGTACTCGCTGGTGTTGGCCGGATAGCCAAACACAAAGGTAAAATCATCTTCCTGAACCCCTTCCAACGAAATGGGTAGATAGAATTTGGGCTGATAAGGTACATTGTCTTCAGCATATTCGGACGGAGTTCCATCCTTGCCCACATAAATGCGAAACAGTGAAAAGTCGCCGGTATGCCGGGGCCACATCCAATTGTCGGTATCGCCTCCAAATTTACCGATATTTGAGGGAGGTGCACCTACCAGTCGGATGTCTTTAAAGGTTTCGGTAACCATCATATAGTATTGGTTCCCATTGAAAAACGGCCTAATGAACCCTTGATAAAGAGAATCATTCTCAAGCTCCGCAATTATTTTCAGGTTGTTGAGTGCAATCAATTCATGCCGCGCCTTTTCAGTCATTTGAGGGGTTACTCCTTCGAGCACTTTTTCCGTAACTTCTTCCATCCTGATAAGCAAGGTGGCGGTGAGTCCCGGATTTACCAGTTCTTCGCCCTGGTTCATCGCCCAAAAACCATCGGTCAGGTAGTCGTGTTCCATAGTGCTGTGTTGTTGAATCTGACCAAACCCGCAGTGGTGATTGGTGAGTAACAATCCGTTTTTCGAAATCAGCTCCGAGGTACAACCCCGTCCAAAAAGCAAAACAGCATCTTTCAAACTGCTGTGATTAATGGAATAAATATCTTCTGCCGTAATTTTTAAACCCATTTCCTGCATTTCTTTTTCATTCATCTGCTGCAGCAACATGGGAATCCACATGCCCTCACCAGCAAAAATCTGTGTAACCGAAAGCCATGAAAGTACAATTGAAAGAAAGAAAGTCTTGTTGAACATTTAATATCGTTTTTATTTTTTGTCAAAAATATTGAAAATTTGTTTTGGAACACGGATGACACCGATTAAACGGGTGATCACGGGTTTTATCCGTTCTTATCCGTCCCATCAGCGTTATCCGTGTTCTAATTTTTCCCCCTTTATCCGTGTTCTAACCCTTTCTGTCATTAGTAAATATTTTTCTTTTAAACTGAGGTTTCTTCCCAAAGTTGAACAACAGACCCACTTCTCTGTCTGTAGCTTTCAGGTAGTTGATTAGCTGATAACCATGTTCATCAACCAAGGCTTCAGCAGCCTTAAGTTCAAGGATAATCAAATTTTCTACAATGATATCTGCAGAATAATCTCCAACAGATTCACCTTCATAATAAACTGCAATCGGGCATTGATTTTTACACTCCAATCCCGCTTTTTTCAATTCAATCATCATGGCATTTTCATAAACTTTCTCAAGAAAACCGTATCCCAAAGTATTATAAACCTTATAGAATACTTCGATAATTTCACTTGTTAATTCTTCGTATAGCATGGCGATGGGTTTTAATTGCTAAAGATACAAATTTGTTTTTGAACACGGATGACACTGATTAAACGGGTGATCACGGGTTTTATCCGTTTAAATCCGTAACATCTGTGTTATCCGTGTTCTAAACTTTTACCTTTTATCCGTGCAAACCCGTCGCATCCGCGTCATCCGTGTTCCATTCTTTATTTACACGCCCGAAAGTTTTTATCTTTGCTGCACGATTAAAAAAATGAAATTATAGTATGCAAGACCAACCTGTTTACAAACCGAAAAATCACATCCGTATCGTTACCGCAGCCTCCTTGTTCGACGGACACGATGCCGCCATCAACGTCATGCGCAGGATTATACAGGCTTCGGGAGCCGAAGTCATACACCTGGGACACAACCGTTCGGTACACGAAATTGTAAACACAGCCATTCAGGAAGACGCACAAGCCATCGCACTCACCAGCTACCAGGGCGGGCACATGGAGTTTTTGAAATATATGTTCGACATGCTCCAGGAAAAAGGGTGCGGTCATATCCGCATTTTTGCCGGTGGTGGTGGCGTAATCCTGCCCGAAGAAGCCAAAGAATTGCAAGCTTACGGCATCACCCGCATATATAGTCCCGACGACGGAATGGAAATGGGCCTTCAGGGTATGATCAACGATTTGTTGGAAAAATCAGATATTCCTACCGGTAAAGATATTCAGGTAACAGCCAGAGATATTTATACCCAAAACTTTGTATCCATTGCAAAGCTAATTTCCGCTGCCGAAAACAACCGCGATGAAGTAGCCCCTTTACTCGAAGAAATAGCCCATCACAAACGTAAAATAAAATCACCCGTTTTGGGAATTACAGGTACTGGTGGTGCCGGAAAATCATCCTTAATTGATGAAATAGTACGTAGGTTTTTACGCGATTTCCCCGAAAAACGAATGGCCATCATCTCGGTAGATCCGTCCAAACGTAAATCGGGTGGTGCCCTTTTGGGCGACCGCATCCGCATGAACGCCATCGACAATCCCCGCGTTTATATGCGCTCGCTCGCCACACGTCAGGCCAACCTGAGTCTGTCAAAATATGTTAAAGATGCAGAACTCATCGCGCAGGCGGCGGGTTTTGATTTGATCATCCTCGAAACTTCGGGCATCGGCCAGTCCGACTCCGCCATCATCGATCACAGCGATGTTTCACTTTACGTGATGACTCCTGAATACGGTGCTGCCAGCCAGCTGGAGAAAATCGACATGCTAGATTATGCCAACATCATCGCCTTAAACAAAGCCGACAAGCGGGGCGCGATGGATGCCTTACGTGATGTGAAGAAACAATATCAGCGCAATCATCAGTTGTTCGATCAGGATTCGGATTCAATGCCTGTTTATGGTACCGTAGCTTCGCAGTTTAACGATCCTGGCGTCAATGAGTTATACTCCAACCTTCTGTTGAAAATTGAACAATTTACCGGCGTTGGTTTTGGTAAGAAATCAGGTGATTCCGGTCATTCGCCGGACAAGATTTATATCATCCCACCTCATCGGATACGTTACCTTTCGGAAATTTCAGAAACCGTTCGTGGCTATAACCGTTGGGCCATGCAGCAAAGCGAAGTGGCACAAAAATTATTTAGTCTGGAGCAATCGGCCTCCCTTCTGGAAAAAGAGCATGAAGAGGAAGCAACCAAACCCATCCGTCAGTTAATTAAAAAAACGGTCGCCAAACTTGATCCAAAAAACAAAGAAATTCTTGAAAATTGGGATCAGACCAAAAAATCATACACCGATGAATATTTTATATTTAAGGTGCGCGACAAGGAATTGAAAATTGCCACGCATGTCGAATCTATGTCGCACACACAGGTTCCAAAGGTTTGTTTGCCTCCCTACAAAAGCTGGGGCGAGATACTGCGTTGGGTATTGAAGGAAAATGTACCGGGCGAATTTCCTTATGCTGCCGGGGTTTTCCCGTTTAAACGCGAAAACGAAGATCCCACGCGCATGTTTGCAGGCGAAGGAGGCCCTGAGCGTACCAACCGCCGCTTTCATTATGTAAGTAAAGGGCTGGCTGCCAAGCGACTTTCCACAGCTTTCGATTCGGTGACTTTATATGGCGAAGACCCCGATTTACGTCCTGATATTTATGGAAAAATTGGCAATGCAGGCGTGAGTATTGCCTGTCTGGATGATGCGAAAAAGCTCTATTCGGGTTTCGATCTGGCCAAATCCACTACTTCGGTTTCGATGACCATCAACGGGCCGGCACCAACTTTGGTGGGATTCTTTATGAATGCCGCCATCGACCAGCAATGCGAAGTGTATATCAAAGCCAATGGCCTTGAAAAAGAAATTCAACAGAAAATTGAAGAACTCTATCGCCAGAGAGGCACCAAAAGACCCGCCTATCAGGGCAAAATCCCTGAAGGAAACAATGGTTTGGGATTGATGCTGCTGGGAGTTGCCGGAGACATGGTTTTGCCCGCAGAGGTGTATCAGAAAATCAAAAAAGAAACCCTTTCCAAAGTGCGCGGAACGGTACAAGCCGACATCCTGAAAGAAGACCAGGCTCAGAATACCTGCATTTTCTCCACGGATTTCTCCCTGAAAATGATGGGCGATATCCAGGAATATTTCATCAACCAGAATGTGCGTAATTTTTACAGCGTAAGCATTTCGGGTTACCACATCGCCGAAGCAGGAGCCAATCCCATCAGTCAGCTGGCATTTACGCTGGCCAACGGGTTCACTTACGTGGAATATTACCTCTCGCGGGGTATGGATATCAACCAGTTTGCACCCAACCTCAGTTTCTTCTTCAGCAATGGAGAAGATCCTGAATATGCCGTTATTGGCCGAGTGGCCCGTTTGATCTGGGCCAAAGCCATGAAACTGAAATACGGCGGCGACGAACGAGCCCAAAAGCTAAAATACCACATCCAGACTTCAGGACGGTCGCTGCACGCACAGGAAATTGATTTCAATGATATCCGCACCACCTTACAGGCTTTGTACGCCATTTACGATAATTGTAACTCACTGCACACCAATGCGTATGACGAGGCCATTACCACCCCCACCGAGGAAAGTGTTCGTCGTGCCATCGCCATCCAGATGATCATCAACCATGAACTGGGGCTGGCCAAAAACCAAAACCCGTTGCAAGGTTCATTCATCATCGAAGAACTGACCGATTTGGTGGAAGAAGCCATTTTAAGCGAAATGGACCGGATTACAGAGCGTGGCGGAGTATTGGGTGCCATGGAAACCATGTACCAACGCGGTAAAATCCAGGAGGAAAGCCTTTATTATGAGCAACTGAAACATTCGGGCGAGTTGCCCATCATCGGTGTGAATACGTTTTTGGGAAGCGGGGGATCGAAAACTGTAATCCCGGGCGAGGTGATCCGCGCTACCGAAGAAGAAAAGCAATACCAGATCCACATGCTGGAACAGCTTCACACAACCTGGAAAGAGGAAAGTACAGTAGCTTTGAAGTTGTTACAGAAAAAGGCCATCAACAACCAAAATGTGTTCGAAGCCCTGATGGAAGCCACCAAAACATCTTCCATCGGACAGATTACCAACGCGTTGTTTTCGGTGGGAGGGCAGTATAGAAGAAATATGTAAACTGATCATTAGATGCCGCAAAACTTTTTCATTTTTAGAAACTATACAGTTGAGCCACTTTTCGACCATTTGGAAGGTTGCAGCTTCAGTGGATATAATGAAATCGGGTTCTCTGCCGGTTTTAAGTATTATGTGTGGTTCTATTTCATGCCTTCCGGTGCTAACCGAACTGCCCTGGCAGATGAAATTGATTTCTTTAAACAGCGGTTAATTCATGTTGCAGGCCATATTCCCAACACTGCATCATTACTTTGTATCACCATCTGGAATACGACGCCCGGAGGTTTTACAACCGCCGATCCTATTGGAGAAGCCATCAAAAGTTACAACGATTCTATTTTTGAACTGGCTGCCGGGAACAGACAAATAAAAGTGCTTGATTTCAGTACGTTTGCTTCTGGATATGGAACAAAAGAACTCATCGACAAAAGGCATTTTTATCTGTCGCAGGTACCCGTTAGCCCCAGGTTAGCCCGTAATTTTAATCAGTGGTTTCTACAAAAAATCCGTGCCATCGAAGGCATTCGCAAAAAATGCCTGGTACTCGATATGGACAATACGCTTTGGGGCGGTATTTTAGGAGAAGACGGGGTTTCAGGTATACAACTGGGGAATACCTATCCGGGAAACTGCTACCGTGATTTTCAATCCTGGATAAAGGAAATACAAAATACCGGAGTTATCCTGGCTTTGTGCAGCAAAAATAACCCGGAAGATGTACAACAGGCGTTCTCTCAAAGAGATGAAATGGTTCTGAAATCAGCAGATTTTTCGGCGTTGCGGATCAACTGGAAAAACAAAGCAGAAAATTTAATTGAAATAGCACAGGAATTAAACATTGGCATCGACAGCCTGGTGTTTATTGATGACAGTCCTTTTGAACGCGAGCAGGTGAAATCAATGCTTCCCGATGTTGTTGTGCCCGATTTTCCAAAGCAACCATACCTGCTGGTCGATTTTATTCAGGAGGTTTACAACCAATGGTTTCAGGTGTATGAACTCACCGAAGAAGATAAATCAAAGTCGGTTCAATACCAACAAAATGCCCAACGCAGGCAGTTATTAAATGCCTTCGATACAGAAGAACAGTTTTTAAAGGAAATGGACATCAAGCTCACCATTTCAGAAAATAACCCGGTGCACATTCCGCGTATAGCGCAGATGACCCAAAAGACCAATCAGTTCAACCTGACGACTAAACGTTACACTCCAGCCGATATCAATAACCTGATTAGTAAAGGGTATCTTGTTTGGGATGTGGCTGTCAGCGATAAATTTGGCGATAATGGCATCACAGCCTTGGCTATTGTAAAAACAGAAGGCTTAACAGCCGAAATCGACAGTTTTATGCTCAGTTGCCGGATACTGGGACGGGGAATCGAGAACGCGTTTTTGAAT
>Ga0210044_10001263_pt1 | contig 38542 bp, 59 predicted proteins | sample CryGey13umfilter_2_FD_183959 | JGI IMG/M metagenome (GOLD analysis project Ga0210044, IMG submission 183959) | Groundwater microbial communities from aquifer in Utah, USA - Crystal Geyser 4/9/14 3 um filter (SPAdes) (version 2) | ecosystem: Environmental > Aquatic > Deep subsurface >... | reverse complement strand
GTCCTGGGCGGGAGGGCTCTAGACTTTTGACCCGCCCCACCCCTTGCTGATGCCCCGCTTGGCCTCGGCTGCTGTCTTGGTCAAGTGGCACGCATGGCAAATGCCTTGCAGGTTGCTTTCATCGTCTGTGCCGCCTTCAGCTTTGGGCACCTTGTGGTCAACTTCCTTGGCAAGCGTTACGCGGCCTGTAGCAGCACATGGCTGACAAAGCCCTTGGTCTCGTTTTAAAACCAACTCACGCAGTTTTGACCAAGCTGTGCCGTATCCGCGCTCGTGTCTGTTGCCACGCTTCTTATCAGCAAAGCTGTTCGCTTTCGGATGCTTCGGGCAGCGGCTGCTGCCATCACGCACCAGGACACCGCAACCGGGCTGGCTGCAGGGCTTGGGTGCTGCTTTCATAGTGATAGATGTTCTTGGCTTGATTGATTGCGTGAAGGCCTCGCCAGTGCCATGCTTGTCACTTCTTACGATGGTCAACAGGACAAAGCCGCCTATTCGTTTAACCAAAGAAAAACCCCGGCAAGACATTCATCTGGCAGGGGTTTGGCAGTGCAGTCCGGGGTGGTGTCACGTATTGCAAAGCTTGCCAGAAATGTACCTGCTTTCTCTATGTTGGAAAACTGTTTTTTTGCTTTTGCGCACGCTCACCAAACCACTCACTCAGCGCCTTGTCTGCCGCGTCAAGGTTGGCATACACCGTACTCTCAGCGCAACCCCGGCGGCGGCAGGTTTCCTTAATGCCAATGCCTTGCACATAGATGTGCTGCAGCGTCATGTATAGGTGCGACCTGGTGGGGCGCAGGGACTCGACCGCCGTGTTGGTGACCGACGCATCAATGTAATCAATCGGGATGACCGACTCACGGTAGCCGCCACCGGGCTCAGACAGCAGCACCGACTGGGTGGCATAGCCCAGGCCGCCGCGCCCTTCCTTGTCCTTCCACAGCGCCCAGTTTTCCAGGCGGTGCTTGACCCATTCAATGCGCGCCATCAGAAGCTCCTGTTGTTGCAGTTACATCCCACCAAATTACGACATGCTTCAAACCAAAACCAACCATGCAATAGGCAGTAGCCTGCATGATGGTCGTCAAAAAGAAAGGTGCTCCCATAACGTACCCATTTTCAAATGCGTAAAAACAGTTGGCTACACCTCGCAAGCCGCGCCGCACGTAGGAATAAGCGGTCTGACCCACTTCTTTGGCTTTGTCCTGAATGGTTTTGTAAGTCTCAGGCATGTTGGCTTTGATGATTGCGATTTGTTGATCAACGGTTTGCATTGCTGTCCTTGAGTTGTCTTGCCGTCCACACGTCCACTTAAATACATTGATGTCATCACACACACATAATCACTCGGGCGGGAGCGCGCGCGCGACGCATGTATCACGTGCCCGCATTGATGCTTGTCGCGCTCTTTGGACAATGCAGCAGCTTCAACTCGGTATTTCTGGAAATAGACCGTGCTGTGTGCTCATTGCCAAATGCTGGACGGCTGGACGGATGTGACGTGAGGCACACCCATACAGACGCCTGCATGGCGCGACAGGCGTGCCTAAGTCATGGGTGCATGCAATGACATCCCCACTACCGCACCACAGTGGGGGTGCAGCGCACCTCCCAGCCCTTCGGGCGCACTACTGCCAATCTTGCGTCTGGTAGTGCCTGCAGCACGGCACGTTTCCTGCGTCAGAAGCGTTTCTATTCGCTCGATCTGCATAGTCATCGTTCCGTTTTGATTTGTCATCGCGCGATCAGCGTTGTTCAGCTGATCTGCTTCATCACACGTACAAGCTCATTGGTGAAATATTCGATCACATCGGCTTCAGACTCCAGGTGCTCAGTTTCTGCGTGGAATGACCCATCCGGAGCCTGCAAAACATACAAACCCTTCCCATGCGGAACAATCGGTTTGATGTCGCTTTCAAAATAGCAATGGTCACCGGCGTCGATTTCCAACGACTCGATCAACCAGGCCAGCACCGGCGTCCGATGCAGCGTCTTAACAGGCAGCAGGCTCGCACTAAAGCCAACCGGCTCAACAATAAACCAGCCTTTGGGCTCGGTCGAGTGGGTCAAAACCCTGACTTTTTCTTCACTCATTTAAAACTCCAAAAATTAAAACGGTTCATCATCATTACCCCTGCCTTCACTGTCTGCGCTGGGGGAGGTAGTTGACCCTGCAGCGCTTTCATCATCGTCAATCTTTGGTGGCCAGTCTTGCGGCTGCTTGTAGCCCCGGCGGCGCTGGCCCGTGCTCTCCCGGCCATAGCCCCAGCCGTGGGCCTCAAGCCAGCCCCGTATCTGGCTTTCCAGCAAGCTGCTGGATTTGGCTGCATCCGCCCCCAGCGCACTGACCAGGCGATCAAGCGTGATGAACGTGGTGTGTTGGTTCAGATCATTGGTCAGCTTGTTCTCGCTGGTTAGTGCGCCTTCACGGGTCAGCAGCTCATACAAGCGGCTTTGCACGGCGGTTTCGACCAGGCGCAGCTTTTGTTCTGGCTCAAAATACAGTTCTTCTTCTTCGCGCGTGGGTGCATAGCGTTCACCCGCCACATAAGCCTTGAGCGCCTCGGCAAACAATTGCCCGCGCCACTTCTCCAGCCATGCCAGCTTGATCTGCTGGTCAATCCACACTGGCCAAAAGCGGCGGTTGCCGGTCAGGTCGTACAAATATTGCTTTTTGTTCGTGCTGCAGAAAATCACGCACTGCCGTGGATGCGCCTGCACATACTTGCCATACGCGCCACGAAAGCGGTCAATCGTCGAGCTAAAAAACTGCTTGACCTGCTCGGAATCCGCTTTGCGCAAAGCCGTCAACTCGCTCAGCTCGTAACCCCACAGGCCTTCAAGCTGCTCAAAACCGTCTTTACCGTTGCCGATGTCAAAGTGCGTGTCTGAAAAAAACTCGGTACCCACCAGGGTTTTGATGAAAGTGCTTTTACCCACACCTGGCAGGCCTTCAAACACCGGGCTGTAATCAAACTTGCAACCGGGATTCATGACGCGCGCCACCAAACCAATCAGCAAAAAGCGCCCCACCAACTCAAGATACCGCTTGCGCCGCGCCGTCATGTTGGTCGGGGCCATCCCCAGCACATGAATCAACCAGCGATCCAGCCGCGGCTTGTCGTCATGTTCCTGCTCTTTCAAATAGTCCTTGACCGGGTGGTAGCGCCGTTGGTCTGCCACAGTTTCCAGCGCTTCGCTCAAGGATGCGCGTGATGCTGCTTTCAGCTTGTAGGTGCTGCACAGGTAGTCACCCAGGCCCAGATCATCCGTGTCCTTCAGAGGCCCTGCACCCGCCCGCCATGGCCATGCCATACGCGTGCCGGGCGAACCGGACAATTCGTTGTAACCCAGGCACTCTTTCAGTGCGGGTGCTTTGCGCAAAGCCGTAATCAACAGCTTGCGGTTAACGCCCAGTTCAAACACCTCGCAGTCGTTTTGCTTGCACAAAAACGCCAGGTGATCTGCAAACGCGTCATCGCCAGCCCCGCCCCCCGTGGCGTTAACCGAGGGCGCGCCAAAATCACACCCTTCGCCCCCGCCAGAATGGCCCGCAGGCTTGTCAGAATGGCTCAGGGCAGCATCATCGCTACCGGCTGGGGGCAAAGGCTGCGCACCGCCAAAAAACGCCAATACGCGAGTGCCGTCCCAGCTGTCGGTGTTGATGGCGTCAGCACAGTCCCAGCCATTGGCAACCTCAAGCGGCGCCGGTATGGGCAACATCGACACCGTGCAAGCGTGTGCATCGCGCAACAGCGCACCAATACCCAGCATCGCCTTCATGCCCGGCTGTTTGGCTGCAGGTAAGACAGGTTTCATGGCTTGGACAATGTCACGGGCTGCGTCATCCAGGCAGGCCTCGCGCTCTTTCTTGCCCAACGGCTCGCGGTGACCGTCGCAGTCAGGCCACAGCAACACCGGGCAGCCATTGACCCAAGACCAATCAGACTTGCGCCAGGCATTGCAACCGCCGGCCCAACTCACCACCACATAGACGCCAGGAATGTGCTGATCCAGCAACGCCTGCAAAATGCTAGCCTTCTTTTCGCCCTCGACTACCACCACCGTCGGCAGCACGCCGTCAGCGGCAGCGGCAGTGATAGGTGATTTCCCGCCCGGGAAGTACAACGGCCTGGGCTCATCGAATGATTTCCAGTGCCACTTGCAGCCGCCGTCTTTGGCGCTGATGCACCATGTATAGGGCAAGGTCTCTTTCTTGCCCACGCTGGTCAAAAAGCGCACCACGAAACCCATGAGCGCACCATCAATCTGGTAAACCGCCTTGTGGTCGATCGGGTCCTTGTGGTCATCGCTGTTGCGATACTGATGCCAAAACGTGGGTTCCGGCGCAAAGTCCGGCACTGGCATGACGGTCTTCCAACCTTCATCCGATCTGGGCTTGCTTGCCACATGGGCAACAACCGGTGCAGGCCTGGGTGGGCGTGGTGCCACATCACCCGGCGCGCGCGACACACCGGCCACGTCTTCCAGGCCCAACTCGCGGGCCACTTCGGCAGCGGCCTTGCCGTTTCTGAAACCGTTGATGGCGCCATAGAGGCTGATCAGGTCATTCCCCGCCTCGCCCGTGGCAAAGTCAGACCACTTGCCGTTGACCATGTTGACGCTGCAGCTGGTGCCCTTGCCGCCACTGAGCGACCCGCACACGTACTCGTGGCCGTTCTTAACACCATCGGGCAGCCACATCGGCACCAGCTGGTCGATCTGGTCGAGCAGCACCCGGGCCAGATCGGCGAAATTGATGGGTTGGTTAACGTAAACCGGCGGCACCACCCCCGGGGTTTTTGCATTTGTCATGATTTTTTAGCGCCAGGTATCCAGGCAACATCCCAAATTAGTCCAGTCAGAGCTGCTCACCAAATCGGCATCCTTGGGCGCCGGGGCATACACCGCCACGGGCCGGTTGCGGTAGTCCACGCGGCGAGTGTCCACAATGTGCAAGTGGCCGTAACGCTTGAGGTCGCGCACCGTGGAGCGCCCCGTGTGCTGGCTCACTTGCGAGTGATGCACCATCTCGCGCAGGGTTGCGGTGCCCAGCTGGTGCGCTGACTGCAGCAAAGCCAAATGAACGTCACCGGCTGGGCGCATCAGTCGTCACCCCGATCGAGGTGTGACGGCTTGGCACTAATCGCCATGTTGCCATCCGGGCACTCTGGCCTCAGATTCCCGTACATGAAGCACCGCAGCCCAAACCTGGCCATTTCCGAATTCTTTCGGTCCTGGGCGTCTGCCACACAGCAGAGGTCCATGTACTCGCGGTCGGTCAGCCAGATCGTGACGCGGTTGGTGTGCTTGCCATCAGTGACGACCGACATGGTGCGCTCCTTGAGTTTGGGAATAAAAAGCACCACCCACCCCACGGTCGCGCAAACCGCTGCACGTCGCTGGGCGTGCATCACTGGCAAGGGGGAGTACCAAGCCACCAAGACGGGCGCGGCTGGATGGGCGGGTGGTGGCAAACGGGCGAGCGGCCCCACTGACTACTACACTGACGGCTCTCACACACGTCAACTTCATCAGGGGGCTACTCATGAAAAACATGCTCAACGGCCAATCAATCGAACTGACCTGCCCGCACTGCGGACACAAGATCAGCGAGACCATTGGCAAACTCAAGACGAATCCCAAGCTGACCTGCACCAAGTGCAAAGGCGGGATCAGCGTCGACGCAACGCACATGCGCACGGAAATCGCCAAGGTCGAAAAGGCGCTTTTGGACTTCAAGCGAACGCTTGGCAAACTGGGCAAGTAGATCGAGGTCTGCGTGCAGCTGCCGGGTGTCGCAGCGTAGGGTTATGGTCGTCTCAACACTCATCAAGCCCCCTGCGTGGTGGGTTGGGATGGGGTGGTGTCGCCAATCGGCTTACTATGCGAGTTCCACAACACGCAACCGAAAGGCGACACCATGGCAACTACGGGCTCAATGCAAACCTTCAACAAAGTGCAAGAAATGGCCCTGGAGCGCAACGACGAGCTCATCGAGGGCTTGACGCTTGGCTTGAGCCTGCTCAGCCAGGAAATGCACAAAGAGTTGCGCAAGATCAACGCTCAGTTGACGGATTTGGAGCGGCGGGTGAAGCGGCTGGACTGAACACAAGGAACCCAGCGCCAATCGCATGGGCTACCTTGACAGCCACCGCAGCCAGCGCGTCGGCTGATATTTCGTGGTCGTCTTGGATGGCCCATGTAACAGCACTGGCCACGGCTTGCTGCGCTATTTCGATGGCGGGGGTTGGTGATTTCGACATATCAGGCTCCTTGGGTAACGGGTTGGGATTGGGATTGGGTGGCCAGCTCGGGCCAGATTTTTTGCCAGTCATCGGGGCGCAGGTCGCGACGGGTGACGATGCTGTTGGTTACGGCTTCTATGGCAGCGCAATGTTCAATCGGCACACCGCGCTGTTTCCAGTTGCCAACAGCAGCAACAGACACATCCAGCTTTTTAGCCAGAAAAACACGACTGCCGACCACGCGCGCGGCAGTGTCGATAGCGTGCTCCATTTCGATTGGGGTGACTTGTATGGTTCGCATGATGCAACTCTAACACGATACGTGTTAACAAGTCAACACCACGTGTTAACACTTAATGTGTCAAATGTTTAACCATGAAAACCATTGGCGAACGCATCAAACAAGCCCGCACCGAAAGGGGCTGGAGTGCCTACGAACTGGCCAAAAAATCAGGCTACAAAACGCAGTCTGGCATTGGCAACCTTGAAAACAAGGCCACGGGAAGCGGTGGCAACAAAATTAGCGAAATTGCCCGGGCTTTAAGTGTGTCGGTTGACTGGCTGCTGAATGGGCCTGACTGTGACAACGTGCCATTTTTGTCCCCAGCCTTAGAGCAAGGCCAGGCGCTGCCACCATGGAAACTGGCGGCTGAATCAGGTGGTAGCGCGCTTTATGCTGTGCCGAATAATTTTGATTGGCCCTTTGAATTATTCAGCCAGGCCGACTGGCTGCTTTTGTCACCCAAAAAACGCGAAGACATTGAAAACTTAATTGCCGGGGCTGTGTTGAGGGCGAAGAAAACGAGCGCGTCATCAAAGGCCGCGCCTCACTCTACCTAGTAAATCAGCGTGTGTAAATCCCCCATTTGGGGGGGAAAGAAAGAGAATTTAAAGGGAGGTCACATGGAATGGATTGTTGCGATTGTTATTGGCGGTTTGCTGTGGCATTTTGTGATCCGTCACGCTGTCAAAGCTGCCGATGATGGACCAGAGCCAGCACCTAAGCCGGTAACGACATCCGCCCCAACGTTCACATGGCCCGAGCTGGGAAATTATGAATTTGACGTAGTCGGTGAAAGCTATCACCAAAATACACTGGCAGCCATGGCCGGAAACCATGGTGCCAAAAGTGCAGCGGTTTACACCACGGCGCATATCGTGCCGGATGCCAACAACCAATATGATGACAAAGCCATGCGCATCGACATTGCCGGCCACCCTGTGGGGCACCTGTCACGCGAAGATGCGCGTAGTTTCAGGCGCAGACTCAGCAGCAAACAATTGGGGATAACCACGACCAGCTGCGGCGCCTTAATAGTGGGTGGCCACGTTGACAAGGTTGGCAACAAGATGTCTTACGGGGTGCGCCTGGACATAAAACCCTTTGATGCTTGACCGACAACATCACAAATAAGACAACCGCCCAAGCGGCGGTTTTTTAACGTCCAAATTTAAATAACACTTTATGTGTTGACACGATAACACGTTTGGTGTTTAAATTCACTCCAACCCGCAATCAAGCGGTGAAGGAGTGAAGAAATGACAAAGCCAAAAGACAACCGCCTGAACATCGGGCGCGATGACACCACCACCCCGGCGCTGTTTGTGCATGCGCCACGGGCGCCCGAGGTGAGCAAAGATTATCCAAACCAGCGCCGGTTTGGTGGCAGAACTGCCCTTTGCAAACAGCTTGACAAGCATGATGAGGGCGCAGTGCGCATCACGGTGTACCGGAATGCTGAAATAGATGGCGGCGAGTTGATGGTGGCTGTGATGAGCAACTGGAACGAAATGATCCGCGCCACCGTGGCCATGAGCGCCGATGACATGCAGATGTTGGCTTGTGCTTTGCTGGATGCCGCGCACGACATTCGCACCCGCCCGGTAATCAAGGCCGACGTTCAGGCGGTGCCAGCATGACCACCCACCGCATCCTCAACGTGTTGCTGGCCGTGTTTGTGGGCGGCGCCTGGCTGTACCTGGCGGCCAACTTCGACCGCGAAGCCGCCCAGGGCGACGCACGCCATCAGGCGGGCCTGTCCGCTGAACTGCGCTTTGCCCGGGCTGCTGCTGCCCTGTGCGGCGGCGAAAACGCCAGCTGGGAGCTGCTGGGCGACGGTGCTGTGCAGTGCAAGACCAAGCGCGGCCACAAGACCATCACGGCGCAGGTGCAGCCATGAGCCCCGAGCAGATCGAAGCCATGGCCGCAGCCGCTCGCAAGGTCGTGCTGCAGCATATCAACCGCATTGCCGGACAGCAGCTCAGGCGCATGTTTGAAAGCTGGAGGAAGACATCATGAAACGCATCATGAATTTTCAATCTTATGTGGAAAACGGATCAGAAAAAGTTCCATGGTCTGGGTGTCATATTTGGAGTGGGGCTACAACCATCGGCGGCTATGGAACATCTCAGGTTGCGCGTCGACTTCATGGAACAACCATTGTTCATCGGGCGCTATTTTTAGAGCTGAACGGTGCAGTAAAAGCGGGTTCATACGTCTGCCATAAATGTGATGTTCCGCAATGCGTAAACCCCGAGCATTTGTTTTTAGGTACTCCATCAGACAACGCAAAAGACCGCGCTACAAAAGGACGGAGCGCGTCAAAAGTTGGATGCCTCAATGGGCGCGCAGTTTTAAAGCAATCTGATATTGCGCCGATTCTTGAAGCAATAGCCTCTGGACGCAAACAAAGTGACATTGCGGATCAGTACAAAGTTGATCAAACAGCCCGCCCGATCTGGATGGATGGCAAAGGCGTGCCGCCCGAATGCGGCAATTTCAAGATTGTGGATATGGGGCCGGATGATGAAGACTGCCAACCCTTGACGCACGATGAAAACATGGCCCTGGTGCGCACCTTGCTCGGCTGGCTGGCGGCGGTGCTGGGCATCGTGACCCTGGTGTCTTTTGCCGTGGGTTACAGCACCGAGCGCTTTGCCGGGGTGTTGCTGTCTTCTTTGGCGGTGGTGTCATGAGCGCCGAAAAGTACGTCGGCCAGCTCTACCTGGCCAAAAACACCAAGCCGCAAGCCCTGACGCGCCAGGATGGCAGCTTTGCCGTGCAGATGCTGGCCTACAGCCGCCCCGGCAACAACCTGCTGGTGCCCTGGCGCATCACCTACCAGGGCGACGACGCGCTGGGGTTCTGGTGCCAGTCGGGCAGTGAGCTGATACCCGGCGCCGTGCTGCAGGTGGAGCTGACCAAGCTGGTGCTGATCGAGGGCGGTGGTCGCCATGCCGGGGCCGAAATGCACGCCCATGTCAACACCCTGCAAGTGCTGCCAAAAGCGCCCAAAAGCGCGCAAACCCATTAACCCGACCGGAGCTTATTTCATGCCCACAGTCATCCTGACCCTGACCGACACGCCCAACGGCTCTGTGTCCATTCACAGCACCTGGCGCCCCGCCGTGGGCAACCCCTGCAGCCCGGCCCAGTCTGCGGCGTTGGAGATCATCAGCCGCACGCACAAGCAGTGGGGTGTGCACCTGGACGCGGCACCGGGCGGCTTCGACCTGAGCGCCGTGGCGCGCCCGCTTCCCACCGCCAAGGCCTGACCATGGCCGGCAGTTCCTTTGTCACCCTCACGCCGCAGCAGTCGGCGGTGCTTGATGCCTTGCGTGAAGTAGGCCCCAGCACGCTGAAAGACCTCAAGGCCTTGACCGGACTGGGGCAAACCTACCTGCAGCGCGCCAACATTCAGCTGCTGGGGCTGGAGCTGCTGACCACCGATTACGACCCCACCAAGATCGTGCCCATGACGCTGACCATCACCCGCACTGGCAGCCGGGCGCTGGCACGCCACAAGCGGCTGGTGGAGCTGGCCGCGCAAGACATCGTGCCGCCGGCCACCTTCAACACCAAGGGCACCGAATACAAGCCCACCACACAAGCCTATTACCGCAACAGCGGCAACCGTCATATTGCCAGCGCGGGTGTGCGCTGCTGATCATCAGAAAGTCAACCCATGAGCACAGAAAAAAACTATTGCCCACAAGCCGACAGCCTGGCCAGCCAGGTGGTGGGCTTTTTCACCAACAACCCCGGCGAAGAGCTGTCATTGGACGACATCACCGACAAATTCATGTGCACGCGCGGAAACGTGCACACCCAGCTCAGCCGGGCGGTTCAGACCGACCTGCTGACGCGCTCGCTCAATGCTGATGGCGACTACATCTACCGCGCGGGCAAGCGCTTGGGCAGCCTGGGCATTGGGGTGTATTCGCCCCATCCCATCAGCGTGGCCAAGGTGGTCAAAAGCCTGCCACCACACCAGGCCGAGCCCCTGCCCGAGCTTGATGCGGTGGAGATCGAGGACAACATCCCCCTGCCCAGCCGCAGCCACAAGCGCGACTGGACGCCGCTGCTGCAGCGCATGGTGCTGGGCCAGAGCTTCAAGCTGCCCATCCATGCGCACGCCACGCTGCGCAAGAACGTCACCGCGCTGCAAAAAGCCAGCTCGGCCCAATACACCATCAAGTTGTACCCAGACGCCAAAGAAATGCGTGTGTGGTGCACCGCTTAACCCACTGAGTCCATCATGCAAAACCAATTCACCACCCTCCCGTTGTCCTGGATCAAGCCCAGCTTGACCAACCCACGCAAGAACTTCAACCCGGTCAAGCTGACCGAGTTGGCCGAGAGCATCAAGGCCAGCGGCGTGCACCAGCCCATCCTGGTGCGCCCCTTGCCCGGTGAGCGCGTGCCCAGCACCGACCGCGGTGTGACACATGAAATCGTGGCCGGTGAGCGCCGGTACCGCGCCTGCCAGCAAGCCGGGCTGGTTGACATCCCCGTGCTGGTGCGCGACATGACTGACGACCAGGTGCTGGAATGCCAGATTGTGGAAAATTTGCAAAGAGACGACCTCACCGCCCTGGAAGAAGCCGAGGGCTTCGAGGCGCTGCAGGCCACAGGCGCCACGGTGGACGGCATTGCCAGCAAGATCGGCAAAAGTCGGTCCTACGTGTTTGCCCGGCTCAAGCTGCTCGACCTGTCCGTGGAGTGCAAAGAAGCCATGCGTGCAGGCCAGATCGACGCCAGCCGCGCGCTGCTCATCGCCCGCATCCCCGACACCACCCTGCAAACCAAGGCGCTGGCAGAGGCCACCCGTGCAGATTTCCGGGGCGAGGCGTGCAGTCTGCGTGCGCTGCAAAGCTGGCTGCAGGCCAATGTGATGCTGAAACTCGACGCGGCCAGGTTCAATATTGCCGACAGCAGCCTGGTGCCCGCAGTGGGCAACTGCACCACCTGCCCCAAGCGCACCGGCGCGTCGCCCGACTTGTTTGCTGATGTGCAGAGTGTGGACATCTGCACCGACCCAGCTTGCTTCCACAGCAAGGAAGCCGCGCACCGTGAAAGCGTGCTGGGCGCGGCTGAGCGGCGTGGCATGCGGCTGATTGAGGGTGATGAGGCCATTGGAGTCTTCCCGCACCAGTGGACTCCCGGCATGATCGGCTACAGCCCCCTGACGCAAGAGCGCACCGACACCACCGACGGCCAGCCGGCCACGCTGGGCCAGCTGCTGGGCAAAGACCTGGACGGTGCCGTGCTGATCGAAAACCCGTGGTCCAAAGAACTGGTGGCCGCAGTGCCCACCGCTGAGGCTGAGGCCATGCTGCTGGCACGCGGCCTGGTGAAGGCAGTCGAAGCCAAGGCGGCAAAAAAGGATGACATCGAGGACGAGATCAAGCGGCTCAAGGCCCGAGCCGAGAAAGAAGTGACCAAGCGGTTTCGGGATGATGCGTTTGCCCAGCTGGCCGATGTGGTGCACGGCTGCCGTGATGACCTGAGCGCCAAGATGCTCACCCCCGACCTGTTGCGCGCGTGGTGGCTGCGCCAGGTGGATGAAATGACCGACCCCGATCTGGCCGATCTGTTTGGCCTGGAGCTGGTGCACCCGGATGCGCGCACTAACGAGGAGCGCGACGCTCAGACCACCCAGATCCGCCTGCACATTCAGGCCTGCCCCAGTGGCAAGCTCTACCAGGCGCTGGTGCTGCACCTGGTGATGGATGACACCCCGGACTATTTCTATGGCCCCATCGAGCCGCCCACTTTGTTTGAGGCGCTGGCCAGCGAAGTGGGTGTGGACCTGGACAGCATCGAATCCGAGGCGCACGACGCCGTGCACGATGAGTATGCCGCTGAACTCAAGGCGCTCAAGGCCCAGCTCAAAGGCACTACCCCCAACGTCAGCAACTGTGCCTACCGTGGCCCCAACGGCGAGACCTGGAGCTGGAGCGGCCGCGGCCTCATGCCCCGCTGGCTGGCCGTGCTGGTGCAAAACGGCCAGGACAAAGAGCAATTTCGCATTCCCGCCGACCCGCCGAAATCGCCCACCACAGAACCCCCTGCTGCGCAAGCTAAGGGGCGCGGGGGCAAGAAGCCCAAGACCACCGAAGCCCAAGCCAAGGCCCGGATCGCCGCTGCGATGCAAGCGCAAGAGGGAACCAATCCAGGCGCTGACGCGCAGGGCATCGACGGGGCCGGTGAGCAGCCAGTAGCCACGTCCGCCGCTTGCGCGTCGGGTGTGGCTCAGGCTGGGTTTAAGGCCGCTTGGCCGATGGGAGAGGCGGCATGAATAAACAGCAGCCGAAAGTAAAGCCTGAAGTGGGCAAGCCAGAAACATGGTCCAAGGGTGCGCGCAATTCTGAGCAGTGTTTGTGCGGTTCAAAGAACTGGCACCCGGAGTGCTACTTGGCGCTACCAGTGAATCACATGAGTCCAAGGTCTGTCATGTCACATGCGGGGCTGGTATGAAAGAGCGTCCAATCCTTTTCAGTGCGCTCATGGTGCGGGCGCTGCTGGATGGCAGCAAGACGCAGACACGGCGGGTGGTGAAGCCGCAGCCGAGCTTCTTTGGGTCGATGACCAACCCGAATACACCATTCAAGACATTAGACGCTGGCTTACATTGCCAAATCACGTGCCCATACGGCCAGCCCGGCGACCAGCTTTGGGTGCGGGAAACGTGGTGTCATCAGTGGGATGACTTCACTGGATACCAGGAAGAAAAGTTTTTTTATCGTGCAAGCACACCTGACGTGCAGCACGTTGACGGTGCAGAAAGGTCACCATGGAAGCCAAGCATTCACATGCCCCGTGCAGCCAGCCGAATCACCCTGGAAATCACAGGCGTACGCGTCGAGCGGCTGCAGCACATCAGCGAGGCCGATGCAAGAGCAGAAGGTGCGCGCAATCTAGATGTCGCATCAGGTCGAGAAACGCTTGATCCTTACTCACGTCAAGGCAGTTGTGTCGCCCACTACAAGAATATCTGGCAAGAAATCAACGGCCACGACTCATGGGAAGCAAATCCGTGGGTCTGGGTCATCGAATTCAAGCGGGTGACCCCATGACCCGCCACACCTTCGGCCCAGCCCCGCGCAAACCCCTGCGCCTGATCGCCCGCAACCCTGTGTATCAGGCCTTCGCCAAAAAGCCCATGCCGGCCAGCCTGCAGGCCACCCAAGCCATCGACGTGCGCTTGAGCTACGCCAACGCCATATCGGGCGACGCCAACAAAGACGACCGCGAGGCGCTGGCAGGCATGGCCAATTGCGTCATGGTGCTGGCCGAAAAGCACTGCATACCCGCCGACCTCGAAGCCGCCCAGTCCGCGCAAATGGCGCTCTTACGAGCCGACGGCCGCGCCATGCAGGGCAAGGCGTGGAACTTCGACGGCGAGGGCAGAGCGGCCATCCTGGTCGCCATGGATCTGTTTGAGGACATGGTGGCCAACCTGGGCCAGGGCGCTGTGACTGAGGCGCTGCTGACCGTGCTGGAACGCGCCGCCAAGGGGCAAGTGCACCGGGTGGAGCTGACGCAATGACCGCCCAACGCCACCACTGGATACCCGCCGAGCTGGATGTGCTGCGCGCCCAGTACCCGCACCAAATCACCCGCGACATCGCCGCGCTGCTGGGCATCGAGCAGCGTCTGGTGTACGCCCAGGCCAACCGCATGGGCCTGCGCAAAAGCGCCGAGTTTGCCGCCAGCGACAAAAGCGGGCGCATGCTCAAGGGTGGCAAACTGGGCCAGCAAAACCAATTCAAGCCCGGTCAAACGCCCTGGAACAAGGGCACCACGTACATGCCCGGGGGGCGCTGCGCTGAAACCCAATTCAAAAAAGGCTGCATGAGCGGCGCGGCCCAGTACAACTATGTGCCCATCGGCAGCCACCGCGTGACCCGTGACGGCACACTGGAGCGCAAGGTCAGTGATGACCCCACCCTCTACCCGGCCCGGCGCTGGGTGCCGGTGAGCCGCCTGGTGTGGGAGGCCGCGTACGGCCCGATCCCGCCCGGCCATGTGGTCGCCTTTAAGCCCGGGCGCAAAAGCGCCGAGCAGGCTCACATCACGCTTGACGCACTGGAGTGCGTGAGCCGCGCCGAGATGGCCCGGCGCAACAGCATTTGGGCCAACGGCAACGCCATCGGGCGCCTGTACCAACTCAAGGGCGCCATCGCCCGCCAAGCCAACCGCATTACCCAAGGAGCATCCGCATGAGCGACACCAGCACCACCACACCCCACATTGACCAGGTGCGCAGCGCCCTGCTCGACACCCTGACCGCATTGCGCGACAAGGACTACCCCATTGACCTCGACCGCGTCAAAGCCATGGTCAGCGTCAGCAACACGCTGGTGGACACCGTGCGCGTGGAGAACGATTACCTCAAGCTGACCGGGCAAAGCCGCAGTGCATTCCTGGCAGACAAGAGCGATGGCATCACGCGCATTGGTGGTAATGGACCCACGCCGCATAACCCGTTTCCGGTGAGCGTGAGCCATCGGTTGGGGGAGTGACATGACCACATCTCTCGAAAACAAATGGTGCTACAGCACCGACGAGGAATGTTACACCGGCCACTTTGACACCGAGTCCGAGGCGCACGGCGCGGCACAAACTGCCATCGACGACGAGCCCTATTCTGCCGATGACAGCATCGTCCAGGACTACTGGATTGCCCGCTGCGTGCACCCGCTTGACATGATCAAGCAGGACATCGGTGGCGACGTGCTGGAGCTGCTGATCGAACACATGCCCTATGAAGTGGGCGGTGACGACGTGCCCATTGATATGGCGACCGAAGATAAGGTCGAGCTAAGCAAGCTCATCATCGACTATGTGCGCAAGCACGCCATCGTGCAGCAGTACGGTGTGAAGGACACGGGCAAGCATCAGTACGTCATTGGGAGCAATGCCGAATGAGCACGCTGCGCATCTACATTGCCGGGCCTATGACTGGGTTGCCGGATCTGAACTTTCCGGCATTCCACCACGCGACCGCATTGCTGCGCAAGGCTGGCCACACCGTCATCAACCCGGCTGAGATCAACCCCGACGTGACCATGGCCTGGCACAAGTGCATGCGTGCCGACATCGCCCAGCTGGTGACGTGCGACGCCATCTATCTGCTGCCCGGCTGGCAGGCCAGCAAGGGCGCCACCCTGGAGCACCACATTGCCGAGCGCCTGGGGATGTTGGTGGCCATGCAAAAGACGGCGGAACTGATGGAATTGGCATCATGACCCACATCCCCAACACCGATCGCACCGTGGCTGTGGACCAGCACTACTACTGGCAGCCAATCGCCACCTGCCCGCATGGGCTCAAGGTGCAGCTGCTGGGCCGGGGCGGTGTGGCGATTTATTCGACCTGGCACGGCTCCGACTTTTTTACCCACTGGGCGCCACTGCCCCGCATCCCAACTGAAGGAGCGACATCATGATCGGAACCCAACCCGTAGGCGCTATCACTGGCGTGGTGATCAGCGCCGTGAGCCACGAGGGCCTAAGCGTGACTTACAACGGCAAACCAGCCCGGCTGGCGATTCTGGGCGACGACGGCCAGATCATCGCAGTGGGCGACCAGGTAGCGCGCGAGGCCGAGGCCACGGCGATCAACTGTTACCGGAATTTTCTCAAAGGGCAGGGATTCTTGCGGGTGAACAGTGAGCCGATAACGGCCATGTAAAAACCCATTTCCCCAATGAAGAACCCGCCTAGAGCGGGTTTTTTTATGTCTGTTTGTGCGGTTTATGTTGAGTATGCTTAGCGCACCCTAAAGATATCCAACCTATACTCGGTCGCTCGTTCTTCAATTTGATATTCATGGGGTGTATTGTGCCGCAGGGCCTTGTCTACAGCTACACGCGCTTTTCTGACCCGCGCCAGTCCACGGGCAACAGCAGCGACCGCCAGGCAATGTACGCGGCCAAGTGGGCGGCTGAGCATGGGCTGCTGCTCGATGAGTCCCTGAGTATGCGCGATGAGGGATTGTCTGCCTACCACCAGCGCCACGTCAAGTCGGGGGCGTTGGGGGTGTTTTTGGTGGCGGTGCAGCAGGGGCGCATTCCGATCGGGTCGGTGCTGGTGGTCGAGGGGCTTGACCGGCTGAGCCGGGCCGAGCCGATCCAGGCGCAGGCGCAGCTCGCGCAGATCGTCAATGCCGGCATCACGGTGGTCACGGCCAGCGACGGCAAGCAGTACAGCCGCGAACACCTCAAGGCCAACCCGATGGACCTGGTGTATTCACTTTTGGTGATGATTCGCGCGCATGAGGAGTCCGACACCAAAAGCAAGCGGGTGCTGGCCAGCATTCGCAAGCAGTGCCAGGGCTGGTTGGCGGGCACTTACCGCGGCTTGATCCGCAATGGCAAAGACCCGGTGTGGCTGCGGCTGGTGGACGGCGCCTGGCAAGAGATACCTGAGCGCGTGGCGGCGGTGCGCGAGGGGCTGCGGCTGTACCTGGTGGGGTTTGGCGCGTTGAAGATTTTGGAACGCCTGACCCTTGACGGCCTGAGCCTGACCGGGCGCGGCCCGCAGGCGCTGCAGATTTACCGGCTGATCAAGCAGCGGGCCTTGATTGGCGAAAAAGAACTGACGCTTGGCGATGAGGTTTACCGCCTGCCAGGCTACTACCCTGCCCTGCTGACGCAGGCCGAGTGGGACAACCTGCAGCTGGCGGGCAGCGGCCGGGGGCGGCGCAAGGCACACGGGCCGGTGCCGCATATCTTGACCGGGCTGGGCATCACGGTGTGCGGCTACTGCGGCCGCGCCCTGGTGGGGCAAAACATCGGCACGCGCCACCGCGACCCGCAGGGCCGCATCCAGGACGGCCATAGGCGTCTGCACTGCACCAGCACCAGCCACGGCGGCTGCAGCGTGGCGGGCTCAGTCAGCGTGGCACCGTTCGAGCGCGCGCTGATGGCGTACTGCAGCGACATTGTGAACCTGCAGGCGCTGTATGGGTCCGACCGAAGCGCCGGGCCGGTGGCACTGTTAACCAAAGCCCGTGCGGATCTGGCTGAGGTCGACACCAAGCTGGAACGCCTGACAGATGCGATGCTGGCCAGCGCCGAGGATGGTGTGCCGCTGACGTTTGCGCGCCGGGCGCGGGAATTGGAAGCCGAGCAGCTGCGGCTGCAGGCGGCGATTCAAGCCGCCGAGCGTGACCTGACCGCGCTGGTGCGCACCGACATCAAGGGCACCGATGAGGCCTGGCAGCGTTTGGCCGCGGGCGTGGAGGCGCAAGACACCGAGGCGCGGCTGCAGACCCGCCAGCTGGTGGCCGACACCTTCGAGAAAATCGTGATCTACCAGCGCGGTGTGCGGCCATCTGCGGATAAGGGCCCAATGGACATGATGCTGCTAGCCAAGGGCGGCACGGCCCGGCTGCTGCGCATTGACCGGGCTGGCAAATTGATCATGGCCGAAAGCCTGAGCGAGGCCTGACCCGCTATTTCACCGGCCCAGCAGCCGCCAGCAGGTCAGTCTTGGCTTTGCTGCCTGAGCTGCTGCCGAAGTAATACGCCAGCACCTGCTCGGCCTTGGCGCTCAGGTAGCCCACCAGGGTGCCGGCCAGCACGGATTCGACTTTGGCGTAGCCCAGCAGGGTGGCGGCGACCATGGCCAGGAAGGCGCCGATGATCAAAAATGCCAGGGTTTTGTTGGTGCCGTCTTTGGTTTCGATTTCGCGTTTGCGGGCGCTGTCGCGGTCTTTGAATTCCAGCTCGCTGTATTTGAAGCCGCGTTCTTTTTCGTTTTCCTGATAATTTAGCTCCAATTTTTTGATGTCGCCAATCTGCTCGGGCGTGAGTTTCCCGCTGGCAATGACTTGGGCGATTTTGTTCTGGGTGGCGTCTGACACGCCCAGCAGGTTGCCCACAGCGGCGACGGCGACGCCGCCGAGCGGCCCGAGAAAAGCGCTGGCCACAGTGGGGGCGAGCTGCTTGAGGGTGGTCATCCAGTCCATGGTGGTGTCCTTTTTGGTTAAATGTCGGTATTGCAGGCGCGCAGGCCCTGGCGGTAGGCTTTGTCGGCCACGGCCTGGGCGACGGCGATGAGTTCGTCGCGCGTGAGGGTGATGCAGCCGCCCTGCTCTGCGCATTTGGCGGCCAGATCGGGCGCGGGGGTGGTGTCTTGCGCCAGCAGGCTGGATGCGGCCAGGGTGAGCACAGTCAGAATGAGTGTTTTCATGGGGCGGCCTTGGGTTAGGTGGCTGGTGGGGCGTCTGGCGCGGGGTGGTCCCAGCCTTTGCCGTGGCTCAGCCGCGCATGCTGGCCGCTCCAACTGGTGTCGGGGCCGGTGGTGGGCGCGGGGGCGGGTTGTTCCAGGCGCAGCGCGGCGAGTTGTTCAGCCAAAGTTTGCCGGGTGCAGCGGCGCGCGGCGGGGGGGGTGATTTTGCTGCTCATGGGGGTCAGGCCCAGGCGCGGGTGCCGTCGTGGTCGATGACCAGCGCCTGGCCGCGCGGGTGGTCGGTGAAACTGATGTGCACCCAGCCGCCGCCCTGCCCTGCAAATTCGAGAATGCACTGGTCAAACGGCAGGTCGGCCTTGATGATGGCGGCCATCAGGCGTTTGGGTGGGCCGAACCAGGGCGCGGTGATGTCTGCCGCGTGGCCGGTGAGGTGCTGGCTGCTTTTGGCGCCGCGCACCGCCGTGTTGACCGCCGGGCTGCGGTAGCCGCTGCTGACGTGAATGGGGCACTGCACCAGGGCGCGGATCATTTCCAGCCCGTGGGCGGTGGCGGTCAGGCGGGTGATGACCTCGGGCGGGGGGGTGTTGTCCAGGCCCAGGCGGTCGGCGGTTTGGCTGTGGGTGAGTTCAGCCAGGCTGAAGTGGTCGGTGAGTTTCATTGCGGGCCCTTTATAAATGCGCCCCAGGCGGCATAAAGCAGCCAGCCGCTGAAGCCGATCAAGCCATAGCGCGCCAGCGACCTTGACATATCTTGCCAAAACGCTGCCCTGGCTTCTGCGTGTTTGATAGCAGCCTCGTGGTGCTTCCTGTGCCCCACCGGGTCGCCGTCAGGAAAGGCTTCTTTCATCATTGCCGAGATTGACCGCGCAAGCTCGGTGGTCTCATCGCGCATGTGGTCAGACAGCTCGGTGCGCAGCGCCCCCACTTGCTGGTTGATGAAGGTCAGCAGCTCGATGGTGGTGGCCTCGTGGTGCTGCGCCTTGCGCCGCTCCGGGTGGGGTAGTTCGGGCACATGGGTCACTCGGCGCTCGGTCATGTCAATCCTTCAGTAGTAAAAATGCTTGCCCGTAGTCCAGGTCGAGCCTGTACATCGTGGCCAAATTCATGGCGCAGGTAGAGCGCTTGCCCCCGTGCGAAATCTGCACCTGGTAGGCTTCGACCTCGGCCTGCTGGCGGAATGCTTTGCTGGTCAGGTAGCGCCACCACCAGCGCAGCGTGCCCACCCGCGCCATTTGTGCCTGATGCGTGCGCTCATGGGCCAGCAGCGCAGCATCATTGGCATGGGCCGGGTGCAGCACGATGAGGCGCTGGCTGACGGTGAGGCCAGCGGAGAACCAGAGCAGGCGGGTGGTGAGGATCATGAGATTGCAGCCTTTAAATTTGGCGCTCGTAAGCTCAAATCACCACTGCTTTTGATGCCAGATAGAAAGTTTGTATTTGTGCATACAACGCAGCAACCTCATCATCAGACAAAACGCGGCTATAAATTGCAACAAAGAGTATTTCCGTAGACGATACAGGGCCAACGGCAGCAACACCACTGCCAATCCTTAAATTTCCAGAAATAACCGGAGTAGACCCAGCAGGGTACGCTGAACTTGTATATGACAATCCGGTTGATAAATTGGTCAGCTTGATATTCCCACCATCGACATTGTTGACCTGAGCAACCAATGTTTGAAATGTGTTTACAGGGATGGTTTCGGGTGTAACAACTTCTTTCAGGGTTTTAGCACCTCCAGATGCAATATATGTAGCTATACACGACCCAAGCAGTTGACTATCGACGGCGGAAGTTCGCATCATTAACGACATTCCTATATCCCCACCGGTATAGTTTGATATTAATAATGTTTCATACTCACCAACTGATGCTCCCACTGCCAGCAGTGTCATTGCCCCCGTATGTGCAACACTGGTCTGCAAATAGTTTTGTGTTTGCCTAAATGTTGTGCCCTCGGCCATAGTTCCAGCCACCGGGGTGCCGACTACTACGCCGTCGTCTTTTCCTGGGGCCAGATTTCGCCCAATGGCAGAACTTCCACCAAAGAAGTTCAAGTATTCCAGTCCGGAAGTGATCAAAGGCGTATAGCCAATACCTAGCTCACTGGCGTCTGTATCTGCAATGATGTGTTCGATGCCCATGATTTTTCCTTTTTAAAGTGCAGTTGCAGCGATGCGAAATGCAACGCATGGATTATTGAGTGGATAGGGTTGATCCACTAGACCGGCTATATTTGCTCCAGCATACTGTCCTGTCCCGGCTGAATACTCATAGTTATCAGAAGCTACTGTTGCGTCGCTATCGTATAAATTTCCGTTGCCAGTATGTGTTGTTCCTGGTGCATACCAGACATAAAGCTGGCCTGTCGCTTCGTTGGCAAGCGTTAGGCGCACAACCGAACTCGCGGCAATTTCTACCGCGCTAATTGAGACTTCGCCACCATCATCTGTACAGTAAAAGCCGCGACTTGCAGGGTTATAAACGTCGAGGACTTTGTAAGAATCCCTGAACTGCAATGGGGGTGCCCATACCAGAAAGTCAATCAGCACCTCGGTTCCACTGACCGTTGCTGAACGTGGTTTGAGTGGTTGCCAGTGTTGGCCCCGGTCTACGACGCGGTGCGCGACTTTGCCAAAGTGCATCCCCATCCATCGATAACCATTCGGGTCAAGATGCCCATTTTTATCTGGGAATGGATATGACGGTGTAGCCACATACCAATTTTGATTCTCTTCTGCCATCTCATACTGCGCTGAACCAATAGACATATTGGTGTTATCTTGTGTATAGCCCGCAGTAGTTTGGTAAGTGATAACCGCTGGAGGGGCAGTTTGTCCACAAATACCAACAGCACAGTCCGCAATGATATTGTCCATCAGTGTTTTTGTCAGCGCCTTGAACGTGGCTTTATCTGTCGTGCCACCCCAAGTAGTTGCATAGTTAAATTCACCTTGCAGGTGGAAAATGGCTACGACTCCGCATGTCTTGCCTGCTGTCGTTGCCAGAGCCTTCACTTGGGTTACGGCTTCGATAATGCGGTTGTAGAGGTCTGGACTGGCCCCTTTTGAAAGCTGCTCTACTGTCTTACCCGCAACACCACAATTAACAGCCACAAAGCGTCGATCTGAATCACTGGCAACACCACGAAACTGTAGCTGCATCTTGCGCCACATATTGACCGCGCCCACATCACAACTTTCACCTTCGTTAGCTGCTCCTGGGGTTAATGCGGCCACAGTTGCATCATTCAATACAGAAGCACCACCTATAGCCTGCACAACTGCGGTCAGTGGATTAAGTGTCGCTGAACCAAGCGGGGTAAATGCCGCTGCATTCCACGATGCTGGACGAACGCTGCCACCAAGCATCAAGTTATCCAAATTTGGTTTTGCTGTTTTGGATAACGCAGGCCATGCTTCATACGCACTGGACAGCGATTGTCCGTATGTAATGACAATGTTGTAGTCAAAGACAGGGCGCTGCACTTCTGAATTGATTTCGTCTCGCAGCGCAGAAGCTGCTGCCAAGTTTTCAGCGTTACGAAAAAGTAAGTTAATGTCACTGGAAACTACTACCGGGTCTTGCGGCACACCAACAACCGAAAGCCAGAACCCGTAACTGTCGCGGGTTATCACGCCGTCCTCCGCCGTCGCTTGCGTGGTAATGATGTCGTTTTTGAATATCTGAGGCCCGGCTGTGAATGCCTGCGATTCAAACGTCCCATCTCCGCCCAGCCGCGCTGCGGTAAAGCCGGCTGCATCACTCCATCTGTTAAGGTCTGTGTTTGTATCGTCGTAGCGGATGATTTGATGCAGGGAATCAACGCTTGCGCTTGATGGATAAGTTGCAATCAGCGCCGACACCGTGACGGCATCAATACGCCGGTACTCATAAGCAGCCACATCGCCACTGCCCTGCACCTTAAACGCCACGCCGTCGGCCACAGCAGCACGGCCCAAGGCTTCGGTGGTGTAGACGCCTGCTTGGATCAGCGCCGCATCCCTCGCCGCCTCAGCCGCAATACGCGCCGTGGTGGCCTGCCCTGCTGCCGTCAGCGCCACATCATTACCCGCTGCCGACATGGTTTGTTTGACATGCCCCAGGCGGTCGGTGGCGGTGGCGGCCAGGCTGGTGGCCATCTCTGCAATGTGATCCACGTCGAGCTTGGCATTGTTCAGGTCGGTGATTGAAATGGCGGTCATGGTCGGGTGTCCTTGATTAATTAATTGATGATCGAAGCCTTGGCAGGCACGGCGGCGGTGTCGCCCGCGTAGTAATCTGCCGAGTAATTGATGGCGCGCACGGTGCAATACTGCCCGTCGGTGAGGTCGACCTCTTGCACCAGCCAGGCCTGCGCGGCGCGGGCGCTGTCGGCTGCGAATGAAAAGATGGTGCGGATACCGGCCTGGCCATAAGTCGTGACGATGGACTCAGCCGGTGCCGTGCCCAAAATCACCTGGTTGGCAGCAAGCCCTGCGGTGCAGGCAATGCTTTGCAAGCTGCCGTCACGCTTCATGAGGATGATGCTGTGCGCCGTGGCGGGCGTGAAAGCCACGTCCTGACTGAGCGTGAGCGTGAGGCCGCTTTGCCCCACCACTTCGCCGTCAAAGCTCTTGAAGCGGGTGTTATCCACCACGTCGATGCGGCTGTTGGGCAGCAGGCTGCGGCCATCGAGCGTGGTAGTGGTCTCCAGGGTGATGCGCTGGCCCAGCAGCTTGGCGTATTCGCGGCTGGCCCGGTACCAGGCCTGCGTGAAGCTGCGGATGCCTGCAATCTCAAACTTTTTGTATTTGGTGGCGCTGCCATCCAGCGGCAGGCGGATGGTTTCGCTTTGCTCGCTGTCAGGGTCCATGTAGACAAATTCCACGCCGTCGTAGTCGCTGTCGCTGGCGAATTTGCGCGTGATGGTCTCGCTGCGGGGCTTTTTGTTGCGGTGAGTGAATAGCGCGGTGCTGGCGGTTTGCGCCTTGTCAAAGGCCAGCCTGATTTTGCCGTTTTGCCGGTACGCGATGCAGAAACCCGTGTTGCTGATCATGATCAAGGTTTCCTCGAAGCTGGTGTTGTCGGTGTCGAAGGTGTAGTTGAACTGCCCGGCCTGCGCGCTCCAGGCGTCCAGCGCCTGCTGCACGGCCCACACTTGTGCCATATCCAAATCCGTCAACGCTCGGTTGCCAATCTTGGGGTCTTGTGTGACGGCAGCCAGGATGTCGACCAGCTTGCTGGTGGCGTTAAGCGTGCCGCTGGTCTTGAGGCCGGTGGCGTCGAGTGTGGCGCTCCAGCCGCTGCCGTTGTAGGTGGGTAGCAGGCGGCTGGCCAGGCAGTTGAGCTGGCGGGTTTTGACGGCGGTAGCGCGGGCCGTGGCGCGTGTGATGGTCTGGATGGTGGTTTTGTTACCGAAGTGCGTTTTGGTTACCGGGCTGATGCTGTACAGGTCGGTCCACTTGATTTCGTCGGACATGCTGCCGCCAAAGGTGTAGTCGTAATCGCCAAAGCGGAACAGCCGTGCCCGCAGCGGGCCGGTGGCACCGACGATCTTGAGCGTCATGGCGCGCTGGTCACTGGTGGCGCCGTCCAACTGGGCAAAGCCGCTGTACATTGTGCCGGTGGGCACCAGCGTGGTCGGGTTAAGCGTTTCGACCACCCACATAAACAGCACCGCGTGCTGTATTTTGCCGCCGCCAATGTCCTGCCAAATGCCCTGCGGAGCGGTGATGTTGAACCACACCTCTGTGCGGTCCAGGTCGGGCAGCGTGACCCAGGCGGGCACATAGTCGTGGTCGGGCGAGTAAACGTCTGCCGTATCCACCGTGGGTGTGGTCGTCCAGGCTGTGGCGGTCAGGTCAACCCAGCCGTCACCAATGGCCTGTATGGTCCAGGTGCCGTTGGCCCAGGTGGCAACAGCAGCATTGGCCACCGTGAGCGAGTCGCCCGGTGCCCATCCCAGGCCGTTGAAGTTGGGCTTGGCGCCCCCCGCCTGAATGATGCGGTTGTAGCTGCCCACCTTGCCAAAGGTGTAGCTCAGGCTGCCCGGCGGGTTGACCTGGTTGGCCGCCTTGAGGGTGATGCCGTCCACCTCGATGCTGCGGCTGGCGGTGATGATGCCGTCAGGGATGGCATCACCAATGGTGACCACTGGCGTGCCGCTGTTGGGGCTGGTGAACGGGTGGTACACCTCTGCCGATGCGCCCGCAATGTCGGCCAGCAGCGTGTCGCCGTCTTTCAGGCTGGCCACATCGCAGTAGCCCCGGCCCACGCAGTAGTAGCCCACCTCGTACTGCTGGTGATTGATGTAGATGTTGTACGTTGGCATCATCAGGCTTGGGATGCTTTTGACGGTGCCGTAGATGTCTTCCACCCGCTCCAGCATGCGCACCTTGTTTTCGCGCGCGCCCAGGGCATTGTTGGGCGACTGCTGGCTGCGGTTGACGGCCGAGTTGGGCATCTCGGGCTTGGGCATGAGGCTGACGGCCACCACCGTGCCCACGGCAATATACAAGGCAATGGCATACCAGCTCAGCGGGTCGAAGCCGCCCGGGCTTTGCAGCACGGTGTACTCGGGCGCGTCACCGGCAATCAGCGCGGGCACGTTGTCGGTAATTTCAGTCTCTGCCGACGGTTGCCCGGCGAACACCTGCACTTTGACGGTTGGCACGTCGCCAAAGTGGCGCAGCAGCCACAGCGCCAGGCTGTCCACCTCAAACACCTGCGGCGCCACAGCGGCCAGGGGATGTTCAAAAAGCCGGATGGTCGTCATGCGCCCTGCTCCGTCGGCTTGGCCCAAAATTCGACAATGGCGAAGGTGTCGCGGATCACGCTCATGTCCTCATACAGCGTGATTCCCGGCTGCGCGTGCAACACCTTGCCGTCAAAGTACACACCGCAATGGTGCACGCCAATGTGCGCGTGGCGGCCCAGCATAACCATGCACAAATCCACCGGCTCGGCAATCTGCACAAAGCCGTGCCCGGCCTCATGGATGGCAATGCGAAACGCCCCGGCCATCTGGCGCACGGTGCGGCGGGTGGCGTGGTAGTTGACGGGCACAGCGTGCAGCTCGCGCTCGTACACCAAAGAGACCAGCTCCCAGCAGGGCTGCGGGCTGAATTGCTGGGCCAGGTAGTAGTTGATGTCCATTACAGGAAGCCTCGCAGCATGGGGATATCTTTGGGGGCGTACAGCTCGCCGGTCCGGGTCATGTTCCAGCGGGGCGACACCGCCGATATGCTGGCCGCGCCAATTTGGTAACTGATGCTTTCGGCTTGCAGCGTGGCCGTGGCCTGCACGGTGGTGAGGTCATCGCTCAAAAATTCGTGGTAGATGATGGCGATCTTTTCCAGCGTGTCGACCGGGATCAAGTCCAACTGCTCGCGCAGCACGTCGTCGATGTCCACGGTGGATAGCCTGATGTCAAACTTTTGATCGAGGTGGCCGGGGCTGCCCGCCAGCTTGATGTCGATGTTGCAGGGCTGCATGGTGTTGCCGCCTGCCGTGCCCACATAGGGCTCGCGCCACAGGTGAAACGTCTGCGTCATCGCGCTGTGGCTGATCTCAAGGGTAAAGATGGGGTGCACCGTTTGCGGGGCACTGGCCAAAAAGACCTTCAGGGCGGCTTCGAGGTCGAGGCTCATGCGAAGTCCAACACCAGGCTGTGCACCGTGGCAAAGGCGGCAATTTCGGCCAGCAGATCGTCAGTGTGCGGGCCGTACAGGTTGTAGATGTTGACCAGCTCCAGCGATTCGGCGCTGGTTAGCTCGTAAGCCTGGCTTTCTGCTTCCACCACAAAGCTCACCACCATGGCAATGCCGCCGGTGCGGCTGGCCTGGTAGCTGTCGGGCATGATGTTGCAGGCGTGCGGCTCGGTGCCAAAGCCGCTGTCGAGCATCATGTCGAAGGTGATGGAACCCTTTTTTATGACCTGGTGGTAAAACGCCGTCCACACCGAGAACTGCAACTTGTCCAAAATCAGCGTGACGCTGAACTGCGACAGGCCGCGGTCGTAGTCTATGCCGTAGCGCGGCGAGCCGCCGGCCACGTCGGTGCGCATGACGCCGCCCGGCCCGCCATGGCTGTAGGCGGCCACCGTGGGCAGCATGTGGTTTGGAAAAACAGGGTTTGGCATGGTGTGGCCTGGTTAGCGGCTGCGCTGCAAGGCAAAGTTGCGGCCCATGCTGCGGCTGGTGGTGCTGTTGGGGTCGCCCAGCTGGGCGGCGGTGGCGCCCACGGCCTCCTGGATGATGAGGGCGCGCTCGGTGGGGCTGATGCGTTGCTCGGTGACCTGGCCGATCTTGGCGCTGGTGTTGTTGACGATGGTGAGTTTCATGGCGCCGCCAGATCCGCCATTGCTGGCCAGGCCCCGGATGACGTCGGCCTGCTTTTTGGGCAGCACCATCTCGCGCTCGTGCAGCTGCGTGACTGGGTTGGTGCCGCTGGGGATGTCGTAGCCGCCCTCGGCGCTGGCGATGGCCAGGCCAGCCGTGATGCCGGCGCTGGCGTAACCCATGGCGCGGATGGTGGACGCAAATGGGATGCCCGCCACAGGTCCAAGGCCGATGGGCGGCAACATGAGCGCGGTGGCGGCAGCCACCTCTGTGCTCAAAATTATTTGCGCCACACCCAGCGCCTTGGTGGCCAGAAAGGCCATTCTTCCGATTGCGGTCTGCTCCAGGCCAGCTTGTTTCAACATGCCGTAAAGCTGGCCGGTTGAGCTGGCCATCAAGTCCACCATGTTCATGTCGGTTTGCATTTGCAGATCAAGCTGGGACTGCTTGTGGCGGGCGTTTTCTTCTTCAATCAGCTGGTTTGCCAGCGCCACGTTTTCAAACTTGGCGTCGTGAAAGGTTTGCAGTTCTTCCAGAATCAATTCATGCGCCAGCAGCTGCTGCTCGGCCTCGCTCATGAGGCCGATGCGGATGGCCTCGACGTTGGCCGTGTTGCGCTGCGTGCCGCGATCGCGCTCGGCCATGAATTGTTTGGTGGCCTCGTCGAAGGCTTTCAGCTCATCTGCGGCGGCTTTTTGCGTGTCCAGGCTTTGCTGCCAGGCGATGGCCTGGTCTTTGTAGATTTGCGGGAATTTGCTCAGCGTGAGCTGGTACTGCAGCGCCTCAAGGTCCGACTTGCCAAAGGTTTCGGCCTGCTCCTTGAGCTTGGCGACAAAGCGCTGCGCATCTTGCTCGATCTTTTGGGCGTCGGTGAGCTTGGGCGCGCCCGTTGGCGCCTTGCCGGCCAGCGCCGGGGCGCTTTGCAATGGGATGGCAAAGGCCGGGTTGACACTGCCACGGCCGCCGCCGGCGCCTGCCGCTTGCGGGTTCATGATGCTCGCCAGGAAGGCGTCTTGCTCCAGCCGCGCCTTGGCCGCGTCGGCGCGCATGGCGTCGCTGATGGCGCTGAAGCCCTTGAAGTCGCCGCGCGCCAGGGCGGCCAGCTGGGCGGCGATGCCACCGATCTCGGTGCCCACGCCCCTGAACACAAACGCCACCTCGCTGCCCACCACCACAAAGGTCTCCAGAACGGTGCGCACAGCGGCGCCGGCGGTGCTGAAGGTGGTGGCCTGGTCGCTGGCCCCCAGCATCTCGGTGGCAATGGCCTGCAGCACCGGCAGCACCGCGGTGGTGACCGCGTTGGCAAATGCGGTTTGTGTTTGCGCCAGGCGGCTCATGTCGTCGTTGAACTGCTCGGCCGCCCTTGATGTTTCGGTGTCCATCACCAGGCCCATGCGCTGGGCCTCATCGGTCAGGGTCTTGATGCCATCGGCGCCGCTGTTGAGCAGCGGGATCAGGTCGGCCCCGGTTTTGCCAAAGATGGCCACGGCCAGCGCGGTCTTGTTGGCGCCGTCCTCGAAGCTGGCAAACTTGGCCGCCAGCTCGCTGATCAGCCGGTCGTTGTCCTTGAGCGTGCCGTCGGTGTTTTTGACGTTGATGCCCAAAGCGGCATAACCCTTGATGGCCTCGCCAATGCCCATGCTGGCATCGCTCATGCCCTTGGACATTTTGACCATGGCCGAGCCCAGCGACTCGGTGCTGACGCCCGACAGCCCGGCGGCATAGGCCATGGCCGATAGCTGCTCCACCGCCACGCCGGTTTTCTGCGCCATCTTGCTCATGCTGTCCATGGCGTTGAGCGACGACTTGACCATGACGACCAGCGAGCCCGCAACAGCAACCGACATCACGCCAAATGCCTTGCCCACCATCTCGGCATCGCGCTGCATTTTGCGCATTGACTGCTCTGTCTGGTAGGCGGCTTTGCCCATGTCAGACGTGAATTTGGCGCTGTTGGCTTCCAGCGAGACAACAAGAGAACCTAGTGTGGCCATGATTTACCCATAAAAAAAGGCCCACGGGTCAGCGTGAGCCTTGAGATAAAAACCCGCGTTTGCGGGCCGATCTGTTGAACTTAGAAATTCTTCAATTTGTCGACGGCCGAGTTGCCTTCGATCGAATTACCAAGCCCTTCTGAAATTCTTTTGAAGTGCTGAACAATCTGCGGGTAATCCCGCTTGGGGGGCAAGGACCAGCCGCAGGTCATCGGGTAGGCCACGCCTTCGGTCAGTCCAAGTTGCAGTCTTGCCTTGCCGTCTTTTGCCACATAAATGATGCTGTAGTTCGACGCGCACGGGATGGACGTCAGCAGCAGGCCATCAATGGTCAAGCTCCAACTGGCAATGGCTTTGCCGATGATGGTGCCCTGCTCTTCGTCTTCAAGCCGGCTGACTTCCTTGCTGTTGCCGTAAGACACCGCAAAGTAATTGCGAGCTGCTGCAAACAGTTCCTTTTTTGACTTGGTCGGCGCGGCGTATTCGTAAATAAACTCACGCTGCTCGGTGGTGATGGGCATCTGTTCTGGCGGCATGGTGACACACCCAGCCAAAACAGACACCGCAGCCACGGCCAAGATAAATTTTTTCATGATTTCCCCCTGTTGTTGTTCAGGTGGTCATCATGCCACTACTTTGGGCGCAATGCCAAACAACGCGGCGCGCATCAGGTTGCTATGCGCCACCGGGTCATCCAATTCAACCGGCTCCTTCTCTGCCGCTTCGCGCCTTGACCACGGCACAAAGTCCTCGGGCTTGTAGGGGTCGGGCCTGTTTTCGGCGTTGCGGTGGGCGTTGGCCAGCAGCGCGGTGGCCACCCCGTGGCGCATGTCTGCGATCTGTTCGCCAAATGGCTCGAGCTGGTAGTAGGCCAGCCATTCAGTGAACTCTGCGCTGCTGATTTCCAGCTGGGCCTGCCTGACCGACTTGCCTAGCTCTTTGGCGAGCCGGAACCAGAATCTGCGCTCTGGCCGCTCACGGAGTTTTTTTCGGCAGCCTCCACAGCACCGGCGCCCAGGCCGTTGAGGCGCATGGCCACGGCGGCTGGGGCATCCAGGCTGGCAGCGGCTTTGGCCTGCAGGGCGGCCATGTCGCCTGCTGTAAACAGGCGCGCGCCTGATTCGTCCACGCAAGCGGCCACCAGCAGCGCGGCACTGAACTTGCCAATGGGCACACCGGCCTCGCCCTCTGCGGCGGCAATGCTGGCACGGAATTCATCGCGCTCGGTGCCGGTCATGGTGCGGATGCGCACCGTGCCGCCCCAGGCGGGCACAGGCACGTCCTCGTGCTTGAGGTCGGCAGCCGCCAGGATGGCGCTTTTGGAGAGTAGCGTCATGCTGGTTTAGCTCCACACCACCGGGCCGGTGATCTTGCAGTCGTAGCTGCCCTTGAGCACGGCATTGACGCCGCCAGCGGTGGGCACGGTCTTGACCAGCACGTTGAAGGTGGCCACGGCGGCATCGGGCAGGGTGAGCTTGAGGCCGGTCACGGCGCCGCTGTTGCGGGCGGCGATCAGGGCGATCTGGCCGTTGTCGGCGGCAATGCGTTTGGCCTCAAAGCTGAACTTGCCCTCATCGACCAGGCCGCTGATGTATTCCATGGCGGTGCTGTCGAGGTCGGTCACGTCCAGGTCGCTGGCGGCGCCGTCCATGCCGGAAAAGCTCAGCACGCCGTTGACCTTGGTGTAGGTCACGGGCGTGGCCGTGCCGCCGCTGGTGTAGGTGAGGCCGGTGCTGTCGAAGTCGAGCAGCGCGAAGGTGTTGGCTGTGACGTTGCTGATGACGCGGCTGGTGCTGTTGAGCGTGGTGCTCATGGTGCCGGCCACGGCGGCAATGGTGACCACGTCGCCGTCGGCCAGGCCGTGGGCGGCGCTGGTGACGATGGCGGGGTTGCCGACCGTGATGGCGGTGATGGTTTTGGCACCACCGGTGCCGGTGGCGATGTGCAGCAAGCTGCCTTGTGCGGAGATTCCAGACATGGTGAAGTCCTTTTGAAGTAAAAAACCCGCAGAGCGGGCGGGTTGGGGAAGGGTTACAGGTGCCAGGTGGACACGTCTAGCATCACGCGGTGCAGCTTGGTGTCGGGTTCATAAAAGTCTTGTTCGTCTTGCATCACGTTTTCAACCGCCCAGCCTTTCAGCGCGGCCTTGACGGCTGCGGCGCTGCTTTGGGCGGCGCTGTAGGTGCTGGCGTACACGTCGATCTGCAGGCGGGTGTTGCTGGCGTTGCCGGTGCCGCCATTGGTGTCGAGGCTGCTTTGCTCGGTGGCCGACACACGGCTGTACACCGCGTAGGGCGTGACCGAAAACTCAGGCCCAACGCTGGGGTAAACACGCGCCGAAAACAGGCCGGTCAGCAGGGTGAACAGGTCAGTTTGCAGGCTCATTTTCTGGCAAGCTCCGTGGCATATTTCTGGATGCGTTCGTCCAACTTCTCGGCAATGCGTTTCACGGCATCTTCTTTTTTGGCCTCAAACGCCGGGCGCAGGAACGGCGCGGCGGGCAGCTTGCTGGTGCCGAATTCCATGAAGCGCCAGTAAAAAGGCAGCTCTTTTTTACTGCCGTCCTTGTTGCGGGCACGGCCCTGGCGCACCCCCACGGCAAAGGTTTGCTGGTAGGGGCCAGAGGCTTCTCGGATCTGTTTTTGGTAGATGTTCTTTTTCAGCAGGCCGGTGGCCACGGGCGCATTGGCACGCACTTGTTTCTTGATCTCGCTGGCACCGGCATTGACGGCGGCGCGCAGGGCATTGCGGGCCACCTTTTGCGGCAACTCGCGCAGGGCGCTGGCCAGCTCTTTGAAGCCGGTGAGCTGGATGAATTGCTCAGCCATCATTCACCCCTCGGCTGCACATGAGCATGATGGCGGTTTTTCCTTGCGCCAGGACTGCTTTGATGTTGTACAGGTCAGCACCATGCACCACACGCATGGCAGCGGTAAGGCCTGCCAGGTAGCGGATGGTGATTTTGGTCTGCACCGCGTTTTGTGTGGCGGCAGCGGCCAAGTATTCGCGCCCGGACAGATCAAGTACATCTGCTGGCAGCGAGGTCACCACATCCGTCCAGCCCGTGTTGGGCTCACCATAGGCGTTTTGCCCAGTGGCTGGCTGCTGAATGGTGATGCGCTCGCGCAATTTACCGGCTTTCATGCATACACCTTGTAGCGGTCAAGCAGAGTGTCGGCAAAGCCGAGCGGGTGCGTTTGCCCAGTGGCCTCGGACTCGCGGTTTTCGTACATGGCGCCAACTTGCAGCTTGATCCAGGCCTTAATGGGCTCAGGCACGGCAGCCGCATTGGCATATCCAGCGATAAAGCGCAGGGCCACAGCGTTGACCTGGTCGCGCGTGGTGGGCCAGCTGGTGGCGTAGGCGGGCACCACAAAGGCGGGGCCAAAGTCGTCAGCAGCATTGAGCGCGTAGGCGGCACCGTCCAGGGTGGTCAACACACCAGCGCCGTCGTAGTACTTGAGGCTGGTGACGCTGGCCACGGGCAGGCGCGTCAGCTCGAAGGTTTCCGGGAAGGCGTCGAGTGACAGCTCCCAGGTTTGCGGCATGATGGCGCGGCCGGTGTGCTGCTCGGCGGTTTCGGTGGCGGCGGTGATGAGCGCAGTGATCAGGGCGTCATCATCGCTGACGGTCACGCGCAAGTGCGCCTTGGCTTCGACCAGGCTGACGGCCATGGCGGCGGCGGTGATGATGAGTTTGAGTGCCATTTAGTGCTTTGCTTTGCGCGGGCGCTTGAGAGCTTGCTGGGCAGGCGGCGCCACGGGTTCTACGAGCGGCTCGACGTACTTGGCCAGGCCTTCGCTGACGTAGTGCGCGGCCAGGGCGGGGGCGCAGCGCATAATGTCGCCCGCCTGGAACGACCCGTAGACGCTGTTGGACCCGGTGCGCTTGAATTTGATTTCGACTTGCATAAGTTCCTCCAAACAAAAAGGCCCACCGAGGTGAGCCTTTTCAGTTGTCAAACTATCACGCCGGGGTGAGGTCGCCACCGCGCACGGCGGCAGGCTTCTCAGTGGCCAGTGCCAGGCGGCGCTCGGCACGCAGCGTGATCAGGTTCTTGGTGAAGTTGTCGCTGTCGCTGTCAGACATTTCGACCACCACGCCTTCGCGGTTGTGGATCATGTAAGCCTCAGAGAAGCGGCCCACCTGGAAGGTGTCGGCAGCCATACCGATGGCCTGGATCACAGGCAGACCAAACAGGGTTTGCTGACCGGCAGCGTTGATGCTGATGCGGATCATGTTGGACGCGACGGTGAAGGATTCAATCTCCATCGTGGCCCAGTCAGCGGGGTTCAACACAATCGCGTCAGCCGGGTAGCCAGCAGAGTAAAGGTCGGCAATCACCTTGCGGATCAAGACGTACTTTTTCAGCGTGGCGCTGATTGCGGCCAGGGCAACGTCGGCATAACCGTGGGCGGTAAAGTTACCCGCATCGTAAGTGCCCGAGATGTTGGGGGCCACACCGTTACCGACCACCAACTGCGTGTCCACCTTTTGGTTCACACCATAGCGCATGCGGGTGTTGACATACGCGGCCAGAGCCGGTGCGTCAGCAGCGAGCTGTTTGCTGATCTTGATCCAGTGGGCCACTGTGCTGACCGGCATGTTGACTAGCGACCAGGTGAGTGCAGACTCGCCTTTGGCTGCGCCTTCAGCCGCTTCGGCAGCGCTGTTGGTGAACGAGGCCTCGCGGGTGAACTCGATGGCGTTGGAGCTGGTTGGCGTGCTGGGAATCAGTGCCTCCATGCTGAACGGCAGAACGGCGCCAGAAACGACGGCGGGTTTGCGGTCCGGGGCCACGTTGGTGTCCGAGCCGACCAGCGTGTTTTTGACTTCGACGCGCAGTTTGTTCAGGTTGCCACCGGCAAAGTCCGCATAACGGGCGTTTTTGATCAGCTGGGCGCCCCAGGTGCTGATTTCTTTGGTCTCGGGCGGCTGGGTGCCTTTTTGCTCGATGGACAGCAGGCGGTCAGCCAGCTCGCGCTGCTGGACACCGATGGCGTCAAGCGCAGTTTTGGTGTCGGCAGAGATTTTGCCAACGGTTGCGGCTTCGCCGTCTGCCTTGGTAGACATGGACAGGAGTTTTGCCTCGACGGATTCGAGGGCTTTGAGGATAACGTCACTCATGATGGAGTCCTTTCAGGGGTTAAAAAAATGCTGCGGTTTACGCTTAGTTGCGCGTGAGTCGCAAGATGCGATCAGTTGCTGCTTGGATCGCCTTCTGTTCGCTTGCGCCTGCGCCCGCAGGACCAAACAAATCGAATGCGCGGGCCGTCAGCGACTTGGCGGCCCCTTTACTGAGCCCGGCTACATACCGCAGCAGATGCTCAAATTCCTTGACTGTTTCAATGGCTTCAATTTCGTCAATCAAGCCTGGGCCATGTGATTTGACCGACTCGATCCGGGCGGCGTTGTCAGCCGGCATGGCCACCACCGACACTTCGACCAGGTGGCTCCATTTGCGGATGACGCGGCCCGACTCGGTTTCGTCGTAGTCGCCTTTTTTGACGTAGCCGCCCACCGACAGGCCGTTGATGGTGCCGTGGCGCATGGCGGCGCCCACGTCGGCGCTGACGCTCATGCCGGGGGTGAGTTCACCCTCGACCAGCAGGCCGTGGTCGTCTTCCTTGATGGTGATGTACTTGCCAATGGGCAGCAGGCCTGCGCCGTTGGAGACAAAGCTGCTCCAGCTGTGTTCCAGGTACATCAGGGGCTTGCCGTGGCTGCGCAGGGTGGATTCGTAGGCGCCTTTGACGATGGTGTCGCCATACGAGTCAACGCCACCAAACACCGAGGCATAGCCCGAGAATTTGCCTGATTCTCCGTCCATCTTGAGGTCGACTTCATTGAGGTGCAGGGTTTTTTTGATCAGCATGGTGTTTCCTTCATTGCGCAATGTTTACACCCGCCCCGCCTGCTGCGGTGGCGGTGCCAAGCAGGTTCAGTGGCAGCAGGTTGCTTTGGGCTGTGAGCGCATCGGCGCCGGTGACAGGGGGCAGGTTTTCGAGCTGGCGGCATTCGTTTCGGGTCATGATGCCGTTTTGCACGTTTTTCGAGTACAGCTCGGCGCGCTGGGTTGGCGAGCCGCGCAGCAATGCATCCAGGGCAAACTCGGCTGTCATGGTGGCGCGCTGACCAACGGTCATCACGCGCTTGCGGGTGGCTTGCTCGATGCTGACCAGCATGGGGCGCACGGCCAGTTTGTAGAACCCGTCCACAATTTGCTCGATGCCAGAGCCCCAGGCGGTCACGTTGCTGTGGTGGACCATGACCGGAGGCACGTCAAACCAGCGGCAGATTTCTTCGACGGTGAATTTGCGGGTTTCAAGCAGCTGCTGGTCTTCGGGCGACATGCTGAGCTGCTCGTATTTCATGTTGGCTTCCAGCACATACAGGCGGGAGGTGCTGCCTTCGCTCATGCCGGCAAAGGTGGCTTGCAATTTGGTGCGCTGCTCCGGGCTCAAAACCTTGTCGAGCATGAGCAAACCGGTGGGTTTGCCGCCGGTTCCGAACACTTTTGACGCGGTTTCTTGCGCTTTGGCCGCTTCGTCGGTGGTGGCGCGCATGAATTCGAGTTTGGACAAGCCCACCGTGCCGTTGCCCAGGTTTTTCAGGTGCAGCACGCTGTCAGCAGCCAGCGCGGCGATATCGCTGCCCAGCTGGTACAGGTAGACCATGTTGCCGTCTTCAAGCACCTGCACTTCGACCTGGTCGGCGGGCATGGGCCACAGGGCAATGGCTTCACCGCGGTCATTGCGGTCGATGCGGGCGTAGGCGTTGCCGCGCAGGTCGTGGTTCATGACCATGGCGCGCCAAAATTCAAAAGGCGTCATGCGCGAGTTGGGCGACTCGTGCAGGATCGCGTAAAGCAGGCTGTCGCGGGCCAGCTTCTTTTCGCCGTTGACAGTTTGGTAGGCAAAGAACGGCAGGCTGGCCACGGTGGCAGCGCGCCGGTCAATGCACGACCACACGGTGCTGATCTGCAGCGCGGCATCGGGGCCGATGTTGCCCGCGCCGGGCACCAGCGACACACCGGGCACCGGGTTTTGCGCCCCCGTGCTTTCGCCCAAGGCACCGCCACGGCCGAACCACTTGAAGATCGAGTTAAACACAGTCACCCGCTGATCGGTGCGTTGAGGAAGTCATCAAGGTTTTCCTTTTGTTCGTTGGTCAGTGCCCGGCCCAGTGCCATCAGCATGGCCATGGGGCCGTCTATCTTGTTTTCTGGGCGCTCTTTGGTGGGGCTGCGCAGTTCGTTGAACTTGCTCACCTTAACCACCAGGTTGCTTACCATCCAGGTCATGACGGGGTTGCCGTCAAACTTCAATTTCTTTTCCAGCACCAGGTTCTCGACCTGGATCAGCGGCGGCGTGAAAAACATGGCGCGCTGGGCAATTTCCACCAGCGGCAGACCTTCTTCGATCAGTTTGCTGGCAAAGTACATACTCAAAGCAGGGTCAAATGCGATTTCCTGCATGTCAAACTGTTTGCAGTAGCTGCGCATGTCATCGGCTAGCACGTCAAAGTCGGTGATGTCGCCGTCGGTCACTTGCACGTAGCCGCTGCGGGCCCAGCCGCTCAGGTGCGCATTGCCGCTTTCTTGCACCGCCAGCTCGTTCAGGTACAGACGTGTGAACACGTACCAAACGCCGTCACGCTCAAACACCAGGCAGAGCGCGGCAAAGTCTTTTTTCTGCGCCAAGTCCAGCCCGGCCCAGCATTTCTCGCCTGCAAAATCGCTAATCTGCAGGCTGGTGTCTGCACACCGTTCCCAAGCCCGCATGTCCATCCAGGGCGATTCACCACTGACCCAGACATTCAGGCGCTTGGTCAAAAAGTTGTTGAGCGCGCTGGGCATGATGCTGGCCTTGCGCGAGGCGGCTTCCATGTCGTCGCGCAGCACGCTTACCAGCCAGTTCGGGTTGGCTTTGGCCCAGGATGCCGGCTCAAACGGGTCGTCATCGTCGTCAATGGTGTAAATCACACCAAAAGTGGTCTCATCCGCGATCACCCGGTCCAGCACTTTGGTGATGTGCGTGCGCCGTTCGTAGCAAATGCCGCTGCGATCGGTGCCGGCGGTGGTGATGATCCAGAGCAAACTCTGCTCACGGGCGCCACGGGCGGTGTCAATCACGTCGTACAGGTCGCGTTTTCGGTGCGCGTGCAGCTCGTCCAGGCAGGCAAAGTGCACGTTCAGGCCGTCCTGCGTGCTGGCTTCAGCGGCCAGCGGGCTGAATTTGCTGCTGGTATGCGCCACCGTGATGCTGTGCGACAGGATGGCCACACCCAAATACGTCCGCAAATCGGGCGTGCGCTCAGCCATGCCCTTGGCATCGTCAAACACGATGCGCGCCTGGTCGCGGGTGGTGGCCGCGCTGTAAATTTCTGCGCCCTGCTCGCCGTCGGCCGTCAGCATGTACAAAGCCACGCCGCTCGACAGGGTTGACTTGGCGTTTTTGCGGGGCACTTCCAGGTACACCTCACGAAAGCGGCGCAGGCCGGTGTCCTTGTGCACCCAGCCAAAGATCGTTGTCAGAATGAAGCACTGCCAGGGATCGAGCTCGATCAGCCGGCGCTCGCGTGCCCACTTGCCCTTGATGTGCGGCAGCAGCGCGATAAATTCACAGATACGCGCCGCCCGGGACTCATCAAACACCCAGGGCCAGTCATCACCAGGTGCGCGCGCCAGATCGCCAATCTGCCGGTCAACAGCCAGCCGGGTCCACTTGCACGCCGGTATCTCACCGCTGCTGACGTGCTGCGCATACGTCTGCGCAGCTTGTATAAACGGGTTCACTGCACCAGCTGCGGGCCGCCGCCATTGGCAAACCGCGCAAAGCCTTGTTGTATGGCTTGGCCGTTGGGCGCCGGATCGATGCCTGGCAGGCTGGGCTGCACATAATTGGACGCTTGCACCCGGCCGCGCGCTGCAGGGCTCAGGCCAAAATGCATCAGGTAGCGGTTGACTTGTTCTCGGTGCGACTTGATCAGCTGCACGATCACGCTTTGCTGGGCGTAGCCGCTGGGTGTCACGCTGTAGCTGGCGGCATAGACGGCGTCAGGGTAGCTCACACGCTCGGTGCCGTCGGCATTGCCTTCGGTCAGTCGGTTGACGATGCCGTTGAAAGCCGTTTCCAACTCCGACAAGCGGCCCACCGCTTGGCAGTACAGCGCCAGGGCGGCACGGTCCAGGCCGCTGATCAGGCCCAGCTCGTCCAGGATCGGCGTGATGCGCTTCCATTCTTTGCGCGCCTCGATGCCCAGGTGCTTGGGCGCGCTCGGGATCTCCACCCGTGGGTTGATGCCCTCGGACAGGTTAAGCGAGCGCTTGCCAGGGTTACCCTCCAACAGCTTGAGCGCGGCAGGCTTCGGAAGTGGGCCGCGTGATCCAGTCATGTCAGGAATTCCTTATCAGGTTGGTTTCAAAATTTGTTTTTGGCGATGGCCGGGGGAGTACCCCTCCCCCCAAAACCCGCGCGCGCAAAAAAAGAGG
>Ga0210044_10001262_pt1 | contig 38552 bp, 28 predicted proteins | sample CryGey13umfilter_2_FD_183959 | JGI IMG/M metagenome (GOLD analysis project Ga0210044, IMG submission 183959) | Groundwater microbial communities from aquifer in Utah, USA - Crystal Geyser 4/9/14 3 um filter (SPAdes) (version 2) | ecosystem: Environmental > Aquatic > Deep subsurface >... | reverse complement strand
TGACACATTCTTTGTCATCCTCAACCGAAAGCCCCCTTTGTCATCCCCGACCTGATCGGGGATCCAGACAAAACGACTGGATTCCCGTTTGCGCGGGAATGACCCGCTTAGAGAGCTTCGCCTCTAACGAGAATGACACACCCTTTGTCATCCTCAACCGAAAGCAAAGCGCTTCGGATTGGGGATCCAGAGATTACAGACTGGATTCCCGTTTTCACGGGAATGACACATTCTTGTCATCCCCAACCGAAAGCCCCCTTTGTCATCCCCGACCTGATCGGGGATCCAGACAAAACGACTGGATTCCCGTTTGCGCGGGAATGACAAGCGGAACAAGAATAACGACAGACAAATTAAGCATAACAACAAAGAATCCGACGGGGCAAGCCCCGCGGTATTCTTTATTTTGCTATTTGAAATGGCTTCATCCTGTGGCAAACCACAGAGTATTCAGCCGTCTTGAAATAAGCGGAAATTTTGCGTAAGTTATGTAATCAATATAATCAATGAAATTAAAATTAATCCAATTTTTTCTGATAATCGGGTTAATCCTAGGGGGTGCGGGAGTTTTTTATTATTACTATCCACAAATTTGGGGGGAAGTTTTTTATCCCCTTGAATACAAAGATGAAATTTTAAAAGCGTCAGAGGAAAACAATTTGCCGAGAAATTTTATTTGCGCGGTAATTTTTACTGAATCGCATTTTAATCTCAACGCCAAGTCAAGCACAGGCGCGAGCGGTTTGATGCAACTGATGCCCGGCACCGCGCGTGGCGTGGCAGCGCGTATTGGGATGACGGATTATACTGATGCTAAAATTTTTGACCCAGCGGTGAACATCCGACTTGGCTCTGCGTACATCAAAGCATATTACGATTTGTATAATAAAAATATCGACGCGATTTTAATAGCGTATAACGCTGGTCCGGCGTATTCGGGCAGATTTGTTCAAGACGGAAATCGCAATGCTATTCCGCGCGAAACAGATGGGTTCATTAGAAAAGTGCGCGCGTCGTGGGAAGCGTATGATCGGATTTATGGCTCCGAGTGGCAGGGTCCAATGAAATCAGTCCAAAAAACCGAATCAGAAACATTTATTGAAAAGATAGATATTTTCAATCTTTTGGATTTGTTGAAGAAATAATCTTGCGCGGATACATAGATAACGTAGATACCACCAATTATTAAGATTTAATTATGACTTCACAGGAAATCAAACAACAATTTATTCAGTTTTTTGAGTTGAAGGGGCACAAGGTGCTTCTGCCTGCTTCTTTATTGCCAGAAAATGACCCGTCTGTTTTGTTTACCACCGCTGGTATGCAACAGTTTAAGCGGTTTTATGTTTATCCAAGCGAAGCGCCAAGTACTCGGGTGGTTACGATTCAACCCTGTATCAGGACTTCGGATATTGACGAAGTGGGCGACGCCACTCACCTGACATTTTTTGAAATGATGGGTAATTTTTCCTTCGGCTATCCTGACAAAAAAGATTCGTATTTTAAAAAAGAGGCGATTTGTTGGGCATGGGAATTTTTAACGGAAGAATTGAAAGTTGAAAAAGATCGCCTGTCAGCCACTTATTTCAAGGGCGGAAAAGGGATTAAAAAAGACATTGAATCCCTGAATATATTAAAAACTATTCCCGGACTTAGAAAGATTAAAAAGCAAGGCTGGGACGATAATTTCTGGTCGCTGGGGCGGGAAGGCAGTCCGGCTGGTCCAACGGTTGAATTTTATATTGACGGGGTAGAAATCTGGAATTTAGTCTTTAACGAATATATTTTTAAAAACGGTCGCTATCAGTCAAGCGAGTGTAAAGGCGTTGACACAGGTATGGGGCTGGAGCGGTTGATAATGGTTTTGCGGGAAAGGAAAGATGTTTTTGAGACGGAGGTATATAATAATCTCAAATCTCAAATCTCAAATCTCAAAATCACATCTCAAAATTTAAAATTGGTAAATGGAACAAAAAACCAAAGAATAATTTTAGACCACAAGCGCGCGGCTGAAGCGTTGGCTGGCGAGGGGCTGATGCCGTCCAATAAAGAACAGGGTTTTATTTTACGTCGTTTGATCAGGCGCTTGATTATCATTTTGAAAAAATACGGATTACAGATTGATAGTATCACTCAAAATCAAACCATTCTCGCTGAAGCCAAAAAATTTAGCCTGACGCTTGAGCGTGGTTTGCGTCAGCTTGAATTGTTAATAAAAAATAAAAAAATTAGTGGTGGGCAGGCGTTTGATCTATTTCAAAGTTATGGTTTTCCTTTTGAGCTAACTAGAGAATTGGCATCGGAAAAAGGCATTTTGATTGATGAAGCAAAATTTCAAAAAGAATTTACTCGACATCAAAAAATTTCACGCGCGAGCCAGGCTAAATTTAAGGGTGGATTGGCGACTGGCGGAGAGATTGAGACGCGCTATCACACTGCCAATCATTTGCTACTCGCGGTTTTAAGGCAGGTTTTGGGCGGGCATATTCAGCAAAAAGGGTCAAACATTACCAGCGAACGGTTGCGGTTTGACTTTTCGCATCCGCAAAAAATGACGGCAGATGAAATCAAAAAAACAGAGGAGCTGGTGAACGAAAAAATCCAAGACGGGCTGGAAGTTAATATGAAAGAGATGGCTTTGGTGGATGCTCGAGCCAGCGGAGCAACGGGCGTATTTGACGATCGCTATGGCGATAAAGTAAAAGTTTATACTATTTGCGATAAAAATGGCACGCCATTTTCAGCCGAGATCTGTGGTGGTCCGCATATTAAAAATACTAAAGAGATTGGTGAATTTAAAATTATCAAAGAGGAAAGTTCTAGCGCCGGCATCCGCCGAATTCGGGCGAAAATTAGTTAATTTTTGAGTAGAATCTTTTAGCCATTCAACATTTTATTGGATTTTGGTATAATGATTTTAATTGGTTGATAAGGTTTGATTTTTTGACAAACAGGAGGACAAGTAATGGAAAAGACAGATCAGTCCAAACGAATAGCATACAAAGTTCGCGGGATGTGGAGAATCGTTTTTTGGGAATCGTCGTTTTTGCCAACATTGGGAAAGGGTTTAGTGCGTGGGGAAAAAGAGGTAAATTGTTGGATCGAAGGCGTGACACTAGGGAGCGCTGTGGGATCTTTACTCGCCACGCCCGGTTGTATTTTGGGGTTTGTAAATGGTAAAGCGGATTTGAACGATTCTGAACAAGTAGTGCCATTTCCAGACGATTGGCAAGGCGTGCGCACTTTGTTTAGAATTGATTGGAATTTAATTCAGCAAGCTCAACGTTTGGATTGTCCAAGGCTATATTGCAATCGTGAAAACAACTACATTTGTGGCACAGAACTAGACCAAGAAGACTGTGGCTATCCGGGCGAATATGGCGGATGTGTGGTAGAGGGCTATAATACGCCCGGTTTTTATGATTGTCCGCTCGATTGGCGGTCAGATTCATACATAGACGATCAATCACGAAAAACCTAATTTTTTATTTTATTGTCCAATTCAGCCAGCTCTCACCACTTAACTTGCAACGTGGTGTTTTTTTTTGTTTTTTGAAAAAAGTGGTATAATAGCATTAAAAGGATGGGGATGAAAATTTCTAATTATAAAATTTACGCAAAATTTCCTCTCTGTCACTCCCGTGAAAACGGGAATCCAGTCTGAATAGATCCCGCATCAAGTGCGGGATGACGGGAGGGGATGGATCCCCAATCCGAAGCGCTTTGCTTTCGGTTGAGGATGACAAGGGGTGTGTCATTCCCGTGAAAACGGGAATCCAGTCTGAATAGATCCCGCATCAAGTGCGGGATGACGGGAGGGGCTGGATCCCCAATCCGAAGCGCTTTGCTTTCGGTTGAGGATGACAGGAGGGTGAAATGATATTTTGCGTAAGTGGTGAAATTGCTAATTCATAATTACTAATCAAGCCCCAATATTAAATTTTTAAATTTTGCATTGTCAATTTGAGATCGCCTCTACGGCGATTGCCGATGAGGCAATTTGAATTTTGAGATATATTTATGAAACTTTTAGATTTAATTCGCGGTAAGTCCAAATACGATCATTGGGCGATTGCCCTGGACATCGGGACCGAATTTGTCAAAGCACTTATTTTTGAAGTTAAAGATGGCGAAGCGCTAATTAAAGGCATTGGGCGGCAACGGCAAAAATTATCCGATATGCAAGGCGGGGCGGTTACCGACATTCAGGGTGTGATTAAAAACAGCGAAAAAGCGCTCGAACAAGCTGCCAAACAGGCTGGCGTTTTGCCATATCAGGTGATTATGGGAATCGCGGGCGAGCTGGTCAAGGGGCTGTCAACCACCATTCGCTACACTCGTGGTAATTCCAAACAAAAAATTGCTTTAGATGAATTAAAAGAAATTATTCGCAAAGTTCAGCGCCGTTCGTTTGAGCAAGCGAGAAAAATTATGGCGTGGGAGACCGGGCATAATGAAATTGATGTGCGACTCGTAAACGCCGCGATTGTTAATGTTAAAATTGACAGCTATCGAGTAACTAATCCCATCGGTTTCCAGGGCAAAGAAGTTGAGGTGACAGTTTTCAACGCGTTTGCGCCGATTGTGCATCTAGGCGCTTTGCAGTCAATCGCTGACGAGCTGGAAATGGATTTGTTATCGGTTACTGCCGAGCCATACGCGGTCGCGCGCTCTATTGGCGAAGAGGAAGCGGTTGATTTTAGCGCGATTTTTATTGACATTGGCGGAGGCACAACCGATATTGCGGTGGTGCGCTCAGGCGGCGTAGAGGGCACAAAAATGTTTGCGCTGGGCGGGCGCGCTTTTACCAAAAGAATTGCCAGTGAAATGGATCTTGATTTTCGCATCGCCGAGCAGGTCAAGCTTGATTATTCCAACGGAAAATTGCCGGAAGGCAAAAAAGAAATGGTGCGGTCGATTATTGAGAAAGACCTGTTGGTCTGGTTTTCAGGTGTGGAATTAACTTTGGAAGAGTTTGGCGCCGAAGATCTTTTACCATCAAAAATATACCTTTGCGGTGGAGGAAGTGAATTGCCCGATATAAAGAATTTACTAGCGGATGCCAAATGGGGCGCGAACTTGCCTTTTGGTCGCCAGCCGTCAGTTAAATATCTAAAACCGGAAAATGTGACCAATGTTTCAGACGAGACCAAAACGTTGGGCAAGCCCCAAGATATTACACCCATGGCGCTGGCAAATTTAGCCATTGATTTGGTTGGCAGAACTAATCCCGGCGACACAGTGGTCAATAAAATAATTTCATCAATAAGCAAATGAGCGAGGAAAAAAATACTAATCGGGAGAATATCTTTATTGAGAGCGATGAGGAAATTCCATCAATCATCAGCAAGATTAAAAATTCTGATACTGATAAAATTTCTCTGGTCATTCCGAGAAATTCCAGTTTAACGCAAGGGCTGGTGAATTTGAAAATTATTAAAAAGCAGGTTTTGGCAATGGGCAAAAAACTTACGATTGTGACTTGCGATGCGGTGGGGCAAAATCTTGCCAGTCAACTTGATATTGAGGTTTATGAAAACATCGCTAGTCGTGAGCCAGTCAAAGACGAAAGGCGCGTCAAGCCTCGCGACGAAGTGCTCAAAATTGACAAATCATCATCCAGCGCGCCAGTTGCTATTCATCATTTCCAGGAGGGAGGAGAAGAGGGGCAGGAAAATTTAGTTGGGGAGTTGGAGTCAGCCGAAGATGCTAGCGCGGGTTCTGGGGCAAATGAATTATTAAAAAAACCGCAAGAATTGCCAGTGACAGTGCCACTTGATGACTACGCCCGTTCCCATCATTTTTCCCCAGATGGCAAATCGCCAGAAAAAATTTTATCAAGAGAAGAGCCAGAGCGTTACGAGTCGCAGACCGTGCATCTAGGTAAACCAAAACTTGGTCGGATTAATATTCCCCGTATCCGTCTAGGTAGATTCAAACCAGTTAAATTAGGAATATCTTTTGTTTTTATTATTTTAGTTCTCGGGCTTGTGTATTTATTTACCCCTCGCGCCAAACTTACATTTGTGGTGCTGGGCGAAAGTTTTGCAGATTCACTCAATCTTGAAGTTGATAGCAGCGTGAAAGTGCCGTCAGTCAAGGAAATGAAAATTCCCGGGCATTTGTTGGAAGCACAGAAAGAATCCGAAGGAACTTTTAGCTCCAGTGGCAAAAAAAATGTCGGGGAAAAAGCGCGTGGTAAAGTGACGCTTAAAAATTCGTGGCATCAAGATCCGCAAGTTATTCTCGCTGGCACAGTGCTGACCAAAGATGATTTGCAATTTTTAACCATCGAGGACGCGACTGTGCCGGGCGCAACCTTGACGTTGTCCAATGGGCAAGTCGCGACCAATGCTGGCGTTAAAGATGTGTTGATCGAAGCGCAAGCAGCTGGCGAATCATATAATGTTAAAGCTGGTAAATTTGAAATTTTAAGCTTTCCAGCAGAAAAGCGGGTAAAATTTTTTGGAGAAAGTCAAGCAGATTTAAGCGGCGGTTCAACGCGCGAGGTCAAAGTGGTGTCCAGCGAAGATATTGAAAAAGCCAAGCAAGATATTTTAGCCAAAATAAAAGATGATATGAAAAAGGAAATGCGAGAAAAAAACCAAGACAAGACGATTTTAGACGACGCAATAGAATTTAACATATTGAAAGAAGCGCCGAGCGTGTCAGTTAACACAGAAGCGGAAAATTTTAAAATGACTTTATCCGCCCAAGGGAGCGCGCTTTCGTTTGATAAAAATGCGTTTAAGCAAACCTTTATTGATATTGTGAAAACGCGCTTGCCAGCGGGCAAGGATTTGCGAGTGCAGGGAAGCGACGAGATCGCCACTAGCGTGAAAAATTTAGATTTGGAAGACAAAAAAATGGTTTTAACCGGCGAGATTAAGACGCGCGTTTCTCCGCTAGTTGATGAACAGAAATTGAAAAAAGCGGTTTTTGGGAAAAAGGCGAGCGAGGCAAAAGCGGTCTTGGAAGCTGACCCAGCGGTTGAAGAAGCGAAAATTGAGCTTACGCCAGTTTGGCTTCTCTACCGACTCCCCTACTTTGCCTTTCAATATCAATGTAATGTTGAGTATAAGGAGAAGTAATTATGTCCATCATCGCTCTAGATATGGGAGATAAAAAAATTGGGGTGGCGATTTCTTATTCCAACGTGTCGTCAAGCGGGCTTAAAACTATTGACGCCAAAAATTGGCAGGAAATTATTGATTTGATTAAAGAATTAAAAATCAGCCGGATAATTTATGGTCTGCCTTTTAAAAAAAACCAAGCCCTGACCGCGCAAGCCCAAAAAATTATCCAGCAGATTAGAGAAATTAAAAAGTGGCTGAAAAAGGAAGAAATCAAGATCAAATTTGACGCGGTGGATGAAACGCTTTCCAGCCAAGCCGCGGATCAAAGTATTGAGAATAAAAAAGATAAAGATAAAATTCATATTCTTTCCGCTCAAATTTTGCTTGATCAATATTTAGCTGAGCTCAATAAGCGATGAAGAAAAAAGTCATTTTAATTGCGATCGCAATATGTATTCTGGCAATTGCCAGCGCGTTTTTTATTCTAGGCTATACGATTTATCGTCCAGTGTCATTCGACCACAGCCAAGTATTTTTTGAAGTCAAAGACGGGCAGAAAAAAACCGAAATCAGCGAAGGGTTGAAAGAAAAAAATCTAATCCGTTCCGCTAAGGTTATGGCTTATTACGCCAAAGCCGTCAACGCCAATTTAAAATCCGGGCTTTATTATTTTTCTCCCAGCCAGAGTACAAAGCAAATAGTCGCAATTTTGTCTAGGGGCGATATTTCCGAAAAACAAATTACCATTGTTGAAGGTTTAAGGCGAGAAGAAATCGCCCAGTATTTAGACAAAAATAACATTGTGAAATATAAGGATTTTATGCAAGCTTCGGATGGGAAAGAAGGTTTTTTATTTCCTGATACTTATCGTATTAGCGCTTCATCCAGCGCCAACGAAATAGTTAAAAAGATGACAGATAATTTTGAAAAAAAAGCGGGAGGCGAGATAAATCGAGATATTTTGTCGTTAGCCTCAATCGTGGAACGAGAAGCGAAAAAAGACGACGAGCGCGCGAAAATCGCCGGCGTTTATCAAAACAGGCTTAACGTTATAATGAAACTGGAAGCCGATCCCACGGTGCAATACGGCAAGGATACGGCTAACGGGAAAAATTCACTAGATTTTAAATACTGGCAAGCGATTACTTTCGCGGATTATACGGCGGTGGATTCAAAGTTTAATACTTATGTGCATAGCGGGCTTCCGCCCGCGCCAATTTGCAATCCGGGAACAAAATCTATTGATGCCGCTAAAAATCCCGCAAAGCATAATTATTATTATTTTTTTCATTTGAAGAGTGGCGAAGCAATTTTTTCCAAAAATTCAACCGAGCACAATAGTAATAAAGTAAAATACCAAAACGAGCGGTGAACCCGTCCAAAAACGTGCTTTTGCAACGAAAATTTCAAAATTCACAGTGGAATTTATTTTTAACGACGATGCCTATCAGAAGTGATAAGCAGATGACCTGCCGGCCGGCGAGGCAGGGTTAAAAATGAATTGCAGTAGAATTTTGGAATTTGCAGTTAAAATGGTGTTTTGGGGCGGGCTCGCGGTAGATATTGATAAAGTATGTACAGAAAATACACAATGGTTATATGAAAACATTATTAAGTGTAAAAACCGATCCAGTGGTTAAAGAGCAAGCTAAAAAGCTTGCCGATGAATTAGGACTCACGCTCAGCGCTTTGGTGACTGCCCAATTAAAGCAAGCGATCCGGGCTCAATCAGTTTTTTTTACAGCTACAAATTGTAATTTCTCGCCCCATTTAGAGAAAATTTTAGCCAAAGTTGAACGCGATATTCAGACTGGTAAAAACTTGTCCCCAGCAATTACCAATACAAAAGAGCTTAATGAGTATTTTAATGTTTTATGAAAAGAATTATTCAAATAATTCCGCATAAGGATTTTACCAAGCAACTCAAAAAGCAATCAGCTAAAATACAGAGCAAGGTAAAAATCAAATTTCGTATTTTTATGAATAATCAGTATAATCCAATTTTGAACAATCACGCGCTTATCGGCAGGTGGCGTGGCTACAGAAGCATCAATATCACCGGCGACACCAGAGCTATTTACAAACAAATCAGTCATAATTTGGTAGTATTTGTTGTGCTCGGAACCCATAGTTAGCTCTATTCGTAATCAACCAGAGTAGTAGCGAGAATTGACAATCATCTATTTTTGTCTTACTTTAAGTCTATGTTCAATAAAATTTTTGGGCTATTGTCTCAGGATATGGCGATTGACCTCGGCACTGCCAATACTTTGGTTTATGTTAAAGATAGAGGTATTGTGATAAACGAGCCATCAGTGGTGGCGATCAACAACAAAACCAAACAAATTTTAGCCATTGGCGAAGAAGCGCGTCGCATGGTAGGCAAAACACCTGCCTATATTGTGGCAATTCGCCCGTTGGTGGACGGAGTAGTGTCTGATTTTGAAATTACCGAGGAAATGCTACGGTATTTTATTACCCGCGTGCATCATGAAAAATTTACTTTTTTTCCGCGTCCGCGCGTGATTATCGGCATTCCTTATGGGGTAACAGAGGTTGAGCGACGGGCGGTTGAAGAAGCAGGAATTAATGCCGGCGCTCGCGAAGTCTATTTGATTGAGGAGCCATTAGCTGCCGCTATCGGAGCAAAAATGTCGATTCAGGAACCGGGCGCGTCGTTTATCGTTGACATTGGTGGTGGCACAACAGAAGTGGCAGTGATATCGCTTGGCGGAATTGTCACCAGCCGAAGCGTGCGCGTGGCAGGCGACGAAATGGATCAGGACATTGTCAACTGGGCGCGCGATCAACACAATTTACTTATTGGAGAACGCACAGCCGAGGAAATAAAAATTCAATCTGGTTCAGCCCTTGCGGTGGATGAAAAATTATTGATAAAGATGAGGGGGCGGGATTTGGTTTTGGGTTTGCCCAAAGAAATTGCCATTCCAGCCAATGAAATTCACGAGGCGTTGCAGAAATCTGTAAAAATAATTGTTAAATCGGTCAAGGACACTTTGGAAGAAACACCGCCCGAGCTGGTGGCGGATATTTTGGACAAAGGAATTATTTTGGCTGGCGGAGGCGCAAATTTAAAGGGTTTGGATCGGCTGTTGGCTGACGCAACCAAAACAAAAGTTCATATTGCTAGCGACCCACTCACCGCTGTTGTGCGTGGAGCTGGTATGGTGCTTGAGGATCTTGATTCACTTTCTGCTGTTTTGTTGCCCAGCGAATATAAACACCGTCAATAACCAAAATAAAGTGAATAGATTTAATTATATCTTGTTTTTGTTGATTGTCGTCGCGTTCGGTATATTTTTTTCTGATTTTGATTTTTTCAAAAATCTTCAAGGCAAGAGTCGCGTCATTTTGCAATCAGTTTCAATTTCTTTGATTAAATTTGGCATTCAGGGTGATTATTTTTTTCAAACTGTTGGTGAGATTAGAAATCTAGCCACCGATAATCGCAACCAAAAAGTCAAAATTGCTGAATTAGAAAATAAAATTACCCGGCTTAATGAAGTTAAACGGGAAAATGAGTCGCTGAAAATTGAGCTTGGAGTTAAGGCTAGCCCCGGAATAAGCGAGCTCACACCCTTGAAAATCATCGGCAGAAGTCCTTCTAGTTACAATCAAACAATATACTTAAATGGAGGGCAAAGTGAAGGTGTGCAAAAAGATCAACCAATTTTTTCGCGCGGATTTTTAGTTGGGAAAATTGAATCAAGCGAAAAGCACTCATCTCAAGCGATTCTCATCACTAACCATCGCTTTGTCGCGCCAGTTATTTTGTCGGAAAGTCGCGCGCTTGGGTTACTGCGTGGCGGGCTAAAAGGCGTTATTATTGAGCAAATTAGGGCAGATATTGAAATAGGGCTTGATGAAAGTATTCTCACTGCCGGGCTACTTGATTTTCCGCAAAATATACCAATCGGTAAAGTTCAATCAGTTCTTTCCCAAAAATCCGAAATATTTCAAACAATATCAGTAATGTTGCCGTTTAATTTGAACGAATTAGAGACAGTGTATATTGCCAAACAATGAAAACTTTTTTTATCTCAATAGTCGCAGTGTTGATCGCTTTATTTGAAATTAACTTTTTAGGAGGATTTTCATATTTTGGATTATCAATAAATTTGTCTCTTTTGATCGTGCTTTCATTGATATTTTTAAGTCACCAAGACGAAGCATTGCTTTGGTTGGGCGCGTCAGCGATTACCCTTGATATTTTTTCTCCCTATGTTTTCGGGTTAAATATCGTCATAATGCTGGCAATTTATTTTCTATTTTCTATTTGGCTTTTAAAAATTGTCAAAGAAGTTAATTTTGCATCAGCCAGTTGGCTGATTATTGTTGGAGTTTTTTGTTATCAGATTTTGTGGGCGGTATTGCAAATAGCATATTTTGCGCTTTTGGCAGGACTAATTGCTAATTTTATCATTGGCGCGCCACTTTTTTTATTGATTCAAAAAATATACCCCAAACAAGAAAAATTACGGATTTTATAGCTTATACCATTATAGCAGTTTAATACTGCCGGTTATTATGAAAAATATATTTGGTCAAGTTGGCAAGCCGTTTAAATCTCGGGTTAAAATAAAGCCAGAATTTAGTCCGAGCTTAAACGCCATCGGCAAGACCAGCTCAGAAAAATCTGTTCCTCATTTTACATTTTATTATTTTATCTTATTCGTTTTGGTGCTTATTTTTGGCGCTCGCCTTGTTAATTTGCAAGTGGTAGAAGGGGCAAAAAATCTATATTTAGCCGAAGGAAACAGGATCCGTTTATCAAAAATTTCAGCTCCTCGCGGGATCATATTTGATCGTAATGATACAGCGCTTGTGCAAAATATCTTGCGTTATGATATAGAAATTATCCCTAATCAAATGCCAAATAGTATAGAGGAGAGGGTGGCAATTTTAGCCAAATTGTCTGATTTTTTAGAACAGGATTTAGCTGGCATTAAAGACAAGATATTTGGGAAAAATATGTATTCAAGCGATGCGGTGGTGGTAAAGGAGGATATTTCGCAAGCTGACGCGCTAGTTTATCAGATTAAATTCGAGGAAATGGAAGGAGTTTTGGTGGCGATTAAACCGCTTAGAAAATATGATGATGATTTTGGATTGGCGCACATTGTTGGTTATATTGGTAAAATAACAGAGGACGAATTAACAGATCGGGCAAAATACGCGATTACCGATTGGATTGGGAAAATTGGGCTGGAATTATTTTACGAAGATAAGTTAAGGGGGCAATATGGGCAGACGCAAATTGAAGTGAATGCTAAGGGTCGCCTTCAGCGAGTAATTGCCACTTTGCCAGCGGTTAAAGGCGAAGATATAAAATTATCGCTGGACTTAAATTTGCAAAAAAAGGCTTTTGAAAATTTGAAAATTGCGGTGGAAAAAGGTAATGGCAAAGGAGTGGCGATTGCAACCAATCCGCAAAATGGCGAGATTTTATCCCTGGTGTCGCTACCCAGTTATAATAATAATGCTTTTGTCAAGCCAGATATGAAAGAGGAAGTGCATCGGTTGTTTACTGACGAAGCGCGACCGCTTGTTAATCGGGCGATTAGCGGATTATATCCGATTGGTTCAACGATTAAACCATTGGTCGCCACGATCGCTTTATCAAACAAAGTTGTGTCCGAAAGTTATAAAGTAGATACTCCACTGGAAATTGTGATTGGTGATTTTCATTTTCCCGATTGGAAAGATCATGGTTTGACAGATATACGGCGGGCGTTAGCTGAATCAAATAATATATTTTTTTACGCGCTGGGCGGGGGCTGGGATAAAATTAAAGGGTTAGGTATTGACCGTTTAGCTAGCGGTTTAAAGAAATTTCGTTTGAATCAAATCACTGGAATTGATTTAATTGGTGAAAAAAAAGGCATTGTGCCAGATCCAGAGTGGAAGAAAAAAACCAAAAGTGAACCATGGTATTTGGGCGATACCTATCATATGAGCATTGGGCAAGGCGATATTGTGGCGACACCGATTGAGCTACTTAGCGCGATTGCCTCGATTGCCAGCGGGGGCAGATATTATGCGCCACATTTAATTTTGGATAGTCGAGCAAAACCACTGGAAGAAAAAATTGCCGGAGAAAATGATTTACGAGTAGTGCGAGAAGGAATGAAAATGGCATGGGACGAGGGATCGGCGCGTTCGATCCAGGGTATCAAAGATAAAAATGGCAATGATGTGTCTGGCGGAGCTAAAACCGGCACAGCGCAAACTGGCAGAAAAAATCAGAATGGCGACGATATAACTCACGGTTGGTTTGTGGCATTTGCGCCATATGAAAATCCCGAAATCGCGGTTTTGGTTTTGGTTGAAGAAGGTGGTGATGGCTACACTACCGCCCTCCCAGTCGCCAAAGAAATTTTAAAGGAATACTTTCGGGAGGAGTGAAAACAAAAGTTTGGATTGAGGCGAGTTTTAGATCGGCGATATTGACATTCAGCAAAATATCTTTTATAATAAAAATATACTAGAATTATTATGCTAATTAAAGATCTCCAAAAATTAGGTTTGTCAGAAAAAGAAGCCAAAGTTTATTTGGCAGCTTTGGAGCTAGCAGAAGAATCTGTCCAAAATATCGCGGCTAAGGCAGGAGTTAACCGTCCGACTGCTTATGTGGTGCTAGAAAAACTGATTAAATTTGGGCTGGTGAGTACGCGCGGAGATGGCAAGAAAACACTTTTTTCAGCCAGTGATCCACGAGAACTTAAACATATAATTGAAAAAACAGAAAAAGATTTACAAGAACAAAAGGAAACCCTCAAACAAACAATGGACCAGCTTGAAGCAATCCACAATGCTCACAGCACTAAGCCAGTGGTGCGTTATTTTGAGGGTGTTGACGGGCTGGAGGCAATGGATCGGTTTGGTCAAGACGATACTAGGAAAACGGATAAATTTTACAGCCTATCTGCTATTGATTTAGTTGAAAAATTTTATCCAGGCAGAAGGAAAACAGGAATTCAAGAAAGAGTCAAGTCAAATATTAAAACACAAACCATTTATACTGCTGAAAAGGAATTTACCGCCAGCCAAAATAAATTGAATTTAAGGGAAGGGATTATGGTTCAAAGAGTGAAATACCCCCTAAATGGAACAATAAAAATTATTCCAAATTGGGGAATAAAATTATATTATTTTGACGAAATAAAACCATATGGAGTAATTATTGAAAGTTCTCATATAGCGGAAAATATGATCCAATTATTTAAATTGGCTTGGATTGGCGCTCAGCAAGAAAAAAAGAAATGAAAAAGGGCGAGCGCTAACTGCGCGCTCGCCCCACTGGTCGGGCAATGAGCGGGTAAATAGATCTCACCCGCTCCTAGGTTTATTCACTCTCTTACCCGGGAGGGGGAGAGTGATTTGGGGGGCTTTTGCCCCCAGATTTAACAATCCATTATTTTCCTTCCGCCTGTCTTTTCTAGCGAGGAGAGGCGCCCCCCTCTGCCTCACCAGGAAAAGATCAGCCGTCCACTTTACACCTCCTGGTGTTAGATTGCTACCAGTGCTGGTAGCTCAATGGACAGCGGCGGTGTAACCTCCTTTTTTGATTTGTGGCTGGGGCAAGTGACTTCGCCCTAGCCAACATAGTGTGATTATACTACAAAAATTCATATTTGTCAAGCGATGTCAACAAAAATAATTATCCATCGCTTCCTTGTTTGTCTGCGCCAGCCAACATAATATTTTATGCCTTTTGATATTTGTATACATTATTCATAATAATAAAATTTGTTCTAATAACAGGTTTGCAGGAATAATCAGTCATTCCAATATATTACGACTAATTTGGCAAAAAAATATAATTTGTCAACAGCCCTTGACAAATGTTTTCGCATATGCTATAAAACAAATTGTCAGTATTGAATAATTTAAAAATCAGATAAAATTTTCAACGAACCAAGAGTGAGTTGGGTAGCTTGAATATTCGGATATAGCACGCTGGGTATATTAAGTCCATTTTAGCGTTCGCTAATCCTTTGTCAGGCATCCCTAACCAGTTAATAAAAGGGGTACGCCTAACTCTCTGCTGGTTCGTTGAATTTAGGCTCAGTATCTAGCCTGCGCGATTTGTCCATGCCCGAGTCAGTATGATTTGGCATGGAGGAAAAATCGCAAAAGCCAATAGCTTTGTGTCCGCGGATACAAAGCTAAAGGGCATGATATACGCGCTGGGTGGCGCGCCCTCTGGCAGAAAATCAGGTAGAGGATGCGATTCTACGCGGACTTTATTTGACTTTTTGCAATCAGCAGTGGAATACAGGGGAAGAAAGCTACTTCCTTTGATAATCCGCCGGATAAACAGGGGTAAAGGTTAGGATAAGGAAAGTCCGCGGTTGGAAGAACGGACACACCCATGGCGCTGTCCCATTTGATTAACGATTTTCCGCTCCTATTGGGGCGGGCTTGATCGTTAATCGAACGTCATACCAGCTGAACTCACAGACCCTTTGGAAGCTGGTGATAAAGGGGTGCAGACAAACCGCTAGTCTGCACAATCCAAAACATCTGTTTGGGTGTTGAGCTGACGAACAATCGCTGGCTCCACCCGAACTTCTACCATAAGGGACGGATTTATCCGTCCCTAGCTGTCTCTCGATAAAATCGGGACTGATGAGTCCTGAAATAAAAAGGGCGAAACAGCACACTTTGACAATTCCACCCGCGTGAGCGACAATCACGCATTTTGCTTTTATTTTTCTAGCTCAAAGACTTGGTTAAAACCTAAGATGCGTGATGGACATTTTAGGCAGAAACCAAGAAACTGGTGTTGGAAAATAGAGGTAAGAAAAGGAGGTGTAGGATATGAAAATATGGTCGCAATGGTCCAGCCGAGAATCTTGCAGTCGAAGTAATGGGATAACAAAAAGGTGCAGTATACCAGAACTGGCAGTTTTTGCGGAAGTCTATAGGCAAACTGAAAAGATCGCGACGCTCAATATCCTTGATGATACCTGGGTGTTTGTGCAGAGCGTCCTTCCCTTTCGGGGGATTGATGCCATCGACTGCGCTTGCGGTATGAGATTTTCGGTAAGCGATGCTGTGTACTTTTCACAGCATCTTGATTGTTCGCTTCGTAAGATCGCGGATGGTCCCTTAAAAACACGACGAAGTGTGTTCAGAGGATGTGTTCGCATGGAGCGAAAAACGGATTGTTTTGATCCAGAGAGATTAAAGAAAGCCTGTAAGGCAACTTTTAATCATACTCCGGATCGATTCCGTTGATCAATTGCTGCCGAATCTCGCTGGCTGAGAACAGCCCAGCCCGAGAAGGCTGTGGATTACCAACCTATCGGATAATTCCAAAAGTCGTGGTAAAGAAAACGACACCTCACCCCAGTTGCCGAAATCCTAGTTTTCTGAATGTTCCGCTAGGTATCCCATCAACGCTGGACTTATCAAAAAGTCCACACCCAAGGCAACGACCGCTCTGGCAAGGCGCCAGAGTTTGCTCAGATTGGAAAAATTCCTCAGCGCTTGGGCGCTTGCCGGCACACCGCGTGCCGGTTTTTAGATTTACTACCCTTGACTTTTTGGAGGGAATAATATACTCTTTGTATATACCTTGACAATAATCTTTGATAAAAAACAACAACATACGGAGGTAGAAAAGATGCATTCAGAGCCCAACGAACGAATTCAAGCTTCTATTTATCTCAGTAGGGAAATGAGAAGAATTAATCCTTCACTCGAAGCATTGAAGAATTGCCTGCGAATTTGCGAAAGATTTAGGTTTTCCACAAGCAGAAGAGCTAAAATCTTGCGCGCGTTATATATGACGCTGATTGATGATGGAAGATTAGTTCAAGCTGATCAACTCAAGCAAGAGTATCCATATCTTGCCAGAGTTTTTCCAGAATCAGCTACTGAATTCATGCTAAAAAGAAACGCTCGGGAACAAATAGGGAAGATTAAATGTCAAGCGTATATTGATCAGGAAAAAATTAAAAAATGTTTAAAGCACCAATTGGAGGACGCGAAACCAGAGAACCGCTTGACTAAGGCGATAGAGAATGACGATTTTGCTTCCGCTAGGCAATTGATCGAACTTTACTCCCCCATTATAAAAGGTTTTATGCATAAAAAGCTCGCTTCTATGGTTGAAGTGAGCCGTAAGTCAGACAAAGCTTGCCAATGGGCGACTGAAATGGGCAAAGAATACGAGCTAGCATTATTCACTATTTTGCTAAAATACCGACTCGGGCAATCCAAGCCAGAGCTAATCGCAACTTTTTATCACGGATATAACGAAGAAACAGCGCTGATTGAAGCAACGGTCAGAAAAATGATAGCTGACGGTTGCGAGGATTATCGTTTGCTTTACAAGCTTTCCGCCATTGTTAAGGGCGCATTTATGCAGGAAATTACAGCATATTGTTTCGAGCTAATCAAGGATTGGAAAAAAGGCACTCCTGGCGACAGGGCGGCTTATACTAATTTTCTCAACTTAGTCAAAGGAAAGCCTTACCATTTACCTTCATAACATTTGGAATGAATAACTTTTTTCGCCAACGCGCATTTACGCTTGGCGTTTTTAATTTGCGATTATTTTTGCGCTAAAATTCACATTTAATTAGCGATTACGGATATAAACTCTTGACAAATTGGCAAAAAGATATTAAAATTTAAACAATGTTTAGGGAAATTTAAGGGGGGTTTTATGTCTAACAATAAATTATGAATAAAATTAAAATTACCAAATCAGGATTTCAGAAACTGGCTAGCGAGCTGGAAAATTTGAAAAAAGTTAAGCGACCAGAAGTGATTAAACGTATCGCGGCTGCGCGCGAGCTGGGCGATTTGTCGGAAAACGCTGATTACGACGACGCGCGCGACGAACAATCGTTTATTGAAGGGCGAATTTTTGATTTGGAAAAACAGCTTAAAAATTGTGAAATAACTAGCGGAACCAATGGAAGTAGCGAAGTTGTGCTTGGGTCAAAGGTGGTAGTAAAAGCCAATGGGCAAAAGATGGTTTTTGAAATTGTGGGCGCGACTGAGGCAGATCCAATGAATAATAAAATTTCTGACAAATCGCCGATTGGTTCAGCTCTTATCGGGACAAAAATAAATGACGCGGTTGCTGTGCAAACTCCGCGTGGCACCCAAACTTATACAGTTCTCAAGATAGAGTAAAAAATAGCGCACAATCCTTTACCATAACTTCCAACCCCAGGGGTTGGAAGTTATGGTTTATGGGTCTGTCGTTTGCTTTTAGCCTCTTTTTTTGATATATTATTTTTATGCAAGCGCAATGGATTGACGAAATAGTAAAACAGGTTTTAAAGCGAAAACCAGTCGCCATAATTTCAAGCGGGAAAACTGGATATCTTGTCTCTGACTGGAAAACGCCCTCAGGTCATATTCACATTGGCTCGCTTAGAGGCGCGCTCATTCACGATGAAATTTTTAAAGCGCTGAAAGCGCGCAAAAAGCCAGTAAAGTATATTTATGGTTTTGACGATTTTGACGCGATGGACAAAATGCCCAAATATCTGCCCAAAAGTTTTGAGAAATATATGGGGATGCCATTTTCTAAAATTCCCGCGCCCAAAGGCAATGGAAAATATGGGGATTACTATGCGACCGAATTTCAAAAGGTTTATGAAAAAATGGGCATAGAGTCCCAGACGCTCTGGACATCCAAACTTTATAAAACAGGAAAATTTAATTGCGCCTTTGATATTGTGATTGCCAATGCAGACAAAATTAGCGCGCTTTACAAAAAAATTTCCAGTCAAGATCGACCAAAAGATTGGTTACCAGTTCAGATGATTTGCGAAAAATGTGGTAAAATTGGCACCACGCGCGCGTTTGATTTCAAAGATAAAAAAGTGCATTATATTTGCGATCGCAACTATGTTCGCTACACCAAAGGTTGCGGTTACGAGGGCGCGAAAAGTCCTTACAATGGCAATGCTAAATTGCCGTGGAAAGTTGAGTGGGCAGCCAAGTGGTTTATTTTTGGAACGAGCGTTGAGGGCGCGGGCAAAGACCACCAAACCAAAGGCGGTTCGCATGATTTAGCCAGCGCGATTATGGAGGAAGTTTTTCAAGGTAAAACCCCAGTCAATATCTTTTATGAATTTTTTCTTTTGGAAGGTAAAAAAATGAGCACTTCAAAAGCAGTCGGACTGGGCGCGTCAGAACTTATAGAAAATATCGCGCCGAGCGTGGCGCGTTTTATGATTTTGAAAAATAAGCCAGAGTCGCAATTCAACCTCAATTTAGACGGCGACGCGATCCCTCGCCTTTACGATAGTTGGGACCAGACCCTAAAAGGATTTCATTTTCGTTTTTCCAAAGTGGCTTTTATTTTGCAAATGCCACATATTGACCTAGAAAAAGAAGCGCAAACAGAAAAGGGCTCGGCGCTAACCAAAATGGAAAAAGACGAGCTCAAAGAGCGAATAGATTATGCTAAAATTTGGCTGGCGCGTTTTGCGGACGCTAATCAAAAATATAAATTATTGCCAGTGGCGCCCAAAGTAAAACTTACCGCCCAGCAAAAAGATTTTTTGGCTGAATTAGCGGTAGTTTTTGAAAGCCGTAAAAATTGGACGGGCGACGCGCTTCACACCCAAATTCACAAGATAAAAGATAAAGTCCAGATTGCTCCCAAGCTGGCGTTTTCTGCCATCTATCAAATTTTTTTGGGGCGATATTCTGGTCCGCAAGCCGGTTGGTTTTTGGCGAGTTTGGATAGAAAATTTGTTGAGAGAAGATTGCGAAAAATTGCAGAATAAAAAACTAAATGGATTTAAAACAGTTAAATTATCAATGGCAAAAAGAAAAAGAGTTTTACACCAGGCAAGAACTAGGAAGTGGTGTTCATAGTTTTGTTAAAAATTGTCTTGAAAGCGAAAAACTTTTTAAATTAAAAGCTGGGTCGCTTTCAACTAAAATTGAATTACGAAAAAATGAATTTATTCACGAAAAAACAGCTAAAGAAAAGCGTCGAGCAGATTTTGTAATTTATATTGATACTGATATTGTTATACCCCTTGAGGTAGAAAAATATCTCAATATCAAAGCAGGAATAAAACAACTACAAAATTATCAGAAAGATTTTGATAAGCAATATGGTATTTTAACCGACGGCTGGTCGTGGCGTTTTTATAATAATAATATCTATCGTGTATTCACCCTCGGGCAGATACTAAACGAAACAGATGTTTTTATTGAATTTTGGAAAGAATACATAAAACCAGAGTTTTATTATTTATCTTTTTTTGAGCCACAGGGGCAATTACTTTTGTTGAATGATTCTGAAATTTTACCAGTTGATAAAAATCGTTTATTATTTTTTCAAGATATTACCAATTTAATAAAAAGCTTAAAAAGCAAACTTAATATAGAAGGATATTTGCGGGATCTGACCACAAGAGAAAAAGAAAAGAAATTGGTTGAGATAACTTATGCCTACATAATTCAATTTATTTTATATAAAGTGCTAGTTGACAATGAATTTGACGATTTTAAGCAAGCATTTGAAAGCAGAAATAATGCGATTTATGAGTGTTTGAAAGCTAAACAATATGGTAAAATTTTAGGGATAATTGAAGGCATATCCAATACTATTTCAGAAAATATCTATCGTCCATTTGTTAAAGAGCAACAATTTATTTCAAAAACTATTCTCAATTTAATTTGTCAACCAAAAAATGAATTAAGCGATGTTTCACCCTGGCTGGATATTTTTGTTTTTATTAAGAAATATAATTTTGCTAACCTCGAGAACGAAATTTTTGGTTATATTTATGAAAACTATCTTAAAGAGCTATACGAAGAGGGGCAAAAGGGGCAGTATTTCACCGATCCGTCAGTAGTTAATTTTATGTTGCAACAAATTGGCTACATTCCTGAAAATATAAAAAAAAGGTACGGATGCAACAAAAATAGCATTTCGCTTTGCGACCCATCGTGCGGTAGCGGAACTTTTCTATATAGCGCAGTAAATCAAATTGTTAAAGTTTTTGGCGACCATAGTAAGGAAAAATCCCAGCATGTAGAAAAGATTATTAACGAAAATATATTTGGACTAGATATTGCCGAGTTTCCCTTATATCTCGCCGAGATGAATATCTTGATGCGTCTTTTGCCACAAATCATTACAGAGAAATATAACAATCCGATTGATAAAAAAATTAAGCTTTTTTTAACTCGCGATTCTGTGGCTGAATTTATCAATGCTGGATTGAAAAATACTTACAATGATATTGTGGTTGCTAACGGCAGTCAATCTCTTTTTGACGCTTCTAAATTAGATTTTGAATACAAAAGCTTTATGCGCGAGGGTGGAGATATTAAAGAAATGAAAAAAGGAATGCGTCACCCGCGTCGGCTGTTTGATTTTGTCATTGGCAATCCGCCTTATATTGGCTATAACGAGTGTTCCCGTCAGAAAATTTTAATTTTTGATCTGATGAAAAAAGGCGAAGCCAAGCTAAATGATATTTATGGCGTTAATTTGCATAGTGTTCCGATAAATAGAAAAAAATATCGTCCAAATCCGAATCTTTATGCTTTTTTTGTCGCGCTGGGTTTGGCGTTGCTTAAAGATACGGGAAAATTATGCTATATTATCCCGCAAACGATTCTGACCGCTGGCGATCTAGATGTGTTGCGTTGGCATTTGGCGAAATTTACCACCATCGACAAAATCATTACTTTTGGCGGTAAAATGTTTATTGGCAGAGGATTAAAGCAAAATAAACCGGTAGCCACTTCTAGCTTGATTATAGTTGCTAGCAAAGCAACCCCTTTGGCTACCCACAAAGTCGAAATTATCAATTACAAAAGCGCCAATGATAGTATAGAAAAAACCTTGCAAAATATTTTATCAGATAAAAAGGCAAAAATAAAAACCATCCTACAAGGTAAATTATTGAATAACATTGCAAGCTGGAATTTTATCAAAGAGGATAAAGCTTTTTTGGATTTTTATGATGGTTACAAACAAAATAGCCAAAGTATAGCCATTTATTATGATCATATGTTGGCTCAAAATAAGTTTGGCAGTAAATTTTATTTTGACGGCGGTTACAACATAGACGAAAGAAGGATCCTTGCCGATCCCCTAGATAAAAAGTTTAATTATTTATACCCAAAATTCGATAATAATTTATATACCATTAAAAAGAATATTGGTTATTGGGCTAATAATAGGGGTAATAACACATCAATACAAATAGGGTTAAGGCAGGGGAATCAAGGGTATAATCTCCTAGATTCTCCGCATAAAATTTTATGGTCATACGCAAACCCAAAAAGATTTCATTTTTCTTCTCTGCCACTAATATGGGCGAGAAATCAAATTTGCGCTATTGGAAGCAAAAACAAAAAAGAATTATTGTATCTTTTTAGCATACTTAATTCTTCATTAATCCATAAAGTGATATGTGCGGTTTTGAAAAATGAGAACGAAAAAGATTTATTATTATCTCTGTCATCTATTAAGCAATTTGTTCGCGCGCCAAAGATTACCGAGTTTAACCAGCACATTAAGACGGAAATAATCAAACAAGCCGATATAATGCTGTGCATGGAAGAGAAAAAATTATCTGATTGTGTTAATTTTTCTGGAATTTTAATGCAAAAGTTTGATACCCTAGTAATAAATAGCGGAGAATTAAATCTTATATCAGGCGAAAAACAAATTTCCCGTAGCATTAAGAATGCTGATCGTATATTAGTTAGTAAAATAATTGATTATGCGCTTGAGCAAAAAACATTATTTGGCAACAACAAAAAAATTTCCCTAGACGATCTGGAAAATTTGCCAGTTATTGATTTTGATCAGCAAAGACAAATTAAGGATTATGTTGACGATTTGGTCTTTGTTTTATATTTCAATGTTGTTCTGAAAAATATTGGGATAAAAAACGCCTCATCAATAAAATTTCAATGTTGGAAAAATAAATTCTATAAAATAGCCAATAGTTAGTCCAGAAGATTAAAATGTCAAAAATTAAATATTTATAACTAGACAAAAGATAGTGGTGTGCTAAAATAAATTCAATAAGAATTTTTAATTTTACATTATCATTTTGCATTTTTAGTTTTAACTTTTGCATTTGACGACCGTAGGGAGGATTATGCTTGACATAAAATTTATTCGTGAGAATCAACAACTGGTAAAAGAAGGGGCGGAGAATAAAGGGATTAGGATTGATCTGGGACGAGTTTTAGAATTGAATAAAGAACTTAAAGACTTAAGGGAAAAAATTGACAATTTGCGTAAGCAGAGAAATGATTTAGCGAAAAAGCGAGATATTGAAAAAGGCAAGCAGATTAAGCAAGAATTAGCTGGCGCAGAGCCAAAATTGAGAGAAAAAGAAAAGCAGTTTGACGCGCTAATGCGTCAAATTCCCAACCCGCCAGCGCCTGACGCGCCGATTGGTCGGGACGAGTCAGGTAATCAAGTAATCAAAAAGTGGGGCGAGCCAACCAAGTTTGATTTTAAAGTTCGCGATCATATTGAGCTGGGAAAAATTAATGATGCGATTGATATTGAGCGGGCGACTAAAGTTTCCGGCGCGCGATTTTATTATTTAAAAGGCGACGCGGTTAAAATCGAGCTGGCTTTAATACAACTTGCGATCGCAAAATTAACCCAAAAAGGTTTTATGCCGATTATGCCTCCGCATTTAATTTCTGAAAAAGCCATGGCTGGTATGGGCTATTTAGACCACGGAGGCGAGCAGGAAACTTATCATTTTGAAAAAGACAATTTGTATTTAATCGGCACTTCCGAGCAAGCCATTGGCGCGATGTATTCAGACGAAATTATCAATGAAAATGATTTGCCTTTATGCTATGCTGGTTTGTCGCCCTGCTATCGCCGAGAAGCTGGCTCTTATGGCAAGGATACGCGAGGAATTTTGCGATCGCATCAATTTGATAAAATTGAAATGTTCACTTTTTGTTTGCCAGAGGAGAGCGAAAAAGAGCATCAGAAAATGCTGGCGATTGAAGAGGAAATTATGCAAGAATTAAAACTGCCTTATCATATTTTAAATATCTGCACTGGCGATTTGGGCGCGCCTGCTTCAAAAAAATACGATATTGAAGCATGGATTCCTTCGCAAGAAAAATATCGCGAAACACATTCTACTTCAAACTGCACGGATTACCAAGCGCGTCGCTTAAAAATTCGCGTCCAGCGAAAAAATGGCAAAACGGAATTTTTGCATATGGTCAATGGCACTGCCATCGCTATCGCTCGCACGCTGATTGCGATTATGGAAAATTATCAGACTAAAGACGGCAAGATTGAAATACCGGAAGCGTTGAAAAAATATATAATAAATTTAAAATAATTTAATAAATGAAAGGAGCAAAAATGTTTGACGAGAATAGACCAATGGGGGGAGGGGTTGAGCATCCCAACGAAAAACAGCCCAAAGGGGAGTGGATAAAAAGACCTCCTTTTTGGAAAAACAAGTTTCGGGCAGCGATACTTTTTGCCAGTTTACTCTTACCAACTCAGGCACAAGAAGCTAAGGGGGATTCGATTTTAAAACAGGCATTGGGATTAGCAGAAACAGTTTTAATACAAGAAGGAATAGAACGAATCAAAAAAGGAGTTGAATCGCGCAAAACAGGAAAAATACAAGCAGAAATGCTCGCAGCAACCAGGGCTGCCCAAGGTGGACCGGTTGGCAGTGAGTTAGAAAAAATAATACCAGTAAACGAACCAAGATTTGAAATTGGCAATATTAGTATTAATGGCGCTGGTCCGGCAAGTAGATATGATTTTTGGCGCACAGACGGCGGGGCTACTAATGCAATACGATCAATGGTGGGGCGAATGGTAACCAGTGTTTATGGCGGAACGGTTGCGCCTGATATAGATACCATTGAAGAAACATCGGCTAAAAGAAAAAGATTGCGTAGAAATGATGAGATTGCGTCAGAAACTGTACCTGGGAAGCTGACAATGCAAGTTGGCAATGTGACTATCAGTGGAGAAGTGATTGTCTCTCAAACCGAAAAAGAAAAACAGACCCGACTTGGTCAATTATGGGGCAGGTATTTTGGGGGTAATTATCACGGAAGAAATAGTAAAGAAGCAGAATTATATATCGCTGAAGATACTGTGATGGTTGATGGGGGTTTAACATTTACTAAAGTTGGATCCGAGCAATCTCAGACTGTTGCGTTCGTGGGGACGAGCGGAGTTGCGGTAACTGAGCTTGATGCCAATATGTATACTGGTAAGCGTGGAATAAGCGTCAGAACCAAATTATCCACAGGAACAAGAAAGTTTTTAGAATCATTAGCTAATGGCATTGGTAATTTAACAATTTCGTTGCGAGAAATTAAGCGATCAAGAGTGAACGAAGCCAAAATGCGCGCGGATAATCGAGTTCATCAGACAGGCGATGGCGAGACAAATCCCGGCGAGAAAAAAGAATAACTAACAAAATGGCTGAATTTATCTATGGATCAACAAATGGGGGGAATAGCGAACCAATTCCAAACGGCGGAATAGACACGCAACGGATTACGGAGCTAGAGGGGCAGATCGCCGAGCTTGACAGGCAAAGAGCACAGCTTGAAAGTGAGATGAAAGATTTGGGTTTTTTAGATCAGGCAAGAAAAAGGGAACTGGCTGGAGAAATTATGGCGTTGGAAGAGAAAATTGACGCGCGACAAATGTCGATCAAAAAACTTAAAGAATAAATAGGATGTTAAGGTTGAGCGAGTTATAACCCAAATTTGCAAGCCCGACGGGCTTGCAAATTTGGGTTATAACGACAGACCCATAAAGGCTAAAGTTAAATTACAGGCTGGATTTTTGGCATTATTTTTGTTATATTGAAAACAAATAACAAATACGGCTTACGCATTTTGTCTTTACGATCCAGCAAGCATGGCAATCCCGTCCAACTTTAAACAAGATTGCTTCGTCGTTGACTATAGCTTTGCTCCTCGCAATGACGATCAGCGGAGTATTTGCGCGCGCTGTTTAGTAAACATAAATTTATGAGTTTTATATCAAATATATTTGGCGATGCAAATCAGAAAGAGATTTCTCGATTGCAACTTTTGGTCGGAAAAATAAACAGCTTAGAGCCAGAGATGGTAAAACTTGCCGACAGCGATTTTCCCCAAAAAACACAAGAGTTTAAAGACAGGATAAAAAATAATGAATCGCTTGATAATCTTTTACCCGAAGCGTTCGCGCTTTGCCGAGAAGCGTCCAAGCGCGCTATCGGTCAGAGGCACTATGATGTCCAGCTGATGTCTGGCATCACGCTTCACGAAGGAAAAATTGCTGAGCAACGAACTGGCGAGGGTAAAACTTTATCAGCCACTTTGCCACTTTATCTCAACGCTTTGTCGGGCAAAGGAAGCCACCTGGTGACGGTCAATGATTTCCTTGCTAAATTTCAAGCCCAGTGGATGGGACGCATATACGATTTTTTGGGTCTTACGGTGGCATCAATTGAGCACGACAGATCTTATTTATATACCAAAGAACCCTATCAGCCCAAAGAAGATTCTGATGAATTCATTGATGATACCTGGCAAAATTTGCGACCGATTTCCCGTCGCGACGGATATTATGCCGACATCACTTACGGCACCAATAACGAATTTGGCTTTGATTATTTGCGCGATAATATGGCGGTTGATTTGCGTCAGCTAAATCAGCGCAAGCTTAATTTTGCGATTGTTGATGAGGTTGATTCAATTTTAATTGACGAAGCTAGAACTCCGCTTATAATCAGCGTGCCAGCCGAGGAGTCAGGTTCAGACTACCAAAGATTTGCTCAAATTATAAAAAATTTACAGCCAGAAAAGGATTTTGATATTGATGAAAAAGCGCGAACTATTGCCATTAAGGATAGTGGAATTCAAGTTGTTGAGCAGGCGCTAAGAATGGATAATCTATACGCGCCAGAGAATATTCACTTGGTTCATCATTTAGAAGAGGCGCTTAAAGCGGAATTTTTATTTAAGCGCGACAAGGATTATGTTGTCAAAGATGGCGAGGTGATGATCGTGGATGAATTTACTGGTCGCTTGATGCCTGGTCGGCGTTATAGCGAAGGGCTTCATCAGGCGATTGAAGCCAAGGAAGGAGTAGTGGTTCAATGCGAGTCCAACACTTTGGCAACAATTTCCTTTCAGAATTTTTTTAGAATGTATGACAAATTAGCTGGAATGACTGGCACAGCCGCGACCGAAGCAGAGGAATTCTATAAAATTTATAAACTGGATGTGACGGTTATTCCGACTAATCGGGAAATGATCCGTATAGACCATCAAGATAAAATCTACAAAACAGAAGAAGCGAAAGTACAGGCAATAATCGAGGAAGTGCGCGAGCGAAACGAAAAAGGGCAACCAGTTTTAATCGGCACGATTTCAGTGGAAAAAAATGAACAATTGGCGCGTCAGTTGAAAGTAGCCGGCATTCCTCACAATGTGTTAAACGCTAAAAAGCATCAGCAAGAAGCAAAAATTGTGGCGCAAGCCGGACGCGTGGGCGCGGTGACGCTCGCGACTAATATGGCAGGGCGGGGGGTGGATATTATTTTAGGCGGAACACCGCCTAAAATAAACTCAAAGCCTAAAACTCAAAGCCTAAAATCAGAAAATAAAGAAAATACAATAGGGCTGGAGAAATTGGGCAGTGATAAGCGGACGATGGAGGAATGGGAAAAAGAGCATAGTCAAGTGTTGGAATTGGGCGGGTTGTATGTGATTGGGACCGAACGGCACGAGGCAAGGAGAATCGATAATCAGTTGCGCGGACGAGCTGGCAGACAAGGTGACCCGGGCGAAAGCCAGTTTTTTGTTTCAATGGAAGATGATCTGATGCGTATATTTGGAGGCGCTCGTTTGAAAAATATGATGGACCGATTGGGCTTGCCTGATGATATGCCGATTGAAAATAAATTCGTGTCTCGTTCGATCGAAGGCGCGCAAAAGAAAGTTGAAGGGCACAATTTTGACATCAGAAAACATTTGGTTGAATATGACGATGTGGCGAATAAACAACGGGAAGTAATTTATAAAAAAAGACGGCAGATTTTAGCTGGTAAAGGTAGAGATCGCCAAGGAAAAGATGTTGAATTGAATACGGAAATTTTAGAGCTGCTAGGCGATGAGGCAGAAAATTATGAGCAAAAAATGTCTCAGGCTGATTTAGGAGCGGTGGCGGAAATTGAAAAAAGAGTATACCTCAGAACCATAGATATGCTTTGGATTGAGCATCTAAACACTATGGATTATTTGCGCCACTCCATTGGGCTTAAAGGCTATGGGCAAAAAGATCCATTGGTAGAGTACAAGCAAGAGGCGTATAATATATTTCAGCGCTTACTTGGCGACATTGACGCAGAGGTTTCAGAAATGCTACTTAAGATCGAGGTGCGCGCATTGTTGCAAGCGCCAATTCAAGCTCCGCCAAAAATTTCGCACATAGGCGCGGAGACGCAAGGGAACGCATTTCGCGAGGCGGTTGATAAGTCAAAATCAGAAACCCAAAATCAGGAAACTACCAGCCAGAGTTCAAGTGGCGTAACGTTGACAGTTAGAAAAAGAAAATCAGGCGAGACCATTTCGCAAAGTTCCAGCGGTGGTTATATGGGGCAGAAAGTTGGCAGGAACGAAAAATGTCCTTGTGGTAGCGGGAAAAAATATAAGAAATGCCATGGAAGGTAGTTTAGATGCTAGAAGCTAGATTTGAGAATATTTTGTAAATTTAGCCAAAAGAAATGGAGGTGATGAAGCGATGCAGAAAATGACACTTGTTTTTGTTATAGATGGTCAGCGGATTTTGCTGGCGATGAAAAAGCAAGGTTTTGGCAAGGGGAGATATAATGGGCTAGGCGGAAAGGTTAAGACAGGGGAAAACATTGAGCAGGCGGCAAAACGGGAAGCGCGCGAGGAATGTGGTATCAAAATCACCAAAATGCACAAGCGCGGGGTGCTGGTGTTTTATCCCGACAAGTTTCTAGACGGAGTGGAAGTGCATATTTATCTGGCAGGAAAATTTACTGGCGCACCCAAGGAAACCAAGGAAATGAAGCCCAAGTGGTTTAAGCTTACTAAAATTCCATATGACAAAATGTGGGATGGTGATAAATACTGGATGCCATTTTTTTTAGCAGGCAAGAAATTTAAGGGTGAGTTTATTTTTGATCGCGATGATAGGATGGTGTCGTGTGAGTTGCAAACAGCAGAAAATTTTTAGTTATACTTGTTTTTATTGTAAGAGTTTGGTATATTATTTTTAAGTAAAAAGAGGAGGAAAGCGCGAATGAGAAAAAAGTTCCAGATACTGGTGGCAGAAGATACTGATTCTAAATTCATCTTGATAGAATTTGATATCAGTAAAATATTTGTTAGCGACGCAAATATTGCCAGAGTGAAAACTTTGGCTGAACTTGAGCGAGTGTTTTCCGAGCGGAGTAATGATTTTAGTTTCATTGTTTTGGACGCTAATCTAGCAGATGGCGCGACACTCAGATTGCTAACACTAAAGATCAAACCAAATTTCAATGGTCCGATTATCGCGAATTCTTCATCAGCAAAGAATCGAGCAACCCAGATGAAGTTTGGTTGCACCCATGCAGGAGGGAATAATTTTTCAAAGACGCTAACTGGCATCAAAGCTATGTTAGTCAGTAATCGGCAATAAGTATATCCTTTATTTTTTTTCTGGCAGCATCCGCTGCCTTTTTTGTTTCCTGTTTTTGCTACCTTACGGGTGGGCAGAAGTAGATTATTAGAGGAAAATTGGTAGATGATATAATTTGTGTTAAAATATTACTATGAATAAGATTGCCGAGGTATTAAACCAGATGGCGGATTTATTAGAGTTAGCTGATGCCAATATTTTTGAAGTGCGCGCATATCGGAATGCCAGCCACGCGGTAGATGTTAGCGCGGTGGAAATGTATGAAATTGTCGAGCGACAAGGGAAAAAAGAGCTGGAAAAAATATCTGGTATTGGTGAAAGTATTGCGGACAATATCGCTGAGCTAATTTATACTGGAAAACTAAAAAAGCTAGATCAGTTAAAAAAGAAAATACCACGCGTGCAAGTGCAAATGCTGGCAGTGCCTGGGCTTGGTCCAAAATTAACTAAAAAATTATATGCGATTTTAAAACCAAAGACTTTAACTGATTTAAAAAGAAAACTAAAAGATCCTCAGTATCTACCCAAGCTTGCCAAAATATTGCTCCTAAAAAAAACAGTTGATAAAATTTTAACAGGCATAGCGGTCTTACAATCTGCTTCCAGCAGAATGCTTTTATCGGAGGCGTTGCCTTTGGCGGAAAGTATAGTGGCGCAGTTAAAGAGATTGCCGGAAGTCAAAGAAGTAAAATACGCTGGGTCGCTCCGACGAGGGAAGGAAACGATTGGGGATATAGATCTTGTAGCAAAAATACAAGATAAAATTCAAATCTCAAATTTCAAATCTCAAAGCTTGTCCCGAGCGAAGTTGATAAATCACAATTCAAACCTAAAAATTATAAAATACTTTTTAGAACTAACTCGACCCAAGCAGATTTTAGCTCAAGGCGAAAGTAAGGCAACGGTGATAAATAATGATGGGGCGCAAATTGATTTAGAAATAATGCCGGGAAACGAATGGGGGTCGCTTCTTCACCATTTTACGGGATCAAAAGAACACAATATCCAAATGCGCGCTTATGCCGAAAAAAAAGGTTTGAGTTTTTCCGAGCATGGGTTTAAAAAACTTAAAATTAAAAACCCAAAACTAAAAACCATAACTAAAAACTTAAAACTGATAAATAAAATTTTAATTTATTGCGAGACAGAAGAAAAAGTTTTCAAGACATTGGGATTGCAATATATTCCGCCAGATCTGCGCGAAGGCACGAATGAGATACAACTTGCGATCGCAAAAAAAATCCCTAAGTTGTTAGAGCCAAGCGATATGAGGGGTGATCTGCAAATGCACTCCAATTATTCCGACGGCAAAAATACGATTTTAGCAATGGCAGAGTCAGCCAAAGCGATGGGGTATGAGTATATTTGTATTTCAGATCACAGCGCTGGGCTCGGCATTACTGGCGGAATTGGCGGGAATAATTATCAAAAATATCTGGCGGAAATTAAAAATGCAAACCAAAAAATTCGCGGTCTGCATATTTTTTCCGGCATTGAAGTGAATATCAAATCAGACGGCGCGCTTGACCAGCCGGATGATTTACTCAAAAAATTTGATGTTGTGCTTGGCGCGGTTCATAATTCGCTTGGGCAGGAAAAAGAACAGATGACTGCGCGGATTGTCAAAGCGCTCTCGCATCCATTGGTTAAAATTTTAGTCCATCCCAGCGGGCGACTGATTGACAAGCGACCCGAAATCCAAGTTGACTGGCGCGCTATTTTTCAAACCGCTCAAAAAAACAAGAAAATTTTAGAAATCAACGCTTGTCCTAAACGACTAGATTTAAAAGATATTTATATTCGCAAGGCAAAAAATCTCGGAGCCAAATTTGCAATTTCGACCGATGCCCATTCCGCTCGTCAACTTGATTTTATGAAATATGGGATTTTAACCGCCCGGCGTGGCTGGCTTGTAAAACAAGATGTTATCAACGTTTTGCCCCTGGCTGGATTAAAAAAATTATTTGATATAAAATGAAAAGGTGGAGATTTAATTTAAATAACACAACTTACGCAAAATTTCCTCTCTGTCATTCCCGCATCCTTCTCTTGTCATTCCCGTGAAAACGGGAATCCAGTCCGAATAGATCCCGCATCAAGTGCGGGATGACAAAAAGGAATGTGGATCCCCAATCCGAAGCGCTTGGCTTTCGGTTGAGGATGATAAGGGGTGTGTTATTCCCGTGAAAACGGGAATCCAGTCCGAATAGATCCCGCATCAAGTGCGGGATGACAAAAAGGAATGTGGATCCCCAATCCGAAGCGCTTCGCCTTCGGTTGAGGATGACAAGGGGGCAGTCGGTTGAGGATGACAAAGGGTGTGTCATTCCCGTGAAAACGGGAATCCAGTCAGGACTAGATCCCCAATCCGAAGCGCTTCGCCTTCGGTTGAGGATGGCAAGGGTATAATGATATTTTTCGTAAGTCGTGTAAAAATTATTATTGCATCGTTGAAATAATTTTAATTTCATTTTTGCATTTTCATATTTAATTTTTACATTTATCAAAGGACGGGTGATGCAACTCATTGCAAAATTAAAAAAAGACGCGATTTCCAAAGTTAAAATTGTTGGCACGAAACCAGCCAATTTAGTGGAATTTTTTGAGGTGAGCAAAAATTATGGCAACATCAAAGCGCTGTGCAAGGTTAACGTGGCATTTAGACCGGGCGAATTTGTGTCAATCGTTGGACCGTCTGGCGCAGGAAAATCAACCTTAGCTAAATTGCTTATCCGCGAAGAAATTCCGTCAAGCGGAAAAATTATCGTGGCTGGACGGGATGTGGCTAGTTTCAACCGTCGCACTTTATCAAAATACCGCCGAAAAATCGGAGTCGTTTTTCAGGATTATAAATTATTAGCGCACAAATCTGTTTTTGAAAATATCGCTTTTGCTCTTGAGGTTTGCGATGCATTGACATCAGAAATTAGAGATCGGGTGCCCAAGATATTAAATATGGTCGGGCTGTTTGATCGGGCGAATAATTATCCGCATGAGCTGTCAGGTGGTGAAAAGCAAAGGGTGTCTATCGCGCGCGCACTGATTCACTCGCCAAAAATTTTAATTGCTGATGAGCCAACGGGAAATTTAGATCCGAAAAATACCAAAGAAGTAATTGATCTGTTGCTTCAAATCAATCGATCGGGCACATTGGTGGTGCTGGCAACGCACGATGAATCTATTGTTAACCAGCTTTTTCGTCGGGTAATAAAAGTGGAAAACGGCAAAATCACCCAAGACCAAAATCGGTCAAAATACTTTTAAAATTTTAAATTGAAATTGAAATATGTTCACTCGTTTATCACGGATAATAAAATTGGGTGTAAATAACTTTTTACGCAATTGGTCGTTATCAATCGCCGCAGTGGTGATGACTAGCTTGACGCTTACCACTGTCACGATTTTTGTAATTCTCCATTTTTCAGCTACTTCCGCCACGCAGATGATTAAAGAAAAAATTGATATTATGGTATATTTCTACGATGAAACAGCAGAAAAAGAGATACAAGATATTCAGCTTAAATTAAGCTCGCGGTTTGATTTAGATTCAGTTAAATATATTTCAAAAGAAGGTGCGGTGGCTAAATGGCAAAGCAGACCGATCCCGCAAAACATAAAAAATTTAGTCACATCAGAAGAAAATCCGCTTTTCCGTTCACTTCAAATTAAAACCCAAAATCAAAAAACGCTTGACGATGTAGTCAACCTACTCGACAATCAGACCTACCAAGATAAAATTTACAAAGTATCTTACAAAGAAAACAGCGATGTGATTGATAAAATTTTGCGATTGACTAATTTTGTCAATTGGGCGGGAAGCACGCTGTCGTTTATTTTCATCGGAATTTCTGTGATTGTGATTTTCAACACAGTTCGTTTAACTATTTTTTCTCGGCGGGAGGAAATAGAAATTATGGAGCTGGTGGGCGCGTCGAGCGCGTTTGTCAATCTGCCTTTTGTGGTTGAAGCAATTATGTATGGAATTTTGGCGACGATAATTTCAATGGCTTTATTGGCGCTAGGCGGAAAGTTTATCGCGCCGATAATCAACGATCAACTATATTTTTTAAATATCAATTTCCAAAATTATCTTTTTGACTTGTGGTATATTATCGCGCTTTTGCAGGTAGCATTGGCAGTATTTATTACCACTATTTCTAGCTTTTTTTCAACCAGAAGGTATATTAAGTAAATTTCAAAATTCAAATATTAAAGCCTGAAATTTTAATTCTTGACAAACCCAACTGGGGGGGGATAATTAAAATACAAACTACATGGCTTACGCAACACTTCCGCTTATTTCAAGACAGCTGAATACCTTGTGGCTTGCCCCGTTGGATTCTTTGTTGTTATACTTGATTCATCGGTCGTTATTCTTGTTCCGCTTGTCATTCCCGTATTTCCCCTTTGTCATTCCCGTCCCCCCTTCCGTCATTCCCGCGAAAGCGGGAATCCAGGAAGGGCTGGATCCCCAATCCGAAGCGCTTCGCTTTCGGTTGAGGATGACAAAGAATGTGTCATTCCCGCAGCCTTCTCTTGTCATTCTCGCGTAAGTGGGAATCCAGTCCGAATGGATCCCGCATCAAGTGCGGGATGACGGGAGGTGCTGGATCCCCAATCCGAAGCGCTTCGCTTTCGGTTGAGGATGACAAGGGGGCTTTCGGTTGAGGATGACAAAGGGGTATAATGATATTTTGCGTAAGTCATGAAACTATAAATTTAACTTAATGTCTATACAAGGAGGTGTGATGTTGCAAAAAATTATCCTGAGGATTTCTAATCGCCTAACCGCTCGGCAAAAATTATCCCTCGTTATTGTCATTGGGGTAATGGTCATGTCTTTTTCAGGATTTTTGATCGCTAACTTATCAGGCAAGATAACGCTTTTCGGCGACTCTGCCAACTCCGGCACGGTCTCGGGCAAGGTGCTGGATGCGGTGGAGGAGAAGCCGTTAAAATCCACTACTATCAAGCTTTTGCGACCCGAAGCTACCGCTGGAATTACATATCAAGTTGAAGGTTCTAATTGTCGTAAAACCAAGAAAATCAAGGGTGGCACCACCATAGAAAATGTGCCCCTTGCTTCATCGCGCGGTTTCTGCCCTCCGCTTGTTCAGGGCGCTACCACCAAATCCGCTTCTGATGGCTCGTTCAAGTTCTCCTTTGCCCCAGAAGGCGACTACTATATTGAAATAGAGAGAACCGGCTATCAATCGTTTCCCGGTCAAAGTAAAGTTCAGCCAATCAAGATAAAAAAGACTGAGATCTCTGACGCTACGATTTATGTCGCCAAAACTGGTTCCTTTTTCTCCACTACTTTGTCTGGCGGTTATCCTGCGAGTGAGGGTAGAAAATCGGTTAAAATTCAATTGCGTGATATTGATGTCTCAAAGATTAACCAAAAACATCGTTTCAAAATCTATCTTGACGGTAACGAAGCGACTAGCTCTTATGGCAACACTTTTGATTTTGGGAATATTCCCTACAGCCCTCTTTACAACGCTTACGCCAGCATAGACGATAAGGTTTTTCCGCTCTTTGATACCCAACCCGACTCCACTTTGCATATTGGCGAAAAGAACACCACCGCCTCAACCGTTCCTATCATCGGAGACAGTAAAAAGATTTTGGAGTTAGCGCCAGAGGGCAAGTACACCGATATTACAACACCGACCACTCCCGTAACACCGACCCAAACCGACGCCCAAAAACGCGATACCCAACGGCTCTCTGACATCACTACCATTAAAACCGCTCTTGAATCCTACAAAAAAGCCAAGGGGTCTTACCCCTCTACCCATGGCGCTAAGTTTCCCAATAGCGGTTGGGTCAATAGCAATGATAATAGTTGGAAAAAATTTGAAACAGAATTAAAGCCTTATCTGCCCAGCGGAATTACCTCCCTGCCCAAAGATCCAATCAACACTCCTAACGCTTGGGCAGCCACCTCCAACGCTTTTACTTACGCTTACTTCTCTCTTCCTAATTATTACGGTAAATCATCGTCTTGTCAGTGGTATATGTTGGTTTATCGTTTAGACGACGCTAGGCTCAAAGCCAGCCCGGGAGCTAAAGCGTGTAATGGAAAACAATTCCAATACGGCAATGGATCAATCACCGAGGGTGGAGATGCGGTTAGATCTACTGATACTACACCCCCTACTGTTGCGATCACCAAAACATTAAAGAGCACCAGCGTGTTAAGATATAAAAATTATACTTATACATGGGTTGGAACTGATAAAGAAGATAGCGCAGACAAACTAAAATACAGATACAGGGTATATGATGGTAAATTTTGGAATTCTTGGTCAGCTTGGAGTTCTAATAAAGTGCTTTCCACTTCATATAAACAAGAAATTCAGGTCAATATTCAAGTTAAAGACAGCCAGGGGCAAATAGGAGAATCAACTAATAAGGTCTCCTTGCTTGACAAAGCTACCGGTGTCATTGCGAGCTCATCTGCTCGAGCGTGGCAATCTCTGTCTTGGTCTAACATCAAACACTTTTTTGCCAAAGACAACAAAACCGACACTGCAAATCCCGACTCAAATTCCAACCTTGCTAAAGCGGCGGCTGCGATACCGATGGGGACGAAGGGGGCAATCGAAATTGATAAAGTTTTGGCGGAGGGGAGCGATATACCGATTGATAATGCAATCTGTCAAATAAGAAAAAACAAAGGAACAAACGATCAATCATTATTCGCAGACTATTGTCGGGGTGCATTGTTATCGCTTGATTTGTACCAGATGTCCCAAGATATTCAAGCTGGCTGGAAATATGAACTAAACATATCAGCCGAATATTTCGAAGATAAAGTTATTTCTTTCGCAGTGGCAAATTTTTCTGCAGACACATACGAATATAACTTGGGAATTATACGGCTAAAGCAAACAGATAATGCGCTTGGACTTATTAGGGCTACCGTTCGAACAAGCAATTACAATACTGATTTAGACAATAGCGAATTTATAGGGCATATTTGGGCGGTAAGTGCCCAGGGAGATAGATTGGTGTTTAATATGCGGTATGTATTTTCGACAAATATCTCTCTTGAACCGGGAACTTGGCATTTAGAAATGTCCGTAGATGGTTTAGGCATTATTAACAGAGATTCACTTTCTACGGATATAGTCGTTCGACCTAATACAATTTCTGAAACAGAATTTGTATTGATACTTGATCCTGCTACGCCAAGGGATATTAGAATGGAAACAAAAAAGTTTTATCCGCTGAGATTACAAGATTTGAGTTATTTTGATTATAATGGCTATTTATTGTCTCAGGTAGAAGGAGTGTATGTTGTTGACGCAATAAGTGGCAAGGAAATAACAAAATTTGTTTATAATGGCGATAGTAGTTGGTCTGCCGTATCGTTATCACAGGGTACTTATAAACTCTGCGTCAAGAAAAAAAATAACCAAAACGATTTTGTGTGCGGTAGCGCTTTTAATATTACCGCATCCGCGGGCAGATATGATCGATGGTTCCCAGATTCCGCGTATCCGCAATTGGCAACTGTTCAAACAGAAACTATCAACGGGATTACGATAGAAATTGCTGACAATGAAATGGTTGATTTAAACGCACCCGAAAACGCTAAGATGAAAAAACATTACGATGGACAAACCAAATTAATTAAGTGGTTGAGGGAAAAATACCCATGCCGCCTTAATAAAATATTATTTTTGAAAGGATATATGGGGTCGTCCTTGATTGGTGTTGATGGATATGCCAAAGAAGGCAGTAGAGGTATTGTCCTCCGCGACGTATCATGGCAGTTCAGTTACGCATTTGATATTGAACGGGATTATTATGTATTGGTTCACGAATATGGTCATATCTTACAAATTGATCATTTTATGAATGATCAAAACTTTCAGAATTTTTTTATCGCTCACGGTAGAAATATAATGAAAGATGGAAAAATAATCAGAAGAGCGCCTTATGACGAAACAGCGACCCTTAGCTCCAAATGGCGCGATTTTCCTCTTAGCGAAAAAACAAAAAGTGAGAGTGGTAGTTCTGATGGTCATGCGGCTGACAACAATCTCGAACTTTTTGCTTCTGACTTCACTCTCTTCAGTGGTTCTAACGAGACCAAAAAACTTTACGATGAATATAGAGAGAAAGCAAGCAAAGCCGTCAAAGGCACTCAAGAGTATTTTATGTATGCTTTAAATTATAAATATATGAGATATGTGGTGAGGGTTCCTCAGCTTCAGAATGAAGTGGACCCATATCCTTGTGGTAATGTTTTTGAAGGCAGAACATTAAGCATGGACGATGATATCTTTGGCAGATTCCTTGAATGTCCGGCGGTCTCTGTGGTTGGCAAGGTTACAAGTTCATCAACCCGCTCAACTATTGACGGAGTAAGTATCCGTTTCAGCTTGGGCAATTCAATTTTGGATACCAGTACACAAAACACCCCCGATAAAGGTACATACAAGTTGTCCAACATAGCGGTAGGTAATTATAGGGTTGAGTTGGTAAAAGATGGTTATCAGCCCAAAACAACTCAAGCAAATGTTAGGGCTGGCAACAATACGATTAATTTCACTATGGATAAGATCACCTCCGGAACAACCACCGCTCAAACCGCTAAAATCAGTGGCTATGTAAAAAAGTATTCAGGCGCTACGATAGTGCCGACTGCCGATGCCAATATCAAAATTGACAATATCGGTCGAACAACATCAGCTCTGAATGGATCGTATTTAGTCACTCTTTCGGGTAATCCGCTGAGCCAATCATATACGATAACCGCTTCG
>Ga0210044_10001261_pt1 | contig 38569 bp, 47 predicted proteins | sample CryGey13umfilter_2_FD_183959 | JGI IMG/M metagenome (GOLD analysis project Ga0210044, IMG submission 183959) | Groundwater microbial communities from aquifer in Utah, USA - Crystal Geyser 4/9/14 3 um filter (SPAdes) (version 2) | ecosystem: Environmental > Aquatic > Deep subsurface >... | reverse complement strand
TTTGGGAAATCCTTGGTTTTTTTATCAATATAAAAATACCAGTAAAGAAATTATAATAGAAGAAAGAATAAAAGTAATAAAGCAACATGCAAAAGTACATTGTAATTTTTACGGAGAGAGGGGAATGATAACTTTTAGAAAACATCTTTCTTGGTATTTTAAATCAAATAAATTAGGAGAAGATTTTCCTAAAATAAAAGAATTCAGAGCTAAACTAGTTAGACTGAATTCTCTTGATGAATTAGATAAATTGTTAGATGAATTTGAAAAAACTAAATTTTCTTGATAAGTGTTTCTTCTCTGTCTGGTCCAAGAGAAATTATATTGATTGGGCATCCAAGACTTTCTTCTATAAACTCGATGTAGGCACGCATTTTTATTGGTAGAGCGCCATAACCTTCTTTTAAGAATTCCTTTATGTGTTCTTGAGAAGTGCGGTCCCAACAATCAAAGGTTGCATAAATAGGTCTTGCATCTCTAAATTTGGTTAAACTTGATGGAGTTTCTTTTACCAATTTTCCACTAATATCATAAGCCGTGCAAACACGAAGTTCTTTTAAACACCCTAGAATATCTAATTTTGTAAGAGCTATTTCTGTGATTCCATTTACACGAATTGCTTTTCTTAGTTGAACCAAATCTAGCCAACCAATTCTTCTCGGACGTCCTGTGGTTGTGCCATATTCTTGACCTTCTTCTCTTAATTTTTCTCCTAATTCATCTAACAATTCTGTTGGGAATGGACTTGTGCCAACTCTACTTACATAAGCTTTTACGACACCAATAACCTTTTTTTCTTGATTCCAGTGGTTTCCACCCCCAATGTGTATATTTCCTGCTACGGTATTTGTGCTTGTGGTATGTGGGTAAATTCCATGATCAATATCTAATGAAAATCCTTGAGCTCCTTCAAACAGTATTTTTTTATTTTCTTTGGATGCTTTATATAATGCCAAATCTGTGTTAGTTATAAATCGTTTTAATTTTTGGGCGTATTCTATATAAACATTATAAATCTCTTCTTCTGTTATACCCAAATTAATATTGAATACTTTTTCTAAAATATCCGAATTAAATTTGTAGGCTGTTGTTAGTTTTTCTTTAAATATTTCCGGTTCTATTAAATCAACCATCCTAATGCCATGCCTGTACATTTTGTCTGCACAAACTGGCGCAATTCCTCTTTTGGTACTTCCGGCTGCTAGCTTACCTTGATGATTAGTTAAGGCTTCATCCATCGCAATATGATATGGAAAAATAATATGAGCGTTTTCACTTATCAATAAATTTTGTTCACGAATAAAACCTTTTTTATCCAATGCTTCTATTTCTTCACAAAGTGTTTTTGGATCAATTACCATACCTGTTCCAAGTATACAGGTTGTGTGTGAATGGAGAATTCCAGAAGGAACAAGGTGTAATTTGTATACTATCCCATCAACTTTAAGAGTATGTCCTGCATTATTCCCACCTTGAAATCTTACAACAAATTCAGAATCTTGTGATAAAAGATCTGTTATCTTGCCTTTTCCTTCATCTCCCCATTGTGCCCCCACGATCACAGAGATTTTGTTCCCCATATTTGTTTGGTTATATTAAATTTAGTTCATTAAAATAATTAAATTTTCTAGTAATTTTGCAACTGTTATTGGGCCAATTCCGTTTGGTGTTGGGGTTACAAATTTAGCTTTTTTTATTACATTTTCTACATCTACATCTCCATACATTTTATTTTTATAGAAACTTACGCCTGCATCAATTACTATTGTGCCTTTTTTAATCATTTCTGCTTTAATAATATGTTTTTTTCCTGTTCCACTTATAATAATATCGGCCAAAAGACATTTTTCTTTTATTTTTTTTGTGTTGCTGTTACAAAGAGTTACAGTAGCTTTTAGGTTGCTTAAAATTATAGAAAGTGGTCGACCAATTAATAAACCAGAACCAATAATTACTACATTTTTTCCCTTTAAATCTATTTTTGTGTAGGAAATTGCAGAAAGAATAGCATCTGGAGTTGGTGGTAAAATTTTGTGACTTCGTGAGATTACTTTTCCTAAATTTTCATTTGTTAGACAGTCTATGTCTATTTTGGGGTCGATTGAATTTAAAACTTTTACTTCGTTTATGTGTTTTGGAAGGGGAAGTTGAACAATCATTCCATTTGGTTTTTCGTTTTTTTGTATTTCTTCTATTTTTTTTATTAAACCTTTTCCTGAAATAGTTTCTTTAAAATGATGAAGTTTAAAATTAACTCCAATTTTTTCTGCGGCTTTACCTTTGTGCTTTACATAAGACGTTGATGGTTTATCGTTCCCAACTAAAATAACCACCAGTTTTGGGGTTATTTTTTTGGATTTGAGTTTTTTAACCCTTTTTTCAAGAGTTTTTAAGATTTTTTTTGAGATGGATTGTCCTAAAATTAGTTTTTTCTCCATAATATATTTTAAGAAGACTCTAGCCTTTTAATGTTACCATACTTTAAAAAAAAGGCACAATGGCAAATTTGTCAAATATGTGGAAAACCTATAAACTATAGGTAGTTTAAATAATTAAGTTTAAAAAATATGAGTGAATATGGCGAAAGAGGTTATATACCCGAAGAAGTAAAACAAGCAGAAACAGAACCAACAACACAACAACTAGGAATGACTCCTGAACAAACCGCAAAATTGGATAAAGAAGGTGTAGCACGTGTAAGAAGAAAAATTTTTAGAGATAGGGTTGCTTCTTTTGGTCTTGTTTTGGCTGTTGGCATGGGTGTTACAGGAGCTTTAAGATATTTTAGCGAAGAAGATCAAGCGAGCCAAGAAATGGAAACAAAAGAAAAGACTGATTTAGAAAGATACAATGAATACCTAGAAAAATTAGGAGCAGATTTAAAAACTATATCCCAAGCAATAAATACTGAAAATTTAAGTACTTCTGAAAATAGAATAGCCAAAAACGAGGCAACAACTACTTTTCTTTTAGAAGAGAAAAATTCCGCCCAGTTAAAAGAAATGATAGATTTGGCAGTGAGTGGAACAGATCCAAAAATTTCAGTTGGTAAATTATTTAGAATTTTGAGTGAGGCTAGAGCACAAGATTTTTTTTATGATTATTTGGCTGAAGATGGAAAGTATAAAGGTTTTATAAATCCGGATGGGTCTATGGAAAAATCAACAATTTATAATGATTTACGTGAATATCATTTTGCAACTTTGGCAAAAAACTTTTTACCCAATTCCAGTGAAATTTCAGTTGAAGAAATAGATCCTAGATTATTTTCTAAAAGTGTGGAAGAAGTAGAGCAAAATATTATAGATAAACCTGAGTGGTCCGGCGTAGAAAAACAAGCTGAATTTAAAAAAGTTTTAGACGATGAGAGTGTAAGAGGTGTTTTGGAATCACCTGATTTTGTTATTGATTTGGCGCAAGCCTATTCATTAATTAAAATTTCTATAGATTTAAAAAGTGGTGGAGATACAAGAAGTAATGCAGAAATAATAAAAGATTTATTAGAAAAACAAGAAGGTTTTTTTGATGTAAGTATTTTAAGTAAAGAAACGAAAAATTTTATTTTTGTTGCCGGACATGATACAAGACTTAATGATGATATTTCTAGGTTTGCTCCTAGATATCAGAAAATGGGTGAGGATTTTGGTGTAAAAAATATTTGGGGTTTTGGCGGGGCAGAAGGAATGGAAGAGCCTTTTAAAAAATCTGTGGCAGAAAGTAAAGGTTCAACAACTTTGTTGATTGACGCACATTCAAATGCAATTTTGTTTCAACTTAATAATAACGAAAGTATTACAGTGCAAGAGTTTGCAAAAGCTTTGTTAGAAAGAGTTAAAGCAGGGGAGAGCTTGGCTGAGGTTAACATAATTTTAGGTGGTTGTGAAACTTATGGTTTGGCAGAAAATTTAATTAAAGAAATAGATAGACAGGCTAAAAAAGACAGAAAATTAAAGAAACTGGAAATTATGTATCCAAACATAATTACGGCAGTAACCGGCTCGGCAAAATCAGAGCAGGGTATCTTTAGAGATGCTTTTTATGAAACTGTAAAAGGCGTCGGTGGTAGTTTGGCTGGCGACGACATTGTGAATGCATTATCTACAAAAGTTTACGGAAAGGGCACTGATATATCGGTTTTTAAAGGTGGTAAGGGGGGTGTTGAAAGAGTATCAGAAGCTGAGACCACTTATGATAGTTCTATTGGATAGATAAAAAACTTTGTAAAGTTAAAATAAAAAAATCTGCGATTAGTCGCAGATTTTTTTATTTTATACTATACCATCTGTTCCTTTTATTTTTTTTCATACCTTTAATTGGAATGTTTACATAGAAAGTGGTTCCTTTTTTAATTTTAGATTTAAACCATATTTTACAGCCTGTTTTTTCTAAAAATGATTTAATTATATAGAGACCCAGACCAACTCCTGTTACGTGTTTAATTTTTGCATTTGAAGCCCTATATAATTTAGTAAAGATTTTACTTTGGTCTTTTTTGGGTATACCTATTCCAGAGTCAGAGACAATTATTTCTACATTTTTATTCTTTCTTTTTATATTTATTGTTATTTTGCCTTTGTCTGGTGTATATTTTACAGAATTTGAAATTAAGTTTTGGAAAATCATGAATGTTAGTTGCTTGTCGAGCATCATTGTCTTAGGTAATTTAGCATCAAAGTTCTTTGTAAATTTAAATTTGTGTCTTTCCATTTGTGGCCTAAATTCTTTGATAGCACTTTCTGCAATTTTAATTATATTTACTTTTTCTGGTTCTATCGCAACGGTTCCCATGTCAATTCTAGAAACATTTAATAAAGATTCTACTAATTTATTCATTTGTTTTGTGTCCTTTCTTATTTCTTCCACATATTCTTCCTGTTCTTTTGATAGGTGTCCAGTGTCTTTTGATAGTAATAGCTCTGTGTACCAGTTAATAGTAGAAAGTGGAGTTCTTAATTGGTGGGAAGCAACAGAAACAAATTCACTTTTTGATTTGTCTATTTCTTTTTCTTTTGTAATGTCTCTTCCTATTCCAACCAAGAATATCACTTCGTTGTTATTATTTGTAATTGGTGACATTTTTAATCCAAGAACACGTTTATTTTTTTCTTCTGTTAAGATATCTATTTCTCTATAAGTTGATTTTTTTGTTTTGATAAGTTCATTTATTATAGAATTAATAGTCATTTTTTTGGTTATTAGTTCATACCATGGTTTTTTGTTTTTTTCATCTAATAAATATTTTTGTGTGTATCCTGTGATAGTTTCGGTAGCTGTATTTGCATAAAGAAGGACTCCCTTTGGATTGGTTATAAAAATCATATCCGTGGCATAATCGGAAGCAAGTTTAAATTTTTCTAAATCATTTGAAAGTTTTTCACTTATTTGTTTTTCTTGGTCTACATCCTCTAATACATTTATAAGGGCTTCTTGCTTTCGCTCTAAATTTATAGAGTCTATTTTTATTTTTTTGGTTTGTGTGGCTATTTTTTGTTCTGTCTCTTTCTTATAACTGTTTAATATATCTACCATATATTCAAGAGTGTGGGCAATTTTAAAGAACTCTTTTCCAACTGATTTGTTTAATTCTATTTTAGAATTATAATCACCGTTAGAGATGTTTACCGCGAATTCTTCTATATTTTTTAGTGGTTTGATTGATTTTGACACTATTAAATATATTATGAAAAATAAAATTATAAGGGTAATACCACCTATTAAAGATATTTCTGACGCTAAAGTGTCTAACGAAGAAATAAATTTGTCTTTTTCAATTTCTAATATTATAAAAAGAGGTGCATTGTCTATATTTACTACAACTAATATCTCTTTTTCGTCATCAAGTCTATCTATTATCTCAAAAGTTTCTATGTGGTTTCCATATTTTAAATTTTGTTGAACAATTCCGTAATTAAGATAATCTACTTGCAATCCGAGAAATCTTTTTGTTGTTTCATATTCTAAATCGGTTTGGTTTAGAGGTCCGAGAGTTCTAAAAATCCTGCTAGTTTTTTTAGAGAAAAGAATTAGACCTTTATCATCTGTTAGAAGTACGTCGGAAAGTTGTTCATCTATTTCTTCAACTAGAAACTGATCAATTATTTGTGGCTTGGTTTTTATAACAACTACACCAATTATAAGGCCGTCTTCTTTTTGTATTGGATTAGAAAAATAATAGCCAAGTTCTTCACTTGTTACTTCCGTCAAGATATCCACAGACGCTGTTCCTTTCATTGCTTTTTGGAAGTATTCTCTAAAAGAGTAGTTTTGTCCTAGCAAAGTTTCGTCTGTTGATATAATTGTTTTCCCATTGATGTCTAATATAGAAATAGAATAAAACATCCCACTATTTTTATAGTTTTGTAAAACATCCAAGATGTATTGGTTTTGGGTATCTTGGTTTTCATTTTCTACATAATCAATAATTTTGTGATTTGTGGCTAAAGATGCTGTCATTATTTTGTTATGTTCTATTATTTTTTCTATAGCAGAGGCTTTCATTAATGTTGTTTTTTTAATTTCATCTAATCCATTTGTTTCTAAAGTCGTAGTTATTTGTTTAAAAATAAAATAAAGTGAAAAAGAACCAATTATAAAAATTGAAAATAGGACTATTAAAATAATCTGTGTTTTTATGGAAAGATTATTTAATATAGATTTTTTTGGATGTTTATTCATCTGTATTTTTATTCTTTTTTAATTTATTTTTCAGCTTTATCATTTTTAATTCTCTACCAATTAAAAATTGATTTAGCTTTTCTGTTTCTTCTGTTCTTTTTTTAACTTGTTTTTCTATATTTCTTTTACTTTTTTCTAATTCTTCCACCATTTCGTTTATAGATTTCCCTAATAAGTCTAGTTCATCATTGCCAGTTGTGTGTATTCTATATTTTAAGTTTCCTTCTTTTATTTTTGAAATACCTTTTTTTAGTTTGAGGATAGAACCGGTAATTGATTTGTTTAACAAAAAAGATATAAAAGTGATTATAATTAAAATTATTCCTATAACAGCTAAGTATGTATTTAAGGTTTTTTTTATTGGTTTTTTAATAGATTCATCTTGCGTCTGTGTGACTAAAATCCAAAAAGTATCAGCAGTATCTAATAAGTTTTCTTCATTGAATTGTTGTACTATTTTTGGATTAAGACTTTTTTGGTATAGCCTGTTAAATAAAAATATTTTTTCAAATGTAAATTGGGAATTAGAATCTTTATAAAAGAATTGTCCGGAATCTTTTTTTAAAAGTTTTTCAGATATTGTTGGGTATAATTTAAACAATGTATTGTCATTTTCAAACATAAAACCCCAGCGCAATGAGTCTTCGTCGTGGTAGAGATAGTAGCCATCTTTATTTATTAACATTGTGGTTCTACCTTTTTCAATATTTGTTGTTCTGTTTTCTTGGAATACATTTTTTAGAATAATATCGGCGTAGAGTTTTATAAACACAATACCTTTTTTTTGTTTTTGGCTATTAAACACTGGTGTAGCAAGTCGTAAAACGGGTACATATATTGGTTTTTCTATTGTGCCTCTATTTTCAATTTCTCCATTTTTTATATTTAAGTCTAGCGGGGATATGTATAATTTATTTTCTGAAAGTAACATTACTTCTTTAAAATATCTGTCGTTGGATTGGTCTTGTAGTTTATCAGCGGATTCAATAAACGGTTTTTGATATAAGTCACTTTGTTCAATTTCAATTATTTCTTGTCCTGTTTCATCTATGTATTTAAGTTCATAGTAAAAATTATGTTTTTGCACAAAACTTAAAAAATCATAAATAACATCATTTTTTATGGTACTGGTTGGGCTTATTTCTGGCTCATCTAACAATTTTATAAATGATGAAAAATCTTTTATTATAGCTAAATCAGCATCGAAATGGTCTAAATAAGAAGTAATTGCTGTTTTTTGTTCTTTAACAAGATTTTGTTCAGTATTTAGACTTTCTTTTGTTAAAGATTCGGAAGAAATTACATAAGAAAAATATGTAATAACAGTAATTGGTATTAGTGAACCAAATAATAATAAAATAATAAGCTTTGTTCTTATTTTTAAATTTTTAATCATAGACAGGCTAAAGAAGATAATTTTATTTAATTATAACACATTTTTTAATCTAGCACATTCTATTTAACGCTATACTGTTAATAAGTTATTTTGTGATAAAATTATTAATTATTTTATATCTTCTATTTCTTCTAAAATTTTTAGAACCGCTTCTCTTGCATTTTGTGATTGTGTAATTGGTCTACCAACGATAATTCTATCTGCACCGCTTTGAATCGCTTTTGTTGGTGTGAGAATTCTGGATTGATCATCATTTTTTAGAGTAGTCCACAAAGGCCTTACTCCCGGAGTATTTAGAGTTAATTTTAAATTTAGTTGTTTTACAATTTGGACTTCTTGTGGAGATAAAATAATTCCGTCCAAACCAGCTATTTTGGCTATTTTTGCAAATTTTATTGCTCCTTCTTCCGGTGAACAAGAAAAAATAGATTGGCAGTTTTTATTATCTAAACTTGTAAGAATCGTAACTCCCAAAACTTCTGTGGTATCTTTTAAAACTTCTTGAACCGAACACATACCTTTTATTCCGGAAGAACACATAACTGTGAGAATTTCTGGTTTAAACTCTTTCAAAAACTCTGCATCAGTTTGCATTGTGTTTGGAATGTCGTTTAATTTTAAATCCGCAAAAACTTTTAGGCCTAAATCATGGATTTTTGTAATAAGTTCATAACCAATGGCGCGCAAAGCAGAATTTACTTTTATATAAACTCCTAAACCTTGCAAATCTTTTGCTAGAGATAAAATTTGCGTTTCAACGCCTTTTAATTCGCCAAAGTCTTTTGGATTGAAATCTGCCGAAACTATGAGTCGCTCTTCTATTTTTAGCATGTTTCGTGTTAGAATAGTTTTGTTATTAGTTTAATTTTAACATAATAAGGAACCCTCGCCAAACACCATTTCTACTAAAATTCCTAAATTTTGGCTACGACTTTCAAGAAAAAACATTTCTGATGTTATGTGGGGCAAAGATTTTTTCTTTTCGTCTCGCTCAAAATTTAGGAATTTTACTAACGAAAGCGTGTTTAGCGACAGTCCCATAATATAAAAATAGTATGGAAAGTAAAATAATTTGGATAGTTTTGGTTATTATTGCGTTTATTGGTGGAGTGTTATTTATTAAATATGGTGGTTTTTTGCAGGGTGGGGATGAGCCCTTTTCAAGTAGTGAAATAGTAGATCTATCTAATAAAGGTTTGTCTGCTATTCCGCAAGAAGTTTTAAATAACACAAAAATAAGAGTTTTATATTTAAATGGTAATAATTTAACAAGTTTACCTTCTGAAATTGGTAAACTAACAAATTTAGAAGAATTGAATGTGGGAAGTAATAAACTCACAGGTTCTTTGCCGGGAGAAATTAGACAGTTAACCAAGTTAAAAGTTTTGGTTGCTTCTAATAACGAACTAACCGGAATTCCGGCAGAGATTGGTCAGATGAAAAATTTGCAAACTTTAAATTTGGCTTTTAATGAAATTGATAGTTATCCAAATGAATTAAAAAACCTTCAGAATTTAAAAGTTTTTTTTATTAAAACTAATAATTTATCTGATGAAAAAATTGCTGAGATAGAAAAAATGTTACCAAATACTGAAGTAAAATAAGCGACATATAAAACAAAAATACACCGAGGCTTGCCTCGGTGCTGCATAACCCATAGAATGTAAGTATATGACAGAACATATACTTAAACGTCACAACAAAACACTAATACTTTATCATCTAGTATGCCCAGTAAGGTATAGACAAAAGCTCTTAAATTTGGTGTAACGGAAACAATCATAAGAAACTATGTTAAAAACCAAGGCCAAAATTATGAACAACTACTCAGAACGCAACTCACCTTATTTGACTCATAATATTATATATAAAAAATACCCCGAGGCTTGCCTCGGGGATGATTTATTAGGTATTTTTCTTATAAAAAATAGGCATTTTATTATGGTAAATTCTATCCACAATTAGCGTTTTTATAAAAGAACTTGACAAGTTTTTTAGTATGGTGTAAACTTGCAACTGCATTTAGGTTAAGGAAAAAATGCTCAGATCATTACAACTTAAAGTAACCAAATAATTCACAATAAGAAAGTGACAAAGACTTCTATCGCTTTAGATTTCCTAAAGCGGGAAAATGTCTATTCAAAAAAAAAAGAAACTCTAGGATATTAAACTTTTATAGAGAGAGTCTAAACTTCGGTTTTAAATTTCTCTTATATTGAGAGTTTGATCCTGGCTCAGGATGAACGCTGGCGGCGTGACTAAGGCATGCAAGTTGAGCGATCGGTTTTCCTTCGGGAAAATACGGAGCGGCAAACGGGTGAGTAACACATTGGTAACCTACCCCCAAGACAGGGATAGCCCATTGAAAAATGGATTAATACCTGATGGTCATAAAAGATATAAGTTTTTTATGTAAAGTTTCGACGCTTGGAGAGGGGCCTATGTCTGATTAGTTTGTTGGTGGGGTAATGGCCTACCAAGACTATGATCAGTAGCAGGCGTGAGAGCGTGACCTGCCTCACTGGGACTGAGACACTGCCCAGACTCCTACGGGAGGCTGCAGTCATGAATATTCCACAATGCACGAAAGTGTGATGGAGCGACGCCGCGTGCAGGAAGACGCCTTTCGAGGTGTAAACTGCTTTTATCGAGGACGAATTAGTGACGGTACTCGAAGAATAAGAGGGTGCTAACTCTGTGCCAGCAGCAGCGGTAATACAGAGCCCTCGAGCGTTATCCGGTTTCATTGGGCGTAAAGCGTCCGCAGGTGGTTTGAAAAGTTGGTTGTTAAATCTTGAGGCTTAACCTCAAGACTGCAACCAAAACTTTCAAACTTGAGGTTGGGAGAGGTAAGCGGAACACACGGTGTAGTCGTAATAAGCGCTGATATCGTGTGGAACACCAAAGGCGAAGGCAGCTTACTAGAACAAACCTGACACTCATGGACGAAAGCGTGGGGAGCGAATGGGATTAGATACCCCAGTAGTCCACGCCGTAAACGATGTATACTAGGTATTGGAAGTATCGACCCTTTCAGTGCCGTTCAAGAAAGCTAACGCGTTAAGTATACCGCCTGGGTAGTACGGCCGCAAGGCTAAAACTCAAAGGAATAGACGGGGACCCGCACAAGCGGTGGATCATGTGGTTTAATTCGACGGTACGCGAGTAACCTTACCAAGGCTTGACATATAACTGCAAGCTTCCCGAAAGGGAGGCCCCCTTCGAGGGTGTTATACAGGTGCTGCATGGTTGCCGTCAGCTCGTGCCGTGAGGTGTACCCTTAAGTGGGGTAACGAGCGCAACCCTCGTTCTGTGTTAAATGTACACAGAAGACTGCCGGCGTAAGCCGGAGGAAGGTGGGGACGACGTCAAATCAGCATGGCTCTTACGTCTTGGGCTACACACATGATACAATGGTCGGTACAGAGGGTCGCAAAGTCGCGAGACTAAGCTAATCCCAGAAAGCCGGCCTAAGTTCGGATTGGAGGCTGCAACTCGCCTCCATGAAGTTGGAATCGCTAGTAACCGCGCATCATCACGACGCGGTGAATACGTTCTCGGGTCTTGTACTCACCGCCCGTCATACCACGAAAGTTGGCAATGCCCGAAGCTTCTTTATTTAATAAAGGGAGTGAAGGCAGGGTTAGTAATCAGGGTAAAGTCGTAACAAGGCATCCGTAGCGGAAGCTGTGGATGGATCACCTCCTTTCTGGAGAATTCTTTCAACGAAAGTTGAACAGAATCGTCGACTTGTCGCTATTTTTTAATAGCAACACGGGATTCCGAAATTTATTCGGAGTCATATCAATCTTTTAATTAGAGTTTTGTGGTAGGCATTTATAGAATGTCTTTGTCACTTTCGTATTGTGAAAAATAAAAAACATCCTTATTGTATAGGGATGTTTTTTATTCCCTTTTTTACTTAAATCTTTACTCTTGCAAAATAAAAAATAATTCGCTACAATTCTGATATAAAGAAATAAATAATATAAATATGAGTTCAATAGACAGATTTTTAAAGTTAGCTAAAAAGACAAACAGTAAATTTATAGTTCATGATTCTATAACAAAAGAAGACTTTGTGATTTTGCCTTTAGATGAGTATGAAGATTTGGTTGATCAAGAAAAAATAGTAAATAATATTTTGGAAGTAAAAGAAAAATTAGAAGAAGTTCCTAGTTCGAGTTTTTTTGATGAAGAAGAAATTGAAAGTAGAATCGACTCTTTGGATGAAGAGGTAGAAAAAGTAAATGAAGATATTGCTTTATGGTATGCAGACAAAGAATTAGAAGATGATAATAGTTTTATAAAAGAAGAACTAAAAGAAGTTAAGACAGAAAAACCAAAATTTACAGAGCCAACAGATTGGCACAGTGCTGCAAGTGTATTGGCTAGACGTTTAGATAATAGTAGAGAAATTAGATATGATGAAATTACAGAAGAGGCTAACGATTCTTTGGAATCTATAGATATAAATGGAACAAAGTTGAGTATAAATAATGAAAAAGAAAAAGGCGAACCTGTTTTTTATGAGGAGCCAGTTTAAAAACCATGAAGAAAAAAATAAGTTTAAAGCTGTTAAAATCCTCAAGATAAATACTTGGGGTTTTAATTTAATAACAATAAGTTTTTGTTTGTTGTTGTTTGACTAAAAAACTTGACTATTTTTTTGTTATTGTGTATAATGCTAACGCATTTTTATTTTAAAAAATGTATAAAATTTTATAAATTATTAATTAGTAAGTGTCGCTGGATTACAAAACGATTTTGGGACATCCCCAAATAGTGCGACATGGTCAGTCTTATTTTGTATGGCAGATTTTCAAAGAACAAAGCCACATTTAAATGTAGGCACTATTGGTCACGTTGACCATGGTAAGACTACATTGACAGCGGCTATATTAAAGGTTGCAAGTGCACATGGTATGTTGGCAACTTCAAAAGATGTAAACGAAATTGATGCAGCTCCAGAAGAAAGAGCACGTGGTATTACTATTGCTACAGCTCATGTAGAATACGAAACAGAAGCTCGTCATTATGCCCATGTTGATTGTCCGGGACATGCTGATTATGTAAAAAACATGATTACAGGTGCCGCACAAATGGATGGAGCTATTCTTGTTGTTTCAGCAGCAGACGGTCCAATGCCACAAACTCGTGAACACATTTTACTTGCTTTGCAAGTAGGCGTACCTTACATCATTGTGTTCTTAAACAAAGTTGACCAAGTAACAGACCCTGAACTTATTGACTTAGTAGAAGAAGAAATCCGTGATTTATTGAAGAAATACGAATTCCCTGGAGATGAAACTCCTATTATTCGTGGTTCTGCTCTAAAGGCATTAGAAAATCCAAGTGATGAAACATATGCTAAACCAGTTTTAGATTTGTTAAAGACTATGGATGAATATTTTCCACAACCAGTACGTAATCTTGACAAACCTTTCTTAATGCCAATTGAAGACGTATTCTCAATCGAAGGTCGTGGTACAGTAGTAACAGGACGTATTGAAAGAGGTGTCGTAAAAATTGGAGAAGAAATAGAAATTGTTGGATTACAAGAAGGAACTCCAAAGAGTGTTGTAACTGGCGTAGAAATGTTTAATAAAACATTGAATCAAGGAGAAGCAGGAGACAATGCTGGAATTCTTTTGCGTGGTGTTAAAAAGGAAGATGTTGAACGTGGTATGGTTTTATCTAAACCAGGTTCAGTTAAACCACACACAGAATTTGAAGCAGAAGTATATACATTAACAAAAGAAGAAGGTGGAAGACACAAACCATTTTTTAAGGGTTATAAACCACAATTTTACATCCGTACAACAGATGTAACCGGTGGTGTTGAATTACCAGAAGGAACAGAGATGGTGATGCCAGGAGATACTGTAACAATGAAAATTACGCTTATTGCTCCAGTAGCTATTGAAGACCAAATGCGTTTTGCTATCCGTGAAGGTGGTAGAACAGTTGGCGCTGGTGTTGTAACAAAAATAATCGCATAAACTTAACTTATTTTGGGGGCCTTTCGGTCCCCAAAATTTGTTTAGAACTTGTTGATAATCTTTTTTCTAGAGCAATTTTATTAAATTTAAAGTATTATTGAATTAGAGAAAAGATTATGAATAGGTTCTAAAAAAAGTATTTTACTAAATTATGACAAATACAGTAACAAAAACTGAAGAAAAGAAAAATGAAAAAGTAGATCAACGTGTGCGTATTAAAATTCGTGCATACGATAATAAAATTATTGACGTTGCTACTAAAACTATTATTGATACCGCAGAAAGAAATAGTGCAAAGGTAGTTGGTCCAGTACCACTTCCAACAGAAACCAATAAGTTCAGTGTTGGTCGTTCAACTTTCGTGCATAAACAATCATCTGAACAGTACGAAATGCGTACTCATAAGAGATTGATTGACATTATTAGTCCAGATTCAAATGTGATAGAAGCATTAATGAATTTGAACTTACCAAGTGGTGTTGATGTTGAAATTAAAATGTCATAAGATGGTTTAATTAAATAGAGATTGAGATAGTTTTAGGCTGTTATAAAAGGATAATATACAGTGCTTGACAGATTATTTACTTTCTGTTAAGATAGTGCAGTTATTAAAAACCTAAATGTTTACCCAGATAAGATTCATCTATTTTATAGGTGGAAAACCTCTGAACAAATATTAAGGTTTTGTGAGGTGAAGAGCGAATACTTAAAAATAATAAAATATAAAGCCAATTAACCTTAGGGTAAGAGGCTAGAAGTGGTTTTGGCAATCTGCCTTGTTTAACTGCTTCTAGTTTTTTAAAACCCTAAATTCTGTTAGTAAATAGATTATGAAATTTATCTTAGGTAAAAAATTAGGTATGACACAGATTTTCCGTGAAGATGGAAGAGTTGTTCCTGTTACAAAAGTACAAGCAGGTCCTTGTGTTATAACTAAAGTCAAAACTGTAAAAAGTGATGGATTAAATGCTGTTCAGATTGGTTACGGTGATAAAAAATTGTTTAGATTAAACAAAGCAGAACAAGGTCAACTAAAAGGGTTGCCAGCTTTAAGGTTTAAAAAAGATTTTCGCGTGGATGAAGATTCTACACTTAAGTTTGGTGACTACTTTACTGTAAGCACATTTGTTGCTGGAGAAAAAGTAAAAGTTACTGGAACTTCAAAAGGTAGGGGATTTCAGGGTGTTGTTAAGAGATATAGCTTTCGTGGTTCTCCAGCTTCTCATGGTCACAAAGACCAGTTAAGAATGCCTGGTAGTATTGGTGCAACAGGACCAGCTCGTGTATTTAAAGGTACAAGAATGGGAGGACACATGGGAGATACACAAATTACCATTGAAAATTTGGAAATAGTAGAAATAAATTTAGAAACAAACGAATTATTGATTAAAGGTGCAGTTCCTGGAGCACGCAATGGTCTAATTTGGATTTCAACAATCAAAGGAACTGTTGTACCGGAAAAAAATCTTTTAGAAAAAGAAGATATTTCAACAGAAACAATTACAGAATCTGAACTTTCTTCTAACGAAGTTGTGGAAGAAGAAAAAGAGATTATAGAAACTCCTGTTGTTGAAGATGCTGGAGAAAATATTATAGAAGAAGGGGTAATAGAAGAGATAAATAATGAAGAAGCATCCGCAGAAGTGGAAGCTGACAAGGAAAATAACTAATATGACTAAAGTATCAGTTTACAATAACAAAGGTGAGCAAACAAGCGAGTTGGATTTGAACGAATCTGTGTTTGGTTTATCACCAAAAGAAACTTTGGTTCAGCAAGTTTATTTAGCTCAACAAGCAAACGCTAGAGAACCTTGGGCTGATACAAAAGATAGAGGTGAAGTACGTGGTGGAGGTAAAAAACCATGGAAACAAAAAGGAACAGGTCGCGCACGTCACGGATCATCAAGATCACCTATTTGGAGTGGTGGTGGGGTTACCTTTGGACCTTTATCTATCAGAAACTACATGCAAAAAGTTAACAAAAAAATGAAGAAACGAGCAACTACTATGGTTCTTTCTAGTAAGGTTTCTGTTAACAAGTTCATTGTATTAGAAGATTTTGTTGCAACAACAAAAACTAAAGATACATTGAACATTTTAAATAAATTACCTGGTTTTGGTAGAACAACACTTTTGATTTCTCCTAATATAGATAAAAATTTATTGCTTTCAGCAAGAAATATAAATAAGGTTGACGTTCAAAGAGCAATCGATGTAAATATAGTTGATTTAATGCATCATCAGTTTATCATTACAACAAGAGCTGGTGTAGAAGCTTTAGAGAAGCGTCTTTCTTAAAAACAAGAATATGGCTATTTTAGACAAAATAAAAAATAAAAAATCAGAAAAAACTACAGAAAAAAAAGCTGTAAAGAAGGTTTTAGTAGAAGAAAATAAAGAAGTTGTTCCCGCCACAGCAAATAAAATTTCTGTTGTTAGAGATACAAGCACTGCTTTTAAGGTAATTTTAAAACCAGTTGTGTCTGAGAAATCAAATACAGAAGAAGCAAAAGGAACATATACTTTTATTGTGTCTGAGAGAACAAATAAAGTAGAAATTAAAAAAGCAATTAATGATATTTATGGGGTTTTACCTATAAAAGTAAGAACCTTAATTGTTGAGGGAAAAGCAAAACGTTTTGGTAAGTCTCGTGGTAGAAGATCTAATTTAAAAAAAGCTTTTGTCACTTTACCAAAAGGAAAATCAATTAATACCCACGAAGGAGTTTAAGGTTTAGTACCAAATTACCTAAGAAAAAAATATGGCAGTTAAGAAATACAAACCAACCACACCCGGAAGACGCGGAGCAAGCGTTATAGATTTTTCTATTATTACAAAGACAGAACCAGAAAAATCTTTAACAGCTCCCCTAAACAAAAAATCTGGACGTAATAATACAGGTAAAATTACCGTTCGTCATCGTGGGGGCGGAGTTAAACGTCTTTATAGAATTGTTGATTTTAAAAGAACTAGATACGATGAAGTAGCAGAGGTTATTGCAATTGAGTATGACCCAAATAGAGGGCCGAATATTGCTTTGATTCAATATGAAGATGGAAAGAAATCTTATATTTTAGCTGCAGAAGGTTTTAAAGTTGGAACTAAAGTTAAATCTTCAAAAAATAAAATTGACGCTAATGTTGGGGCAAGAATGCCTTTATCACAGATTCCTGTTGGAATGTTTGTTTATAATGTTGAATTAACACCAAGTAAAGGTGGACAGATTGTTCGCTCAGCTGGTGCCGGATCTCAAATACAAACCATTGAGGGCAAATATGCACAGCTAAAACTTCCTTCTGGAGAGATTCGTTTGATTGCAAAAGAGAACATGGCAACAGTTGGAAAAATTGGTAATGCAGAGCGTAAATATGTACGTCTTGGAAAAGCAGGAAGAAAAAGATTACTTGGTTGGAGACCTACTGTAACCGGTAAAGCCATGAATCCTGTTGATCATCCACACGGAGGTGGAGAAGGACATAATCCTATTGGATTGAAAGGCGGTCCAAAAACTAAGTGGGGTAAGAAAGCACTGGGTGTAAAGACAAGAAAGAAAGGAAAATGGAGCGATAAGTTTATTGTAAATAGAAGAAAAAAACGTAAGAAATAAATTATGTCTAGAAGTTTGAAAAAAGGTCCTTTTGTTAATGAGAAACTAATGAAAAAGGTTTCTACAGCAATAACGACTGGAGACAAAAAACCAATTAAAACATGGGCCAGAGCGTCCACTATAACACCAGATATGGTCGGAATGACTTTTTTGGTACATAATGGAAAATTGTTTTTAAATGTTCTTGTTAATGAAAACATGGTAGGACATAAGTTAGGTGAGTTTTCACCTACTAAAAAGTTTATTAGCCATGGTGGTAGGATGGCAAAAAAGTAGTAGCATATGAAAATGGAAACTAAAGCAAAATTAAGACATTTACGCATAGCACCAAGAAAGGTACGTCTGCTTATTGGTCTTGTTCGTGGAATGAAAGTGCAAGAAGCAATAGCTCAAATGCAATTCTCACAAAAAGATGCTGCACGTCCCGTAAGAAAACTTATAGAGTCAGCAGTAGCAAATGCTCGGCATAATCATGATATGGATCCAGAAAGTTTGATTATAAAAACAGCGTTTGTAGATGAAGGAAAAACATTAAAAAGATGGACACCAAGAGCTATGGGTAGGGCAACTCCTATTAGAAAGAGATGCTCCCATATAACTATAGTTTTAGAGGGCGATGTTATAGAAAAAAAGAAAAAAGTAAAAAAAGAAGAAATCAACAAAACAGAAGTGGCAGAGGAAGAAAAAGCACTTGAGTTGAAAAAGTAGAATTACTTATTTCGTGTAAATAATAAATTAGCAAGACAGAATAACAAAAAATATGGGTCACAAAGTCCATCCAAAAATTCACAGAATTCCGTTTATATATCCTTGGGAATCAAGATGGTTTAGCGGTAAAGATTATGCTCTAAATTTAGAGCAAGATATTCGTATACGTGAATATCTTAGTAAGAAGTTAAGGGATTCTCACGTCGATTCTATTTTAATTGAGAGAACTCCAAAAAATATGGTTATCACTATTTTGGCTGCAAAGCCTGGTGTTATTATTGGAAGGGGAGGAAAAGGAATTGATGATTTAAGAAAAGATATAGAAAGAAAATTTTTGAAAATGTCTTTGAAAGCTAAGTTAAATATAAAAGAATTACGTTCACCGGCACTTTCTGCTAATGTAACAGCAACTACAATTGTTGAACAAATTGAAAAGCGTTTTCCTTTTAGAAGAATAATGAAGCAAACAATCGAAAAAGTAATGGAAGCTGGGGCTCAAGGAATAAAAATTTCATTAGCTGGAAGGTTAAATGGTGTGGAAATTGCTCGTAATGAAAAATTGTTTGCAGGAAAAGTTCCTTTGATTACTTTTAGAAGTGATGTGGAATATGCTTTTGTTGAAGCAGATACTGTTTACGGAAAAATTGGAGTAAAGGTTTGGATTTATCATGGTGAAATTTTTAGTCAAAAAGATAAATTTGCACCCGACTCAAAGGATGAAGAAAGATCAAAAAATAATAATAGTAGAAATAGAAAGAAAGTAAGCTAAAAGATTTAAGTATGTTATTACCAAAAAAAGTAAAACATAGAAAGTGGCACAAACTTAGAAGAAGAGATAAGGGTGTCGCTACAAGAACAAACACAGTTGCGTTTGGTGAGTTTGGATTATGTGCGCAAGGGCATTCTTGGATATCCTCAAGACAAATTGAGGCAACACGTAAAGTTCTTACAAGAACTATACGCCGTTCAGGTAAAATGTGGATTCGTGTATTTCCAGACAGACCTGTTACTAAAAAAGGTAGCGAAATGCCTATGGGAAAAGGTAAGGGTGCACCAGATAGATATGTTATTACAGTAAAACCTGGAACTATCTTGTTTGAATTAGGTGGTGTTTCAGAAGTAGATGCAAGAGAGGCAATGAGAAAAGCTGGACACAAGCTTCCTGTTAAAATAAAGTTTGTTAAAAAAGACGAATAAGGATATGAAATTTGAAGAAGTAAAAAATAAAAGTGACAAGCAGTTACACGACTTGCTTTCACAAAAAAGAAATGAATTGAGAGCTTTAAGATTTCAGGCAAGCGAAAACCAATTAAGTAAGGTGCGTACTATTAGAGAAACAAAGAAGGTAATTGCACGAATTCTAACTTTTTTCAATAAAAAGAGCTAAAAGTACTTGATTAAATGGTAAAAGCCTGATATAATCAATTTTTATGAATAATGATAACAGCACAATTAAAGAAGTTAATAAAAAAAGACAACTACAAGGCGTTGTTGTTAATGCTAAAGATAAAACTATTAACGTAGAAGTTATAAGTATTAAAACACTTCCAAAATATAAAAAACAATATAAATCAAGTAAAAAATACCAAGTTCACGATGAAAAAGAACTTGCAAAAGTTGGTGAGAAGGTTACTTTTGAAGAGTGCCGTCCAATGAGCAAGACAAAGAGATGGAGAATCGTGAATATTGTTGAATAGATTTTAAATATAAGAGTATGATTCAGAATAGATCAATGCTAAAAGTAGCAGACAATTCAGGAGCAAAGAAATTGATGTGTATCAGGGTTCTTGGTGGTTATCAAAAAAGATTTGCAAGAATTGGAGATGTTATTACCTGTGCAGTAAAAGAGGCAGCACCTCGCGGAGCAGTTAAAAAAGGTGACGTTGTTCATGCTGTTATTGTGCGTCAGAGAAAAGAAAAAAGAAGACCGGACGGAACATATATCAGATTTGATGAAAATGCTGCTGTGATTATTCTTGATAAAGATAGTAAAGAAATTAAAGGTACACGTATTTTTGGACCTATTGCAAGAGAAATACGTAATAAAGGTTATCAAAAAATTGTTTCTTTAGCACCAGAAGTGCTGTAAATAGAGATAAGAATAAGAAATATGAAAATAAAAACTGGAGACAAAGTAAAAATTTTATCTGGAAAAGACAAAGGGAAAACCGGTAAAGTTATTCAAACACTTGAAAATAAGAAAAAAAGACAAAATTATGTTGTTATTGAGGGTGCAAATATTTTAAAAAAGCACATTCGCTCACGTAGCGCTGGTGAAAAAGGTCAGATAATTGAACTTCCGGCTCCAATGAATATTAGTAATGTTATGCTTATTGATCCAAAATCTGGAAAACCAACACGTGTTGGATATAAAATGGAGGGAAACGATAAGAAAAGATTATTAAAAAGAAGTGGTGAGTTAATTGACTAAGCCCAACAAAATACTATATATGGAATCAAAATTGCAGACAATTTATAAAAATGAAATAGTACCAGCTCTAAAAGAAGAATTTGGATTTAAGAATGTAATGCAAGTGCCAAAATTGGATAAGATTACACTAAATGTTGGATATGGACGTCATCACAAAGATAAAAGCTATATTGAAAATGTTGAAAATACTTTAAGAAATATTACTGGTCAACAGCCTGTTCACAATCTTGCAAAGAAATCTATTTCAAACTTTAAAATTCGTGAAGGTTTGGACATTGGTATGTCTGTAACATTGCGTGGAAAAAGTATGTATGAGTTTCTTTATAGATTAATTAACATTGCTTTGCCACGTGTAAGAGACTTTAGAGGCTTAAATCCAAAAAGTTTTGATAAACAGGGTAATTATAGTTTTGGCCTTAAGGAAAATATTACATTTCCAGAAATAAAAGCGGAAGCAATAGATAAAATCCATGGTTTGCAAGTAGTTATTTCTACAACTGCAACTACTAGGGAAGAAGGCATGTCACTTTTAAAAAAGATAGGCTTACCTATTAAAAAATAATCAAAGAAAATAACACGGGATTATGGCAACACAAGCACAAATTTCAAAATCAGCAAAAAAGCCAAAATTCAGCACACGAGAAGTAAATCGTTGTTGGAAATGTGGTAGACAGCGTAGCTTTATGCGTAAGTTTCACTTGTGCAGAATTTGCTTTAGAGATTTAGCAAATAAAGGCCTTTTACCTGGTGTAAGAAAATCAAGTTGGTAAATTAATTTTGTATTTTATGATGACTGATCCAATCGCAGACATGCTAACACGCATAAGAAACGCTCAAATGGCTAAATTGCCAAGAGTAAAAATGCCTTTATCAAAATTAAAGCTTAATATCGCCGAAATCTTAAAACAAGAAGGTTATGTTGGCGATATCAAAAAAGTTGAAGAAGGTATCCCAAAGATGTTAATTCTAGAATTAAAGTACGACGGAAAAAAGCCTGCTATTAGTGAGATAAAACGTGAAAGCAAACCAGGACACAGAATGTACAAAAAAGCTACAGAATTACCAAAGATTTTAAATGATTATGGTTTTGCAATTATTTCAACATCAAAAGGACTTATGACAAACAAACAAGCTCGTAAGGCTGGTCTTGGTGGAGAGGTAATCTGTACAATATACTAAAGAAAAATATGTCACGTATAGGAAAACAAATAATTCAAATTCCACAAGGGGTAACGGTTGAAACTGTAGAAGGTTTTATAATTGTAAAAGGACCAAAAGGAGAGTTAAAAAAAGCTTTAAATCCAATTGTAAAAGTAAATATTACAGAAAACGAAGTTACTGTAAAAGTGGATAATGAAAATGATAAAAAAGAAAGATCACTTTGGGGAACTTTTGCTTCCCATATTAAAAATATGGTTGTTGGTGTTACAGAAGGTTATAAAAAACAACTTGAAATTAATGGTGTTGGTTATCGTGTTGCAATGCAAGGAAAAGATTTAAAAATGGAAGTTGGTTTTTCGCACTCTGTAATATTTGATGTTCCAGAAGGAATCACACTAACAGTTGAGAAGAATTTGATTACAATTGAGGGAATTGATAAAGAATTGGTAGGACAGACTGCAGCAGAAATAAGAGCAATTAAAAAACCAGAACCTTACAAGGGCAAGGGTATTAAATATGTAGACGAGGTGATTCGTCGTAAGGCGGGTAAAGCTGCAAAATCAGCTTAAAATAAAATAATATGGCGAAAGTAAATAGAAAACAAACAAGAGAAAGAAGAAGGGCGCGTGTAAGAGCACGTATTGTTGGAACTGCTGTTAGACCTCGTTTGAATATTTTTAGAAGTTTGACAAAAATAGACTTACAACTTATTGATGATTCTGAAGGAAAAACAATTGTGAGTGCAAGTAGCAAAAAAGACATTAAAAATGGTGATGCTGGAGAAAGAAAAGGAATGGTTGCAAAAGCTTATCTTTTGGGATTGGTTTTGGCTGAGAAAGCAAAAGAAAAAAATATTGAAAGTATTGTTTTCGATCGTGCAGGTTATCTTTATCATGGGCGTGTAAAAGCTGTGGCAGAGGGTGCGCGCGAAGGCGGTTTGAAATTTTAACTTGTTTAAATAAAACTCTATGGCATTTAAAGGAAAGTCAAGAAAATTTAAACGTGAAAAACCTGAATTTGATCAACAAATTGTGGATTTATCACGTGTAACACGTGTTACAGCTGGTGGAAAACAATTAAGTTTTCGTGCTTTGCTTATAATTGGAGATCGTAAGGGTAGAGTAGGTTATGGTCTTGAAAAAGGAAAAGATGTACAAATTGCGGTGAATAAGGCTTACAATCACGCCAAAAAGAATATGATTACAATTCCTATTGTTTATGATACTTTACCTCACAAAATTACTGCTAAATTTAAAGCGGCAAAAGTAATGGTAAAACCAGCACCAGCAGGTTCTGGTATTATTGCAGGAAGCGTAATTCGTACAGTTCTGGAATTGGGTGGAGTACCAAATGCTTCTGCTAGGGTTATTGGTAGATCTAATAATAAAATTACAAATGTAAAAGCGTTATTTATAGCTTTACAATCTTTTAAGAAAGAGGCTATAAACAGAAAACCTAAAACAAAAACTACGAGTAATTCTCAAATTTTAGAAAATAAAGAAGAAATAATTTCAGAAAAAGAAGTCCAACCAGTTGTTATTGTTGAAAAAAAAGTCGCAAAGAAAAAAGTAGTTAAAAAAGTTGAGACGAAAAAATAAATAGAAAAATATGGCAATAGAATTGCATACAATTAAATCACCAAAAAACAGATCAAAAAAACGTGTAGGGCGTGGTAATGGTGGTAAAGGTACTTATTCTGGACGTGGTTTAAAAGGACAGCGTTCTCGTACAGGAGGAGCGGGCGGTCTAAAAAGATTTGGAATGAAGTCAGCTTTGTTGAAAGTTCCAAAATTACGTGGTTTTAAAAGTATCTACACTAAAAAAGAAGCTGTTTCTTTGTCTACCCTAGAAAAAACTATGGATGGGAGTAAGATAATAACTCCAGAACTTTTGAAAGAAATGAAACTTATTAGAAGTATTAAGAAAGGTGTTAAAATAGTAGCAAACGGTGAACTTACAAAAAAAATTGCAGTAAAAGGGTGCGGCGTTTCTGCAAAAGCAAAAGAAGCAATTGAAAAAGCCGGTGGTTCTGTTGAATAAAAACTACTTGCGTTTCCAGTTTCTTTTTAATTCTTTTTACTCAATTTTATAGTACTTATTTTATGTGGTGGGAAAAAATACAACGTATTTGGAAGATAAAAGATATTCGTAATAATGTATTATTTGTATTAGGGATGTTGGTGATTTTTCGATTGGCAGCCCATATTCCAGTTCCTGGAATGAACACAGAAAATCTTAAAAGCTTTTTGCAGGGAAATCAAATCTTTGGATTGATGAACTTGTTTTCGGGTGGCACAATGGAAAACTTTTCCATTGTGATGCTTGGAGTAGCGCCTTATATTACATCTTCAATTATATTTCAACTTTTGGGTATGATTTACCCAAAGATAGAAGAAATGCAGAAAGAAGGCGAAGCAGGACAACAAAAGATAAGTATGTATACTCGTCTTGCTACTGTTCCACTTGCTTTTTTACAGTCATACGCAATGATAAATATCTTGCGTCAGTCACAATTTGATATAGTCGGAGATATTACTTTTTTTCAACTTAGTTCAATTATGATAACAATTACAGCTGGAACTATGTTCTTAATGTGGATTGGAGAATTAATAACCGATAGAAAAGTTGGAAACGGTATATCTTTATTGATTTTTGCAGGTATTATTTCGGCAGTTCCTGGAGTTCTTCAGAATTTAATTATCAATTATAATTCAGCAGACTTATTTATATACGTACTGTTTTTAATAGTTGCTGTCATTACTATTGTGGCTGTGGTTGTTATTAGTGAAGGACAAAGAAATATTCCAGTAAAATATGCACGTCAAATTCGTGGTAGGTCTGGGCAGGGACAACAAACTCATTTACCACTTCGAGTGAATATGGCTGGAGTTATACCTATTATCTTTGCAATTTCAGTAGTTCTGTTTCCACCGCTTATAGCACAATTCTTTGTGGGGCACATAGGAATAATAGGGACTATTGCGCGTGGCACAGTGGAGGTTTTTAACAATCAAACTATTTATGGAATTTTGTACTTCTTGATGGTATTTGGATTTACTTTCTTTTATACAGAAGTTATCTTTAACCCAGACAAGATGGCAGAAAACCTACAAAGACAAGGTGCTTTTATTCCTGGAATTCGTCCAGGAAAGGAAACTGAAAATTACCTAAAATCAACAATGAACAAGATAGTATTATTTGGGGCATTGTTTTTGGCGGTAATTGCAGTATTACCTTTAATTGTCCAAGGGTTAACTCACACACAGTCTTTGGCGATTGGTGGTACAAGTTTACTAATTATAGTGTCAGTAGCTATTGACATTGCAAAACAAGTAGAATCTCAGATTACGATGCATGAATACGATAGAGTATAAAAATTATTTAAAAATCGGTTAAGTTTGAACCGTACCTAAAAAAGTGGATATGAAAGTATCTACTTTTTGTTATCTGTTTTAGTGTTATTAAAGTTTTAATTAAATTAATAATAATTTTATGGGACTGTCGCCAAACACGCTTTCGTTACTAAAATTTCTAAATTTTGAGCGAGACGAAAAGAAAAAATATTTGCCCTGCAGAGCATCGAAAATATTTTTTCTTAAAGTCGCAGCCAAAATTTAGGAATTTTAGTAGAAATGGTGTTTGGTGACAGTCCCTTTATAAAAAAAATGTTTATAAAAAGGAATATTGAAAAATTAGTATAAAATTACTTTTTTGAATCTTACCTCTCAAAAAAACAGACGTAAAATTAAAAACTACGCAATAAATTCTAAAAGATGATTTCTTTATTCAACAGAGGTCTTAATTTAATTATAAGTATTCACAGTAGTTTTTTTTGTGGTATGATAATACTATTAAAATCAATAAGTATAAAAAATATGGAAAATAAGACAGAAGAATCGTTTAATAAAGAATCCAGTCCAGAAAAAATAAAAAAACTTTTTAAAATTGCTTGTGTAGATTACAAAGACGTGACTGCTTTTGACTACTTAAAACATTTGGCAGAACGAACAAATGAACCAATATATCTCTATGCATATTATTTGCAAACAGATTTAGAATCATTAAAACAAAGTGGCATATTAGAACTAATAGAAAATAAATCCATAGAATTATCAGGCGGACCGGAAACCGACGGAGCTAGATTAAAAATAAACCAACAATTTACTATTGAAAAATTACTTGATTTTTGGAAACAACATAGTGAGGTATTAAAACCAATAAGAGAGCTAGATTTTTATGGTTGTAAACTAGTGGAAGTAGATATACAAATACTCGCAAGATCTTTATATATGCAAAATATAACAGGATTAGATTTGGGGGAAAATAATATAGGAATGGAAGGAGTCCAAGCATTAGCAAACTCAGAGAATTTAGGAAATTTAACGGAATTAGATTTGGAAGCTAATGGTATAGGAACCGAAGGAGCCCGAGCATTGGCAAACTCAGAGAATTTAGGAAATTTAACGAAATTAGTTTTGAGTTGGAATGGTATAGGAATGGAAGGAGTCCAAGCATTAGCAAACTCAGAGAATTTAGGAAATTTAACGGAATTAGATTTGGAAGCTAATGGTATAGGAACCGAAGGAGCCCGAGTATTAGCAAACTCAGAGAATTTAAGAAATTTAACGAAATTAGTTTTGGGATATTATAATTATATAAAAACGGAAGGAGCCCAAGCACTGGCAAACTCAGAGAATTTAAGAAATTTAACTGAATTAGATTTGGAAGCTAATGGTATAGGAACCGAAGGAGCCCGAGCATTGGCAAACTCAGAGAATTTAGGAAATTTAACGAAATTAGTTTTGAGTTGGAATGATATAGGAATGGAAGGAGTCCAAGCATTAGCAAACTCAGAGAATTTAGGAAATTTAACTGAATTAAATTTGAAGGGAAATATGATAGAAACAAAAATCCTAGAACAATTAAGACAAGAACATCCTAATATACAATTTATATTTTAGATTTTTGAGAATATAAATTTATACTTTTATTTTTATTAATCGTGGTTTTTATATAAATTATTTATTTTTGGGTTGATTTATATGTTAAAAAATGTTAAATTATTTGAGTGGTAAATCCACTATTTTTATTTTTTAAATGAGTAAAAGTTATAATAAGTCAAAACGATGCGTAGATTTTTAATCCCTTGGGGTAAATTTTTTGTAGTTTGTTGTGTGTTTGGTATGGTATAATGTATGCATAAACAAATTTATCCACAAAAGCCACAATGTAACCGTTCTCTTGTATTATATCAACAATATGTTAAAAACTAAGGTAAAGAGCAAGAATATAAATCATTACACATCGAACAGCTTAAATTAATCTGATACCCCGTCAGCTTGCTGCGGGATCATTCATTAACCGAGCGAATGCAAAAAAGAAGATTTACTTATTTAATAATTAAAGTTCTTGTACTAAAAATATTTAGTTATGAAAAAAATTATTGTTTTGTTAGGTATTCCTGGAAGTGGTAAGGGTACTCAGGCTAAACTGATTGCAGAAAATTATAAGTATACACACATTTCTACTGGAAATCTTTTTCGCGCTATTTTGGCAGATGAAAATTCAGATCCTGAAATTGTAAAAGCAGTAGAAAGAATTAAAGAAGGGAAAATGGTTGAAGATGAAGTTGTATATAAATTAGCCTTTGGAGAAATAGAAAAAAAGATGGAAGAAAGTGACGGTGTGGTATTGGACGGTGCTGTTAGAAATTTAAAACAAGCAGAAGTTTATAATAAGTTTTTTAAAGACAATAATTGGCAAAATGATATAATGGCAATAGAAATAGAATTAACCGATGAGATAGCCATTGAAAGGCTTTTGAAGCGTCATGAAGGCAGAACAGACGATAATAAAGAAGTAATTCTTAAGAGAATGGCAGATCAAGGAAATTCAAAGATTAGGCCGATTGTGGATTATTACAAAAAATTAGGTATACTAAAAGTAGTAGACGGAAGTAAAGATATAGAAATAGTTACAAAAGAGATAAATGAAATATTGTAAGCGATGTATCGCTTACGCTTGATGTATCACTTCGTTTGATATATCGTTTTACTTCGTTCAACTTGATGTATCGCTTCGCTTGGTTAGGATAGGAACAGAATAGAAAAAATTTATTTCATTTATATTTTTCTTAATTCTCAGTACTTAGTTCTTAATTCTTATTTAATATTATGATAATGGAATTTATAAAACCAAAAGAAGTCCAAGTTAAAATTATAGAAGGCGGGAAAATTTTAGGTGAGGTTTTAGAAAAAATTTCTAAAATGGCACAGCCCGGAGTTAGCACTGGAAAAATTGACAAAGAAGCCGAACGACTTATAAAAGAAGCTGGTGGTTTGCCAGCATTTAAAGGATATGGTGGTGATAAGCATAGACAAGGTTTTCCTTGTACTGTTTGTGTTTCTAGAAATCATGAATTAGTTCATGGAATTGCTAGAGAAACTGATATTTTGCAAGAAGGTGATATTTTTAGTATGGATATTGGAATGCAATGGCCTAGAAAGTGTGGAGAAGGAGAAAACAAAAATGGATATTTTACAGATACTGCTTTAACTGTTGCTGTGGGAAAAATTTCTGGGAAAACACAAGATTTAATGAGTGTTACAAAAAAAGCTTTAGAGATCGGTATTGATAAATGTAAAGCTGGAAATAGATTATCAGATATTGGGGAGGCTATTCAGGATTACGTGGAGCCAAAAGGCTACGGAATTGTACGAGATTTGATAGGTCATGGTGTTGGTTATCATGTTCATGAAGAGCCGAGAGTTCCAAATTTTTATGATTCAAGCTTAAGACGAATTATTTTGAAACCCGGAATGGTTTTGGCATTGGAACCAATGGTGACAATGGGGGATTATGAAGTTATAACAGCAGAAGATGATTGGACTATAGAAACAGCAGATAAAAGTTTATGCGCCCATTTTGAGCATACTGTAATTATTACAGACGGAGAGCCTATTGTTGTGACTAGAAGACCAAGTGAAAAAAACTTAATATGAATATTTTAGGAATAGATTTTGGAACAAGAAGAATGGGATTGGCTGTAAAAAGAAGTGGTGTTGATGTTGTTTTACCTTTTGGTGTTTTTGAATGGGAAAATACTGACTTAAAAATGCAAGAACTTGTAGATTTAGTTTCTAAAGAAAATTTTGATAAGATTGTGATGGGTTTGCCAATTGGTTTGGAAAGTGGGCAAGAAACTCCAAATACAGAGAGGGTTAGAAAATTTGCAGACAAATTAAAATTAAAAACAGGATTACCAATTGAGTTTGCGGATGAGAGGTTTTCTTCTCATGAAGCCGATTCAATGGGCGGGCAAGCTTATAGAGATGAAAAAGCGGCAATGATAATTTTGCAGGAATACTTAGCGGAATAAAAATATGTATGCGATTGTTTTGATGCGTAGGGATTTTCGCGAAAATGATCAGATTATAACTTTTTACACAAAAGATAATGGTAAGGTGGAAGTTTTGGCACGTGGTGTAAAAAAAATTATAAGCAAGAATTCGGCTAATTTAGAGCCGTTTTGTTTTGTAGATGTAGAAATTTTACAGAGTAAAGAGATTAAATTTTTAGGAAGTGTTCAGACTGCAAATTCTTTTTCTAATTTACGTCAAGATTTCAAAAAGATATTATTAGCACAAGCAACACTTAGAATATTAACTGATTTAACTCAAGAAAATCTTCCAGATAAGAAGGTTTTTATTTTTTTGTATAGTTGGTTAAAATTTTTAGATGAGTTAGAAAGTGTTGTGAATTATATAATGCTTTGTAATTCTTTTGTTTTAAAAATGTCCGCACTACTTGGTTTTTTACCTCAATTAAATTTTTGTGTACATTGCTCAAAAAAATATAATGGGGAAAAAAATTGGTTCTTTCACTTTTCTGGGGGTGGGGTTTTGTGTGAAAGTTGTAAGATAAAAAATTTAGTTCAGCCGGGAGATTTAGCCTTTTTGGGTTTTATGCGAAAAGATATTATAGATTTGATAATTAGTAAGTTTGATGATGTTGGGAGTATAGAGAATAGTGAAAATCCAGAAAAAGTTTATAAATTTATAATTCGTTTTTTGGAAAGTTTTAATGAAAAGAAGATAAAAAGATTAAATTTAGCTTTCTTGTGTTGACAAAGAAAATATTGTATGGTGAAGTATAGGTAGGCTTTATAAAAAATTCATTTGTGTTTTAAAATACAAAGAAAAGCAGGGGAGGCGATAATGTTCATTTCAATTAAATCTATTATCTTTTTTTGCTTATCATTTTTAAAGATTGGGTTTTATCCAAGTTTGGATGAAATAGGTATGGAAGAGGTTGAACTTGTTTGCCCTAGTGGAACTAAACAAGTATCTTCTTATGAAGATCATTCATTTTTAGAACTAAGATGTGAGCGTGAAGATGGCGTGTGGAATGGCAAGAGAAAATTGTTTTATTTAAGTGGTAAGTTATATACAGATTCGGAATTTTGTAATGGTAAGCTTTGTGGAAAATGGATAACTTATTATGAAAGTGGCACTATGAAAAGTCTTGGCACATATAAAAAAGGTAAGCCAAATGGAGTTTGGTCAAATTACTATGAAAATGGCAATGAGTTTTCTAAGGGTAAATTTAAAAATGGATGTAAAACTAAAATTTGGTTTTTTTATTACCAAAACGGTAATAAACACGTAAAAGTTTTGGCAAATGTGGATAACTGCACTACAAAAGTTTTAGAAACCTACAAGAAAAAGGAGTAAAAAATGGCACTTGATACAATGGTAGTTCTTTGTACAGGATTGATAATAGTTCAAGCACCAGATCCGACTATATTCTTTTTTGAAAATGAGATGTGGAAATGGCCAGATAATTATATTCAAAGCACAGAAATCGAGTGTGAAAAAGGAACTTTTTTTGATTGGGATTTTGTTGATTTGGAGAATTTGATAGTTTTTTGTAGAAAAAAAGATGGGGCAAAACAAGGGGTCTGGAAAAAATTATATTTAAATGGTAAAGTACAAGTCGAACGATATTATAAAAATAATGTTGTGGATGGAATTGAAAAGCAATTTTTTGAAAATGGAGCATTATATGAAAAAGGCATGGTTGTAGAAGGGGAATCAGATGGGGATTGGGTTTTTTATGATGAAAATGGTGTGGTTAGAATGCAAGGAACCTTTAACCTTGGTTGCAAAATTGGAATATGGGTTGTGTATGATGAAACAGGAAATTTGATAATGGATAGTAGATATAAGGATTGTAAAAGCACGGGTATAAGTGTGTACCAATAGTTAAATCTTTCAAAATTTAAGGAGAAGACAACCATATCTTCTCCTTTATATATTAAATAGTATGAATATTTTTATTGATCAGGCATCACAATTTACAGATAAAACAGTCACAATAAGGGGCTGGATTTATAATATGAGATCTTCTGGGTCTATTGCTTTTTTGCAGGTTCGTGACGGAAGTGGTTTTATGCAGGCTGTGGTTTCAAAAAGTGAAGTTGAAGAAAGTATTTGGAATATTGTAGAAGGGCTAACCCAAGAATCTTCTGTAAAATTGACTGGAAAAATTACCAGACATCCAAAACAGGATGATGTTTTTGAGATGCAGGTTGAATCTGTTGGGGTATTTCAAAAGTCAGAAGAATACCCAATTAGTCTAAAAGATCATGGCCCAGACTTTTTGTTGGACAATAGGCATTTGTGGCTTCGTAGTAAAAAGCAGTGGGCTATTCTTAGGCTTCGTGATGTTATTACAACGGCCATTTCTGAATATTTACACCAAGAAAATTTTATACGTGTGGATTCTCCGGTTTTTACACCAAACGCTTGTGAGGGGACTACAACTCTTTTTCCAGTTCCATATTTTGATTTGGGAGATGTTTATTTAACACAATCCGGGCAACTTTATGCTGAAGCTGCAATTGCGTCTGTTGGTAGGTGTTATGATTTCGGTCCTGTTTTTCGTGCAGAAAAATCCAAGACAAAAAGACATCTTACTGAATTTTGGATGATGGATGCAGAAAGTGCTTTTGTGGAACATGAAGAAAATATGGACATTCAAGAAGGTTTGGTAAAACATATTGTGGCTAAAGTTCTAAGTAGTTGTAAAAAGGAATTGGATATTTTGGAGCGTAATACAGAAACTTTACAAAAAATAGTAGACAAACCTTTTGTAAGATATACGTATACAGAAGCTATACAAAAATTAAATGAATTAGGTTCAGATATAAAATATGGTGAAGATTTAGGAAATGATGATGAGGGAATGCTTACAAAAGATAGCGATGTACCTATTTTTGTGGAGAGATGGCCGGCAGAAATTAAGCCTTTTTATATGAAGCGTGATGAGACTGGTAAAATTGCTTTGAATAATGATTTGATTGCAACCGAAGGTGGAGGAGAAATTGCCGGAGGTTCTCAGCGTGAAGATAATTATGAAGAGTTACTGAAAAGAATAAAAGAAGAGGATTTGTCTGAAGAGGATTTTGCTTGGTACTTGGATTTGAGAAAATACGGCAGTGTGCCACATTCTGGTTTTGGGTTTGGTTTAGAGCGTTTGGTTCGCTGGATGTCTGGCGTCCAACATGTTCGTGAGTGTATTCCATTTCCAAGAGTTGTGAACAGGGTAAAACCATAGTAAGAAATAAGGATTAAGACCTAAGACCACTTCGTGGTTAAGAAAAACAGCACACAATTATACAAAACCAAAAAGGAGGAAGACATGCAATTTAAAGCTGGAACACGAGAAGAAATAGCAAAGGATATTGGAACTGTTGTGCGTATTCTTGTTTCTATGTTCGATATACATGGCAAAAATTATTTTAGTAAATATAAAGAAACAGAAGATAATTTTTTGGAAGTTATGGAGGGTGTAGAAAGGTTTATTGCCCTTGGTAATTTTAAAGCAAGTGATCTAGGTGTTAGTTATGAGAAATTAGTAACCTTACAACTAATTGCAGAAAAAATTCAAGAAATTAAAATGTGTGAAGGAGAAAAGTAATGGATAATAGAAGAGAGGAAATTGTAAAAATTGTAAAAAATGAATTCTATTGTATCTTGCATACTTTGCGAAGTATGCAAAAAGGACATTGTGTTATTTTTAATAAAGGTAAAATTTCTAAAGATTTTATTGACATAAGAAATTTGATTAATCTTTTTGGTATTACTTTTGCTGAAATGGAAATTTCGGATAAGGATTTTGAAGATGTACAGAATTTTGTGTCTTCTTTTAATTTCAACGAAGTATTTTAAAACTGACTTAAAAAGTCAGTTTTTTCTTGCGTTTATCCTTGGTATGAAGTAAACTTATATGAGTTAATGGTTTATACTTTTTGAGTTAAAAATATGGAATACAGAACACATACTTGTGGTGAATTAAAAAAAGAAGACGTTGGTAAAAATGTTAAGCTTTCCGGTTGGGTTCACAGACGAAGAGATTTAGGTGGTTTAATTTTTGTGGATTTACGCGATAGATATGGGATTACACAAATTGTGTTCAATCCAGACAAGATTGAAAATTTTAAATTGGTAGAAAAATTAAAGTACGAGTTTATTATAAAAATTGAAGGTGAGGTGTTGATGCGTGATGAGAAAAATGTAAACAATGATTTGGGAACTGGAGAAGTAGAAGTAATTGTTTTACAGTTAGAAGTTTTGAGTGAGGCAAAAACAATGCCTTTTGAAATTTTTGATACTAAAAAAGAAGAAGACGAAGAACTTAGACTGAAATATAGATTTTTGGAATTGCGTCGTGAAAAATTAAAAAATAATATTTTGTTTCGCGCAAAAATGGAAAAGCATATTCGTGATTATATGGATTCACGAGGTTTTATAAATATATCCACACCAATTTTAACTGTTTCTTCACCGGAAGGAGCTAGAGATTTTTTAGTACCGAGTAGAATTCATCCTGGAAAATTTTATGCACTTCCACAAGCACCACAACAATACAAACAACTTTTGATGGTGGCAGGTTTTGATAAATACTACCAAATTGCTCCGTGTATGCGTGATGAAGATCCACGTGCAGACCGTTCACCTGGTGAATTTTATCAATTAGACGTAGAGACAAGTTTTACTTCTCAAGATGAATTTTTTGAAATGATGGAACCTTTGTTTGTGGAACTTACGGAGCTTGCAGGTAAAAAAGTAATAAACAAAAAATTTCCCAGAATTATATATAAGGATGCAATGAATAAATATGGAAGTGACAGGCCAGATTTGCGGTTTGGTATTGAAATTCAGGACATCACAGAATGGGGAAATAAAACAGAATTTAATGTTTTTGCGAGTGCGGAAATTATTAAAGTTTTGGTTGTGGAAGGTGGAAATAAATTTACTAGAAAAGAAATTGATGAAGATTTTACTGATATTGCAAAGAGAAACCATGCAAAAGGATTGGCTTGGATGAAGCTAGTTGATGGAGTTTTTGAGGGTTCTGTAGTTAAGTTTTTTAAAGAAACAGAACTGGAAGATTTGAAGAGAAATTTAAATTTAGAAAATGATTCAATCTTATTTTTTGTGGCAGATAAATGGAAAACTTGTTGTGAATCTTTAGGGGCGGTTAGAAATTTAGTAGCCGAAAAAATGGGATTAGCAGATATAAATGTTATTGCTTGGGCTTGGATAGTGGACTTTCCAATGTATGAATGGGATGAAAAAAATCAGAAAATAGATTTTGGACATAACCCATTTTCTATGCCACAGGGTGGTATTGAGGGGTTAAATGCAAAAGATCCTTTGGATATATTAGCTTATCAGTATGATATTGTTGCAAATGGTTTAGAACTTTCTTCTGGTGCTGTAAGAAATAAGGATCCACAAATTATGTATAAGGCTTTTGAAGTTGCCGGTTATTCTAAAGAAGAGGTGAATAAAAAATTTGGGCATATGATAAATGCTTTTGAATATGGGGCTCCACCTCATTGTGGATTTGCTCCAGGAATAGAACGTATGGCTATGCTTTTGCTTGGTGAGAAGAATTTGCGTGCTGTGATAGCGTTTCCAAAAAATCAAAAAGCAGAAGAAGTAATGCTTGGTTCTCCTGCAGAGGTATCAGAAGAACAACTTAGAGAACTTAGTTTGAAGTTGGATAAAAAAGGTTAAAATAGTTATGCAACCTCGGATTCATTTTAAAATAGACCAATTTGAAGGTCCAATTGATTTATTACTTCAGTTAATAGAAAAACAAAAGTTAGACATAAATGAAGTTTCACTTTCGCTTGTGACGGAACAGTATTTGGATTTTGTTGAATTATTGGAAACAGAAAAAGATGCAGAAGATATAGCTTGTTTTTTGATGGTTGCATCTCGTCTTTTACTATTAAAGTCTAGAACTCTTTTACCCGGACTTGTTTTTGAAGAAGAAGACGAACAGAGTTTGGAAAAACAGTTAGAAACTTATAGATTGTTTTTGGAAAAGAGTAAAGAATTGCGAAATCTGTGGGAAAGTCGTATGTTATCAACAGGGAGAAAAGGGGATAAGATAACTAAACAAACGGATAAAATTCCAGGGAATTTGAAAATTGACAGTCTGTATAAACTTTTAGTTAGGTTAATACAAAAATTAGAACCTCCAAAACCTATACCAAAAGCAAAATTACACAAAACAGTTTCCTTAAAAGAACGCATCAATTATTTAAGACAGTTTTTTAAAAGAGGTGCGACAATGAAATTTGGTGATTTATTTTCTTCAAAAAAAGAAAAGGCTGATGTTGTAATAACATTTTTAGCACTATTGGAATTAGTTAAAAACAGAACAGTAAGTATAAACCAAGAAAGTGCATTTGGTGAAATAACAGTTAAACATAAATAAAATATGAATTTGGAATCAAAAATAGAGTCTATCTTGTTTGTAGTTGGAAGGGGAATTTCTGTTTCGGAAATTATGAAAGTGGTAGATGTTAATGAAAAAGAAGTTATAAATACTTTGGATGATTTAAAATTAAGATATAAAGACGAAGAGTCTGGATTATGTTTAATAACTGATGGATTTTTGTATAAAATGTCTACAAAACCAGAAAATTTAGATGTGATTGAAAAATTTATTTCTGTGGAAATTTCTAGTGAATTAACCAAACCACAACTTGAAACATTAACAATAATTGGTTATCTTGGCCCAATTACAAAATCAGAGTTAGAAGAATTACGTGGTGTCAGTTGTGGTATTATTTTAAAAAATTTGATGATGAGAGGTTTAGTTTCTGAAAAAGAAGAAGACGGTGGCTTGTTTTCTTTATATGTTTTGTCTACAGATGCACTTGGGTATTTGGGGATAAGTTCTGTAGAAGAGCTTCCAGACTATACAAAACTGCGAGATCATGATAATATAAGGAACATTTTAAACAAAAAAGATGAAGAATAATTATGTTTAATCCAGTGGATCCACAAAAAGATTGGGCAAATAAAATTAGAGATATTGTTGGAGTAATTTCAATTATCGGAGTTGTTGTTTTTTTGTTTGTCTCGCCGGTAATCGGAAGGTCTTTGGATATGGTTGAATTTTCATTTTTTCCAGAATCTGACGTATCAAAAAACATTGAGATAAATCTAAAACAAGAGGGAGGAGATTTGCTTGTTTATCATGAAGTTGTAAAACCAAAATTACCAGAGTTAATAGGTGAAATGATTGATGCTGATAAATTTACAGCAGAAAGTATGATTGTAAAAGATGTAGAAACCGGTATGGTTTTATTTGGAAAGGATGAATATAAATTTCATGCGTTAGCAAGCATTACAAAATTAATGAGTGCACTTGTTTTGTTGGATTATAACTTGGATTTTTCAGCTACTTCTACTGTTGTAAACGATGATATTTTTGAGAGCCACATATTTAGTGGAGAAGTTTTTACTTTAGAAGAATTGTGGAATTTGTCATTGGTTGGTTCGTCTAATAAAGCTATTTTAACGTTGGTTGATACTGTGGATACTCGAGAAGGTTTTGTAGAAAAAATGAACAAAAAAGCACAAGAATTTGGTATGGCAGATACTTTTTTTGTGGAGCCTACGGGATTGGATAGTGGCAACATATCTACTGCATCTGATATAATACATTTGCTAGATGAAGCTTTATCAAAAAAAGAAATTAAAAATGTTTTACTTGTACCGGAATTAAAAGTTAAAAGTTCTGGTATAAACGCAAAAAGCCATCAAGTATGGAGTACTGATTGGATTTTGCTTAATTGGATTCCGAATAATTTTAAAGAATTTATAGGAGGAAAAACTGGTTATATACCACAATCTGGATATAATTTTGTAATGCAGGTTAAAGGAGAAAATGACAAATTATTGAATGTTGCTGTTTTGGGAGCAGAGGTTCATGAAGATAGGTTTACCGAAGCAAGAGACATAGCTTATTGGGTTTTTGAAAATTATAAATGGCCGTAAAATTTTTTTGTAAAAAATAATTTTAATAAAAATGTTTAACTTTAACCCTGCAACTTGGTTTGTAAATTTGCCACCAGAAGTGGCTACTTTTTTACTCTCAATGATTCCTATTACAGAACTGAGGGCTTCTATTCCAATTGGAATAGAAGTTTATGGTTTAGCAGTTTGGAAAGTTTGGGTAATTGCAATAATTGGGGATATTGTTCCTGCATTTTTTATTTTACTTTTAATGCCTTATGCCCATAAATTAGCTATAAAATATCAGCTTTTTGGAAAATTTTTAACAAATGAATTGGAAAATGCCGAAAGAAAATTTTCTGGAAAATATGAAAAATATGGTTCAATAGCCTTAATAATTTTTGTTGGAATACCATTACCATTTACAGGTTCTTGGACAGCTTCTTTAGCTTCTTTTGTTTTTAATATTCCACTTAAAAAATCTTTTCCACTTATTTTACTTGGAGTTTGTATGGCTGCAACAATTGTTATGCTGATTACTCTTTTCGCAAGTAATTTTCTTGGTTGGATTTTGTAATTTTAAAAAATAAATATTTTAAAAAACCACCAAACGGTGGTTTTGTTGTACTAATTAATTTTCGATGGTTCTGATAATTTTATTAATTCAATCAATTTTTTAACTATTTCTACCACCATATCTTCAATCAGAGAAGTTATTTTTTCGTTAATCGTACCGCCATAACTACTCATGTCCAGTAGTTTTGATAAAATTGGGTTTTTGAGAATTGTTACTAATTCTTCTAATTCTTCTTCACTAAATTGTAGTGTTAAAAAAAGAGCCAACTTTTTATCGTGTTCTATGGTTGTGTTAGATGCAAAGGATTTAAGATCTTCTATTTTTTTTTCACTAAAAGATGCTATTTCTTCTGAGAATTGGAGTAACAATTTAGATAATGTGACTGCAGACAAGTTATAAAGATCATAAGTCAAAAAAGTTAATCCTAAAATTTCTTCTGCAAGTTCTATCTTTTTGTCTTTTGGATTATTATTGTTTGACATTTCATCCTCCTTTAGTTTTAAAGAACCTATATTAAGTTTATCATACTTTTTGTTTTTGCAAATAAAAAACCACCTTTTGTGAACTTGGACCCATAAAGTAGACACACTTAAAAAACCCTACTTTTGAGCTAAAAGATGATTTCTGTATTGAACAGGAGTCATCTTTTTTATTTCCCACTGATATCTCTGGTTGTTATAATATTCCA
>Ga0210044_10001260_pt1 | contig 38637 bp, 34 predicted proteins | sample CryGey13umfilter_2_FD_183959 | JGI IMG/M metagenome (GOLD analysis project Ga0210044, IMG submission 183959) | Groundwater microbial communities from aquifer in Utah, USA - Crystal Geyser 4/9/14 3 um filter (SPAdes) (version 2) | ecosystem: Environmental > Aquatic > Deep subsurface >... | reverse complement strand
TATTCGAGGAGGGCCATATCGACAGTGCTATCACGTTTGGCGACGCCGATACGGTCGGCGAACATCCGTATCGATTCGGGAGTATAGCCGCGCCGCCGCAGACCGCAGATAGTCGGCATCCGGGGGTCATCCCATCCGCTGACGAACTTTTCCTGCACCAGGCGGAGCAATTTTCGTTTGCTCATCACGGTGTAAGTGAGATTCAGCCGCGCGAATTCGATTTGCTGAGGATGATATACTTTCAATTCGTCCAATACCCAATCATAAAGCGGGCGATGGTCTTCAAATTCGAGCGTGCAAATGGAATGGGTGATTCTCTCGATAGAGTCTGAAAGGCAATGGGTGTAATCATACATCGGATAGATGCACCACTTGTCACCGGTGCGATGATGCGATTCATGCTTGATGCGGAAGATAGTGGGATCGCGCATATTCAAGTTGCCGGAGGCCATATCGATTTTGGCGCGCAGGGTGCGGGAACCATCCGGAAACTCCCCTGCTTTCATCCGCGCAAATAGATCAAGATTCTCTTCGACCGAGCGATTACGATACGGGCTGTTGTTCCCCGGCTTGGTCAGGGTGCCTCGATATTCGCGGATTTCATCAGCATTCAGATCGCAGACGTATGCCTTGCCCATCTTGATTAATTGGATGGCGTAATCGTAAAGCTGTTCGAAGTAATCGGAGGCGTAATACAGCCGATCTTCCCAATCGAATCCAAGCCAGCGGACATCTTCCAAAATTGAATCGACATATTCGACTTCCTCCTTGCTGGGATTGGTATCATCGAATCGCAGATTGCAGAGGCCATGATATTGGGCGGCTATGCCAAAATTCAGGCAGATAGATTTGGCGTGGCCGATATGAAGATAGCCGTTTGGCTCCGGAGGGAATCTGGTATGCACCCTGCCATTGTATTTATTGGTCTGCAGGTCATCATCAATGATATTGCGGATGAAATCCGATGGGGGAGGCGGCAATGGCGTGGTCATTTATTCATTCCTCATGGGGCTATTTCTTTTTCTCAAAAGGTGTCGTGAATAGGTTGTCAAAGGTGGATTTGTTGATGATAAATATCACCGAGCCATCCTGAATCCGGGCATAATAGTTGTTCGCATTGTCCGGGGTTGGCTTGCCAACTGCGAAAGTGTGAATTACCCTTGAAGTATCCGCAAATTCGATTTTGAAATCCGAACCCTCGAAACCATAGAGTCCGGCCCCATTGGGATCGGCAACATCGGTGGCGCGGGAATTGACGAGTTTACCAACCAAAGAATTGATTTGATCATCCGGCACAGTAATCCCGGCGGAAATTTCCCCCTTTTTCCAATCTCGCTTGGTTCCCTTGATCGCACCGGGTTGATCCCCTATATCCATCTTTTTCTCTTCGGCAATCAATTCGATGCTTTTGTTCTTGGAGATTATTTTCAACTTATTCAAGTCATCCTTGGTGTAATTGAATATCTTGGTCTCCACCCATTTCTTGGAATCTGGTTGGGAGTTATCGGTGTTCATCCCAAAGCTGGAAAGTATATTGCTTTGGGTCAGATACATTTCGGGAGAACCGCCCTTGCGGATGAAAGCTCCCCGGGAATCAGGTCCTCGTTTGCCCAGTTGGAATGTGTGCGAAACATTATCAACACCACTTTTGATGACCAAAAAGGTAGCGGATGATTCCGCCAACCCAAAATCATCTTCGAGGTTGGAGTCATTGCCTCGAAGCTCGCCTTTCATACTGCTCAAGTCGCTCAATAATTTGTCGATTTCGCTTTGCTTGGCGGGGGCATTGAACCTGCTCTTGACAATCCAGCTTTCTCCCGTTTTGGCCAGAACCAGTCCGGAATCTTCGTGCGCAGGACGATAGATTGCCACCTCAGTAATCTCTTGGGAGACCAGTCCCTGGGAGAGGTCTGTGAATGCCTCTGTGGCCTGCTTTCTGCTTGAAGTAGTATTTTGGACTACATATATCAATATCAGAACTGCGAAAATTCCCAGCATAATGTAGATATTTTTTGCTTTCATCTTATCCTCCGTAACTACTCATCGACCCGATCATCTTTTGATAATCTTCACGGTTTTTGCGGCGAATGATAAACCGCATCACGCCATAGGCGATTAAGACTATCGGCACCAGGAATATTGTGAAGAATCTCCAGAAAAGCATCCCTCCGGTCGAGACCTTTTCGATATATCTCTCCGTAGATAATTTGCTGCGGATGTTTATTAGGTCTTCACCGAGAGTCAAAGCATCGACGCTATTTAGAAATAATAAGCCGTTGCCGGCGGCGCCGAGAAGCCGATCCGAGAAAAACTCCGCGCACCCATAGACGATAAGCTTGCCGGGTTTTGTGGCCAGGGTCGGCGCTATCTGGGTCGTTTCCAAAGTATCGCCGGGCGACCATTTGGGAACTGGTTTACCGGAGTATGGGTCCGGGAATTGGCCGGTCAGCATTATCCCCAATGGCAACCGCGCTTCACGTTCATGCTGTGAAACATCCACATCCAATGGATTGAGCGCTCCGGTTTTCGCAGGAATGGTCCAACTGTTATTCGATGTAGTGAATAATTCGGTTTTCTCAAGCCCGAGCGATTTGATTTTTTCGTCATCGAGCCGCAATGCTGTTCCCCAGAGATACAATAGTGAGGGAATGCGATTAGTGATGGAGTACTTATCATTCATATTTTGGGAAGTAATTCGAATCTGGTTGGGGACTTTCACCGGACGATCAACCATCGCGGAGAAGATGCCGCCAATGGTCTGCCGCGTGGGAATGTTAAGCACTTCCATATCAGTATCAAGTAAAATTCTGTTGTCAACCGTGAGGCCATATTCCTTCAAAAGTGTATTCGCCTCCGGGTTATTGCGGGATGGAGTAATGCTCAATCCGCCCCGCGCATCCGGCGAATAGTTGTATTGATATTCCTGCACCGCCATCAGCACATTACCGCCTTTCGCCAGGAATCTGGATATCTCATATTTCTGCCGCTCACTAAGCGGCGAGGTAGCCATTACCACCAGAGTCTGGATGTCGGCCGAAATCTCTTCCCCTTCGGCGAGCTCAATGCGGCGCACATCATAACTTTCCTGTCCCAGCAGTTGGGGCACATTTTTATAATTGTCCTGCCGCTCCGGGACCTGCTGGCCCATCTGCATCAGCATCCTCCGTATCTGGGGGTCACGATAGCGGGGGTCAATATCGCCCATCGGCGCATAAACCGCCACCACCGGCTTATGTTCCTGAACCATCAGATAGATTTTGCTCATCAGGTCATATTCCAGGTTCGCCAGAGTCTGCGGGACTACCTGCGGGATTACTTCATCCTTTTTATCCAGGTAGGAGATGGTGATTGTTGAGTAAATCCGTTTGATCCCGAAAGCGTCTTTCTCGATTGATTGCGTATCAAATGGAAGGATTCCTCTCTTGCTCAGTTCCTCCGCCGATGCTTCTTCGGAGGGATCATAAATCTCGAATTTGAAATTATCAGAGATCGCTTCGAACTCATGCATCTTATCGGCCACATCACGCTCAATGGTTTTCATAGCTGTGGGCATCTTGTCAGCCGGAGAAACATAATAGCGGACACTGATGGGGGCGTCCTTCAGCTTGGTGAGGATTTTTTTGGCGGCATCGCTTACGGTATAGACATTTCCATCGGTAATGTCAAATCTGCCCAGCGACATCCCTCCGATAACCGCATTGAACATCACTCCCACTGCCAACATTCCGATGACGCCCGCAGTGAATCGATTTCCGGTATAGCGACGCAGTTTTCCTTCAAAGGTATAGCCATTCAAGAGGAGGAAGATGACACTAAATGAAATAAAATAGAGAATATCCCTGATATCGATGACGCCGCGCTCAATCGAGGCAAAATGGCTGGAAACCCCCAGGGAATTCTTAAAGAAACTCCCCAATCCCCCTATCCATGAATCAAAAAAAGTAGCTAAGTAATCCGTTCCCACCATATAAAAGCCGAAACAAACCACCATCGCCAGAATGAAGGCGACTATCTGGTCTTTGAAAAGCCCGGAGATGAAAAGCCCCACCGAAAGGAAAAACGCTCCCAATAGCGCTGCTCCAATATAACCGCCGATGACCGGCCCGAAATCGGGCTTGCCGAGGAAGGCGATCATTATTGGTATAACTATGGTCGCGGCCAACGAAACCAGGTAGAATAGGAATGCTGCCAGAAATTTCCCAAGCACCAACTGATTGCTTTTCATCGGAAAAGATTGCAGCAAGGCCATCGTTCCGCTTTTGCGATCCTCCGCCCAGAGTCTCATCGTGATTGCCGGAATGAATATTATCATCGTTAGCGGCAATAAACCGAAGAATCCGCGCATGTCAGCCGCTTGCGCCAGGAAGAAACTGGTCATAAAAAGGCCGGCATTGACCATAATGAAAACTACGATGAAAATATAAGCGATCGGCACGTTGAAATATGCCGTAAATTCGCGTTTGAAAATCGTTTTGAGTTCCTTCATTTTACCTCCTTATCCTGCCTTCCTAAGCGAAGATTTGATTAAGGCGATGAAAGTCTCTTCAAGAGTTTGGCTGTACGGGGTAAATTCCCAGACCATCCAGTTATGTTCTTTCACCTTGTGCGCTACTTTCTCCACCAGGTCAACACCGGGGCCTGCCGAAACGACAAAGCAAGTCGCTTTGGGGATGGCAGTCGGTTCCGGGCGAAGCTCTTTCAAACCTTCGATATCGCGCAGCTTCCTCTCGACATCTTCCGAGCCGCCTTCCACAATGAGCCGCACCACCGCGCCGCCTCCCACCTGCTGACGCAACTGGTCGGCCGTACCATCGGCGATTATCCGACCCTCATTGATGACCACAATTTTGTCCGAGGTTGCTTGCGCTTCCTGCAAAATGTGAGTGGAAAATATGATAGTCTTCTCACGGGAGAGGTCCCGAATCAGCTTCCGAATGCCGATTATCTGTACCGGATCCAATCCCGCAGTCGGCTCATCAAGAATCAACACTTTGGGATCGTGAATCAGGGCTTGAGCCAACCCTACCCGTTGTTTATATCCTCGTGAAAGCTCCCCGATGATTCGTTTATAAATTTCCTTAATCCCGCACGCTTGCACCGCCCATTCCAATCGACTGGGAATTTTGCCCTCGGGAATATTCCGCCCCCGCGCCACGAACTGCAGGAATTCATCAACCTGCATCTCGCTATACAGAGGCGCTGTCTCCGGCAAGTACCCAAGGATATTTCGAATCTCCAGCGGATTTTGGTGGATATCAAAACCCTCGACAGTCGTAGTCCCGGAGGTGGGAACTATCTGCGTGGTGATGATATTCATCGAAGTGGTCTTGCCCGCTCCATTTGGGCCAAGCAACCCCATAATGGATCGATTATCAGCAGTGAAGGAGGCCTTACTCAAAGCGATAGTTGCGCCATAATGCATCGTTAATTCATTAGCGACAATCATTCAGCATCTCCTGTTATATTAGTAATGATATAAATTTCCTGTATTTTATCCGCGCTCTCAATTAGTTTGTTAATATGGTATAATTTTTCATTATACAAATGATTGCCCCCAAAGTTCAAGAGTTTTTTTGTCACGAGGTTTGAATCCGATCGGGTTATTAGCGGTAGATCTGAACTCCGAAGATATACTGAAGCGCATAATAGAATCCAGCCAAAATGAATATGATGCCGGTTAAAAGTTTTGCCCATTTTTCAATTTCAGCCAGCCGATCCAGAGCCTTCCCAGCGAGGCCAGTTCCATACGCTATCAGGACGCCAACCAAGATTACCGGTAGGCCGGTCCCAATCCCATAAAGGGACGGGAGCAGAAATCTCGAATCATATTTCATCGAAATGGGAATCAAACTGCCGAAGAAAAGCGCCGCCGAAACAGGGCAGAATGAAAGCGCAAAGATGATCCCCAGTAATCCCGCGCCCCAGATTCCATAAGCCCCCGCGCGTGCTTGCATCTTGGCATTGGCTCCAAAACCGAATGAGCCGATGTTGATTAGCCCCAGCAAAAACATGCCGACCAAAATTAATATCGGCCCCAACAACCTGTTCATATATTTTTGCAGAAAATTGGATATCTCAGGTATGGAAAGGATACTTGTGACCAGCAATATCCCTAAGAGCAGGTAGGTGATCATCCTTCCGGCTACATATAGAATGGCGGAAAGTAAAATACGGCGGGGATTGCCGATCTGCTTGCCGATAAATGATATGGCGGCGATATTGGTAGCTAACGGGCAGGGGCTGATGGAAGTTAAAATCCCCAACCATAAGGCCGTGCCCGCTCCCACAATGAAATTGTCCATTATGCCCCTTCCAAATAAGCCTTCACTTCATTCTGGACATATTTGGTGAAAGCATCCTTATCTCCCAAGAGATCCCAAACCTTTTCCAGATTCTTCCATTGAACTTGCTTGCCTTCGACAAAATCCACTATGACCAAGGATTTGGTGAAAAGTTGGTAATCTCCAATAAAGTGCGAATTTTCCGGCTTGTCGGTGTTGACCAATTTCCACTCCAATATTCCATCCTCCAAAGCGCCGGCAAATTTGGTTTCAATTGCTTCCCTGGAATATTTTTCAATCTTGAAGCAGGAGGGACACCGCACATCAGAATGGAAATAGTAGGCAATTACCTTGTGGGGAATGATATTAGCTTGAGCCGCTTGGTCGGCGCTAATGCCGGCGGACCTTTGTTTAAGATCCTGCCCAACCAAATACGCCACACTACCGAGCACAAATGACAAGAGAAGGACCGTAGTTATAGTCTTCGATTTCATATAATCACCTAAAACATTGACGTTACCATTCACCTATTCAAATTATCCTGTATCATCCGTCGCGCCTCATCCAGCGAGGGGACTCTACCGCTGGATACTACCTTGCCATTGATGGCGACGCCCGGAGTAAAAATCACCCCGAATTTCATAATCTCGCTGATTTTTTCCACTTTTTCAAATTCAAAATCCTCGCCTTCGACGAGTCCCAAATCAGCGGTCGCTTTTTTCACAACTTCCACAGTCTGTTTGCATTTGGTGCAACCAGGCCCAAAAACCTGTATTTTCATCAACTCCACCTCCTCTATGCTTGAAACTGTTATAAACTGCCATAAATCATCCCCGCCGTAGCCGATAATGCCACTACCAAGCCTACAAATACGAGCATCTTTCTTGTGCCGATAATCTGCCTTATCACTATCATGCTCGGCAAGCTCAATGTCGGACCCGCCAAAAGCAATGCCAGCGCCGGTCCTTTGCCCATTCCGGCCCCCATCAATCCTTGCAATATCGGCACTTCTGTCAATGTTGCGAAATACATCAAAGCCCCGGCAATAGAGGCGAACAGATTGGCAAATACCGAATTCCCTCCGACCAGCCCGGCTATCCACGACGATGGAATAATCGCTTCATTCCCGGGCCTCCCCAATAGGAATCCTGCGGCCAACACGCCAATAAATAGCAGAGGCATAATCAAAAAGGCGAAATCACGCGCCGAAATAACCCATTGCCTCCTCTCATCTTTCTTGAACCAGGCAATCAGGGTATAGACAAGAATCACGATAAACAGTCCCGTAATATACCATTTTGCCGCGTAAATGCTTCCCCAAATGCCGGGTGAATCCTCAATCGGTCTGCTCCAATTGGCAAATACCAAAATACCAACCATCGAGGCAAAGAATACCGCCTCTTGCCATAGGGGCCTTCCCTCCGCGGATTCCTCACCTCCGGCCAGAAAGCTGTCATTCTCTGGAGCATTCTTTCTGTCAGGGAAAATTATGCTCATTAATAACCCGATAATCACACTCAATCCAACTGCGCCGACGGCTCGGGCGATTCCCAATTGCATCCCCAAGACTCTCGCAGTCAATATGATAGCCAGCACATTAATGGCAGGACCCGAATAAAGAAATGCTGTCGCTGGCCCAATTCCGGCGCCGCGAGTGTAAATTCCTGCGAATAATGGCAGAACCGTGCATGAGCAGACCGCCAGTATTGTGCCTGATATTGAAGCAACGGAATATGATAATAATTTATTGGTTTTCGCCCCAAAATATCTTATCACCGATGCCTGCCTTACAAAGACCGATATCGCCCCAGCAATGAAAAAAGCCGGCACCAGACATAGCAAAACATGATCACGGGCATATTCGTGAAGCATCGCCAGCGCTTCGAACAATCCGTTGCGAAACCTTAACCCCAGAGCGGAATCGCCAACTGGAAGAAAATATGCGGCCAAAAAGATCACTGTTAAAATCACTAATTTTTTAATTTCGCTTTTCATTCCGTCCACTAAATCATTGTGGTTTAATAGCCATAATTCCACATTCAATTATAAGGAATTATTTCCCCTTTACTACGCCGAGTTGACGCCTCGCTTTGGTTTCAACAACCTCGGTTATACAGCCGATGAAATTGAGTATGCAGGGGACTTCCAGCTTATAGAAAACTTTCAGCCCCTCTTTTCGGTCCGAAACCACTCCGGCGTTCCTGAGCACCGAAAGATGCTTTGAGATAGTGGAGTGGTCGGCATCGAATAGCTCATTTAATTCGCAAACACACCGCTCACCATCCTTGAGCGCTTCCACCATTATTAGGCGGGTGGGATGAGCCACGGCTTTTATTACTTCGGCTTTGAGGCAGGCTAATTCAAATTCTCTTTTCATATTCCTATGTGGCAATATAGCCATATACTCTGGAATGTCAAGGGGAAAATGAGAGATTTATTAAATTTTTTTGAGATGATGGAGGAACGCGCTTTGTCGCGTCCGAATTGCTCATTCGATTGAAATATATTTGACAATCAGGTGATAAACTTTATAATGATTATGTGATGAGAATATCGATTGAAATTGAAGTTCAGCATTGAAACAGCACGAAGCGGTAATTAAGGTGATGGAAGCTAAGGGGGGAATTGCCACACTTGGTTCATTGTATCAGATTGTGCCCCAAATGCCAGGTTGTGAATGGAAAACGAAAACCCCATTCGCCAGCATACGGCGTATTGTCCAAGATGAGAGATATTTCTTCAAGATAAGACCGGGTTTATGGGCGTTAAAGTCTTATAAGGACAAGTTACCCCCCGAAATTCTTCCACCAAAAACCGAACCGAAGGCCAAACAGGAGGAATACTCTCATACTTATTACCAAGGATTGTTGGTGGAATTGGGTAATATGAAGGCGTATAGCACGTACGTTCCTAATCAGGATAAGAACAAGCTTTTCTTGGGGAAACGACTTCGTGAAATTACAACCGTCCCCGACATCTATAGGTATGGCTATGACCATATTATCCAAGAGGCGCGGACGATTGACGTGATATGGTTTAATGAAAGAAAAATGCCAGCAAGCCATTTTGAAGTAGAGCATTCAACTCCCATATACAGGTCGCTTATGAAATTCGTTGAGCTTCAGGATTTCCGCACTGATTTTTACATAGTGGCGGACGACCGAAGAAAGATTGAATTTGAATCAAAATTGTCTCTTAGTATTTTTGCCAACATAGGGACAAGAACACGGTTCATAAGTTATATAAAGTTGTCCGATTGGCACACAAAAACATCCGAGATGAAATGCTTAGAAAAGAGTTTGAATCTATGAAATCATTCATCTTCGTCACGACCGAAGGTTTTACTTTCCAGCCAGATTCTGAATCTATCGAGCCGGATACTGAGAACTGTCAAGTGGTTGGATTTGGTGAAGGCAATAATGCTCGTGAAGCATTGGAAAATATGATTATGACTCAAACTGACCTGCTGAAGACAAGCTTTGACAAGATATCCGCATTTGAACTGAAAGATGAACATCAGGAGTTCTATTATCTAAGTAGTTATAAATCAGAGACATTTAGGCATTAGGTGTTGCGGCTTGATAGCCGTATAATCTCCTCTCATGATTCCCTTGGGCCAACGGTTCACCATCTTGCTATCCCTATATACCCAAGTTATTTTCCAAATTCCTGATATTTGGGTTTGACTAATTTTACAATTATTCTTATATTGGGGCAGTAAACAATTTTTTCCTCAGCCGAACCTTCCCTAAAATGAGGTGTACTTCATGAAAAGATTCTTTGTAGCTTTGTTATGCCTTTTGGCATACTCAGGGGCCTACGCTCAGGAAATCACCAGAGAGGATTTCCGTGATGCCGAATGGAAAATGAAAACATTGCATTGGCAAATGATGCAGGAACAGATGGCTTCCGGAGTCGTTCTGGATCAAACCGCTTACGATGTCAAGTACTGGGATTTAAGGGTCGATGTTACCAATATCTCCGGGCAAATCATTACCGGCAAGGTTACCATGACCTCCGCGGCTGTGGTCAACTCCCTGACTCAAGTCGATTATAATTTTGTTACGGCGATGACCGTAGATTCGGTGCGGATGGCCGGTCTGCCGGTGGCATATACCCATAGCAATAATATCCTGCTCATTACCTTAAACCACGCTTACAATGTCGGTCAGCAATTCACGACCGTGGTATATTATCATGGCCATCCTCCGGGGAGCGGATTCGGCTCATTTACCTGGTCCACCCATAATGGCCAGCCAATAGTATCCACTCTCTCGCAACCGGAGGGGGCGCGCGATTGGTGGCCCTGCAAAGATGTTCCTCACGATAAAGCCGATTCATCGGATGTTTATATCACTGTGGCCTCTAACCTGACCGCCACTTCCAACGGAATGATGGTTAGCAATACCGATAACGGGAATGGCACTCGGACTTTCCATTGGCATGAATCGTATCCAATTACCTCCTACTTGGTCTCCCTGGCTATTTCCAACTATCAGAGTTTCACCAATTGGTATGTTTCGCCTTTGAGCGGCGATTCGATGCCGGTAACCAATTATATCTATCCCGAGCATTATAATAATGCCGTGGAGGATTTGAGCATAACTCCAGGTATCATTGCGATTTATGCGCAACTTTTCGGCGAGTATCCATTTATCACCGAAAAATACGGCCATTCCATATTCCCGTGGGGTGGAGCGATGGAACACCAATGCAACACCAGCTATGGCTCCAGCTTGATTTCCGGCTTACATTGGTATGATTGGATTACGGCCCATGAGCTTTCGCACCAGTGGTTCGGCGATATGATTACCTGCGATATCTGGCCTGATATCTGGATGAATGAAGGTACCGCTTCCTATTGCGAAGCGCTCTGGACGGAACAGGTCTCCGGATTGCAGGCATATCTCAATTACATGACCAATGACCAATCCGTTTATGATCCCAGCGGGCCCATCTATGACCCCAACCCGCTTTTTGATGGAAACACAGTCTATAATAAAGGTTCATGGGTGCATCATATGTTGCGCGGGGTGATGGGAGATAGCTCTTTCTTTTCCGGACTATATGCTTACGCCAATAATCCGGCATATATGCATGGAACTGTTACCACTCGTCAATATCAGGCCCTGATGGAACCATTCTATGGTGATAGTTTGGGCTGGTTTTTCGATGAGTGGGTTTGGGGAATGAATCGGCCTCAATATCGGTATTCATGGATGAAAGAAGATATCGGCGGCGGACAATATGAAATTTTCCTACACGTAAGGCAGATTCAAGGTTCGCCGGCTCCGACCCTATTTACTATGCCAATCAAAATTTATCCCAGAATCAATGGTGTGGATACATTGATAACGGTTTGGAATGACAACCGCATCGATGATATGCGCTTCATTGTCATTGGAAACCCGACCACTTTGGCATTCGACAAATATAATTGGATTCTGAAATCGAGCCAGAGCGAAACTTATGTGCTGAATATCGTAACAACTGAACTCCCTGATGGTTACGTCGGCGGGTATTATGATCAAGTGGTGGAAGCTCGCGGAGGAACCGCCCCTTATACCTTCACCTTGTTTAGCGGCACTCTGCCTTTGGGCTTGAGCTTGAATGGAAGCACCGGCCATATTTCGGGGACACCAACGACAGTCGGTAGCTACGCATTCACCATTCGTTGCACCGACAATGTCAACGCCACCGACAATCAGGATTTTGTAGTCGATATCCTTGCTTCAACACTCTGTTGCGATGTTGGAATGACTCCGGATACTTATCCGATTACAGTCCCACCGGGAGGTTCATTTGGACTGACTGGGACGATTGGAAATCCAACCGCTTCTCCGATAATCACTGATGTTTGGGTGGGAGTGAAATATCTTAGTAATTTCTACCAGCTTTGGTTGTTCAACAATATTCCGCTCAACCCTGGCCAATATGTTAATGCCCACTTAAACCAGTCAGTGCCAGGTTTTGCGCCAGCGGGAACTTATGATTATGTCGCCTACTGTGGTGACAAGCCGACTAAATGCGATTCCGCAGTATTCCAATTCACGGTCACTGGCGCCAGAATCGATGGCGGTGCCGATAATTGGGCTCTGGAAGGTGGATGGGACAATGCATCGGTTCCAAATGAAGTTGGGCTGGTGGGAAGCTACCCGAATCCATTTAACGCTACCACCACAATCACTTATGAAATTCCAGTTGCTGGCAATGTGAGCCTCGAGATTTATAATATTATGGGTCAAAAAGCGGCCACGCTTGTTGACGGCAACATCGAGGCAGGCCGGCATAGCATCACTTGGGATGCGGCCAATTTCTCGTCAGGTATTTACTTCTACAAGTTGACTGCCGGTATCAAAGTATTCACCAAGCGGATGACCTTGCTTAAATAATTTCTATTTGCGGGTTAGCCCTCCAGGGCTGACCGCCCGTTAATGCTCCGTAGGGGCGGGCCTCAGTGCCCGCCCTTCTTTTATTCCCATTCGTAGTTGAAGATCTTCTGGGCTTGTTGACTTCCTCCACATGTCATTCCCGCGAAAGCGGGAATCTATCTGCTTGACTAATATGGATTAGTGGTTGGCAGACCTCCCGGTCTGCCCAGGTGGAAAGGCAGACGAGGACGTCTGCCATACACCAATGAGGTTTTTCAACACCCCCTTTCATCAATGGGTTTCTCATTTCATTAAAGACCGTATCATTTAGGGATTTTGATTGAAAATTTCGTTTTTGGTGATTATATTATTCTATATCAAAATACAGACTGCGGCTGGGTTCAATAATTTCCTGGCGATAAAAGCCTCCCAAGGTGGTGATGAAAAGCCAAAACTTGATTTTTCGCGGAAAGTGAAATTTATCAGAATAATCATTAGGAGGATGGGATTTATATGAAAAACAGGAATTTGAATCTAATTCTCATGTTGGTGGGTTGGTGCTATTTCGCGGGAGTAGCACAAGCGGATAATCTCAGCAATATCGTTGACCAAAATAAATTGACTTCAGTAACCCTGGTTATGACCAAAACGAAACTTGCGCGTCCAGGCTCCGAATACAAACCGGACCCGCAGGTTATTCTCCAAGGAGGCGACACTTTCGAAGATGCTTTTGTTATCACTTCGTTACCATATAGCGACGCCGGCACTACCATCGGTTATACCGACAATTACAATGCGACTTGCCCGTATCCAGATGGGAGCGGTCCGGATGTAGTTTACAAATTTACTCCAACAACGAATATGCTGGTTGATATCAGCCTATGTGCCAACAGCGCTTATGACACCAAGCTTTATGTGCATGCCAATAGCTACGTCCCCGGTGGGCACATCGCCTGCAACGACGATGCCTGCCGCACTCCGAGCTATCCCGAATCGTATGTTTCGCGTGTTACTGGCGTAGCTTTGATTGTCGGTAATACCTATTATATTACTGTTGATGGCTATAGCCAATCCTCTGCTGGCAACTTACACTATCGATATCGTTTCTTATGATCCCTGCCCCATCATATGTCCTCCCGACGCAATCCCCGAAGGCGAACCGGTATGCGGTCCGGGATATATTGACGCCTTCAATGTCGGCTGTGGAATGCGTCCGCCCGTATTTTCGCCCATCAGTAATGGAGATACAATATGCGGAACCACCGGATCATGGATGGAGGGTGAACAAATCATGTGGGATACCGATTGGTACAAAGTGATAGATGTTGGTGAGGGAGAACTCCACTGGAGCGCGGTCTGCGATTTTTGGTCAACAATGGTCATAATGGATGCGGGCTCCGGAGATTGCTCGGATTTCAGCACTATAGCTTGGGGCTCTGCCGATGCCTGCGACACCGCGCGCATGGTAGAGTATGTCAGTGGTGGGACTTATTGGTTATGGATCGCTCCGGTCACTCAGACAACCCCGTGCCCATCAGACTATGTGACCTGGGTCGAATGCGTCCCGGCGAACAATTGCTGTGATGTAGATATGGTTCCGGACAATTACCCAATCAGCGTTCCGCCGGGCGGCTCTTTTGGCCTAACCGGCTTTGTCAGTAATCCGACACCAAACCCTATCATAACTGATGTTTGGGTGGGAGTGATTTACCAATACCTCTTCTATCAAATCTGGGACTTTCCCAACATTGCCTTGAATCCCGGGCAAGGCGTGAACGCGCATCTAAACCAATATGTCCCCGGCTATGCGCCGGCAGGAAGCTATGAATATATCGCCTACTGCGGCGATTATCCTGACAACATCTGCGATTCGGTGAGGTTTGACTTCACCGTAACCGGAGGGCGGATTGATGGCGGTGCGGACGAGTGGACATTGAAGGGCCGATTCGAAGCCGTCGATACGCCGTCCGAATTCGCTCTCAAAAACAGCCACCCAAATCCATTCAATGCTACCACCACCATCACCTATGACGTTCCGTTGGCGGGCATTGTGACCCTCGATGTTTTCAATCTGATGGGACAGAAGGTGGCTATTCTGGTCGATGGCAAAGTCGAAGCCGGTCAGCACAGCGTCACCTGGGATGCCGAGAATTACTCCTCCGGCATCTATTTCTACAAACTCACCGCCGGTGGGAAAACGTTCAACAAACGAATGACATTATTGAAGTAGGTCATTGGGCTTTGTTCGCCAAGGTGACTTGCCTCGGACATTTGGTATGCTGGCGCCAAGGCCCGCTCCTACAATAAATTATGGGTGCCTCATCACCGCCTCAAGCGGGGTGGAATTTGATTTTACCAAGTAAAGGCCGACACGCAGGTCCGCCCCCACGAATGGGAATTAAAAGGGCGGGCACTGAGGCCCGCCCCTATGGGGGATTAATGGTCGGTCAGCCCTGGAGGGCTAACCCGCAAATTCCTCCCCTTTCCCATTAATTGGGAGAGGGGTGGGGGTGAGGGAATTTATTTCAACAGCGTCATCCGCTTGGTAAATACTTTGTCACCTGCATCTAACCTATAGAAATATATGCCTGATGGATAACCGGCGGCATTCCAAGTAACTTTGTGCCGTCCAGCTTCCTTGTAGCCATCTACCAACAGGCCTGCTCTTTGTCCCATTAAATTGAAGATCTCGAGACTGACATCTCCTGCTTGAGGCAACTCGTATGTAATGACAGCGCTGGCATTAAATGGATTCGGGTAGCTTCCGACGAGTGAGTATTCAGCCGGCATATCGGTATGGCTGTCCCAGCCGCCCTCAAGCGTCCAGCTGTCATTCCCGCCTGGCACGAGAGCCGAAGTAACCGTAAACGGGAATTTGGCAGAGTCACAAACGACACCAGTGGGCCTGTCACCGCAATAAGCGACATAAGCATATGTTCCTGGAGGAGCATTATTTGGCACATTCTGATTCAAGTGTGCCGAAACATATTGGGCAGGCGCCAGCGAGATGTTCGGGAAATACCAGAGCTGGTAGAAATTGCCCAAATAGATGACTCCAACCCATACATCGGTCATAATCGGGTTGGGAGTTGGATTGCCGATTGTTCCGGTCAAACCGAAGGAACCACCGTGCGGAACCACTACTGGGGAAGTATCCGGAGTCATATCGACATCACAGCATGGTGGAGGATTCAATATGGCTTCATTGGTGAATATCGCCAGAGTATCACCTTGCATAGATATCACTGGATATTGCACCACCAATGCGCCGTGCTGAGGTAGTGGATCGGTATAAAATGTGAGCGGCTCGTGGAAAATAGTCTCAGGTTGCATCCGCACCCAATCCAAATTCATCACTTGCGGATTATTGGCGTTTAGACTATCCAATACGATGGGGATACGAGTCCAAGCCCAAGAACGCTCAATGATCCATGGTCCTGACGGATCTGGCGGCATCGGAATGCTGTCCGGAGGCCAAACAATATCGCCGACAGGGCATTCTTCCGTACCGACCCAGGTTTAGGAGATAAACGATATTCCACCGACTATCTGTCCGTTAAAGGTCCAGTAAGCCGCTATGGCGCGGACGTTTTCATTGCCCTGCTCCAAATGGAGGCCAAAGTGAGCATAAGTGCAATGAGGAAGAGGATTATCGGGCTCGCCCCAGGTAATCCGAATTTTACCGCCACCAAGGTCGGTGCATCCACCTGTAGGCATACCTCCAAAGGTTCCCCATCCGTTATAATAATTAAAAATGTCCGAGCAGGTGAGTCCCGGACCCTGGAGGATTAGATGAAAATCATTCACAAGACCCTGAGTGAAATTGTGTATGTCGAAATTCGATAATGTGCCATAAACTTGAGCCGCATTCGCTCGGTTTGAGCTAAAGCTAATCGCGCTTATTATCGTCATTACCGCAAGCGATACTCTTGCTAAGTTCCTTCTCATAATTTTGCCCTTTCTTGGCTAATGGATTAAACATTGTTATTTGGAAATTCTGCGCAATATCCAGCTTTACGCGCGACCACAGACTAGAAAATGTCTCCAGTTCAATTTGGCGATAAAGTGAAAGGCGGGTCTCTGGTCCCGACATCAGAAGCCGATATGACCTCTAAATATTTCATTATTATTATGTAATTGAAATCGTTATTCATTCGATAATCGCTCTATCTGCGCGTCAAATCCAAAATATGATGCCTCATAAATACTGGAGGGTAGTTTCAATAAAAGAATATGGAATACCAACCAATAAATGTATTTATTCATCAACTATGATCTGCAAAAAAAGTTTCAATAAATGATAGATAATTTTAGCATATATATAGTATTAGTGCAATTTCCGACAAATTAAGTAATAATTGGAGGATAATATCGGAAACCAATTGAGGGGGATGAGCTGGCTTTGAATACTCAGGAACTCAATTTACCATCAGGAAATTGGTAAGGGAGATTGGCTTTAGGAAATATTGGCAGTTTCGGCGGAAAGGAGTTCGGCTCTATGGTGTTCTTGAAGTTTTCGAATAATCTCATCAAGATCACCATTTAGAATTCCCTCGAGGTTGTGGAGGGTCAGGCCGATGCGGTGATCGGTCACCCGGTTTTGGGGGAAATTATAAGTACGGATTTTTTCGGAGCGATCGCCAGTGCCAACCATTACTTTGCGCTCGAATGCCATTTTCTGTCGACGTTCCGTCTCAGCTTTATCCAAGAGCCTGGCGCGAAGCACTTTCATCGCCTTATTCTTATTCTTAAGCTGGGATTTTTCGTCCTGGCAAGTCACCACTGTTCCCGACGGGATATGAGTTATGCGCACGGCTGAATCAGTGGTATTGACAGACTGCCCTCCGGGTCCAGAGGAACGGAAAACATCGATTTTCAAATCATTCGGATTAATGGCAATATCGATTTCTTCGGCTTCGGGCAGCACTGCCACCGAAGCCGCGGAAGTATGAATCCGTCCGGAAGCCTCAGTCGCCGGCACTCTCTGGACTCGATGCACTCCGGATTCGAATTTGAGGGTGCCATAAACATCAGTCCCCTCAACAGAGAAAATCATTTCCTTAAGTCCCCCAACGCCAGTAGGATTGGAACTAAGAATATCTGTTTTCCAACCCCGATCTTCAATGAAATGAGAATACATCCGATATAAGTCAGCGGCGAAAAGAGCCGCTTCCTCGCCACCGGTGCCGGCACGGATTTCCATAATGGCGTTCCTGTAATCGCTCGGATTTTTCGGCGTGAGCTTTAGGCGAAGATCGTTTTCGAGCTTCTCCAATTCCGGCTCAAGCTCCTCCAGTTCAGATTTCGCCAGAGCAATCAATTCCTCATCGTTGGAGCCATCGAGCATTTTAATGTCCTCGTCTATGCGTTTTTGTACGCTACGATATTCCTTGGAGATTCGCAGGAGATCTTCAGCTTCGGAGTGTTGTCTGGCAATCAAACCGTATTTCTTACGGTCTGCCAAAAGTGAGGGATCAGAGAGTTCTTCAGTAAGCTTATCGTATTTCTCCCTGATTCTATCTAATATCAGATTATCGATCATCTTACTTTCTGACGCTTTCGTTGGCTATGCGGACCGATTTAAGATCTCCATCGAAAATGACACTACCGGGGGCTTCCTTCCCGAGGGCTTGACGAAGTGCACAAAGGGCGACTTCCAGCTTGCCATCATCTGGTTCCTTCGTAGTGATTCTCTGAAGCCATAACCCGGGCTGGATTAAGAAGGCGGTCACCGGATGGTTACGAGTTTTTCCAGATAGCTTAAGCAATTCATACGAACCTCCAGCCACAAATGGCAACAATGAGAAATGTAATAAGAACCTTTCCCAAAGCACTGGAGGCTTGCCGGCAATTATGCCGAAGACCGTATCCGAAATGGAATAGGTAAATATGGCGAATAGCGCCACGATGAGGATAAAACTCGTGCCGCATCGCGGATGCTTGGTGCTATAGGATCGCGCATTTGAGACCGTTAATTCCTGGCCGGCTTCGTAAGCATAAATCGATTTATGCTCGGCGCCATGATATTCGAAAATTCGCTTTAATTCATTGAATTTGGAAATTACAAAAACATATAATATGAACATTGCCATTCTTATAATGCCGGCGACTATATTAAACAAGAGCGCTCCCTTTTCAATTCTAAGCAGGCTGGTGATCGCCAGGGGTGTGAAGAAAAATACCAGTATTCCGAGACCCAGGGCCGCGGCGGCAGTGAGCATTAAGGTAAAACTGAACAATCCTTTGAAATCGGAGTTCGATTTTCGCGGTTTCCCAGGCAAATCCTCTTCGGCGTCACGTGCGGCAACCTCCGCAGAAAAATTCAATGTCTTTATTCCCAGCAATAGCATCTCGAAAAACGAGATAGCACCCCTTAGAAGCGGGATATCCAGGTATTTGCGACGTTTGACTAACGGAATAAAGCCTTCGTTTTTCACCAGGATGGTGCCGTCGATTCTACGCACAGCGGTAGATACTTTCTCTGCAGAACGGATCATCACTCCTTCGATGACTGCCTGTCCGCCAACATTAAAAGACATTTAGATTCCTATTAAAAATGAAGAGCGCAACCCAGAGAATTCTGGGTGACGCCCCGGAGAATTGAAAAGCCTAACTGCCAGATTCCTGTTTGAGGATCTTTTCGTATTTTCTCTTGAAACGTTCCACGCGGCCAGCGGTGTCCACCAGTTTTTGCTTGCCAGTGAAAAACGGATGGCACTCAGAACATATATCCACTTTGATTTCTTTAACAGTGCTGCGTGTTTTGAATTTATTGCCGCACGCGCAGACAACCGTCACTTCGGAATATTTGGGATGGATTTTTTCTTTCAATTTAGCCTCCAGTAAGAGCTATCGTCAAAATTCTCAATATACTAATATACAAATCTAATTAATATATGCAAGTAAAATTTTCCCAAAGGATCAAAACTGTTGAGTATTTGGACTATGATTGGCATTCCCCTTTTTAATGATTATATTATTTTTGAATAGTGTGGTTGGAGATGCCTTCGGCGGACAAAATTCTTGTCAAGAAAATGACTTTGCTTAAGTATAAATGCGGAATGAAGTGAATTTACAAAGGTCGGGCTTATTTTCCGGCATTTTTATTTTTCTCTTAGATATCAAAATACAGACGCCCCGCCCTCACTGGCGCATTGGTAAATCTGGCTCGGAATTGCCGCAATCAAATCCTGAATTAAAAAGCCCCAATAAAGGGGCTTAATTGTGCGCATTCTGTTTCGAATTTTCGGAATTGCTAAGGAATATTGCCGGTCACGTTATCGTGGCACTGTCTGCACCCTGCTTGGCGCAGAGGAATATCGGATTCGGCGGAATTCCACCTCAAGCCAAAGGAGAATTGAGAGCCGTGGGCAGAATGGCACGATAGACAAAATACTTCGTTGTCATACGAAACAACGGAAGCAGCTGCGTAATCGTGAGCCTCTTTTACCAAGAATGGCAATCTTCCGATAGAAAACTCCGATCCCTGTCCCTCAAACCAGTTAACGCTATCTGCGCTGTAAACCGGATCACCCGGTAAACCACTTATAGGACGATAAGCGCCCTCCTCGGTATTGGTGGATGGGTGTCGATTCCAATGGTAATCGAGATCGGGATTCGTGTAGTCATTGCCGTTGGCCGATCCGTCCACGAAAATATGATGACAATCGATACAGATATTTGTGGGTTCTCTCCATGTGGGCTGATTAGGTCCATCTCCGGGGCCGCCATATTTTACATTAGACTGCTGGAATTTTTGCAACCCGGAAACACTCGGATTGACAAAAGCGATGATCGGTGGTTCGCCTCCCGGCCATGATGGCCACTGAAGATTGCGGTAGTATCCTGTGCCATGGACGGCGTGGCAATCAACGCATTCTACTTGAGCTGTGGGGAAATTCCCACCGAAATGACATCTCAAACAGAGGTCCTCGCCGGGCTCTGGCCCGATATTATGTCCATTGTCATTAATAGTACCAACATCACCAAACTGCCCGCCGGCGCGCAAATAGCCCCCGTTGACATCAGGGCCCATCACGTCTGGAACACCTGCTTTGTCTTGATGGCAATTAAGGCATAGCATAAGGCTGTTATTGGCCTTAAGAAGGTGATTGGCCGCTGGATTAATTTCCAATGGATAAGTATAAGCATCGTTGTAGCCATAATTATGCTGCATCGAAGCGTGCATTATATGGCAATCAGAACAGACAAGATCGTCGCCATTATGGTATCCTGGAGTAAATGGTGGAGTGTCCAGGATCAACCCTGAAGTTTGCCCAGAGGGACCTTTATGCAACATATTCCCGCCCGGAGAAAATTGTGCCGATGCGGCAACCGGGATCATCAAGATAAGGATAACTCTCACTAATCTGAACATTCTTGTTCCTTAAGGAGAGGAAGGATTACTTCCTCTCCTGAAATGGAGTATCAGTTTTTAGCTACCTTGCTCATGGCAGATTTTGCAAGTAGCGGTAATTTTGGAGTTGTCACCATTCTCGGTCCTAGGGACATCACCGGTCATCTGGATCAATCCAAAAGGCCTGTCGTTACCATGGCCCTTATGGCAGGTAAAACAGCTTGGAGTCAAATCCGCAGGAGGGTTCTGCCAAACCTGGCCCTGAGTGCCCCAATCACCGGAGGCGCTCATTACTTGAGGCCTATAGATATGAGAAGCGAAATCAGCAGGATCAAGATTGGCATCGGCTACCGGGTGACGAACCCAGCCATCCACATTATGCATATTGGGGTCGCTGGAACTTCCATGGAAGTTGGTATGACAACCCTGGCACCAGGCGCCAAATTGGGATCCGTTAGACACTGGCTCGTAGAAATCGACATTATCAGTTTCATAAGCTCCGGCGGCGTGCGCGCTGTTGACTCTCCAGTGAACATCACGTTCGGTATTCACACCAGTGGTGGTATCATAGGTCAAATAAACGGCGCTGGCATTACCTGGATTGATTCTCAAGTTCCTCCACTGACCTTTAGGGTCGGGGTAGTTAGGATCGTCGCCAAAGTCACCGTGCGGCGAATGGCAATTGGCGCAATTAAGACCATCCACATTGCTCCAAGCCGGGTTGCTACCTGGGGCTTGGTCAGTTGAGTTAAGGGTGTGTCCGGTATAGACTGAGGAATCGCCAACCATATTGAGAAACCCACCTTGCCTATTGGTGTAATCCGGAACCTCCTGGTCCTGATAAACATCAATGGTGCTTGCGCCATTGTGGCACGACAGACAGAGTTCATTGACCGGACCACGGAGCAGTTGGTTAAATGGACCGCCCTGGGCGAGATAAATGTCGTTATTGTACGGATAACCATACAAGTGCTGTTGACTGTAGTGCATGGTATGGCACTGGTAGCAACTTAAAGAAGTGCCCATGTGATATGCGCCTGCAAAAGAGTTAACTGACAGAGCAATCACAGCGATGAGAGCAAAAAGAAGAACACGTTTCATAAAAATACCTCACTTGTTAAGGAATTTAAGGACTGATAAGGTTTGTGAAAAATTGCACTATCTTGGCATCTCCTAATACCAAATTTAATGTTTGAATGTTTCATCTGTTACTTAACTATAAATTGCTGAAATCTGCTACCATTTCTTTCCGCAACGACCAGGATGGAGTCACCATCAGATGAAATTGCCGATGGATACTGCATCTCGCCAGGAGCATTGCCGAATCCCCCGATCATTGTTATATATTCCCCTGAGCCAGTCAGGCACTTGACCACTTGGCGAATAGTATCGACAATCCAAATCATTCCGCCGCGGGTAGTTGCTACGCCTGCCGGAAAGGAAAAGTCGGTTTTGCCTTCTTCGTGTCCACCGAAACCGCCGATGTAAACCCCTTGCGCATCAAAGATTTTGACAACTGGTATCGAGAAAATATCTGTGACCAAAATTCTATCTTCTGAGTCCGTACCGATGGCTGAAATATCCTTAAATTCATTTGGACCATCGCCAATATTGCCGAATTGCAATAAGAGCCGATAATCCGGATCAAGCTTAAGTACCCGGGGCCCCTTGCCCTTGATGCCGATATAAAGATTTCCCTGCTCGTCGAAAGCCAGTGCGGCCGCTCTAAAAGACATCGAGGAGTCATAATCAATGGGCTCGATCTTTCTAATGACATTTCCACGAAAATCAAGGACATCCAAATAATCAGTCCGGCTATCGCTCACGATAATTTCACCTTGCTTATTAACCGCGACTGAGTTAGGATCGCCCGGAATCTTCTCTCCATTCTGAGGATCAAGAACCCAATGCTTGAATTTCCAGAGCGTCGCCCCCTCCAGATTGAATATTCCAATTTGATGGTTGCCCGTATCAGCCAAGTAGATTTCACCTTTGGTTGGTTCAAGGAAAATTCCGGCGGTATAACCAAACTCCTGTTTGTCTGAATAGCTTCTGACAATGTTGGATAATTCAATTCGAGGCTGGGAATCTTGGGAAGCATCGACACTCATCGCAGATAGCACAAGCGTAAGATACAGTAACTGAAATGCTTTAATCATTCTTAGTTATAATGACTGAAAGTAATGTCGTTATCAAACAAAAGAAACAATCTTATCTTCTTTGATAGAAGATTGTGAATAATATAACAATAATCGATATTCTTGTCAATAGTAAAATCAAAAAAAGTGAAAGAATTTTCGGTGAACGAGAAAGTGCTTTAATATGTTGCGGTTCAATATATTAGATGATCATTTCATTGATTTCAATCTCTTGGCAACGTCGTGGACACCCTGGCGCGTCAGTTGGGTTAATGATGTTACAAGACCCCAATTAAATATAAGTTCCCTGTCATCGCCCTTGCGGCTATGGTATGCGGCCCAGACTATCATGCCGGTGGAAGTGTCAAGGATGCGCGCCGAGAAGCCGATCAAGGGTATGTCCCTTTCGCCAACTTTGAAATAATCATATTCATTAACTGCCCCTATCAGGAGTAAATCAGCGCCCAGCTTCTCTCTTAGCAGGCTTGCAGTCCCGCCATCAATTTGATCTGAAGATCGAATACGTTCTTCGCGCAGGACTCGGTCAACTTCGCCTGGTTCGATAATTCTGAAATATGGTTTCTTGAGGAGCTCCACAAGAAAGGCATTAGATACCTGCTTTCCCGCATCCTCTTTGCCGGAGTAATTGTTGAAAGGCAGGATCGCCAGGGTCTTAAATGGTTCGAAACTTGTCTGGGGGCGAGTGTAAATGTCGGGTTTCGGACCACAACCGCAGAAAATGGTCATTATGAGAAACGACGATAAAACCAATTTGGAAAAACTCATAATTCCTCCTAATACGCCTTGCTTATGAAGTTTGAGATAACATCATGGCAGGCCTTCTGGGTCAATTCGCTCAATGTATGAGTTTCTCCCAGAGAGATTATTGGGAATTTCGGACCGCCCTTCTTGGTGTATGAGGTCATCCAGACGACGGCGCCTGTGGAGGCATCGATCATCTTCACCTCTATACTGATAAGAGGATAATCTGCCTGGCCCACTCGAACCATGGAATATTCCTTGATGACGCCTTCGATAACGCCCTGCACTCCAGTTTTATCGCCGATGGCTTTTATCTGGTCAAGAGAGAATTCCTTGCCTATGGTCGCCGAACCTTTAAGAGCCTCGGCCGCTTTTAAATTGAACTCACCCGGCTCGACAACCTGGAATTTTCGTGCCAGCAAAAGCTCGGTCACGAAAGCTGATTGAAATTTCTCCCCGGCAAATCGGTCCGGGGATAGATTTACAAAGGGCAGAACACCCACCTTTTGGTAAAATGCCCAATCAGCATCTTCATTTATGAATGTCCTTGCGCCGGCACAGCTTAATAAAAGGAGCGTTGCTGCGATTGCAAAACATCTACTTCTCATTTATCCTCCAAAATCTCAAAAACTTGTCACGAAATCAGCCCCGATACCCTGGCTCTCACGGTGGGTGTTCATATTTGAAATCGAATAATTCACGTTAATATTGCTCCTGCTGTTCACGATCCACGAGATTCTTCCGGTAAGAGATTGGTCAATCTCGCTGAATGTATTTCCCTCTGTCCTCAGCAAACCTCGCCAAGCGTATGAAACCAGAAGCGATAGGTTCCGCGCCAGCCGGTAATTCGCAGCCAGTGATCCTGATGAGATGGGATCCTGACTGCCTGATTGAAAAATTGTCCTCATATAGGTCGCCGAATAGTTGAAATATGGTTTTAGTGTCTGGGCAAGATTAATGGACAAGACATCAATGTCGCTGCCGGTGATGCTGATATCGTCGGAGGACAAAGACGATTGGTAGCTGAAATTAAGCGACATTTTGGGCGTTGGCCTTGAGACGATGCTAAGATTACGTGTCATCTGGTAACGGCCATGCCCAATGGCGACCCTATCGTTGCGCGATACGCCAAAGTTCGCCGTAACGCTGGTCTCGCGGTAAATATCAGTGTCAATGATCACAGAAGCGTTGTCAGCTCTTGAGCGCTCCAACGTCGATTTGAGAAACATCGTCCTTGATACTGTCAAGAGGGCGTCAGATTGGCTGATTATTTGAAAGCTGAATGAGCTGGAAATATTGACATAGTCATTTAGGGTCCTTGCGGAATTGTCATTCACGACCTCATTGGAACTATAGCCCCGCATTACGGAAAAATTTAAATTCTCCTTTAGCTTGACATTCGCTGAACTGCTGGCAAACAAGTCCTCGATCCGCGACGTGTGGCCGGGACGATTGAATTCCGAAAATCTGCCGGATGATGCCGCTGAGAGAACCAGCCACTGCCCGAAGCCCCTGCTGACTCTGGCTGCTCCGGTATGAGTTAGATTTTTATCTAGAGTCACTTCGAACATTTTATTGCGGGAAGCTGTAAAATCATAGCTTGCCGACCAGGAAATTCTTGCTGGGAACTGCTTGCCGATGTCATAACCCATATTTATGGTCTGCAGATCTTGTTTCAATAGGTAAGGCTCTTCTGTCCTCGATCTCTGTTCCTGGAATACGCCCCTGAAATTGCCAAATGATTTGGAAACCCGCGTGCTGGCGTTCCATAGGTAGTTGGAGCCATCTTTGGTGCGGGGTTTATCAACGGTATATTGCCTGGATAAGACCAGGGAGACTAATAACTCGGGAAGCAATTTCGGAATGTAGCTTAATGAGGCCTGGAAAATCCTCACCCGTTGCGCCGCCTCATTTTCCGAAAAAATAGTGTAGGGGGAATAAGCCGAATATAACGAATATCTATAGCCAGCCATATTTAATGTATATCTAGTGCGGAATTCAGGTCTCTTTCTATCGGAAGCTTTTTGGTGAAATACATAAAAGCCGAAAGTAAGATCATTGCTGTAAAATATCCGGTCCTGAACATAAAGGTTTAGTGTTTGCCCGACATTTGATGTGACCGCGCCGGTTGCATCAGATTCTGTTCCGCGATAATTGAAGTTGAGATTGCCTCTTAGCGATGCTGCAGCAGTTGGCGGGAGAAAGACTGCCATCAGCACGAGAAATGATCCGAGTTTCATTCCGGTCCTGCCGTGTAGTTTTCCCTCCCGTGGCAAGTGGGTGTGCAACTCCCGGGCGAATAATCGGATATGTTGGCCCCATTCATCAATCCGGGGAAAGTGTTTGTGCCATGAGCTGAGCCAACTTGAGTTGGATAAGGAGTAGTTCGCTCCGGAGTTGCCGGGGGAGGATTTTGCCTTGTTGCGTGGCATTGCCGGCATCCGAAATGTCTTTGGACTACATGATAGTAATGGGAGGCGTCCCCCTCGCCCGTAGTCTGCCTATCGAATCTGCTCCCGGTCTCCTGGGTGCCGGGGTTAACCGGGGGAGAATAGACAGATGCTTTGTGGCATTTAGTACAGAACGATATGTCAGCGGCTGATGGCGAGCCGATGAGGATATATGGTTGATTTGAACCGTGGGGACCTTTTGGATCAGAGACCGTTTCTGAAGAATGGCAGTCAGAGCAGGCCATTTGATCGTGCCGGCCATTATCCCACGGAGATTCCATCGTCTCGCGAAACCCATTGATGGGTGATGGCGAAGTGTATGAATTCGTTCTGATGGTATCCTCGATCGAATGATACGATGCATTGGCCGGATTGAATTCCCTGGCAATATCGGTGTAGCCTGTCGGGGGTATGTTTCCAAAGGCGAAATAGCTATGGCATTTGAAACATAACTGATATTCCCTTGCTGTTTGCATGGACGAAAAATCAACAACATCGAAGATGACCGGAGTGGTCCATCCGGCATTATTGGTAGGCTCGACTCCCCAGATTCCTAATAGAGCCCCGCCGATTTCATTCTCGCCGGGGATATGATTGCCTGAAATAGATTTGTGGGGATTATGACAATCGACGCATTCAACATGGCGGTTATTGCCCGAGAAGAATCCGGAATTGGTGGCCCTGGATTCCCGTCCATAAGGATAATTCGGCGACCAATCTGAGGAATGGATTTTTGTCTTGAAGGTCACATCATGCTTTGACGGTTTCAATAGTTGCGAATAAATATCTACCGCCCCGATGGGGCGATTGGCATTGTTATTGCCGTGACAACCCTGTCCGGGGATGCCATTGTATGAATAACAACCATGTTCCTCAAGGTTGCTTGTTGCCGATGGAAAGGCGCCATGAAGGGAGTCACCCGAAGTGTGTGGATTGTGGCATTGCAGGCAAAGCCGCACCTCCCGTGTGGTTCCCGGCGGAAAAGGATTAACCGACGAACCGTGCCCGGAGTTGTACCAGTCGGGCACATTGCCGGGATAAGGCCAGTAGTAATACCCCGGCGGCCATTGGTATTGGAATTCATGACATCCTGAGGATTGACATAGTCCATTATCATTCGGCGCAAATAGGGCAAAATCGAAAGGAATTTCGTTATCATGCTCCAAATGACACTGGCTGCAATTTCCCCTTGGTAGATCGGAATCGCGATAAACTCCGATAGCCGCACTGCCGTGTTTGCTGGTCTTGAAAAAGCCTGAATCGGCTAAGGCGATTCCGGCAAAAAGGGTCGCAATAATCAGGATAGAGGCTTTTCGTAATGTGGATTTCCTTGTCATAGCGTTTCTCATTTGTAGTGGCACTGCTGGCATCCCGAATATAGGTCAGCCTCGCCGGCTATCTTAAATGGCCATAACAGCCCGGAATCGTATGGGCCTCCGTGAGCAAAATGGCATGAATTGCAAAAAATCTGGTTATTGGAGGCGGGAGTAACGGCTGAACCATAATTGGTCGCTGTCGGCGCTTGAAATCGAAGGCGGGGAACTCCCTCGAGATTATCACCGGTGGTGATTCCGAAACCATCGCCGGACCCGTTCATCCAATGACCAACGTTGACATGGTAACCGGAGCCATCCTGACCTGCATCGGACGGATGGCGTTGAAAGTGAGCCGGGGGGTTGCCCGGCGCATTTGGAAAAAGCGCATCGTGGCAGTCGGCGCACCAATTTGCCATTCCGGAGCGATACCCTATGTTGTCTGACCTATAAGCCGCAATGGTTGCACTGCGGTTTGGTGGAACCTGAGGACGGAAATTCTCAAAGACATCAGTATCCAGAGCGATATTGATCGGCGCTCCCGCACTATCCGGATTGAGGATCATATTGCGATAGTTGGAGGTGCTATGAGGATCGTGACAACTTATGCAGGATATGATCATGCTCCTGGGTGGAACGGAGAATGGCACCGGGGTATCAACTCCCAGATCGTGCGCAATAGCCGAAACTGTTCCTTCGGGAGCACTGAAGTATCCGGCACCTGAGAACTCGGAGCCGGAGCCGTTATACATCGTTACTGGCGCAAGAACATCAGGCGCGGTTGGGTCTGTGCCATCATGGCAGGAAAGGCACAGTCTATCGGCGGAAGCAACCAGGAGGAGCGTCGAAAATGGCCCCCCGGGATCGGCATGCTCCGGCAAGGCACCACGTTCGCTATAATGCGTGGTATGACAATCGCTGCAAATAATATCGGTTTGTGAATGGTATTCACCGCCCAAAGCGGCCGCGCTCATGGCCAGATTAATGAAAAGAATTCCGAGAATCCTACTTGTCATAAACCAACCTGAAAATCTGCAATCGTCCGGAGCCTTTTTCGAGCACTCCCAATTTTCCACCAGGAGTCATCTTCAAATCGACCGGAAAAAAGAATTCGCCCAAGCCTATTCCCCGTTGGCCGATCATATCGATGTAATTGCGTTTGGGGTCAAAGCGTTTGATGTGATGACAGAATGAATCAATCACCCACATATTGCCGCCAGTTTCAACAATGGCCGCTGATGGATGTGAAAATTCTTCCAACTTCTGACCATGGACTCCCAAAGAGTAGATTACTTGATTTCCCGTATTTATGGCGGTAACTGCGTTTCCTTCCGATGATATCAGGAGGATATTTCCTTTATTATCGAAACAGATTCCTGAGGGTCGGCATTTGACCTCTGGAGAATCGAATGTCTTGAGGATTGCGCCGTCTTTGTCAATCTGGAGGATGCCTTTTCCGGCGCGATTGACAATAAAGATATTATCATCTTTGTCAACAGCCAATCTTCCCGGCAGGACTGTGCCTGGCAGTGCAATGGTACTTAAGTAGCGCCCGCTGTAATCGTAAATCCATAGTTCGGGAGTGTCCATCGGGCTAATGATAATCTCCCCAGTGGAATTGACCGCAATCCCAAATGGATTGTGATGTCCATCCATCAATGAGAATGTGAAAATTGCCGCGCCAGTTGTGTCAATAATGACGATTCTGTCATTTAAGGCATCCGCAATCAGGAATTCCTCATGGGACGGGTTGACCGCAAGCCCCTGAGGATTGTTGAGTGGCAATCCATTGATATTCTCGCCGGCCGATGCCAGAAACTCCACTCGAGGCGCTGATGATACAAGAATGCCTAAAATTAAAGCGGAAGTATACCAGAGCATCCTAACCACCTTTTACAAAAATGCGGGCGCTGCCCGAACTTGATTCTAAAACATAGATATTGTCGTATCTATCAATAGCGATATCTATGGGGATGAAAGGTGGTGGGGGAGACCATTGCGTCCGATTAACCCCAATCGGATCAAACCAGATGATTCTGGAGGTGTTCACATCCAAGGTATAAACCTGCCCCTGCTGATCGATGGCGAGGCCAGATGCCCTGTAGCTAAATTTCTCTGTTGGCAGCTCCGGCGGCGAAAGCCTCCGGAGATAGACGCCATCGGAGCTAAATATCAGGATCGGATCGATTCCCCTATCGGCAACCATGATTTCTCCCGATTGATTGACAAGTATGCCATTTGGGTTTCTCAATTTCTCTTTGATTTTGAATTTGAGATTGGCTGAATCATCAATTACATATATTAGGGCTTGGTTCTGGTCGGCGACATAAAGTAAATCGTTTTGGTCGATAAAAAGCTTTCCGGGGTGAATACTGCGAGATGGATCGGCTCCGGACATTTCCAAGATGTCCGGATCAGTAGCGTTGGGCCCAAAAATAATTATACGGGAATTGTCTGCCTGAGATATGAATAGATCACCATTCCTGCTAAAAGCCAAACCCACCGGATCCTTAATCTCCTGGTTATCTCCCAGAATGGTCGAGGACCGGTTCGATAGATCAAATATGTAAACGAGATTGCGGCCCCTATCGGCAAAAGCCATGCGATGCTGACCGCCATCATAACTAATGGCGCTGGGCATATCAAAAAAACCAGGGCTTTGAAATGAATATTCCTTATCTTTTTCGATCAGCTGGGCAAGAGGACAAGAAACACAGCCCCAATAAATAATAAAGCCAATTGACAGTGCAATAGTTTTGCTAATCCTTAGGAGGACTATCTTCCGGCAGATATATTTGATAATTGCGTCAAAGCTCAACATCAAAGCTCATCCTGTTTACTTGAATTCCTTATGGCAGGTTATGCATAATTCGCGTCCGGGCTCGAGAGGGCATAAATATTTATAATCTGTGCCATGGACATCATGGCAGTGCGAAGAGCAAGTGATGACCCGGCCATCTGTTCCCCTGACAATATTTTCCATTCCATATCTGTCAATAAATGTTGATACCGGATGCGATTTGTATTCTTTGGTCTCCTGGTGGCATGAGTAACAAAGCTCAAGCGCATCCATAGAAAGCTGCGGTTTTGCCAGGGCGCGATGCAACAGGTGACAGCCCTCACACCCATTCGAGGGATACCGATCGTTGGCGACCATGACATGTCTGAACACCTTGCGGGATTTCTTTTCAATCGGACTGTGGCATTGGAAGCAAAGTTGGTCTGTTTTAATATCGGGATGTCCGTTACTATTGTCGTGGCAGATGTAGCAGCTATCGGACTGCATCCCTTCGTAAGAGGATGCGTCGATATGGGAAATGGCGCTATCGGCCTGCCCTCGGTCGTCATCTGCAAATATACTGCCTGCCATAAGTGCAACAATCAAAGGCAAAAAAATGAGGAATCGCATCAGGTTTTCAAGTTATCCAGAATTCGGTTAAGCCTCGCTATGCTTTCCTTGACTTTAAGGGCATCATCAGCAACCTTGGAAAGTTCAGAAATTTCCCCTTTTATGTCGGCAACCTCATGGCGAAGCCGCTCTATGGCTATGTTCATTGCTATGGCAACATTCTTCAGACGATCCCGATCGCGGAAATTTGTGCTGATGGTCAAATCTCCTTGCTGTAGCTTCCGCATATCCTTCACAAGATGATAGGCAGGGCCGGAGACTTTGTGAGTAAAGAATATTGAAAGAACCAGGACCACTATCATGCCGATGAGATTGACAAGGATCAGCCAGGGTAGCAACATTTGCATCGTATTGCGCAATACCTCGAAATGCGCCCTGTACGTGGCTTTCTCCAGGTCCTGGTTGGCAAGAATATAAAACAGCCCGGAGGCGACGATCGCCAAAACCAGAATCAGGATGGCTGCTCCGATCAAGAGACCCCATTGGTCTCCTTCCTTTACGAAATATTTTCTTCGCCTATTATCCATAGGTCATAGAGAGTGGCATAGGATACAAATTTCTCTTTGTTTATCGGCATACAAAATATTTTCATAATCGCTGGAATGTGGCGAATGGCAGCTTGAACAAACCAGCCTTTCATTGGTTCTTGGATCTTTGTAATCTTTACCCATCGGATGCAAATGAGTTTTCTCCGCATCGTGGCATTGCTCGCAAAGGCTTATCTGATCCTCGACGGTAAGCAAGCCGGCATTATCGGAAGAATGAACATCATGGCATATCGAACAACTTTCGGTCGCCGGTTTGTGTTTGAATTTTCTTTCAAATTTAGCTTTCTTATGGCATGCGTAGCAGACCTGGTTTCCCGGCTTATTTAGAAAATTGGCAGTAAACCCGGAATGCGAGGAATGACAATTCAGGCATTCGCCAGACATTGTAACCGCCTCATGAACAATCCGCTTTGAGAAGAGCTTCTCTGATTTTGAATGGCATTGCATACAGAGCTGCCGTCCCTCTCCTTTTGTGCTGATTGATTTCGAAGAGATATGACATGCCACGCAACTTCTATTCTTAAATGGAGTGTGCTGGTCGGGATACAAAAGCTTAGTTGAGGTCCTGGGAGTAGAGTGAGGGTCATGGCATTTGGCGCACCGCACCTTATCCATCGGAAATCCAAAATGGGCCTGTTGAAATGCCGCAGATTTGATGATATGACAATTCTGGCAAAGCTCATTTTCCGGCTTGAGCAACATAAAATCATTTTCTGTCGCATGCACATTGTGGCACTTGGAACAATCGCCATCAGCGACCGGTTTGTGCGCGAGCTCTTTGGTAAAGCGAGCTTTCTCAGTGGAGTGACAACTATAGCATAGCTGGTTCTTCCCAATTTTCAAAAGGTTCTTATTGGAGCCGGAATGCTTTTCATGGCAGCCCAGACAGTTGCCTTCGCGCACCGGTGGGTGTGCCTTGTCGGAAGTAAATGCCGTCTGTTTATCCCCGTGGCAATCGTAGCAGAGCGTGGGCACTCCGTCAATCATCATCTTGGGATTTCTTGAAGCATGTGGATCGTGGCAGCCAATACATTCCCTTCCGGTCTGGATGGCAGGATGAATATTTGCCTGAGAGAGAATGGTTTGAACCTCATCATGGCATTGCGCGCAGAGCTCGTTCCCCGACGCTATCAGTTCGACCGTGCCCCCGTTGCCGAATCCTTTATGGCATGCATCGCAACTCTTTTCGGCGAAAGGCAAATGCATGTATTTATTAACCAGTTTGGGCTGATCGGAAGCGTGAGGGTTATGGCAGGTAGTGCAGTTTGAACCGATAACAACATAGCCGCCGTGCGCTTCCTTAGTCTTTTCGATATTGGGATCGTGACAATCCTGGCAAAGCTCCGCGATTGGTTTAATCAGGTTATCCCGTTCGTTGGAGCCATGCGGCAGATGGCAAGTGGAACAATCGCCTTCTTTGACCGGCTGATGGACGACAGCCTTCTTCAACTCTTCAACCTTATCTTGATGGCATGACAGACAAAGGGCTTTTCCAGCCAATGGAAGCATTTTGGCGTTTGGGCCTGCATGCGGATTATGACAGTCAGCACACTTGCCATTCTTGACCGGCGTATGCAAATTCCTAACATTTAATTGGCCATTAACATCACCGTGACATCCGGCGCAATTCTTTTCCTGAGATTCCTTGAGTAAACCAACAAATGTCGAAGAGTGGGGTACATGGCATGTCATGCATTCCCCTACTGCAACAGGAGTATGAACTGACGGCAAGGTGAGAAGCTGCCTTATGCCGACGTGGCATCGACCGCAAATCAGCTTCTCTTCAGCCCTCAGCATTGCCGGGCGTGAGGAGCCATGAGGATTATGGCATGAGCCGCATTGCCCAGACATAAATGGCAAATGAACTGTATTGGCCTTGGTTTCCTTGGCAAGATTATCATGACACTGCAGGCAAAGAACCCTCTCATCCTGGGCAAGAAGCGGAATCTTTTTTGAGTAGTGCGGCTTGTGGCATTCCAGGCATTTCTTTTCCTCGATTGCCGGATGTGGATTTGTGGCAGTTCTTAATGTGTCTTGTATCTCTTGGTGACAACCCAGGCAAAGGTTATCACCGCTATCTTTTACAAGGCTTGCGTTCGGTGAGCCATGCGGATCATGACAGGCGCTGCATTTCCCATTTTTGAGCGCAGTATGCACGCCCTGGAGCTTCAACGTATCCGCAAATTCTGTGTGGCATTCAAGGCATGCTTGCCCCGGAGGTGAAACCAACAGGAATTCGCGCTTGCTGTTGTGGCCTGAATGACATTCCAGACATTGTCCCTCTGCGGCCGGCACATGCACATTGGCCATACCAAGCTTGGCGGCGATGTCATCGTGGCAGGTTGTGCATAACTCTTTAGCCTCCCCAGAAAGCGTTGTATCACCTGCGGCAAGATTGGCATGGCAACTTTCGCACATGCCCTCTACTAATGGCAGATGCGCCGTCTCGGCAATGAGGCCGGCCAGAGTTGATGCATGCGGATCATGACAGGTGGTGCAATCAATCTTGTCAATGCCGGATACGGAATGTTTGGCCAGGTACTTCTTTTCACTCAAATTATGGCAAGTCTCGCATAACTTGACGGTTTGTTCCTTCTGCAAATGCGGGAATTTACTATCGTGCGAGACGTGACACGATGAGCATTCGTTCCTGGCAAAGGGCTGATGCTGGACCGGTTTTTTCTTAAGGCTTTTGATCTGCCCGTGGCATTCAAAACATACCAGCTCATTTCCCACCATCCTAATTAGGCCGGGAATATCCGATCCGTGCGGATTATGACATGACCAACACAAACCCTTGGTTACGGGCTCGTGGACATACGCCGACCCCGATGGAGGGTAACCCTCGCCAAACTTGGGATGACATTTCTTGCATAATGAGTTGTCGTGAGCCTTTAGGGTCAGTTTTTGAGAAAAACCGTGGGAATCGTGGCAGGCAAGGCAATCCTTATTCTTGACCGGTATATGAACGTATTTGTAAGCACCGAAAGTTTGTTTGGCATCTTGGTGGCAGTCATAACATTCTTTCGTCTTTCCGGAAAGAGATGGGGCGGTCAATAGGCCCAGAATGACTGCCCAAAGTAGTGCGTGCTTATTCATTTTCCTTCTTATGACCTGAAACCGGGAGTCTTTTATATTTACCCCCAACCTTTATATCCAAAAGCTCAAATCCGATAAATGATTTTGGCGAGAAATGGGGTATGAGGCCTGGTGAAAATGCCCAAACTTCATCCTTCTTATTGCGGCCATGAATAAGCAATATCTTCACCGCGGGATTCTTTAGAGTATCCGAACGGCTAAAAGCTTTATGGGTCAGAGTATCAATGGCGAAATCCGGCAGAAACTCAACGACAACTCCTTCAAGGTCAGTATCAGAAATTGGGAATTTCTTGAACATCTCCACCTTGTGATCTTCCTGAAAATCCTGATACATACGGCTTTTGACCCGTACGGTCAATTCCGTAACATCTGTCTTGCAAGAAAAGGTCGTCGGCAGGAAAATAAGCACGAATAATATCGTAATGCCAAACCGTAGTGTGAATATATTCACAAGTTCCTCCATAAATGAGGTGTGAAATATATGTATCTGCCATACTGACCGTCAAGTAAAATCTGATATGTGAGCAAATCGGTTCATACCGCCAGCTATTTGCGAGGCAGGTGCCCTGCCGTGATACGAGGATCAATGAGGCTTTCGAGCCTAACATTGCCCGGTATTGAAATGTGCACAAGTTTGAGGCCTGAGTACATTTAACGCAAATACACGACCCGTTTCATTGTCTTCATCCAAATAAAATTCTTGACATCGATAATGTAGGGGGATAAAATGAAAACAATTTTATTTATTGCTACCGAGGCTCTCTCTATGATGTTTACATGAAGAAATTTAGGATACGCCAGCAGATAATAAGCCTATCGATTTTATTCGCATTATTGATCGCTTCCTTTATTGTAGCGCGGCTGATTCTAATCCCGCGCTCGTTCGGAGAATATGGGCATTACCGTGCAGATGCTATCGACGATATAACTGCGCAACCCATAAACTACGCCGGCTCTGTGGCTTGCATCGAATGCCATGATGATATTGTTGAATTGAAAGCGAATTCGAATCACAAGGGCCTCTCGTGTGAGATTTGTCATGGTCCGGCCGCCAAGCATATTGAGGCTCCCGATGAAAATTTGCCCAGCGCGCCGCGCGAGCGGGGGTTTTGTCCCCTCTGCCATGGCTATGATCCTTCACGTCCAACGGGATTCCCGCAAATAGTCACAGCATTGCACAACCCCGGCACCAGATGCATGAGTTGTCACAATCCTCACAATCCGATCCTGCCTCATACTCCGGAGGATTGCAGTGCATGCCATCGAGGCATCTCCAATGAGAAGGCGGTTTCTCCACACTCTTCCCTGCCATGCATAAAATGCCACCCTGCTTCGCAGGAGCATATGGTCAATCCGAGATCCGCAAGTGTCCAGAAACCAACCGGCAGGGAGTTTTGCGGCCAGTGCCACTCGAAAGATGCCGACAGCTCCAGAGATATCCCTCGCATAGACCTGAAAACCCATTGGGAGCGATACTTATGCTGGGATTGCCATTATCCACACAGTCCGGAGGCACTATGAACCAGAAAGAATCACAAGCTGTTAACCGACGTGAGTTTATATTTGCATGCAAACGGGCGTTGCCCTTAGCAGGATTACTCTTCTTCCCTCTTTCAGCAACAGATCTGATTTTAGCTCAGGAAAACGAAAAATACAATCCTACCGAGCATAATTATGCAATGGGAATCGATACCCACAAATGCATTGGATGCGGAAGGTGTGCTGATGCCTGTAAAAAGGAGAATAATGTTCCCCTTGAACCGATATTTTTCCGCACGTGGGTCGAAAGGTATATCATCGCCGGCAACGGAGAAGTTTCGGTGGACAGCCCCAATGGTGGCATAGATGGTTTCCCTGAAATTAAGGGTGATAAAGAAGCTTTGCGAACGTTTTTTGTGCCCAAGCTCTGTAATCATTGCGCCAATCCTCCATGCGTGCAGGTATGCCCTGTCGGAGCCACATTCATATCGCGCGATGGGGTAGTGCTGGTTGACGAAAAATACTGTGTCGGGTGCAGGTACTGCATTCAGGCATGTCCCTATGGGGCGCGTTATCTTCACCCCGAAAAGAAAGTCGCCGATAAATGCACATTCTGTTATCATCGCATTGTGAAAGGTCTGCTTCCGGCATGCGTCGAAGTGTGCCCTACCCAAACACGCATTTTTGGCGAGGTCGGCGTGCGAAGCAGCCCGTTGAGCCGATTCGTCCGTTTTAACGACATCACAGTTCTGAAACCGTCGCTTAACACAAGCCCCAAGGTCTATTACGCGGGCACGGACGGGGAAGTGAGATAATATATGGAATCTATAGCGGCCAATTTGCTCCAGGGATTTCATGAAGTCACCGGCTATATGTACCCTAATGAATATGAGTTGCACTGGGGCTTGTTGATCGTGCTTTATCCATATCTGACTGGGCTGGTGGCCGGCGCATTTATTTTGGCCTCACTTGAGAGGGTCTTTAACGTGAAGGCGCTCAAGCCTGTGTATCGACTTTCGCTGTTGTCGGCTTTGGCTTTTCTTTTTGTGGCGCCATTGCCCCTTTTAGCCCACCTGGGCCATCCGGAACGAGCTTTTGAAATGTTTCTGACCCCCCATACCCAATCGGCGATGGCGATGTTCGGCTTCGTTTACGCCTGGTACCTAATGGTGGTTCTGTTGCTGGAAATCTGGTTGGATTATCGGAAAGACATAGTAACTTGGTCGCGGGAAAAAAAAGGCATAATGAAATTTGTGTATCGGATCCTCTCGCTTGGAACTTCAGACCTTTCCGATGGCGCCATTCGTTTTGACAATAAACTTGGGAAGATAATCACTATCATAGGAATACCATCGGCATTCTTGCTGCATGGTTATGTAGGCTTCATTTTCGGGTCGGTCAAAGCCAATCCTTGGTGGAGCAGTGTCTTAATGCCCATCGTCTTTTTGTTTTCCGCCATAGTATCTGGAATCGCGTTGGTCCTCCTCATATATATGATAACGACCATGTTCCGCTTAAAAGAGCTGAACATGCCTTGCTTGAACAAACTGGCTGAGTTCTTGCTCTATGCCATGCTCGTGGATTTCTCGCTGGAGCTTTTGGATTTCATTCAACGGCTATATGAGTCGGAGGAATCAATCCATATATTATCGCAAATGATATCGAGCAGGCTTTTTATCAGCCTGATTATCTCGCAGATAATCCTGGGTAGCATCTTACCGATGTTGGCGCTGGTCTGGGCCCGGTTTGGGAAGATTCCCGATGAGATGCGAAGAATGGCCTATTTCATTGCGGCAATTCTTGTGCAAGTGGGGATTTTCAGCACTCGTTGGAACGTGGTTATTGGCGGACAGTTATTTTCGAAAAGCCTCCGCGGTTTGACGGTTTACAAGACCGAGTTATTCGGGTTTGAGGGCCTGTTTATGAGCGCTTTTTTGCTGATTCTCCCCTTTCTCATTTTGTATATTTTCGCTCGATTTCTCCCGCCCTGGACTGACCGGGAAATAATAGGCAACAAATCCGCTTCTTAAGAAGCGTTAGGCGCCAAACCGCTATTTTCCCACAGCGTCTTTTTAGGGGGGATTGCCCTTGATAAAGCACTTTTATGCGGATACAATAGGATTATCTCCGAGACCAAAAAGGTGATGCCCATATCTGGATGGGCATCGGAGATACCCCGTAGGGCCAACTATTCGAGACGATTGTCTCTTATTAGGATTGACAGACAACCGCCGCTTGAGTACATTACATTGATAAATAAATATTATTGAAGACTTTTGTCAAGGGTTTTTTATGGGAAAAGAATGCGCTGAGTCAGTTATTCTTGGGCTGGATATCGGCCCTAATTCGCTGGGGTGGGCGCTTGTCAACGGAAACGGCAATAGCAATCAGGGTAACATCACTGCCACAGGAGTTTACGTTTTCCAGGCGG